>JACXTT010005195.1_pt1 | contig 18999 bp, 19 predicted proteins | sample 9270951 | NCBI WGS metagenome assembly JACXTT01 (sample SAMN15532306, study PRJNA645909) | rock metagenome | isolation source: weathered quartz diorite | place: Puerto Rico | collected 2017-06-21 | reverse complement strand
GACGCCGAGCGGTGGCTGCGGGCGCTTGACGTCGGCCGGGCCGATCCGATCAAGGTCGCAGTCGTCTCACCCGAGCCGACGCCGTACCGGTCGCCGCTCTTCGACCGCATCGGCCGACGGGACGACGTCGACCTCACCGTTGTCTACGCGGCTCGAACGGTGGGAGGCAGAACATGGGACGTCGAGACGCGTCACCGCGCGGTGTATCTGGAAGGAGCCACCCTGCCGCTGGCCTCACGACTCGTCCACCACGACTATCCAGTCAACCCGGGGATCTGGCGTGAGCTGAGGCGGGCCCGGCCCGACGTCGTCGTCGTCTCCGGCTGGAGCACCTTTGCGGCGCAGGCGGCGCTCCTCTGGTGCCGACTCGAGCACGTCCCGTACGTCCTCCTGGTCGTCAGCCACGACGTCGGCCCGCGTGCCGGCTGGCGCGCAGCGGTCAAGAGCGCCGTGGTGCCGCGCCTCGTGCGCGGGGCGGCGAACGTGCTCGTGGTCGGGATGCTCGCACGGAAGTCGGTTCTCGCCCGCGGGGGGCGGCCGGAGCGCATCCGCGTCTTTGCGAACACCATCGACGTGGAGGCGTTCGGTGAACGTGCCGACGAGCTCGGGGCTCGCCGGTCCGAGTTGCGCAGCGAGCTCGGTTTCGGCGACGAGGACGTCGTCGTGGTCTCGGTCGCGCGACTCGCGCCGGAGAAGCGTCACGACCTCCTCGTCCGTGCCGTCGCGGATGTTGCCGACTCGAGACTCGCTCTTCTGCTCGTGGGGGACGGGCCCGAGCGTGCGCGACTCGAGCGGCTGGCGTCGACGCTCGGTGTCCGCCTCGTGCTCGCCGGTGCCAGGCCGTGGGCGCAGGTCGTCGAGGCCTACGTCGCCGCGGACGTGTTCGCTCTGCTCTCGCAGCGCGAGACCTGGGGAGTCGTCGTCAACGAGGCAGCGGCGTGCGGCCTTCCTCTCGTGCTGTCGGACCACGTCGGAGCTGCCGCCGACCTGCTCCAGGATGGCGTCAACGGCAGCCTGGTGCCGGCGAGTGGCGTCGATGCAGCCGCCGCGGCTCTGGCGCGCCTCGCCGCGGACGCCCCGGTCCGCCTGGCCGCAGGCGCCGAGTCGCGCCGGCTCGTCTCGAGCTGGGGCTACGGACCGTCCGTGGAATCGTTCGTCGAGGCGGTGCGCGAGGCCGCCGCGCGGTAGAGCTCCTCCTGGACATCCGTGACGCGGTCCCACGAGTTTCGCCGTGCCGCCGATCTCCCACCTTCCGAGAGGCGTTCGCGCAGCGCCGCGTCGGCAAGCACCCGCTCCACGGCCGCGATCACTGCGTCCCGGTTGTCAGGCACGACGATCGCCTCTCCCTTGCGAAACGCGCCGGCGATGCCGGCGCGGTCGGTGACGACGACGGGTGTTCCCGCAGCGGCCGCTTCCGCCGCGACCAGCCCGAAGCTGTCGCCGGACGACGCGAGCACGAACAGATCGGCCTCCGGATAGAGCTCGAGCGGCGGGTCGGCCGCCTGCGGCAGGACGTGGACGCGGCCGCGTGTGGCGGAGTCGGATTGGGCGGCGCGCACCAGGCGCATCGTTCCGTGGCGGTCGTCCGGTCCCGCGAGCACCACGTGGACCGTCTGCAGGCGGCGCGCGGCCTCGAGCAGGTACTCCACGCCCTTCCCTGCGGCGATGCGGCCGACGTAGAGAACGACAGGCACGTCCTCGGGAACGCCGAGGTCGCGGCGCAGCCGTCCGGCGGCAGCGGGCATCGAGTCGGGATCCGGGAATCCGTTTCCCCTCACGACGATTCGCTCTCGCGGGATACCCGCGGCGGCGAGATCGTCGGCCTCGATCTCGGAGACGGTCGCGATCACGGTCGCACCCGACGCGATGCCGCGGTAGAGCGACCAGTCGAGCGTGCGCTTGAGGCCGACCTTGCGCAGCCGGGCCCGGAACATGCCGAGCGGCTCGAACACATAGGGGATCTTGCGGGCGCGACACCACGCCGCCGTCGCCGTCGTCACGGGGTCGCGGAAGCCGTACACGTGCACCACGTCGGGCTTCGGGAGCTTCGCGAGCCACCACGGCAGCGTCGGCGTGATGCCCATCCAGCGGTAACGGAAAGGCGTGGCCAGATAGTGGACGCGCGCCCCGTCCACCGTGGCCACGCTCGTCCGCCGCGACGGCGTCTCGTGGAGGTCGACGAGCGTCGTGGTGACGACGTCGACCGCATGACCGCGATCGACGAGCCGGCGCACGAGCTCTCGCGCGGCGACCACGGGCCCGCCGAAGGCACGTGCCGGCCAGTACGCCGGGCTCGCGAGCAGAACCCGTAGAGACCCGTCCGCCACGGCCCGAGACGTTACCGTTCGCCGGCGTGACACCTCCCAAACCCAGGCTCCTCGTCCTCAACCAGTACTACTGGCCGGGCGTCGAGGCGACCGCCCATTTGCTCTCGCAGCTGTGCGAGGCGCTCGCCGACGACTTCGACGTCACCGTCGTCACCGGGCGCCTGCTCGGCCACGACGAGCTACCGGACGAGGAGGAGCGAAACGGCGTCCGCATCGTCCGCGTCCGGTCGACCGCCTACGAGCGCTCCGAGCTGCGCCGTCGGGCGGCCAATTACGTCTCGTACCTCGCGGAGTCCGTCCGCGCGGCGCTGCGCGTGCCGAAGCCCGACCTCGTCCTCTGCATGACGGATCCGCCGATCGTCGGCGACGTCGGTCTCATCGTCGCGCGCCGGTTCGGCGTGCCGCTGCTCGTGATCAGCCAGGACGTCTTCCCCGAGATCGCCGTCCAGCTGAAGCGCCTCGAGAATCCGATGCTGGTCGGCGTGCTCCGGTCCCTCGTCGGCCTCTACCTACGGCGCGCGGACGGGATCGTCGCGATCGGCGAGACCATGAAGCGCCGCCTCGAGGAGAAAGGGGCCGACCCGGAGCGGATCACCGTGATCCCGAACTGGGTCGACACGACCGCGATCGTCCCTCAGCCGCACGAGAACGAGTGGGCGAAACGACGGAAGCTGGTGGGCCGCTTCATCGTCATGCACTCGGGCAACGTCGGTCATGCACAGGATCTCGAGACGCTCGTCCGTGCCGGGACGTTCCTCCGTGATCTCCCCGACCTGCAGATCGTGATCGTCGGCTTCGGCGCCCGCCACGCCGACACGGTCGCGCTGGCCAGGCGCCTCGAGCTCGACGGCCTCGTCCGCTTCATGCCGTACCAGTCGCGCGCCGTGCTCTCCGAGTCCCTTTCGTCGGCGCACCTCCACTTCGTCGGGCTGGCGAAGGGTCTCTCCGGGTTCATCGTGCCTAGCCGGCTGTACGGGATCCTCGCCGCCGGGAGGCCGGTGATCGTCGGCGCCGATGCCGACAGCGAGACAGCGCGTCTCGTCTCCGAGGTGGGATGCGGCGTCGTGCTCCCACCGGCCCGTCCCGAGCTCGTCGCCAGGGCGATCCGCGACGCACACGACGGGGTGTTCGACCTGGACGGGATGGGCGCCCGCGGCCGGATGTACGTCGAGCTCGAAGCCGACCGCGGCGTCGCGATCGACCGCTACCGCCACGTCATCCGCGGGTTGGTCGGTACCGGGTAGTTTCACCGCTTGTGTCTGTGCTGAAGACGCTCTTCTGGGGCTCGCTCGGTGCGCTCGCCTGGACCCATCTCGGCTACCCCGCCACGACTGCAGCCGTTGCCCGCCTTCGGCCGCGCCCCGTGCGGAAGGACGATTCCTACCTGCCCGAGGTCGACGTGATCGTCGCCGCCCGTAACGAGGACGCCGTGATCGAGCGGCGGCTCGACAACCTGCTCGGGCTCGACTATCCGCCGGAGAAGCTGCGGATCCTCGTTGCGTCGGATGCGTCGGACGATCACACGGACGAAATCGTGCTGGCAGCGTCGGCCCGCGAGCCGAGGGTGCGTCTGCTGGCGTGCCCGCGCGGCGGCAAGGTCGCTGCGCAGAACGCGGGCGTCCGGGAGACAGATGGAGCCGTCGTCGCGTTCACGGACGCCAACGCGGCGTGGGCGCCGCACGCGCTCCGGCGTCTGGTCTCGAACCTCGCCGATCCCGACGTCGGCTTCGTCTGCGGGCAGCTGCGGCTCGAGGCCGCCGACGGCTCGAACCAGGAGGGCCTGTACTGGCGCTACGAGGTCTGGCTGCGCGAGCAGGAGTCCCTTTGCGGCTCCGTGACCGGCGGCAACGGGTCGATCTACGCGCTGCCGCGAGGCGACTACGTCGAGGTCGACTCGCGCTTCGGCCACGACCTTGCGTTCCCCTACCTGATGGTGCAGCGGGGCCGGCGCGCCGTGTACGAGCCCGCGGCGATCGCGTCCGAGAAGCCGACGCCCACGAACGAGACGGAGTACCGCCGGAAGGTGCGCATGTTCGAGCACTGCTGGCTGATCACGCTTCGCGGCTCGATGCTCCGCCGGCTGCCGCCCGGCTACTTCGTGGCGATCCTCTCGCATCGTGTGCTCCGCTACGCGAGCGGCGTTCTCCACCTCGTTCTGCTGGGGACGAGCATCGCGCTCGCCGTCGACGGCTGGCCGTACCAGGCGGTCCTCGCGGGGCAAGTGGCGCTGATCGTCGCCGCCGCGGCCGGCCAGCCGGTGGCGCGGTACTACATGCTCATCTCCTGGGCGACCGTGCAGGCGCTCGTCAACTACCTCCGCCGGGGCGTCCCCGCGGTGTGGGATCCGGCGGCGACGCGGTGAACCGAGCGCTCGACATCGCCATCGCCGGAACCGGACTGCTGGTCGCGAGTCCGTTTCTCGCCCTGGCTGCGGTGGCGATCAAGCTCGACGATGCCGGACCGGTGCTCTACCGGCAGAGCCGCGTCGGCAAGGACGGACGTGACTTCGAGCTGCTCAAGCTGAGGACGATGGTCCCCGGTGCCGAGAAGCTCGGCGCCGGGTTGGCCGTCGACAAGGGCGACCCGCGCATCACGCGCGTCGGGCGGTTTCTGCGACGGACCTCCGTGGACGAGCTCCCGCAGCTCTGGAACGTCGTTCGCGGCGAGATGTCCGTGATCGGGCCCAGACCGACGCTTCGTTACCAGGTCGAGCGGTACAGCGAACGCCAGCGGCGGCGGCTCTCGATCCTGCCGGGGCTGACCGGCTGGGCGCAGGTCAACGGGCGCGCGACCCTCTCCTGGGACGAGCGGATCGAGCTCGACGTCTGGTACGTCGAGCATCGTTCGCCGTTCATCGACCTGAAGATCCTGCTGCGCACGCCGCTCGCTCTCTTCGGCGGCCACTATCGGGGCGCCTCCGGCGGCTGGCGCCGTTCGGCACCGTGACCGGCGTCCTCTTCACCTGCGCCGGACAGCGGGTCGACATCATCTCCGCGTTCGGCCGGGCAGGAGCCTTCACGGTCGCGGCCGATGCGGATTCGCTCGCGCCGGCGCTCTATCACGCGCACCGCATGGCAATCGTGCCGAGAGTCGACACGGCCGGCTACGTTCCGGCGCTCGCCGATCTCGTCCGGCAGTACGACGTCAGGCTCGTCGTTCCGCTGACGGATCTCGATCAGAGCCTGCTCTCGCGGGCGCGCGACGCGCTCGCGCCTGCCCTCGTGCTCGTCCCGGAGCCGGACGTGTGCGATGCCATGGGCGACAAGTGGCGCGCGCACATCTTCTTCGAGGAGCACGGGATCCCGAGCCCGCGCAGCTGGCTGCCCGCGAACGTGCCGGCCGATGCCCGTTACCCGCTGCTCGTCAAGGTGCGAGTGGGTTTCGGCTCGCGGCACATCTACCGGGCGACCGACCCGGAGTCGCTTGCGTTCCACCTCGGAACGACACCCGTCGACTCCTTCGTCCAGGAGGTCTGCCGTGGGGTGGAATTCTCGATCGACGTCTTCTGCGACCTCGACGGGCGCTGCCTCAACGCAATCCCGCGGACGATGATCCAGTCGAAGGGCGGCGAGTCGATCAAGGGACGCTCGATCCGCGACCGGGAGCTGATCGAGCACGCGCGAACCGTCGCGGAGACGATCGGGATTCGCGGCCCGGCGAATGTCCAGTGCTTTCGCGAGCCGGACGGGTCGCTGCCGATCACCGATGTCAACCCGCGGTTCGGCGGCGCCTTCCCGCTTCCCCTCGCGGCCGGAGGCCGGTATCCCCAGCTCGCGCTCGCGCTCGCGCGCGGCGAGCGCCCCGAGCCGCGTCTGGGGGAGTTCCGCGAGGGGGTCGTGATGACCCGGTTCTTCTCCGATCTCTGCCTCGTCGAGGGCGCCGACGGTGCCCTCCTCCCGTTCGCGGAGGAGCTCCCGGACCCGGTGGCGGGAGAACCCGGAGCGGAGTGACGCGTCGTCGCCAGACCTGGCGACTCAAGGCTTCATTTCGCTCCGGGTTCGCGACCCGGCGAGACTTCCTGGGCGACCGCTAACGTCCTGCGGATGCGTTACGTCGTCACCGGGGCGGCAGGTTTCATCGGCTCACACCTCGCGCGCGAGCTCGTCGCGCGTGGTCACGACGTGCACGGGATCGACTGCTTCAGCGACTACTACGACCCGGCGCTCAAGGAGGAGAACGCAGAGGGCATCGACGTCGCACGGCTCGACCTCGCCCACGACGAGCTCGACTTTCGCGGCTTCGACGGCGTCTTCCACCTCGCCGGCCAGCCGGGCGTTCGCAGCTTCGGCGACGTGTTCGATCTCTATCTCACCCGCAACATGCTTGCGTCGCAGCGGGTTTTCGAGGCGGCTGCACGAGACGGCGTGCGGATGGTCTTCTCGTCGTCGTCGTCCGTGTACGGCGAGGCCGAGGCCTACCCGACACCCGAGGATGCACTGCCACGCCCTCTCTCGCCGTACGGGATCACGAAGCTCGCATGCGAGCACCTGGCCCGAGCGACCACTGCGAGCTTCGGGCTCGACGTCGTCGTCCTCAGGTACTTCAACGCGTACGGGCCGCGGCAGCGCCCGGACATGGCCTTCACGCGAATCGCGTTCGCGCTCGCCCAGGGCAGGCCCTGGGACCTCTTCGGGGACGGCGAGCAGACGCGCGGCTTCACGTACGTCTCCGACGTCGTCGACGCGACGATCATCGCCATGGACCGAGGGAGCGGGACGTACAACGTCGGTGGTGGGACCGAGGTCTCGATGCGGACGGCCATCGGCCTGTTCGAGCAGCTCGCCGGGCGCGCGCTCGACGTGCGTGAGCATCCGGCCGTCCCCGGAGACCAGCGGCGCACCAAAGCGGACACCACTCGGATCCATGCCGAGCTCGGCTGGCAGCCGACGACCGAGCTGGCGGACGGCCTGCGCGCTCAATGGGAATGGGCTGCTGCTAGGGTCGCGGCTCGATGAGCCAGGCACGCTCCCTCGCTCCCGATCCCGACGCCGAGCGAGAGGTCGACCTCCGTACCCTCTGGGCGCGGGTCGTCGACCGCTGGTGGCTTCCCGTCGTGGGTCTCGTCGTCGGCGCCGTCGTGGGAGTGCTCGTCGCCGTCGGTGGTGGGCAGACCTGGCAGGCCAAGACGCTGCTCTACCTCGGCCAGCCGTTCACGACCTCGGGCGGCGGTCAGATCCAGAGCCTCGCCACGAACCCGCGCACGGTCAGCGAGATCATCCGCTCGGAGTTCGCGCTCAAGCGCGCGGCCGCCGTCAGCGGGCTCCGCGTGGGTCAGCTGCGGGGCCACGTCACGTCGCAGGCGGTGACGAGCGCGGGGCAGACACGCAACCAGTCGCCGCTCGTGGAGATCTCCGTGAACGGGCCCGCGCGGGTCAAGGTCGAGAAGGCGGCGGACGGCCTCGCCAACTCCGTCATCGGCGAGGTGTCGACCTACGTCGACCAGAAGATTGCGCTGCTCCAGAGGCAGATCCAGTCGAGCCAGGACGAGCTGAAGGACATCGACACTCGCGTGACCAACGCGACGCAACAACTCCAGTCGCTCGTCGCAAACAAGGCGATCTCGCCCACCGACAAACTGATCGCCACGTCGACGCTCAACTCGACCATCGGTTTCTCCGAGCAGCGGCGCGGCACCGTGCAGCAGGAGCTGTTCCAGAACCAGCAGCTGCTCTCGCTCGCCGTGAACGTCGAGAAGAGCAAGATCGTGCAGCCGGCCGCGGGCTCGCGCGTGACCGCCACCAGCCGGCGCAACTCGGCGCTCGTCGGAGCGCTGATCGGGCTCATACTCGCCGGGATCGCCGCGTATCTGGCCGACCCGGTGCTCGCGCGCAGGAACACCGGCCGGCCCGCCTAAAACCACCATCCGTATGGTCGAGGGCAAGCGCGTGGCCGTCGTCGTGCCCGCATACGAGGAGGAGCACCTCGTCGGCGAGACGCTGCGCGGGATCCCGGACGTGGTCGACCGTATCTTCGTTGTCGACGACGCGTCTTCGGACGCGACGGTGGAACGGGCGCGCGAGGCCGCCGATGCACGCACGGAGGTCATCGTGCACGAGCGAAACGGCGGCGTCGGTGCCGCGATCGTCACGGGCTACAAAAGAGCGCTCGCCGAGGAGATCGACGTCGTCGTGGTCATGGCGGCGGACAACCAGATGGACCCGGCGGAGCTGCTCATCCTCGTCGAGCCGGTGGCACGGGGGGAGACCGACTACGCGAAGGCGAACCGGCTCTTCACCGGCGAGGCGTGGAGTGTGATCCCCCGCACCCGCTATCTCGGCAACGCCGTCCTCTCGCTCTTCACCAAGATCGCTTCCGGGTACTGGCACGTGGCCGACTCGCAGGCGGGGTACACGGCCCTCGGCCTCGATGCGCTGCGACGGCTCGATCTCGACCGGGTCTATCGCCGCTACGGCTTCCCGAACGACATGCTCGTGCACCTGAACGTGATCAACGCGCGCGTGCGTGATGTCCCCTCGCGTCCCATCTACGGCGTCGGCGAGCGGTCGGGGATCAGGCTGCGGAAAGTTGTCCCGCGGATCTCGTGGCTCCTCGTCAAGGGGTTCTTCTGGCGGATGCGCGAGAAGTACGTGATCCGCGACTTCCACCCGCTCGTCTTCTTTTACGCACTCGGGTTCCTGATGCTGGCGATCGGCCTCACGCTGGGCATCGCGGAGACGATCCTGCGGGCGCTCGGCAACCAGATCACGACCGCGACCATCGTGCTCGTCGCGCTGTTGCTGGTCTCGGGCTCGCAGTTCACGCTGTTCGCGATGTGGTTCGACATGGAGAGCAACAAAGACCTTCGTTAAAGACGCCGATTCAATGGCTGACTACCATGTCGCCACGTCGGCGCGGATCCGCTCCAGCGATAGTTCTGAGCGCGCGGGCAGCCGACCTCGGTAGGAGGAAGCCATCGCGCAGCGTCTCATTTGGCATCCGCACGGGTGCTCTCGTCGGTGAGGCGGTCGAGCCAGCCGGTGAGTTCCATCGGGACGACGAGTTTCGTCGAGGGTGAGGCGCCGATCTGCTTGAGCGCGTCGAGGTATTGCAGGCGCATGGTCTTCGCGTCGACGCCTTGTGCGACTTCGAAGATCTTGGCGAGCGCGAGTGAGAAGCCTTCGGCGCGGAGGATTGCTGCCTGGCGGTCGCCTTCGGCGGAGAGAATGGCGGCTTGCTTGTCGCCTTCGGCGACGGTGATTGCGGCTTGCTTGGCGCCTTCTGCCTCGGTAACGACGGCACGGCGTGTGCGTTCGGCGGACATCTGGCGTGTCATTGCGTCTTGCACCGCGGGCGGGGGTGTGATCTCGCGCAGTTCGACGCTGGTCACCTTGACGCCCCAGCGCTCGGTGACCTCGTCGAGCTTGGTGCGGAGGATCATGTTCATCTCCTCGCGCTTGGAGAGCACGTCGTCCAGGCTCATGTCGCCGACGACGCTGCGCAGCGTGGTGGCCGCGATGTTCTGCGCGGCGCCGGCGAAGTTTCCTACCTGGAGGATCGTCGTGACGGGGTCGACGACCTTGTAGAAGATGATGAAGTCGATCTTGATTGGCGCGTTGTCCTTCGTGATCGCCGTCTGGTCCGGGATCTCGAGATAAAGCTCGCGCAAGTCGACGATCATCGGACGGTCCACAAACGGGATCAGGAAAATCAACCCTGGCCCACGCGTACCAACACAACGACCAACACGAAAGAGCACAACCCGCTGGTACTCGCGGACGATCCTGACCGGAAAGACGGTGATCACACGGCCTCCTTGCTTGTCGGCTCGCTGACGGGGCGGACATCGAGAACAAGGCCGCCTCGTTCGACGGCCTCGACCTCCACGTGCTGCCCCGGCTCGAGGCGCTTCCCGTCGTCCGTCTTTGCTTGCCAAAGCTCGCCCCGCACAAGGACGAGGCCGCCGCTTCGGACCTCGCCGATCTCACCGACTATCTGATCTGGCCCGGTCATCGGCGGAGTCCGGCGTGCCGCGATCACACGCGATAGAGCGAACGTCCAGAACAAGGCGAGCATTGCCGAAATCGAACCTACGAGAATCATCGAGACGTGGTAGGGAGCGGGTTCGTTGCGGAAGAGCAACAGTGAACCGACGACGAAGCTGACGAGACCCGCAACAGTCAGTACGCCGTGCGTCGCGACGTGGATGTCGACAACCAGCAATGCAGCGCCGAGGGCGAGCAGCGCAACCCCGCCCCAGTTCGGCGGCAAGACGGAGAGTCCGTACAAGGCGACGACGAGCGATACGGCGCCCAGCGCTCCCGGCAGGACGACGCCTGGGTGGAAAACCTCGAACCCCAGCCCGATGATCCCGAGCAGAAACAGCAGCGTGATGATGTTCGGGTTGATCAGCGTGTTCAGGACGCGGGTGAAGAAGGACGGACCGGCGTGGTCGATGCTCGCCCCCACAAGGTGTAGCGTGAACGGCCGGTCGGGGTCCTTCGTCTTGTAGCCGTTCAACTGGCGAAGCAGCGCCGGCAGGGACGGCGCGATCATGTCGACCACGTGCATCCGCAACGCGTCCGTGGCAGTCAGGTTTGATGCCTTCCGAACGGCGAGCCCCGGCCAGATCGTGTTGCGGCGATGGCGCTCGGCAAGGTTGGTCAGCGAGGCCGCCGCATCGTTCACCACTTTGCGGTGCAGGTCGCTACCACCCACGTTGTGGCCACTCGAGTCGATCGGCGTCGAGGAACCGATGTTCGAGATCGGTGTCATCGCCAGCACGTCAGCCGCCTGGGCGATCCACACCCCGGCCGATGCCGCACGCGCACCGCTCGGAGAGACGTACACGATCACGGGAATCGGTACCGCCAACTCCTTCTGGTAGATCGAGCGCATCGACGTCGACAGCCCGCCGGGCGTATCGAGCAGGATCACCGCCGCGGCATAATGCTCGTTCACCGCTCGATCGAGTTGGTGGTTCACGTAGCTCTGGGTGACGGGATTCACCTCGAGATCCGGTCCGAAGCGGATCGCCAGCACGCGAGGAGTAGCGGCCCGTACGCTGCCGGCCAGCGTCAGCGCGATACCCGCCACCACGAACCAGGCAACGCCGAAGCTCAGGGACCGCCGTCGCGTCACAGCAGCTAAAGGATCGCACGCCGGAGATCGAGCCGGGATAGGGAAGAACGCACGGCCGTGAGGCGACAGTGTCGGCCTGGCATGTCTTGCGCGCACCCGCTCCTGCGGTCAGGGTTATGCGGTGAGCCGGCAGCCGCTTGACGTCGCCGTGGTCGGAGCCGGCGTGGTCGGGCTTGCGATCGCACACGAGCTGCAGCGTCGGGGCGCCCGGGTGGCGGTGTTCGAGCGAAGCGGGATCGCGGCCGGTGCGTCGGGCGTCCAGCCCGGTGGCGTGCGACAGCAGTGGGGCACGGCGATCGCGTGCCGACTGGCGCGCGAGTCGGCGGCCTTCTACGCGCGGGCGGACGAGCTGCTCCAGCCACTCGTCCCCTTTGGCTTCCAGCGGTGCGGCTACCTCTTCGTCGCGCACTCCACCGAGACCCTCGAGCGCCTGGCAGCCAACATCTCCGTGCAGAACGGTGAGGGCGTGCCCTCACGTCTCGTCACGCCGGGGGAGGCCGCCACGCTCGTCCCCGGGCTACGCACCGGGACGCTCGCCGGCGGCGCCTGGTGCGCAGATGACGGCTACTTCGACAGGCCGCAAGGCGTGGTCGAGGGGTTCGCGAGAGGGCTCGAGATCCGGATCGAGACCGTCGCGTCAGCTGCGGAGCTCGAGGCCGGTGCGGTCGTCGTCGCAGCCGGCGCAGATACCGCCTCGCTCGTCCCCGGGCTGCCGATCGAGCGCGAGGAACGGTTTCTCTTCCTGAGCGAGCCGATCGGCCAGCGGCTGCTCGAGCCTCTCGTCGTCTCGACCGAGCTGGGTTTCGCCGCCAAACAACTCGGCAACGGACGCGTGCTTGCGAGCGACCTCGGAGCTCGCGGTGACGAGAGTCAGCGTGAGCGCTGGCGGGCAAACGTGCGCGCGGGAGTCGAGGAGCTGCTGCCGGTGCTCGAGTTCGTCTCGTTCCCGACCCTACTGCGCGGCGAGTACGACGTGACGCCGGATCACCAGCCGCTGCTCGGGAAGGTCAGCGAGGGCCTGTACGTGGCGGCCGGCTTCAGCGGCCACGGCTTCATGATCGCGCCCGCCATCGCCCGGATCCTGGCTGACGAGATCCTCGACGGGCGCCGCGACGACGTACTCTCCGTCCTCGACGTGGCCCGCTTCGCAGAGCATCGTCCGGTGCCCGAGCCGCAGCTGGTCTAGCGCTGTGTTCTGGCAGCTGCTCGTCAACGGGCTGGTGACGGGATCGGTGATCGCAATCGCGGCGGTCGGAGTCTCGCTCGTCTACGGCATCCTCCACCTGGTCAACTTCGCGTACGGCGACGCGATGGCCTTTGCCGCCCTGGTGGCCTACGGCTGCAACGGGCCCTGGGGGCTCGGGATGGTGCCGTCGGCACTCACAGCGATGGCCGCGACCGCGGCGCTCTCGGTCGGGGTCGACGTCGTGCTCTGGCGGCCGCTGCGCGCGCGCAGGGCCGGCTTCATGAGTCTCTTTCTCGCCTCGATCGGCCTCGCGCTCGTGCTGCGACAGTCGCTCCTGCTGGCCGCCGGTCCACAGCCGCGCTCCTACCGTGTCGATCCGTACAAGGTGTACGTGCTCGGCAGCGTGCGACTCTCGCAGGCGCAGTTGATCACGATCGTGACTGCCGCCGTGGCGATCGTCCTGATCGGCGTCTTCCTCGCTCGGACGACACTCGGACAGATGATGCGCGCGCTCGCCGACGATGGTGCTCTCGCCGCCATCGCGGGGGTGAACGTCGGCCGCGTGATCACCTACACATGGATTCTCGCCGGTCTGCTCGCCGGAGCTGCCGGTGTGCTCGCCGGACTGGTGGAGTCGAGCTTCGATCCGAACTTCGGCTTCCACCTCCTGCTGCCGATCTTCGCCGCCGTCGTGCTCGGCGGGATTGGCAGCGCCTACGGCGCCCTCGCCGGCGGGCTCGTGCTCGGGGTCGCGATGGAGCTCTCGACCTGGTCGTCGCTCTTCGGCGGTGTCAACCCCGTCTACAAGCCGGTCGTAGCTTTCGTCGTGCTCGCCGCCGCGCTGATGGCGCGGCCGCAGGGCCTCTTCGGCCGCGCGAGGGTCACGTGAACGCCCTGGCCAGCGGTGGTTTCTGGGCGTTCGTCGGCGTCGTCGCCGGGATCTACACGATCTTTTCGCTGGGCCTGCAGCTGCAGTTCGGCTTCGCCGGGCTGCTCAACTTCGGGCAGGTCGCATTCATGGCGATCGGCGCCTACACCATGGCGATCCTCGTCGTGAAGGAGGGGTGGAGTACCTGGCTCGCGGCACCGCTGGCGGTGGTCGCTGCTGCTGCCGCCGGACTCCTGCTCGGGCTGCCATCGCTCCGCTTGCGCGCGGATTACTTCGCCATCGTCACGATCGCGTTCAGCGAGATCGTCCGCTATGTGGCGACGAACGAGGACGCTCTCACGGGCGGCTCGCAGGGCACGATTGCGCTCGGCAAGGTCGGTGAGGCGGCCCAGTACAACGGCGAGTGGACGCGCTTCCAGAGCTGGGTGCAGGGCCGTCTGCATTTCTCCTCCAAGGACGCGGCCATGCTCGCAATTGTCTGGGCCGTCGCACTGGTGCTGCTGACGCTGGTCTGGCTCGCGGTGCGCACGCCATGGGGGCGCGTGCTGCGCGCAATCCGCGAGGACGAGGACGCGGCAGCCTCGCTCGGCAAGAACGTGCTCGCCTACAAGCTGCAGGCGCTCGCGCTCGGCGCCGCGCTCGCTGGGGTCGCGGGGCTCTTCTATGCCTGGCAGTTCTCCTTCTTCAGCCCCGACGACTTCCAGCCGCTCTTGACCTTCTTCGCCTGGATGATCGTCATCCTCGGCGGGCTCGGAAGGGTCTGGGCCGTGCCGGTCGGCGCAGCGATCTTCGGCTTTCTCTTCGCCGGGACGCGCTTTCTCGACTTCCGCCCGCTCTCGTCTCTGGACTCGGCCGACCGCGCCTACGTGCGGCTGATCGTGATCGGGCTCGTCATCATCGGGCTCGTACTACTCCGCCCGCAGGGAATCCTCGGCAAACGGGACGAGATGGTGCTCGAGTGAGCGCCCGTCTCGAGGTACACGACGTCGTTCATGCCTTCGACGGCGTGCGCGCGGTCGACGGTGCGACTCTCTCGGTCGAACCGAACACGATCACAGGGCTGATCGGCCCGAACGGCGCGGGCAAGTCGACGCTCTTCAACTGCGTCTCGGGCTTCCTGCGCCCGCAGGCCGGGCGCGTCCTGCTCGACGGCCTCCGCATCGATCGACGGTCGCCGCAGCGGATCGCCCGCGCCGGACTCGTACGGACATTCCAGACGCCGCGGACACTGGCACGCATGACGGTGCTCGAGAACGTCCTCCTCGCAGCGCCCGACCATCCCGGCGAGCAGCTCGGTGGCGCGCTCCTCGGGCGCCGCCGCGAGCGAGAGGCCCGCGCTCGGGCTCAGCAGCTGCTCGAGCTCGTCCGCCTGGACGGGCAGGGCGACAGCCTCGCGGGCACGCTCTCAGGTGGCCAACGGAAGCTGCTCGACTTGATGCGAGTGCTGATGACCGGGCCACGGCTGCTGCTCCTCGACGAGCCGATGGCGGGAGTTAGCCCCACCGTGCGCGTCCAGCTGCTGGAGCACATCCTCGGCTTGCGGGAGCGTGAGGGGCTGACGTTCCTGATCGTCGAGCACGATCTCGACTTCGTCATGCGCGCCAGCGATCGCGTCATCGTGATGAACGAGGGGCGGGTGATCGCCGACGGCACACCGGACGAGGTGCGGACGGACGTGCGGGTGGTCGACGCCTATCTGGGGACACGGCGTTGACCTCAGCGGCTGCGACCATCCTCGAGGTCGAGGCGCTGGAAGCCGGCTACGACGACACGCTGATCTTGCGCAGCGTCTCGCTGCGGGCCGGCGCGGACGAGATCGTCGCGATCATCGGCCCCAACGGGGCGGGCAAGTCGACGCTACTGAAGGCCATCTATGGGCTGGTCACGCGTCACGGCGGCACTGTCCGCTTCGCCGGCGACGACATCACCGGCATGCGGGCCGACCGGCTCACGCGCCGCGGCCTCAACTACGTCCCGCAGACGGACAACGTCTTCCCGACCCTGACGCTCGCCGAGAACGTGCACGTGGGCTCCCTGGTCGTGCCGAAGGCGGAGCGGCGAAGCGCCGTCGAGTACGTGGAGGAGCTCTTCCCGCTGCTGCGGGAGCGGCCCCGGCAGCGTGCAGGCACGCTCTCGGGCGGACAGCGCAAGCTCGTCGCACTGGCGCGGGCGCTCGTGACGCGCCCTCAGCTGCTGCTGCTGGACGAGCCGTCCGCCGGGCTGGCGCCGCAGGCGATCGAGCTCGTGTTCGAAAAGCTCGGCGAGATCCGGCGCCTGGGGATCGGGATCGTGATGGTCGAGCAGAACGCCCGCCGGGCACTCAGCCTCGCCGACCGCGGCTACGTCCTGGATCTGGGCCGCAACGCGATCGAGGGTCAAGGGGCTGACCTGCTCGACGACCCAAAGGTCGCGGAGCTCTACCTCGGCGGCCCCGCGACGATGCAGTCGAGCTCGACCTCGACGAGCACACCTTCCGGAATGAACCCCGAGACGAAATAGGTGGTGTTCGCAGGCTCGACGCCCTCGAAGGCCTCGCGGTGGGCGCGCACGACGCCCTCCCAGTCGCAGCCGGGCGCCAGCAGCAGCCGCGTGCGCAGCACGTGCTCCCGGCGCGCTCCGAGCCGCTCGGCCGCGGCGAGCGCCCGGCCGATCGCCTCCCGCGCCTGCTCGTAGGCGCCGCCGCCCTTGCGAGCTGCAGTGCCACTGACGGCCACGTGCTCCTCGATCCGGACGGCACGAGAGTAGGCGGCGGCCTCTTCGAAGCCGCCGCCCTCCCTGAACCGCTCCATCTAGCCCCTGAAAGTAACGGTCTTGAGCGTGTCGATCTTGCCTTTGGCCGAGTACCTCCAGATCTCGAACACGGCCGAGCCGATGTCCCCATGCGCGTCGAAGTCGACGGGGCTGAACGCGCCCTCGTAATCGACGTCCTTGCCGGCGAGCAAGAGCTTGATCGCCTTGCCGAGCTGGAGATAGGTGACCTTCACACCCGGCGGACCGGAGACCGCGATCAGGTTGGCCTTGATCTTCGCCGGCGACGCCGAGCAGGCCTTGAGCGCGGCGAGAAAGGCGACGTTCTCAGCATCGAGGGCCGTGCCCTCGAAGCCCGTGTACGGCTTCGCGCCAGTGACGTGTGATTTCCAGTAGGCGGCGAACGAGGCGCCCGCTGGCCCGCCGGCTGCGCTTGCAGCCGTACCGCTGAGACCGATGGCGGGGCTTCCGATCGCATCCAGCACCGTCGTGTTGCGCAGCGCCTCCGTCATGAACGTCTTGCTCGCATCCCACTTGCCGCTCCGCACGAGCGAGGGGACGAACTTCTGGAAGGTGTCAGGAAAGTCGATGATCACCCAGCCCGCCGGGCTCCCCGACACGAGCTGCTGCGCCTCGGTGTCGAAGTTCGCCTGGTCCGGATTCCAGGAGATGTTGACGCCGACCTTGCCGCCGAGCTTCTCGTATTGAGCGACGAATAGCTGCTTCAGCGCCGTTCCGAATGCGTCATTGCGGGCGCCGACGTTGAGCGTCGCTCCCTTGCCGAACGCATCGATCGCCGCCTGCGCCAGCACCTTCCCCTGGAGCGTGTCCGAAGGGTACGTGCGCCAGAGGTAGCCGTTGTCTGCGATGTCCGTGATCTGCGGCGCACTCGATGTCGGCGAGATCTGGACGACCTTGTTCGGGATCGTGACGGACTGCGCCATCGGGATGGTCGCGCTCGAGGCCATCTCGCCGATGATCACGTTGGCGTGGTTCGCCTTGATCAGCTTCGTCGCTGCTTCGACGGACGCGGCGGCCTGCGTCTGGCCGTCCTCCGACCCGACGAGCTTGACGCTGATCCGTTTCGAAAGCCCGGCCTTCTTGAGCGCCGCGTTCTGCAGGCCGATCCCGATCCTCACGGCCCGGTCGAGGTTGGCGCCGTAGGCCGCGAGATCGCCCGTGAAGGGCAACACGTCTCCGATCTTCAGCTGGAAGGCGCACGTCTTTGCCGGCGCGCCCTGGGCGGGAGCGACGGTCAGGGCGACCGCCGCCGCCGTTGCCGTGGTGCCCGCGAGCAGCGCCGCGATCTTCCGCTTCCTCACCTTGCCCTCCTTTGTCACTGGATCAGATCCCCGCACACTGACCGATCTTCCGGCGGCGCGCAAAGGGCGTCTATGCTCCCGCCCGTGACCGAGATGCGGCTTTACGACATCCGCGTCACCGTCGACCGCATCGAAGGTCGCTCGGTCTGCGGACTCGAGGTGGGCGACTACTTCGAGGTGACCGACTCGAGCCGCGTCCGCATTCCGGAGGGCAGGCACTTCTGCCTGTACGCGCTCCAGTCCGTGCTGCCGCTGATCCCGGCCAAGCAGCGGCGCTTGCCCGCCGAGGATTGGCTCGAGCGGGACAATCTCGTCTGCTGCCCGGACCCCGACGAGCGCGTTGTCATGCGCATCGAGCGAATCGGTGAGCGCACGCTGGTCACCGAGGACCTCACCTGAGCGAGCTGGCCCTCGGGCTGCAGTCGGACAAGCGGCCCCACGAATACGCGGCGCTGGCGCAACGGGCGGAGGCGGCCGGTTTCGACGTCATCTCCGTCTTTCACGATCTCCTCTTCCAACCGGCGATCTTCCCGTTGCTGACGATCGCGGCGGCCACCGAGCGGGTTCGGCTCGGGCCTGCGGCGCTCAACCCTTCGACCCTGCACCCGGTCGAGCTCGCCGGCCAGGCTGCGGCGCTCGACCTGGCATCCGGTGGACGTGCGTATCTCGGCCTTGTCGCGGGGGCATGGCTCGACCGCCTGGGGCTGGACGAACGGCGGCCGGTGGAGCGGATGCGCGAGGCGGTGGAGATCGTTCGCCGCCTGCTCGCGGGCGACCGCAGCGGCTACGCCGGCAAGCACTTCGCGCTCGCACCGGGTTCGGGGCTCCAGTACGAGCCGGCGAGGAAGCAGATCCCGCTGATGATCGGGACGTGGAGGCCGCGCATGGCCGCGCTCGCGGGCGAGGTCGTGGCCGACGAGGTGAAGATCGGCGGCTGCGCCAATCCCGACATGGTCAGGCTGATGCGCGAGTGGATCGGCAACGACCAGGTCGGGATCGTCGTCGGTGCGGTCACGGTCGTCGCCGAGGATGGCGCCGCCGCGCGGGAGCACGCTCGACGGGAGGTCGAGATGTACCTCGAGGTGGTGGGGGGGCTCGATCCGACGATCAAGGGGCCGCCGGCGCTGGGGAATTTCACGATCGCCGGCACCCCGCCGGAGGTCGCTGAGCACGTCCGACGCCTGTTCGACGCGGGGGTGAAGCGCGTGGAGTTCGGGACCCCGCAGGGCCTCGACACCGCTGCCGGTGTCGAGCTCCTCTGCGACCGCGTACTGCCGCTTCTCCGCTAACTCGCTGCAACCGAATACACGGTCGGCTATTGGCGTCCCAACTAGTGGTCTCTCCGGGAAATACGGGCGTGATTCGCCGGCGAAAACCGAGCAGGGCAAGGACGCAGGGAGCCCGCGTACTGGACAAGTACGCGGGCGACCGAGGACACAGCCCTCCGAC
>JACXTT010005194.1_pt1 | contig 18999 bp, 14 predicted proteins | sample 9270951 | NCBI WGS metagenome assembly JACXTT01 (sample SAMN15532306, study PRJNA645909) | rock metagenome | isolation source: weathered quartz diorite | place: Puerto Rico | collected 2017-06-21 | reverse complement strand
ACGGCAGCCGCCGGCCAACCGCGCCCCCCGGCAGCCGCTGCGGCACAGCGCCCCGCCGGCGTCAAATCGGTGGGACCACCGCCCCGTCCACCGCGCCCATCGGCCATCGCCGCCGCGCCGTTGATCGAGGCTCCCGTACCGTCTGCGGCACACGAGCCGCCGGCGCGCACCGGCAGTGGGCTCCCCGCCGAGTTCGCCGAGGATCAATACCAGGCCGCCGAGAAGCGTCTCGGTGTGCTGCTCAAGGAGTTGGTGCAGAGCGCCTCGTCGGACCTGCACCTGCGTGTCGGCGAGCCACCGGTGTTCCGCACGCACGGGGAGATCACGCGGCAGAAGGGCGCGGCGCTCTCCGCCGACCAGCTGGCGCTGACGCTGCTCGCGATCATGCCGGAGCGCAATCGCGGTGAGTGGAAGGAGACCGGCGACAGCGATTTCGCCTACGAGATCGAAGGGTTGGCGCGGTTCCGCGTCAACGCCGCACGCGACCGCAAAGGCCCCGTGGCGGTGTTCCGCGTCATTCCAGCGAAGGTCGTGACCGTCGAGGAGATGGGGCTCGGCAAGGAGATCACGCAGCTCGCCTTCCTCAACAAGGGACTGGTGCTCGTCTCGGGGCCCACCGGATCGGGCAAGTCCACGACGCTGTGCGCGCTGATCGATCTCATCAACCGCGAGCGCACCGACCACATCGTCACGATCGAAGACCCGATCGAGTTCGTGCACGAGAACAAGCGCTGCCTCATCACGCAGCGCCAGGTGCACCTGCATACCGAGAGCTTCAAGACAGCGCTGCGAGCGGCGCTGCGGGAAGATCCCGACATCGTGCTCGTCGGCGAGATGCGCGACCTCGAGACGATCGCCATTGCCATCGAGACCGCGGAAACCGGCCACCTCGTGTTCGGCACCCTGCACACGACGACGGCCGCCTCGACCGTCGACCGCATCATCGACCAGTTTCCGGCCGACCGCCAGGCGCAGATCCGCGTGATGCTGTCGGAGTCGCTGAAGGGCGTCATCAGCCAGACGCTGTGCAAGAAAATCGGCGGCGGGCGCGTCGCGGCGCGGGAGGTGCTGCTGGCGACGCCGGCGGTCTCGAATCTGATTCGCGAGGGCAAGACGTTCCAAATCCCGTCGATCATCCAGACGAGCCGCAAGCTCGGGATGATAACCCTGAACGACTGCCTGCTCGAGCTGGTGGAAAAGAAACAGATCTCGCCCGACGAGGCCTACCTCAAAGCCATCGAGAAGACGATGATGCTGCAGGCCCTGAAGGCGCGGGGCCATGCCGTCACCATGGCCACCGCAGGGTAGGCCGACGACCTACGGTATGATGTTAAACGACGTGCTCGTGACGGTGCTGAGGCCGGCGGAGGACGCACTCAGCACGTAACCGTTCGCTGCTTTGTTGATAGTGAGATCGGAGAATGTCGCCACACCGGAAACGACCACCACGGTCGTGGATCCCGAGAGTGTCGACAAGCCCGGGTTGGTGCTCAGGGCCAGCGTGATCCCCCCCGAGAACGTCGCGTCGACGTTCCCCAACGTGTCTTCCACCGCCACCTGCACCGCAGGCGTGATGAAGGCCCCTGCGTGCGCCGTCGATGGCTCGGCGATGAACGCCAACTTTCGCGAGCCGCCCCCGCCACCACCGATACCGACGATGTGCTGGAGTTGGGAATTGGGGCATCCCAGAGTGGCCAGTGCGCCGACGCCAATGATCGCTAAGGTCCCGAATCGCATGCGTCTCCCTTCCCACTTGTGGTCCGGAGCCCTACCTTGGGACGTCACAATTAGTTAGACGATTGCAGGGGCTTGTCAATGGTGACCAGGCTGGCTTCAGCCGCCCGAGCGGCGGACGTTCCCATAGCGAACTATATCGGCGGCACCTGGGTCCTGTCCGGGTCCGCCGATTCGCTCCCGCTCACGAACCCCGCTACCGGGGAACCGCTCGGGCGGGTGCCCCTCTCCGGGGCCCGCGAAGTGGACGCCGCGGTCCAGGCGGCGCTGGCGGCCTTCCCCAAGTGGCGGACCACACCGCCCGTGGTGCGGGCGCGGTACCTCTTCGCCTTCAAATCGGTGCTTGAAGCGCACTTCGATGAGCTCGCCGGGATCGTTACCCAGGAGAATGGAAAGACGTTGGACGAGGCCCGCGGGTCGGTGCGCCGCGGCATCGAAAACGTCGAGCACGCCTGTGGCATCCCGACCTTGATGATGGGCGCGACCCTCGAAGACGTCGCCGCCGGCATCGATTGCGAATTCGTGCGCCAGCCGATGGGCGTCTTCGCCGCGATCACGCCCTTCAATTTCCCGGCGATGGTGCCGCTCTGGTTCTGGCCCTACGCGGTCGCGAGCGGCAACACCTTCATCATCAAGCCGTCGGAGCAGGTGCCGCTGTCGCAGCAGCGCATGGTCGAGCTCGCTCACGAGGCCGGCCTCCCGGCCGGCGTCCTGAACCTGGTGCACGGCGGCAAGGATGCCGTCAACGCCCTCCTCGCGCATGAGGGAATAGCGGGGATCTCGTTCGTCGGATCGTCGCCGGTGGCGCGCCATGTCTACGCCACCGCCGCGCAGCACGGCAAACGGGTACAGGCGCTCGGCGGAGCCAAGAATCACGTCATCGTCATGCCCGATGCCGACATGGACCGGACTACACAGATCGTCACCGAATCGCTGTTCGGGTGCGCCGGTCAGCGCTGCCTTGCCGGGAGCGTCGTCGTCGCGGCGGGAGCGGCGTATGGCCCCTTTAAGGACCGCCTGCTCGGCGCCGCCAGGGGGCTGAAGCTGGGTTACGGGATGGACGACGGCGTCACCCTCGGACCGGTCGTCTCGGCGCGCCAGAAAGAGCGCGTCACCGGATACATCGACGCCGGCGTGAAAGAAGGCGCGGACCTGTTGCTCGACGGCCGGACGGCCCGCGTCGCCGACTATCCCAGGGGACAGTTCATGGGACCGACGATCTTCGACGGCGTCACCCCCGCGATGGCGATCGGCAAGGAAGAGATTTTCGGCCCGGTGGCCTCGATCACCCGCGCCGCCGATCTCGACGAAGCGCTGGCGCTGGTGCACGCCAGCCCGTTCGCCAACGCCACGTCGATCTTCACCTCGAGCGGCAAGACCGCCCGGGAGTTCCGCTACCGCTGCGGCGTCTCGATGATCGGCGTGAACATCGGTGTCGCGGCGCCGATGGCGTTCTTTCCGTTCGGCGGGACCAAGGGATCGTTCTACGGCGACCTCAAGGCCCACGGTGCCGATTCGGTGCAGTTCTTCACGGACAAGAAAGTCGTCATTTCGAGGTGGTTCTGATGGCGCGCACGGTGGTGGGCGGGCTGATCCAGATGTCGAACCCGGTGAACGACGCGAACGCGCCGGTCGGCAAAGTGCGGGACGCGATGCTCGAAAAGCACCTCCCGTTCATCGAAGAGGCCGGGAAGCGCGGCACGCAGATCCTCTGCCTCCAGGAAGTGTTCAACGGCCCGTATTTCTGTCCTTCCCAGGACGCCAAGTGGTGCGACATCGCCGAGCCGATTCCCGGACCGACGATCGAACGGATGCAGGCCATCGCCAAGCGACACGACATGGCGATGATCGTGCCGATCTACGAGCGCGAAATGGCGGGCGTCTACTACAACACTGCCGCGGTGATCGATGCCGACGGGAGCTACCTCGGCAAGTACCGCAAGAATCACATCCCCCACACCGCCGGCTTCTGGGAGAAGTATTTCTTCAAGCCGGGCAACCTCGGCTACCCCGTCTTCACGACGCGTTACGCCACGATCGGCGTGTACATCTGCTATGACCGCCACTTCCCCGAAGGGGCGCGGCTGCTCGGCCTGCACGGCGCCGAGATCGTGTTCAATCCCTCGGCCACGGTGAAGGGACTCTCGCAGTACCTCTGGAAACTCGAGCAACCGGCCCACGCCGTCGCCAACGGCTACTTCATGGGATGCTCCAATCGCGTCGGCACCGAGGCACCGTGGAACATCGGGCAGTTCTACGGCTCGAGCTACTTCGTCGATCCGCGCGGCAACTTTCTCGCCCAGGCGAGCGAGGACAAGGATGAGCTGGTCACCGCGGAGATGAACCTCGACATGATCGAGGAGGTGCGGCGCACCTGGCAGTTCTTCCGCGACCGACGGCCGGAGACGTACGAGGACATGGTGAGGCAAGTCCCGTAATGCCCCTGCTGGTAAAAGGCGGCCGGGTCGTCACCGCCACCGACGACTACCCGGCCGACGTCTACTGCGCCGGCGAGACGATCACCCGCATCGAGCCGTCGATCGATCTCAAGAGCCTGCCGCAGGGTACGGAAGTCATCGACGCTGCGGGCAAATACGTGCTGCCCGGATGCATCGATCCCCACGTGCACATCCATCTCCCGTTCATGGGGACGTACGCGGCCGACGACTACGAGTCGGCGAGCAAGGCGGCGCTCGCGGGCGGCACGACGACGCTGATCGAGATGATTTGCCCGGGTCCCGCGGACGAGCCCTACGACGCTTTCGAGCTGTGGCGCGCCAAAGCGCAACCACTCGCCGCCGTCGACTACACCTTTCACATGTCCGTCGTGCGTTTCGACGCCAAGGTGCACGACCAGTTCCGCAAGATCGTGGCGGCCGGGGTGGCGTCGTTCAAGGTGTTTCTCGCATACAAAGGCGCGCTCAATCTTTCCGACGAGGATCTCTTCGCCGCCATGAAGTTGGCGCGCGAGCTGGGCGTGATCGTCACCGCACACTGCGAGAACGCCGACGCCATCGATGCGCTGCAGAAATCGCTCCTCGCCGCCGGAAAAACCGGTCCCGAATGGCACGGACCCTCGCGCCCGCCTGTGGTCGAAGCCGATGGTGTGCACCACTTGTGCACGTTCGCCGAGCTGCTGGGCACGCACGTGTACACGGTGCACACGTCGTGCGACGCGGCGGTGCGGGCGGCGCTGGCGGCCCGCTACCGCGGGGTGAACGTCTGGATCGAATCGGTGATCCCGCACTTCGTGCTCGACGAGACGTATGCCGAGCGACCCAACTTCGAAGGCGCGAAGTACGTGATGTCGCCGCCGCTGCGGGCCCAGGTGAATCAGGCGGTCCTGTGGAACGGGGTGAAGTCGCGCGCCATCAGCACGATCGGGACCGATCACGCGCCGTTCCGCTTCAAGGATCAGAAACAGATGGGCCGCGACGCGTTCACCAAGATCCCCAACGGCATCGCGAGCCTGCAGGAGCGCATCGACCTCGTCCACACCCACGGGGTGTGTGCCGAGCGGATCTCGCTGCGCACGATGGTGGACGCCTGCAGCACACAGGCGGCACAGATCTTCGGGCTCTACCCGAGGAAGGGAGCGATCCAGGTCGGCAGCGACGCCGATCTCGTCGTCTACGATCCGGCGTTCCGCGGTCCGTTCTCCCAGGCGACAAGCCACTCCAAGGTCGACTACAATGCTTACGAGGGATGGGAGCGGATCGGTCGCGCCAGTATCGTCACAGTGCGCGGCGCCGTGCAGGCGCGCGACGGCAAGTTCGTCGGCACGATCGGGCGCGGGCAGTTCCTGCAGCGCGAGCCGACACACTGATGCTGACAGCTGATAGCTGACAGCTGACAGCTTGAACAACTATGACCGAGATCAGGACGCAGGACGCGAATCTCACCAATCCCGATCTGGCTCCTGTAGCGCCGGAGCGGCGCACCTGGAACTGGTGGCACATCGCCGCGCTCTGGATCGGCATGGCGATCTGCATTCCGACCTACACCCTGGCGTCGAGTCTCGTCGATCGCGGCTGGACGTGGCAGGCGGCGGTCGGCGCAGTCGTGCTCGGCAACGTCGTCGTCCTGATCCCGATCGCGCTGAACTCGCACGCCGGCACCCGCTACGGCATCCCGTTCCCCGTGCTCGCGCGGGCCTCGTTCGGCGTGCTGGGCGCGAACCTCCCCGCCCTGTTGCGCGGCCTCGTCGCCTGCGGCTGGTTCGGCATCCAGACGTGGATCGGCGGCTGGGCGATCTTCAAGCTGCTGGAAGTGCTGTGGCCGGGGATCGCAACGCTGCCGGCGTTCTTGCCGCGGTTCGTGGGGCTGGGAACGGGCGAGTTCCTCTGCTTCATGCTGTTCTGGGGGATGAACGTCTGGATCGTGCTGCGCGGCATGGACTCGATCAAGTTCCTCGAGACGTGGGGCAGTCCGTTCCTGCTGGTGGTTGGCGTAGCGCTGTTCGTGTGGGCGCTGGTGCGGGCGGGTGGGCTCGGGCCGATGCTCGAAAATCCGGCGGTCGGGCAGGTGGGCGGTCAGGCGGTCGGGCCGTCCGGCGGTCTCGGAAGCGTCTTCGGGGCCGGGCTGACCTCGGCCGTGGCATTCTGGGGGACGATGGCGCTGTCGATCCCGGACTTCTCGCGGTTCGCGCGGAGCCAACGCGATCAAGTCATCGGGCAGGCGGTGGGGCTTCCCGGGACGATGGCGCTGTTCGCGTTCATCGGCGCGGTCGTGACCAACGCGACGGCGGTGATCTTCGGCACGCGCATCGCCGACCCGGTGGCGCTGCTGGCACGCATCGGCGGCCCTTTGATGATCATCCTCTCGATGGCCGGGCTCACCGTCGCAACGCTGACGACCAACATCGCCGCCAACATCGTGGCGCCCGCCAACGGATTCTCGAACCTCGCGCCGAGCCGGATCTCGTTCAAGGCGGGCGCGATGATTACCGCGGTGATCGGCATCGTGATGCTGCCGTGGCGACTCTACAACGACGCCGCCGCCTACATTTTCACCTGGCTGATCGGCTACGGCGCCCTGCTGGGGCCGGTCGCGGGGATCATGATCGCCGACTATTTCGTGGTCCGCCGCGGCGTCCTCGTGGTCGACGATCTCTACCGCCGCGGCGGCGCCTATGAGTATGTCCGCGGCGTGAACTGGATCGCCGTCGCCGCCCTCGTGCTCGGCGTGCTGCCGAACCTCCCGGGGTTCCTCGCCGCGATCTCGGGCGGTACGACGACGCCGCTGTTCACGACGCTGTACAACTGGGCGTGGTTCAGCGGGTTCGAGGTGTCGGTGGTGGTGTACGTGGTGAGTATGCGAGCTGTCAGCCGTCAGCCTTCAGCTATCAGCTAACGTATGGGACGCGATACTGGCGTTCTGTCAAACGAGCAGCTCAAGAAGAATTTTGCCGAGATCGCGCCGCCGCTCACCGCCGACGCGGCGCTGCTCGAGGCGAATACCTGCTTGTTCTGCTACGACGCCCCCTGCACCGCCGCCTGTCCGACGCACATCGACGTCCCGGCGTTCATCAAGAAGATCGCCACGGGCAACCTGCGCGGCGCCGCGCGCGTGATTCTCGACGCCAATCCCTTCGGGCATTCCTGCGCCCGTGCCTGTCCCGTCGAAGTGTTGTGTGAAGGCGCGTGTGTCCTGAATGCGCGGGACGAGGAGCCGATCCGTATCGCCCTGCTGCAGCGCCACGCGACCGATTACGTCCTCGAGCGGAAGGTGCGGCTGTTCGAGCCGGGCCCGGCGAACGGCAAGCGGGTGGCGATCGCCGGGGCGGGCCCCGCCGGCTTGTCCTGCGCACGGGATCTGCGCCGCCGCGGCTATGGCGTCACGGTGTATGAAGCCAAGAGCAAGCCGGGAGGACTCAATACCTACGGCATCGCCGAGTACAAGATGACCCCCGCCGTCGCACTCGCCGAGGTACAGGACATCCTCGACCTCGGCGTCGAGCTGAAGCTCGGCGTGGCGATCGGACGTGACGTGTCGATCGATACGCTGCTGTCCGATTTTGACGCCGTCTTCATCGCAATCGGGCTCGGTCGTACGAAATCGCTCGGCATTCCAGGTGAAGATCAACGGGGGGTCATCGACGCGCTGGCGTTCATCGAGCAGCTGAAGACGCGGCCCTATCGTGACACGACAGTGGGACGCCGGGTGGTGGTGGTCGGCGCCGGCAACACGGCGATCGACGCCGTGACGCAGGCGAAGCGGCTCGGCGCCGAGTGGGCGACGATCGTGTACCGCCGCGGGCCGTCCGATATGTCGAGCTTTCACTATGAACAGGAGCTGGCCAAGACCGACGGCTGCGAGTTCCGGTTTCACTGCCGCCCCACGCGAATCCTCGGGAACGGCCAGGTGACCGGGCTCGAGGTGGAGACGCCGGAAGGAACGGAAGTGATCGCGTGCGACATGGTGATCACGGCTCTGGGACAGGACGCGCTCGGCGGTTTCGAGCTTCCGACAGACAATCCGAAGGTGTTCGCGGGTGGCGACTTCGCGAATGGGGGCGCCGAGATCGTGAATGCGGCAGCCGAGGGTGTAAATGCCGCGGCGAAGATCCATGCCTGGTTAAGCCGGAGTTCGACAACAGGCTAGAAGCCTGTGCTGGAGAATCACTGTGCTTTCGCACAGTGTTTTCTGGGCCCACTCTTCAGAGTGGGGACAGGAGGCGGAGATGGCCAATCTTGCAACGAATTTCGCAGGGATCGAATCGCCCAACCCGTTCTGGTTGGCATCTGGTCCTCCCACTAATACATATGGCCAGGTCGCGCGCGCGTTCGACCTCGGCTGGGGCGGCGCGGTATGGAAGACCGTGGGAGAACCGATCATCAACGTCTTCTCGCGCTACGGGTCGGTCGATCTCGGCACCACACGGATGATGGGCTTCAACAACATCGAGCTGATCACCGACCGCCCCATCGCTGACAACCTCAAGGAAATCGCCGAGGTCAAGCGCAATTACCCGAAGCACGCGGTGATCGTGTCCCTCATGGTCGAGTCGAAGCGCGAAGCCTGGCACGAGATGGTCAAGCGCACCGAGGAAACAGGCGCCGACGGGATCGAGTTGAACTTTGGCTGTCCACACGGGATGAGCGAGCGCGGCATGGGGAGCGCCGTGGGTCAGGTCCCCGACTACACCTGTCAGATCGTGGAGTGGGTGAAGGAAGTCGCCAGGATCCCGGTGATCGTGAAGCTCACTCCCAATGTCACGGATATCACCTACATCGCGCGCGCGGCGGTGAAGGGTGGCGCCGATGCTCTGTCATTGATCAATACGATCAATTCCATCGTCGGAGTGGACCTCGACTCGTTCGCCCCCTACCCCGCCGTCGCCGGCAAGTCGAGCCATGGCGGCTACTGCGGCCCGGCCGTGAAGCCGATCGCGCTCCACCTCGTTTCCGCGGTCGCCGGCGACAAAGCCGTGACGATTCCCATTTCCGCCATCGGTGGCATCGCCACGTGGCGCGATGCCGCAGAGTTCATCGCGCTCGGCGCCGGGAGTCTACAAGTCTGCACGGCGGTGATGCATTACGGATTCCGGATCATCGAAGACCTCGTCGACGGCCTGGCGACGTGGATGGACGAGAAGGGCCACAGGGCGCTCGCCGACGTCCGCGGCCGCGCGCTGCCGAACGTCGTCAAGTGGGAGGACCTCGATCTCAACTACCACCTCGTCGCCGCGATCGATCAGGACAAGTGCATCGGCTGTGAGCTGTGCTGGACGGCGTGCGAGGATGGAGCGCATCAGGCGATCCGACGACACCCGCGCGGCAACGGCGGCCCGGTCGTGGAGATCATCGAAGAGGCGTGCGTAGGGTGCAACCTCTGCTCGCAGGTGTGCCCGGTTCAGGGGTGCATCACGATGCAGCAGGTGCCGAACGGCTTCGGCGCCACGACCTGGAAGGAGTATGCGGCGGGACGCCGCACGCTGGCACCGCGGTCGGAACATTTCCATACGGCGGCGTGGAGCGCTCAAACGGGAGACCGGTGAAGGAGACTGGCGTTCGTGAGCGATCCCTCAGAGTCACCTGAGCCAGTCAAGATTTGTCCCGTATGCGGCAAGGAGAACCCCGACTCGTTTGCCGTCTGCTGGAGTTGTCAGGCCGACCTCTCACACGCGACTGCCATTCCAACAAAGGTGACTCAGCCGGCGCCCACAACCGGTGCTGTTGCGGCCGAAACCACCAGCCTTCCACGCACTGCCTTACGAGTCGAGCTGCTCGTGGTGCTGGGCCTCACCTGGGTGCCGGTTGTGGCGGCCGGCATCCAGCGCGCTCTCGCGCCCCCGGGTTCTCTCAGGGGGTTATCGCCCGCGACGACCCTGTTGAGTCTCGGATTTGTCGGGTTACTCGTGTATCTGATCTGGCGCGACAGAGGTTCCCTCGCGTCGCTCGGTGTCACTCAGGTGGTGTGGTGGCGCGAGATTGCGTTTGCCGTGGTGTTGGTTGTTGCGGCTCCGCTGCTCTTCGTGCTGGCAAACGTGCTGGCCAGATGGATCGACCTTCCCTCCTGGAGCCGCGACTCTACCACCAGCGCGCTCGTCCACCGGGGGCCGTTCACCGCAGTGGCGCTGCTGATCGGCGTGAGCGCGGAGGAGCTGCAACGTGCCTACGTGATCATCCGGCTCGGGGATCTCGGGGCTCGTCCCGCCGTCGGCGTCTTCACCTCGGCCCTGATCTTCACCATCGCCCACGTGTACTCGCCCGCCGGCAGCCTCCCGGTCTTTTTCTTCGGCCTGCTATTCGGATCGGCCTTTTCGGCGACTCGACGGCTGCCTCGACTCTTGCTAGCTCATTGGGTGACCGATCTCATCGTGCTCGGCTGGTTCCAGTAGCGGGAGGGTTCCATGCTCGAGGTTCTCCGGACCACGAGCCTCAGCCAAGCCGAGGCTCTGCAGGTTGCCCTCGATGCGGCAGGTATCGAAGCCGTCATTTCGAACGTGCAAGCCGTCGGGATCATTGGTGGCGGCGTAACCGTGCACGTCGTCAATGATGGCGACGTCGAGCGCGCGCTTGCGGTAAAGGCCTCGCTCGAGGCCACGCGGCCCTCATCCGACTGGCGGCGAGACCTGTCGTCGGGCCGCAGGGGGATTGTGCGACTGTTCCTCGGATTGATGGTGATCTTCGTCGCAGTCCTGGCGGCCAGGGAAGTCTCGGGCTGGGTGACGGCCGTGCCATTCGCCGCAGGAATTGGCCTGATCGCGTGGGGGTGGTCGCTGATGCGCGCACCTGGCACTTCCAAACAACCTCCTGCCGGATGAAGGAAGCAGCTAGAACGTTGCCCGAAAAAGCCCGTTCGCGATCGGTCCGGCGTGCGTAGGGTGCAACCTCTGCTCGCAGGTGTGCCCGGTCCACGGGTGCATCACGATGCAGCAGGTGCCGAACGATTTCGGCGCCGTGAACTGGAAGGAGTATTCAGCCAGGCGCGGCAAGCTCGCCCCGCGATCGGAGCACTTCCACACCGCGACGTGGGAGGCCCAGCCCTAGGCCCAGGGCGCGGGGATGGACCACCCTCCCGCACGATCAAGGGCGATACTCGCCGTCATCGGGTCCGTCACAAATGCCGGTCCACGCGCGCTCCATAGTGGTCACGGTCACTCCCGGCACCTGCGCCTGTAGAACCTCAGAAAAGACGGACGACAACCATGCTCCCCGCTCGACAAACGTTCTTCCTGTGGACCGCGTTGGCGTGTGGCCTCACCGCTGCTCAGGCCGAGGCGCAGGGACGGCTCGAGGGCCAGGTGGTCGACTCGGTCTCGCGCCGGCCGGTCACTGCTGCCGAGGTCTCGGTTCGCGGTACGGGACTGCGGGCGACGACCACGGGAGACGGTCGGTTCGCGTTCGTGGCAGTGCCGCCCGGGGTCTACACCGTGGACGTGCGGCGGATCGGCTTCGCCACGGCCCAGATCGCGGGCGTGTCCGTGGTGGCCGACTCGACGGCGACACTGCGATTGGCTCTCCTGCCGATCGCCCTTCGTCTCGCGGAAGTGGTGGTGACGCCGGGCTCGTTCTCCGTGATGGGGAGCCAATCGACGCGCCAGGCGATGTCGAGAGTCGATATCGAGAACACTCCCCAACTGGGGGAGGACATCTTTCGCGCCGTCAGCCGGCTTCCCGGTCTCACGTCGGGGGACTACACCGCCCACTTTTCGATCCGGGGCGGTCGTCACGAAGAGACCCTGATTCTGCTCGACGGCCTGGAACTGTACGAGCCCTATCACCTCAAGGACTTCAACGACGGGGCCATCAGCATCATTGACGTCGAGACGGTCGACGGGGTGGAGCTGATGACCGGTGGGTTTTCCGCCAAATATGGCGATCGGCGCAGCGGGGTCTTCAACATCCGGTCGCGCCAGCCCGAGGATCCCGGTACCCGGCTCAGTGTCGGCGCCAGCCTGATCAATGCCAGAGTCAACGGCGAAGGCACGTTCGCCGGCGGGAAGGGCTCCTGGCTCGTGTCCGGCAGGCGGGGGTACCTCGATCTGCTCCTCGGCGCCATCAAGTCGAACGACCTGCCCTCTCCCACGTACGCCGATGCCTTCACGGCTTTTCGCTTCCAGCTGCATCCGAAGCACGGCCTCGCGCTCTCCGCGTTGCTGTCGAGCGACAGCTATCGGTTCAACGCAGCGTCGACGACGGGGTTCAACGACTCGATTCCCACTCGAGAAATCGCCGGAAACCACTACGGCAACTCGTACCTCTGGCTGACGGCCACGTCCCTCTTCGGGACGAAACTGCTGGTGCGCTCGATCGCGTCGGTCGCCAGCGTCACCGGCCGGCGTCAGGGAACAGAGTTTCGTCTCACCGGACCGGCTATCTACGACATCAGCGGCCGCCGTGACTTCTCGGTCACCGGCTTGAAGCAGGACGCGACCTATGAGGCGTCGAACGCCCTGGTGGTTGAAGCGGGCTACGACCTGAGACGACTCGAGGCGACCTACTCACTTTCGAATCTCGTGTACCAAAGCCCCGACGACCCTTCCCCGGATACCTCCGGGTTCTACCCGCACCGGACCGACACCGCGCTGGTGCGGAAGGGCACCACCCTGGGCGCCTATTTCTCCACCCGGGTTCGGCCGGTCAGCCCGCTGACGCTGGAAATCGGTTGGCGATACGAGCGGGCGAGCTATTCCCGCGACCGCGATCTCAGCCCGAGAATCAACGCGATGGTCCGGCTGGGCACCGCCACAACCCTGCGTGCCGGTTGGGGCCACTATCGCCAACACCAGTCGATCGATGACCTGGCGACGCTGAGCGGGCTGGGTCGGTACTTCCCTTCAGAATTGTCGACCCAGGTGACGGTGGGGCTGGAGCACACGGTCGGCTCGAGCGTGTGGCGCATCGAAGGGTACCGGAAGCACGGCACCCACCTCCGCCCGGTCTTTCGGAACTGGAAGAACTCCCTCAATACCTTCCCGGAGACCGATGAAGATCGCATTCTGGTCTATCCGGAGGAGAGCACGTCGAAGGGCGTTGAAGTGTATCTCGCGCGCGACCTCGGAAACGGGTTCTCACTTCGTGGCAGCTATGGCTATGCGATCGTGAACGAGACCACGTTCCGAATCGACAACGTCAACGTTCCTGTCCCGTTGCGATTCGCGACCACTCATCCCTGGCCTCAGGACCAGCGCCACTCCCTCAACCTCGCCCTCGCATATCGGCCGCAGAGCAAGTGGTCGGTGCAAGCTGACTACGTCTTTCACTCAGGCTGGCCGACGACGCTCGAGAGCCTGCAGCCGGTGACCACTCCCCAAGGAACCGACTACGTCTCGCGGCCCGAGGTGCTCTACGGGAGCCGCTTGGCGGCCTATCACCGCCTCGACCTACGGGTGGTCCGGCGCGTGACCTCGGCACGGGGGAGTTTCCGACTGTTCTTCGAGGTGAACAACGTCACCAATCACCAGAACGCGTTCGGCTACGACTATTTCCGGGAACGAGCGTCCAACGGAGCGATCATCCTGAATCGCGATGTCGAGGTTGGGTTCCCGATCCTGCCTTCGATCGGCGTCGCGTGGAGCTGGACCCTCTCGAAGCCAAAGTCACAGAACTAAGCCGGCAGCTCGAGCGAGAGGGACGCCTAGAACTCCGCCTGGAACCGGCCGTTCGCCAGCGGCCCTGCGAATCCTGACCACGACCACTTTCCGGAAAGACCGGTAGCGGTGACCGGCGCGCTGCTGAGAAACACATTGTTGTCGGCGTAGAGCGGATTGAGGTTCAGGTCGACGGTGCCATCGGAGAGCTGGCGGCCCGACAGGGTCCCTTCGCCAACTTGCGGGCCCACCGGCGTCGTGGTGTCGGCGCCCACCACCCAACGGATCGCCCACGTTCCCGTCACCGAAGAATCCTCGTGAGCGACGAGGACCAAGCTTCCGGAGAGTAGCGGCCTTCCCAGCGCACTGAACGCGCGATAGCGCAGCGCCCCGCTTTTCAGGGGTCCTCGCGGATCGACGCCGTTGCCGCCACAGGCGGCGAAGACTCCCATACACAGCACACTTACCGTCAGCGCGCGCATTGCATCACCTTTGTCTGAGCCTTGGACGTTCCGGAATGATACCCGGGCGACGCCGCACGAGGTCACATTGATGCACCCGGCACGGCTACGCGATGGTGCGCGCGGCGAGCGATCGCCTCGAGGTGGAGTTCGTGTGCATTCCGGCGCCGCTGGTCCGGAGTCCGGACGTGAATGGCGGGCCGCTCGCGTATCGGGTGGCGCACGAGGTGAAGCTCTGGTAACCGGGTGAGGCGCCGCAGCTGCAGCGACCGAGTGTCGAGGGCACCCTGCCCCTCGTGCTGTGACCCGTCAGGCCGCGCGCTCGATGCGAAAGTCGTAGCACCCCGCTTCAGTGTCCCGCACGTGCAGGTAGAGCACCTCGGAGCGTTTGAGCAGCCGCTCGATCACCGCATCGACGTTCCCGTTCTCCGTGTGCTCTTCGGCCACGAGTCGCCGACCGCTCCCGAATCCCTGGATCGTGAGCGCCCGCCCGCGAATATCGACCGGGAATCCGCCGTCCTCGGCATGACGCTGGCACGCGTCTTCGTGGATGAACACAGGTCCGGGCAAGGGTTCGGATTCGAGCCCTACAAATGGGTCGAGCGTGAAGAGGATGCGACGGTCCTGCCCGACGTTGAACGCCCGCAGGCACAGGCGGCATGGCCCGTGGCCGCGGGCAACCTCGGTATGCGTCGGGTGCTTGGAGAACGGGGAGAGGTGCGTGGCGCGGACGGCGTCGGCCACGTCCTGGGCCAGCGCGATAACCCGATATGGGGACACTGAACCTTCTTGGGTGAGTTGCCAAGAAGGCTAGGCGAACGGGCGGGGGCGATCCATCCGAATACTGCGGGCAAAACGTGAAGCCGCACGGCAGAATATCGCTACTCTGCCGTGCATTCGTGAGTGTCAGCTACGCCCTTGGTACAGAATTCGTCCGTCACGCTTGTCGATCTTCAGCACTTCTGTATCGACTTGCCCAGACGCGGACAAGGTATTCGAGCCGGCAATGAGCAGGATCTGGCCCGGGTGGTCAGGATGCGCCATCTGCTTCGTCACTGTCCACACTCCGCCCTGGAGGGTCGCGTTGCAGGGGTGTTGTGGCACGGACTGGATGTCGTCGCCGTAAATCGGAGCCCACACCGCGAGCGCGATGCGCACCGCGGTCGCTGAGTCCGGCACGAAACCGTTCGAAGGCAGGTTGCCCTGACTCGGCTGTTGGGCGGCGGCGAGGCTTGGTAGGAGAAACAGGGCCAGGACTGTCGATGAGAAACGCATAGATCACTCCCTAGTCGATCATGGACAACCTGATCCTACTGTGTGGTCCCGAGACCTGCAATTAGGTACCATTCACTCGACGGGATTGAGCACGGGCGTCTCCAAACAAAACGGCCCTCCTCTCGGAAGGCCGCGGCATCAGCTGTTCATCTAGAAGAGCCACCGGTCGGACTTGAACCGACGACCGCTCGATTACGAATCGAGAGCTCTACCACTGAGCTACGGTGGCGGTAAGGCTCCTAACTTAGCGACGCTATGCCGATCGCGGTACTCCATTGCTGTTGAGCGCAACGCTTGTGCCCCACTTTTTAACGCGCGTCGACCCGGCGTCTTGATCGGCCAGAGAGAGTGATGCTCGCCAACTAACTTCCAATCGCGCACCAGGTCAGGAATCCTCTTCGACGCCCTCGCCCCTCAGGGCTTCCAGGCCCTCACGGACTACCAACGGCACCATCGCGAGCGCCGCTACGGGATCTGCCCACCACCAGCCAAACACTGCATTCAAGCCGAGCCCGGCGAGTGTCGTCGCAGAGAGCCACGCGCACACGATCGTCTCGTGCGCATCCGCGCGGAGAGCGCGGCTTCCGAGCCGGTACGCCGTCACCAACTTCGCTCGAGCGAGCAGCGGCATCACGATGAGCGAGAGAGTGGTGAGCCCAATACCCACCAAGCTCGCAGCCGGCCGCTCGCGTATGAGCAGCTCCCGACCCGCATCTATTACGATGTACGCGGCGAGGGCGAGGAGTAACAGGCCTGCCCCGCGCACGGCGCGACGTTCGACCGCTTCCCCGAGGGGAGCCGAACCGAGCTCGGCCCGCAGCCGCCACCACAGCAGAACGCCACTCGTCACCTCGATCATCGAGTCGACTCCAAATCCCGTCAGGGCAACGGAGCCAGCGGCGAGACCCGCGACAATGGCAACGGCGCCTTCCAAGGCATTATAGGCAACGGTCAGCCGCTCCAGAGCGATCCCCCGACGCAGCAACTTCCCCCGCTCTGGTGACATCACGACCTCGCTCACATCGCCTCGCGGTCTGGTGGCGTGAGTCCTCGCCGGCGCCACAAGTAATAGAGCACCGGTATCACGACAAGAGTCAGCACGGTGGACGTGACCATCCCGCCCACCATCGGCGCCGCGATCCGCTTCATGACATCCGCGCCTGTCCCCTGGCTCCACAGCGCCGGGACGAGCCCCAGCATGATGGCGAATACGGTCATCAGTTTCGGCCGGACTCGGTTCACCGCTCCGTGCTCGATCGCCCCGACCAGCTCTTTCATTGTGGGCCGCCGCCCATCAGAGGTCGCGTCCCGCCACGCGTGGTCGAGATAGATCAACATCACCACGCCGGTCTCGGCCGCCACTCCCGCCAGCGCGATGAACCCCACCGCCACAGCGATCGAGAGGTTGTAGTCGAGCAACCACATGATCCACACCCCGCCCACCAGCGCGAACGGCAACGACAGCATGACGATCGCCGTCTCGACGAGCGTGCCGAATGTCAAGTAGAGCAGCAACGCGATGATGGCGAGCGTCAAAGGCACTACGACTTGAAGCCGCGCCTTCACACGCTTTATGGCCTCGTATTGTCCACTCCACCGCAACCAGTAGCCGGTAGGGAGCTTCACCTCCCGATTCACCAGGAACTGCGCATCGCGCACGTAACTCCCCACGTCGCGCCCGCGGACGTCGATCGACACCTGATCGTAGAGGTACCCGCCCTCGCTGCGGATCATCGGCGCTCCCGGGTTGAAGCGAATATCCGCCACCTGGCCCAGCGGCACCTGCGGGCCGTCCGGCTTCCCGACGAGAATGCGAGCGATCTGCTCGGGGTCGTCCCGGAAATCGAGAGCGTAGCGCACTTCGACCGTGTAGCGCTCCCGACCCTGGACCGTTGTAGTGACTTCCTCGCCGCCGAGCGCCAGGCTGATGATCTCCTGGGCATCGCCCGTCGTGAGCCCGTAGCGCGCCAGCGCCTCGGCGTCGGGTCGCACATCGAGGTATCGACCCCCGAATGACCGCTCGGCATAGACGCTCGCGGTTCCAGGAAGCGGGGCGAGCACCCGCTCGATTTCCTGGCCGATGCGCTGGATCGTCTGGAGGTCGGGTCCGAAGATCTTGACCGCCAGAGTCGTGCGCACGCCGGTCGACAGCATGTCGGTGCGGTTCTTGATCGGCATGGTCCAGGTATTGACCGCACCAGTGAGCCGAAGCTGTTCGTTCATCTGCGCAACGAGCTGGTCCTGCGTCATCCCGGTCCGCCACTCCGACTCGGGCTTCAGGTTCACCACGGTTTCGACCATCGACATCGGCGCCCAATCGGTCGCCGTGTTGGCGCGGCCGGCCTTGCCCCAGACCGAGGCGACCTCGGGAAACGTCATGAGGATGCTGTCCTCGACCTGCAACAGCCGGCGCTGCGTCGTGAGGGACACCGCCGGCAGCGTGTTTGGCATGTACATCAGTGAGCCTTCCCGGAGCGGCGGCATGAACTCGCTGCCGAGCCGCGAGTACGGCACGAGTGTGAGCCCGAAGATCACCGCGGCGCCTCCGAGGACCAGCCACCGCGCCCGAATCGCCCACTGCAGGATCGGTCGATAGATGCCGATCGCCCAGGGATTGATCGGATTTTCCCCTTCGGAACGCAGTCGACCCGTCACGAACCACCCCATCAGCACGGGGACGAGTGTCACCGACAGCAGCGCCGCCGCGCCCATCGCGAATGTTTTGGTGAGGGCCAGCGGCCGGAACAGCCGCCCTTCTTGGTCCTCGAGGGTGAACACGGGCAGGAAAGACAGTGTGATGATCAGCAGAGACATGAAGAGCGCCGGTCCCACTTCCCGCGCCGCGCTCGCGACGCGCTCCCAGTGCGACCGGTTCGGCTCGCGCTCGATGTGCTTGTGGAGGTTCTCGATCATCACGATGGCGGCGTCGATCATCGCCCCGATCGCGATCGCGATCCCGCCGAGGCTCATGATGTTGGCGTTGATCCCGAGCGCTCGGATCAGTGCGAGCGAGACCAGGATGCCGAGCGGCAATGTGGCAAGCGCGACGAGAGCACTGCGGGCGTGCAGCAGGAACACGAGACACACGAGCCCGACGATGATCGACTCTTCGATCAACGTGCGCCACAGCGTCGCGATCGAGCGGTGGATCAGGTCCGACCGATCGTACGTCGGCACGATGCGCACTCCAGCGGGCAGGGCGGCTGCAATCTCCTGGAGTCGCTGCTTGACGGCGTCGATCACTTGCAGGGCGTTCGCGCCGTGACGCATGATGACAACGCCGCCGACCGCTTCACCCTGCCCGTTCAACTCGGCGATGCCCAGCCGGAGATCGGGACCGACGGTCACCGTGGCGATGTCTCCCACGCGCACCGGTCGACCTCCCTTCCCCGCACCCACCGCCACGTCTGCAATGTCCCCGACACCACGGAAATACCCGAGCCCACGGATCGCGTAATCCGACCCCGCGACCTCTACTGTGCGCGCGCCGAC
>JACXTT010005193.1_pt1 | contig 19000 bp, 18 predicted proteins | sample 9270951 | NCBI WGS metagenome assembly JACXTT01 (sample SAMN15532306, study PRJNA645909) | rock metagenome | isolation source: weathered quartz diorite | place: Puerto Rico | collected 2017-06-21 | reverse complement strand
CTGGCCCTGAGCCAGAGGCAGCAACGAGAGCACGCCATCCTTGCGAACACACTGGAAGCCCGGCTTGCGGTGCGGCTTCTCGACATGAAAGTTGGCGACCACGCCCCTCTGTGCGTAATCGTGAACCTCTGCCTCGATTCCTGCCTGCAAACGCAGTCGCGACTCGGCACCGTCGGCCGCAATCACCAGCCGCGCCTCCAGCTCCGTGCCGTCGGAAAGGGCGAGTACGCCTGCGGACTCCGTCCAGCCCGCGCGCAGGCATTCGACGCCGCTCAACAGCGCGAGATCGGCTTGTCCCTCGAGGGATCCGGTCAGCGCCTGCTGAAGATTGGATTCCTCCACGATCGCCGCAAGCTCGAAGACGCCGTTGCGATAGGCGCTGAACTCGATCTTCGAGCTGCCATCGTCGCCGAATACGAGCATTTCCTGAACCGTCGCAACGCGCTCCTGTGCTAGCCGCGGCCATATACCCCAGCCCTCGAGACAGCGCACGCTGCGTGGGTTGAGTGCATAGACGCGCAGGTCGAATCCCGCACCAGGTAGCAGGCGTGGCGGTCTCGGCTCGACCAATGCGAGACTCAGTCCGCTTTGGCGAAGCGCGCGCGCAATGCTCCCCCCGGCAAGACCTCCGCCCACAATGGCGATGTCGACTTTCATGCAGCCAGTCTACTACGCCGGTGCAGACGCACGCGGCGCCGTTCTGCCTTGACAATGCAGGGGGCCGTCAGTACCCTTTCGCTCCCTTTTCCTCCCGGCTGCACAAGGGAGACGGACAGGTTTCCGGTGATATAGCTCAGCTGGTTAGAGCACAGCACTCATAATGCTGGGGTCGGTGGTTCAAGTCCACCTATCACCACCACCAAACGTGGCAGTGCTGGGTCGCCGACGCGCCCGGACGTGGCCGTAATCTGCCGGCGACCCGACCACCATATGGCCCGGTGCTGCCAACATGAACGCAACGCGGTATACTTTTTAAGTCCCTGTTTCCTTTGTGGTACTCACTTGAAAATTGCAGCGGTCCCGTCATCCATGCGCTTGCGCAGAATTGCCCTGCGGTTTCTGGTCGCAACGATTGCCATGACTTTGACGCCGCCCGCATTGCCGGCCCGTAATTTCCCCGAGAAGGCGATTCGCGGCGAATTGAAGTCGCACGACTTTCCGTACGTGAACATCGGCGATAAGACCCTCCGACTCGCCCCCAGCGCCAGGATTTTCAATCAGCAGAACCTCATCATCATGCCGGCGTCGCTGCAGCCGCAGACCGCGCAGATCATGTACACCATGGATATGAACGGCGACCTTTCGCGCGCGTGGCTGCTGACCGCCGAAGAAGCGGCGCAGTATCCGATCAAGAAATAACGCGCGATGGGCAAGCTTTACATCCGCACCTTCGGCTGCCAGATGAACGAGTACGACTCGGACAAGATGGCCGATGTGCTCGCCGCCGCGGAAGGCTTCGAGACCACCGACGACCCCGAACAGGCCGACGTCATTCTGCTGAACACCTGCTCTGTGCGCGAGAAGGCGCAGGAAAAAGTATTCCACGACCTCGGGCGTATCCGGCCCCTGAAGCAGTCCCGGCCCGAGCTCATCATTGGCGTCGGCGGCTGTGTGGCCAGCCAGGAGGGCGCGGCGATCGTTGCACGCGCACCCTACGTCGACTTGGTTTTCGGCCCGCAGACCCTGCACCGGTTGCCGCAGATGATTCGGGCGCGCCGCGCGAGCGGCAACCCGCAGGTGGACATCTCCTTTCCCGAAATCGAAAAATTCGACAACCTGCCGCCCGCCAGAGTCGAGGGATGCACGGCCTTCGTCTCGATCATGGAGGGCTGCAGCAAGTATTGCAGTTTCTGCGTGGTACCCTACACGCGCGGCGAAGAAGTCTCGCGCCCGTTCGACGACGTGCTCACCGAAGTGGCCGGGCTGACGGATCAGGGCGCCAAGGAGATCACGCTGCTCGGACAGAACGTCAATGCCTATCGCGGCAACATGGGCGACGGTGAAGTTGCCGACTTTGCCCTGCTGCTCGAGTACCTCGCCGAAATTCCGGGCGTCGAGCGCCTGAGATATACCACCTCGCATCCGAAGGACTTCAGCGAGCGCCTGATCGCGGCCCACGCCTGGATCCCGCAGCTGGCGAGCCACGTGCACCTGCCGGTGCAGTCCGGCTCGGACCGGGTACTTTCCGCAATGAAGCGCGGTTACACCGCGCTGGAATACAAATCCATCATCCGCCGCCTGCGCACGGCACGGCCGGACGCAGCCATCTCCTCCGACTTCATCGTCGGCTTTCCCGGTGAGACCGAGGAAGACTTCGAGCAGACCCTGCGGCTGGTCGAGGACATCGGTTTCGCTTCGAGCTTCAGCTTCATGTACAGCCCGCGCCCCGGGACGCCCGCAGCAAGTCTCCCCGGCCAAGTACCGCAGGCAACCAAGCAGACGCGCCTCGCACGGCTGCAGGCGCGGCTCGATGCGCAGGCACTGGCGATCAGCAGCCGCACGGTCGGTTCGATCCAGCGCATCCTGGTCGAGGGGCCCGCGAAAAAGAACCCGGAAGAACTGGCAGGCCGCACCAGCGGAAATCTCATGGTCAATTTTCGCGGCCCGCGGCGCCTCATCGGGAGGATGACCGACATACGCATCACGACGGCGATGTCGCATTCGCTGCGCGGCGAAATGCCGGTAAAAGAAGCTGTTTGAAGCCCTTCGAACTTTCTTTCTCCCCCGTCGACAACGAGCGCCTCGCCAACCTGTGCGGCGCGCTCGACGAAAATCTCAAGCAGATCGAAACCGCGCTCGACGTGTCCATAGCGCGCCGCGGAGAGAACTTCAGCGTTTCCGGCAGCGCCGAGCAGACCCGGCTGGCCGCCGAGGCGCTGCAGCGTTTTTACGACCAGGCGAACCGCAATCTGAGCCTCGAAGAAATCCAGCTCGGCCTGATCGAGGTCGCAGGCGGACCGAGTCCGTTGGCAGCAGACGAAGCCCTGGTGCTGCACACGCGGCGCCGGGACTTGCACGGCCGCACCCCGCGCCAGGTTCAGTACATCCGGCAGATCAAGGAGTACGACATCACTTTCGGTATCGGCCCTGCCGGTACCGGCAAGACTTATCTGGCGGTCGCCTGCGCGGTAGATGCATTCGAGCGCGATTCCGTGAAGCGGATCGTGCTGGTGCGCCCCGCGGTCGAAGCCGGCGAGCGTCTCGGTTTCCTGCCCGGAGACATGGCGCAGAAAGTCGATCCTTACCTGCGGCCTGTCTACGAGGCCCTCTACGACCGTATGGGCTTCGAGAAAGTCGGCAAATTATTCGAACGCGGCTCGATCGAGATCGCACCGCTCGCCTATATGCGCGGCCGTACGCTCAATCACTCCTTCATCATTCTCGACGAGGCGCAGAACACCACCCCCGAGCAGATGAAAATGTTCCTTACCCGCATGGGTTTCGGCAGCAAGGCGGTGGTCACCGGCGACGTCACCCAGATCGACCTGCCCAAGGGGCACAAGAGCGGGCTGATCGAGGCACAACTGATACTCGGAGAAGTGCGCGGCATCGCGTTCACCCAGTTTATCAGCGAAGACGTGGTGCGCCACCCGCTGGTGCAGCGCATCGTCCACGCCTATGAGCAGCGCGGCTCCCGCAGGGAAGGCTGACCCGCGATGGCCCGCGCCGGCGGCCGGTATGCCCGCTCCAAACCACGGTACGGGCTTGCATTGACGGTACAGTACGCGGCGGAGAACGACGGCTTGCCGACGCGCGGCCAGGTGCGCGCCTGGGTGAAGGCGGCGTTGCAGCGCGATGCCGACGTTACGGTGCGCCTGGTGGGTGCCGAAGAAGGCCGCAAGCTCAACCGCCGGTATCGCGGCCGGCATCACGCCACCAACGTACTGACTTTTGCCTATCCCGAATCCGATCCGTTGTCTGGCGATATCGCGCTGTGCGTTCCGGTGGTCGAGCGCGAAGCCCGGGAACAGCACAAGAATCCGGAAGCGCACTACGCCCATCTGGTGGTGCACGGCATGCTGCACCTGCAGGGTTACGATCACGAGAAGCCGGCAGACGCACGGCTCATGGAAACGCTCGAAACGGAAATTGTCACCGGCCTGGGGTATGCTGACCCTTACAGGCGAACGGTAAATGGAAAATAGCGAATAGTGACGCGCGTCCCTGGGGCGGTATTACCGATTCCCCAGTGGCCATTCCCTATTCACGAAGTCATGGACGAAGAACAGGACAGACCCTCATTGCTGGAACGGCTGGGCGCGTTGCTGATGCGCGAGCCGGAAGACCGCGAGCAGCTGATCGAGCTGCTGCAGCGTTCCTACGAGCGCAACCTGCTGGATGCCGACGCGCTCGCCATGATCGAAGGCGTCTTGCAGGTTTCCGAGATGCAGGCGCGCGACATCATGATCCCGCGTTCGCAGATGGACGTGATCGACATCGGCGACGCGCCCGAGAAGTTCATTCCCTGGGTGATCGAGACCGGTCACTCGCGTTTTCCGGTGATCGGCGACAACAAGGACGACGTGATCGGCATCCTGCTGGCCAAGGACCTGCTGCGCTACTACGCAGGCGAGGAGTTCAACGTGCGCGAGATGCTGCGGCCTGCGGTGTTCATCCCCGAGTCGAAGCGACTGAATGTCCTGCTCAAGGATTTTCGCAGCAATCGCAACCACATCGCGATCGTGGTGGACGAGTACGGTGGCGTTGCCGGTCTGGTGACCATTGAAGACGTGCTGGAACAGATCGTCGGCGAAATCGAGGATGAATTCGATTTCGACGAGACCGAAGCCAACATCGTCCTGGACCGCAACGGCCAGTTCCGCGTCAAGGCGCAGACCGAGATCGATGACTTCAACAGGACATTCGGCACCGACTTCAACGACGAGGACTTCGACACCGTGGGCGGCCTGGTCCTGGCTCACCTGGGCCGGCTGCCAAAGCGCGGCGAGCAGTTCCGCATCGGCGACCTGAGTTTCAAGGTAGTGCGCGCCGACAGCCGGAGGCTGCATTCGGTCCTGGTAGAAAAGGTCAGGACGGAGAGTGCGGCCTGAGTTGCCCGCCCGCCGCGAGTCAGGCGCCGCAGCCGCTGTTTTAGTTCGACTCTTCCTGCTTCCGTTCCTGCTGGGGGCGGCGACGGTGGCGGGATTCGCGCCGTTTCATCTATACCCGCTGCCGATCCTGACGCTGAGCGGATTACTGCTGCTTTGGGAACGCAGCGGCAACGGCCGGTCCGCTGCAGCCATTGGACTATGCTTTGGCCTCGGCATGTTTCTCACCGGTGTGAGCTGGGTATACGTCAGCCTGCACGATTTCGGCGGGATGGGAATGATGACCGCCGCGATCTTCACCTTTTCGTTCTGCGCAATTCCGGCCTGTTATCCGGCGTTGATCGGGTTGCTTCTCAAGCGTCTGCCGGCTTCCCGGCCGGTATGCCTGCTGCTCTTTTTCCCGGCGTTGTGGGCATTGGCTGAGTGGGTGCGCGGCTGGCTGTTCACCGGTTTCCCGTGGCTCGCGCTGGGCTACTCGCAGGCACCCGGCAGCCCGTTGGCCGGGTTCGCGCCGGTGCTCGGGGTGTTCGGCGTTTCTCTGGCCACGGCTACCGCCGCGTCGGCGCTGGCCTTGATTATCGCGCGCTTCGCCGAATGGCGGCGTTCGCAGCAGCCCGCGCAACGGCGGATGGCGCTGCTGGTTCGCGAACCCGGCGCATGGATCATCGTCGCCCTGCTGGTCGCCGGCACCGCATCGAGCGACCGGGAATGGACGAAACCTTTGCCCGGCGAGCCGACCAGCGTGGCCCTTCTGCAAGGGAATATCCCGCAGGAGATGAAGTGGCGGCCGGAGCGTGCGCGCGCCACGCTTGAAGCTTACCTCAGCTTGGCGCAGTCGACTGAAGCCAGATTGATCCTGCTGCCCGAAACCGCGCTGCCGATCTTCAACGTGGATGTCCCCGGGGAATATCTGGAGATGCTCGCCGGCCAGGGCCGGCGCAACGGCGGTGACCTGCTGGTAGGCTTGCCCGAGCTCGACGCCTCGGGCCGCTACTACAACAGCGTCATGAGCTTCGGCTCGGCGCCGACGCAGGTCTACCGGAAGCATCATCTGGTGCCTTTTGGCGACTATTTTCCGCTTCGCGGCGTGCTGGGCTGGATCATGAACTTGCTGCATATCCCGATGTCGGATTTTTCCCGGGGCGAGCCGGTGCAGCGCTCCATTCAAGTCGCCGGACAGAAGATTGCTGTCAACATTTGCTACGAAGATGTGTTTGGCGAGGAGATCATCCGCCAGTTGCCGGAGGCAACCGTACTGGCCAATTTCACCAACGACGCCTGGTGGGGAAAATCGGTCGCCTCGGAGCAGCATCTGCAAATTTCCCAGATGCGCGCCATCGAAACCGGCCGGCCGATGCTGCGCGCCACCAACACCGGGGTGACCGCGATCATCGACCCGAAGGGTCGCATCGCGGTGTCCGCTCCTGGCTTCACGGTCGCGACGGTAACCGGCGAGATTCATGGTTACCAAGGGGCAACACCGTACGTGCGCCTGGGCAACTGGGCTTTCCTGGCACTCGCCGCACTGATGATCGCCTTGCCGCTGGCGTTGCAGCGCTACTCGCAGCGCGGAGTTTGACCCCCATCATTCGCGATGCAGAATCGCGGGAGCGGAGAGCAGCTGTCGCACGGAAATGCGATTCGCCTTTGAGTTTAACCGCTTTTCCTGGCGCTTTGCCACCTGCAAGCGCCTGGAATTGAGTACAATTCGTGCATTTCTCGGGAGCGCTTAGCCCCTGATTTTCTGAAGAATTTATCGATGCCGACGTTCCAGGACGTGATTCTGACGCTGACCCGCTATTGGGGCGAACGCGGCTGCGCAATCCTGCAACCCTACGACATGGAAGTCGGCGCTGGCACTTCGCACACAGCGACGTTTCTGCGCGCGATCGGTCCCGAGCCGTGGCGTGCAGCCTACGTACAGCCCTCGCGCCGGCCAAAGGACGGCCGTTACGGCGAAAATCCTAACCGCTTGCAGCACTACTACCAGTTCCAGGTGGTGCTGAAGCCGTCGCCCGCCGACATCATCGATCTCTACCTCGGTTCGCTCGAAGCGCTCGGCATCGATCCCAACGCGCACGACATACGCCTGGTCGAGGACGACTGGGAAAACCCCACGCTCGGCGCCTGGGGACTGGGCTGGGAAGTCTGGCTGAACGGCATGGAAGTCACACAGTTCACCTACTTCCAGCAGGTCGGCGGACTCGACTGCAAGCCGATCACCGGTGAGATCACCTACGGTATTGAGCGACTCGCCATGTATCTGCAAGGCGTGGAAAGCGTGTATGACTTGGTGTGGGCTCCCGGACTCACCTACGGCGACGTCTATCAGCAGAATGAAGTCGAACAGTCGCGGTACAACTTCGAGCAATCCAACCCGGAAATGCTGTTCGCGCACTTCGCCGATTACGAACGCGAAGCGGAGCGGCTAATGCGCGCGCAGCTCGCCCTGCCCGCCTACGAAATGGTGCTCAAGGCGGCACACGCGTTCAACCTCCTGGACGCGCGCGGTGCGATCTCGGTCACCGAGCGCGCGGCCTACATCGGCCGCATCCGCAACCTCGCGCGCAGCGTGTCGCAGGCTTACTTCGACTCCCGGCTGCGCAAGGATTTCCCGATGTGCAAGCCGGGCCAGTTGCAGCAGCTTGGTCTCGACCTCCAGGCCATGAAAGCGACGCTGCTGGAAAGACAACCCGCATGAGTTCGAATCTGCTGGTCGAACTCGTCACCGAGGAACTGCCGCCAAAAGCTCTCAGGCGGCTGGGCGATGCCTTTGCCGGTGCGGTATTCGATGGACTGAAAAGCGGCGGGGTTCTGGATGCGACGTCCAGGTTCAGAGCATTCGCCACCCCGCGACGCTTGGCGGTTTACATCTGGGCGGTGCTCGCTAAGGCCGGCGACCGTCCAGTCGAACAGAAGCTCATGCCGGTCGCGGTCGCGCGCAACTCCGAAGGCGGCTGGAGCGACGCCTTGCGCAGGAAGCTGGCAAGCACCGGCCGGGAACGGCTTGCCGATGTTCCGGCACATTCCAAGGTTGGCGGCGAGTCGCTGGTAATCAAGCCGGATGGCAGGGCCGAAGCCGTATTCCTGCGAAGCATCGCACCGGGTCAACCGCTCGAACGCATGCTATCCGAAGCGATCGGGCAAGCCATCGCCAGGCTGCCCATTCCGAAGGTGATGAGCTACCAGCTCGCCGACGGTGCCACGACCGTAAAATTCGTCCGCCCCGCCCACGCGCTGGTCGCGCTGCACGGCGACAAGGTGCTCAACGTTTCCGCGCTCGGCCTGGCGGCCGGCCGCATCACTCACGGCCATCGCTTCCAGGGCGCGAAGAATATTGCTCTGGCGCGTGCCGACGAATATGAATCCCGGCTCGAGCATGAAGGCCGCGTCATCGCCGATTTCGAAAAGCGCAGAGACGACGTCAGCCGCCAGCTCGCGGAGAACGCGGCCGCGCTCAAGGTCTCACTCGGACCGGAACAGGACATCGCGCCGTTGCTCGACGAAGTCACGGGAATGGTCGAGTTGCCGGCCGTATACGTCGGGGAATTCGAACCCGAGTTTCTCGGCGTACCGCAGGAATGCCTGATCCTGACCATGCGCCAGAACCAGAAGTATTTCCCGCTGTTCGACACGGCCGGTGGCCTCACCAACAAGTTCCTGATCGTTTCGAACATGCGCCTTGCCGACCCGAAGAACATCGTCGCCGGCAATCAGCGCGTGATCCGCCCGCGGCTCGCGGACGCGCGCTTTTTCTTCGAGACTGACAAGAAGACAAAGCTCGCCGACCGCCTGCCCCAACTCGCTTCCATCGTTTATCACAACAGGCTCGGCAGCCAGCTCGATCGCGTCGAACGCGTTCGTGCGCTGGCCAAAGAAATCGCACAGATGATCGGCGTCGATCCGTTGCTTGCCGACCGTGCGGCGCTGCTCGCCAAAGCCGATCTGGTCACCAGCATGGTCGGCGAGTTCCCCGCGCTTCAGGGCATCATGGGCCGGTACTACGCGCTCGCGGATGGCGAGGATACGCGCGTGGCCGGCGCAATCGAGCAGCATTATCTGCCGCGATTCGCAGGCGACGCGTTGCCTGGCGGCGAGATTGCAACTGCGCTCGCGCTGGCCGACAAGCTGGAAATGCTCGCCGGCATGTTCGGCATCGGCCAGCAGCCGACCGGGGACAAGGATCCGTTCGCCCTTCGTCGCCATGCATTGGGGGTGATCCGCATGCTGATCGAGGGCCAACTGGCAGTGTCGCTGCACGATCTGGTCACTGCGGCATTCTCGGTTTTCCCCTGCGACATAATCGGCGATAGCCGCACGGATTTGCAGGAATTCATATTCGAACGCCTGCGCAGTTACCTTCGCGAGGCGGGCTATAGCGCGAACGAGATTGAAGCGGTGCTGTGCATGCGGCCGGTCCAGCTTCGTCAGGTGCCGCTGCAGCTTGCCGCCGTACGCGCTTTCGCCAGCCTGCCGGAGGCAGAGAGTCTCGCCGCCGCGAACAAGCGTGTGGTCAATATCCTCAAGCAGGCCGAGGCCAAAGGCGAGTCGTTCGGCAATGCCGAGGCCGAAGAGTTTCGGGAGGAAGAAAAAGCGGCGCGTGACCTGTTTGACGCGCTCAGGACGGCTTCCGAGCTGGCAACCCCTTTGCTCAGGAACGGCGACTACACCGGTTATCTGAAGGCATTTGCGGTGCTGAAAGCGCCGGTAGATGCATTCTTCGACTCCGTCATGGTGATGGCGGATGACGCGAAGTTGCGCCGCGGTCGTCTGGCGCTGCTCAGAGACCTTCGTGACGAGATGAATCGAATCGCCGACATTTCCAAACTCGCCGCTTGAGCCCCGCCGTAACTGGATGCAACCCAGAATGACCCGAAACGTTTCCTTTCAGGCCTCTTGCCACTCGTCTCACGCCTCTTGCCGATGAAACTCGTCATCCTCGATCGCGACGGCGTTATCAACCAGGACAGCGATCAGTTCATCAAGAACCCCGAGGAGTGGAAGCCGATCCCGGGAAGCCTGGAGGCGATCGCGCGGCTGAACCATACCGGCTACCGCGTGGTCGTGGCCTCGAACCAGTCCGGAATCGGTCGCGGGCTGTTCGACATGGGGGCGCTGAACGCGATCAACGACAAGATGTACCGTGCGCTGGCCCAGTTCGGCGGGCGCATCGACGCGCTGTTCTATTGCCCGCACTCGGCGGAGGCGGACTGCGACTGCCGCAAACCTAAGCCGGGGATGTTTCTCGACATCGCCCAGCGCTTCAACGTGGATCTGGCCGGCGTGCCGAGCGTGGGAGATTCGCTGCGTGATCTGCAGGCCGCGGCGGCCGCCGGGGCCCAGCCGATGCTGGTGCTCACCGGCAAAGGGGCCAAGACCAACAGTGCAGGTGGCCTTCCGGACAACACGATGCTGTTCGCCAACCTGGCCGAAGCGGTGCGGCATATCGTTTCATGAGCCTCGTTGTAGCCTTCCTGCGTTCGGCTGTCTTCGAGATCGTCCGGTTCGCCCTCACGGTAATCTTCGCCGTCATTTCCCTGCTCACCTTTGCCCTCGAACCGCTGACGCGCTATCGCATCATCACCACCTGGTCGCGCCTTGTGGTCGCACTGGCACGGTCCGTCTGCGGAGTTGAATACCGCGTAATCGGCCGGGAAAACCTGCCCCCGGAGCCAAGTATCGTGTTGTCGAAACACCAATCGGCCTGGGAAACGCTCGCCTACCAGAAAATTCTTCCGCCGCAGGTCTGGGTCCTGAAAAGAGAGTTGCTGCGGGTTCCATTCTTCGGCTGGGGATTGGCGATGATGAGCCCGATCGCCATCGACCGCGGCTCGGCCGCCCGTTCCCTGAAGCAGACTCTCGAGCAAGGCAAGGACCGTCTCGCCAAAGGCTGGTGGATCGTGATATTCCCGGAAGGCACCCGCATCGCCCCAGGCTGCCGCGGGCGGTATCATCTCGGCGGCGCCTGGTTGGCATGCCGGACCGGTGCGCCGGTGGTGCCGATCGCGCACAATGCCGGCACCTTGTGGCGCAAAAACGCGTTCATCAAGCACGCCGGTACCATTACCGTGAGCGTTGGCCCGGCCATTCATCCGCAGGGGATGACCGCCGATACACTCAACCGGAAGGTCGAAGACTGGATAGAAACGGAAGTCGCCCGCCTCGGGAACGCTCGCTAGTACGGCGATCCAATTCTTCACCACGGAGGACACGGATGAAAAACAAAAACGAATTGGAGATAGAAGCGAAGTGACTATCAGATCGGAACTACTGCAAATAATTCACCGGCAAGGCATCCACCGCCAAGGACGCAAGGGACGCCAAGGAAAGGCAGCAGCGTGAAGGCGAGGCCGAGTCAGGGTACGGGCCAGTCGCAACCCAGATATTTGCGCGGGGTTTGAACACTCACTTCATTTAGCGCATCCACCGCCAAGGACGCAAGGGAAAGGCAAGAGCAAGAAAATGGGTTCGGGTAAAAAGATTCCGCTGGCTCATCATCGAGCGCGGCGAGAGCAGCCAGCACAGGTCCGCGAACGCTCACCTCACTTCTATCCCTCATTTGTTTTTCCCTGGCTCCCTGGCGGTTAAGCTGGCCGTTATTTCTTGCTCTTGCCTTTCCTCCGCGTTCTCCGTGCGCTGCGTGGTTCAAGGTCTAGACAAGATCGTAAAGTAGTGCGCTTGGGTTGGGCCGTTGAGACCACCTGCTGTGCTAAACTCGGGCGCATTTTGAAAAGTCTTCCATGCGCCGCCTCTGCGTCCTAGTCCTGCTCGCGTTCCTGATCTCCGCCTGCGGCCAGAAGGGCCCCCTGTATCTGCCGAAGGAAGAGCAGAAGCCCAGAAAAACCGAAGAAGGAACGATCGAGAAGTGAGTTTTTTTTCCCAGCGCAACGGCACGCTTCATGCCGAGGACGTGCCGCTTTCGCGCATTGCCGAGGAATTCGGCACGCCGTGCTACGTCTACTCGCGCGCGGGGTTGACCGACGCCTTCCAGCGTTACGATCGCGCCTTTGGCGCGCGTGCGCACCTGATCTGCTATGCGGTCAAGGCCAATTCCAACCTGGCGATCCTCAATCTTTTCGCTCGTCTGGGCAGCGGCTTCGACGTAGTCTCCGGCGGCGAACTGGCGCGGGTCATCGCCGCCGGCGGAGACCCCGGCAGGACAGTGTTCTCCGGCGTGGGCAAGACCGAGCGCGAGATGCGGGAGGCGCTGGCTGCCGGCATTCTCGGCTTCAACGTGGAGTCCGAATCCGAGCTCCTGCGGCTCGAGCGCGTCGCAGGAAAGATGGGGCGACGCGCGCCGGTCAGCCTGCGGGTGAATCCGGATGTCGACGCCAGGACACACCCCTATATTTCCACCGGCCTGAAGCAAAGCAAGTTCGGAATCGCCTTCCGAGACGCGATGCGCCTGTATCGCGTGGCGCATTCGTCCAGGCACCTGAGGGTTGTCGGCATCGACTGTCACATCGGCTCGCAACTGGTCGAGGTGGAACCGGTCGCAGATGCCGTGCACAAGGTGCTGGACCTCGCCGATGCTCTGTCGTCCGAAGGTATCGAGATGGAGCATATCGACCTGGGCGGAGGTCTCGGCATTCGCTACGCGGACGAGGTCCCGCCCACCCAAGACGCCTGGGTGAAAGCATTGCTGGATGCGGTCGGGGACAGGCCACAATCGCTGTTGGTCGAACCGGGCCGTTCGCTGGTCGGCAATGCGGGTCTGTTGCTGACCCGGGTCGAGTACCTGAAGCATGGCGAGGCGAAGAATTTCGCGGTAGTGGACGCCGCGATGAACGACTTGATGCGTCCGGCGCTATACGACGCCTGGCATGAAGTGCGCGCAGTCCAGGACTCCGGTGCCGCTGCTGCGGTCTACGATGTGGTGGGTCCGGTATGCGAAAGCGGCGACTTTCTCGCCAAAGAGCGACAGCTCGCGATCGACGAGGGTAGCCTGCTGGCGATCATGTCTGCAGGCGCCTACGGCATGAGCCTGAGTTCGAACTACAACGCACGCCCACGCGCCGCCGAAGCGGTGGTTGACCGCGGGCGCTTCCACCTGATACGCGAACGCGAGCAAGTCGAAGACCTGTTCGCGGAAGAACGGCTGCTGCCCTGATGCATTTGGCGCCAGGCGCGGAACTAACGTTGCGCGGCAAGTTCTACCCCTTGCAGGCGGGCGAATTCACCGGCCGCAGATACTAAACTTTGCGCCGCCTCGCAATCCTGGCGGCCGACATGACCATGATCGTTTTCAATCTTTCCTGCGAAAAAGGCCACCGCTTTGAAGGGTGGTTTGGCTCCGCCGACCACTTCGCCGTGCAGGTGAAGGGTGGAAGCATTGCCTGCCCGCAGTGCGGCTCGCTTGACATCGCCAGGCAGCTTTCCGCGCCCTACGTCAGCACACGCGGCAGCGAACCGTCGCAAGAATCAAAATCGGTCGTGGTCGCCAATGCCGCCCAGTCCTTGCACAAGAAGTTCGTCGAATACGTGCTCCAGAACACCGAGGATGTCGGCAGGCAATTTCCGGATGAAGCACGACGAATTTTCTACAAGGAAGTTGCCGAGCGCGCAATTCGTGGCATTGCATCGGTGAAAGAGGTGACCGAACTGAAGGAAGAGGGAATCGACGTTCTCGCCGTTTCCGGCATCCCGGTTCCGCCGGAGAAACTCCACTGACTCACCTCACCCCCCGCCCTCTCCACTACGTGGAGAGGGTGCTGACATCCAAACGGGCGATCACATGGTCGCCCGTTTCTGTTTCACCATCTTTCTTTCCGCGAGCGGACACATGGCGAATAGTTTAGATTTACCTTTTCTCGCTTGAGAGTACAGGGTGGCAATGGCTGTCACTGATGCATCGTTCAAAGGGGCCAACGTGAAGAGCCTCTTTTGCCCCCTCTCCGCCTTCAGGGGGAGACGGTTGGGGTGAGGTGGTCCTTCATCGTCCTCGCCAGCGCGGTCACCGTGGTCTCGACCGCCTCGATCCTGATCCGGCTGGCCCAAGCCGAAGGCGCTTCTTCCCTCACGATCGCTGCGGCGCGGCTGGGGCTCGCCGCCGCGATTCTGGCGCCTTTCGCCTGGCTGAAAGCAGGACGGGAAATCATGCGGCTGGGCCGGCGCGAACTGGGCATGTGCCTGCTGTCCGGGCTGTTTCTGGCCATGCACTTCTGGGCGTGGATCTCTTCCCTGGAGTACACATCGGTGGCAAGCAGTGCGGCGCTGGTCACCACCAATCCGTTCTGGGTTGGGTTGGCTTCGACAGTGCTGTTGCGCGAACGCCCCACGCCTGCTGCACTCGCCGGCATCGCGCTCATCGTCGCCGGCAGCGTGCTGATCTTTGCCGCGGATTCCGGCGGAAATGCAACGGCGACATGTCCGCTTGTCGGCAATGCGCTGGCGCTGGCCGGAGCGATCTGCGCCTCGGGTTATCTGCTGGTGGGGCGCGCGCTGCGCGCGCGCATATCGCTCACCGCGTATGTCTGGCTGGCCTACATGGTGGCAGCGATATTGCTCGGCGCCGCGGTGGCGGCGAGCCGCACCCCGGCGGCGAGCCTGTCGGTGCCGGCATGGGGATTCGTGGCATTGCTCGCGATCGGTCCGCAACTCATCGGCCATACCGCTTTCAACTGGGCCATGAGACGGCTCACCGCCACCTTCGTCGCGATCGCGATTCTGGGCGAACCGGTCGGCGCTGCAATTCTCGCGTGGTTCTTCTTCGATGAAGGATTCACGACGCTGCAGTTGACCGGTTTCGTGCTGTTGCTCGCCGGCATCTTCGTCGCCGCTCGCGGGGAGAGATCCAGCGAGGTCCAGAACTGAAAGCCTCGCAGCAAAATATCAGATTCTCACCACGAAGACACGAAGGCAGGAAGAAATACGAAGAAGGGCGAAAGGGAAAAATAGAGATAGTGGAGTAAGGTTGCGCGGGCTAAAGTGTGGTTGTAGGTACTTAGCCAGATTGACCGTGTCCAAACGGCAGCTATGGAAGAATTGCGCGACCGTCTCCTGTTGGCCGGACTCAGTCCTGATATTTTCCTGGCTTTTCTTCGTGTACCTCTCAAGGAGGTATTGAAAAGTATTCTTCGTGTCTTCGTGGTGAGATTCTCGGTTTCGCAGTTTTCTTCAGACCCGACGCATGCCAGCGCTGAACTGAGCATAACTGCGGAACGGCCGCTTCACGTCTTCAGCCAGGCCGCGGTGGCTAATCTGCCCGGCGTGTACCTGCAAACCGTTCGCCAATCCCATGTCTTCAGATAGCGCATCCAGCCCGCGGTCGGCGAGCTTGACCACGTAGGGGAAGGTCGCCTGAGTCAGCGCCAGCGTCGCGGTGCGCGCGCAGGCCGCGGGCATGTTGGGCACGCAGTAATGCACCACGCCCTCTTCCACGAACAGCGGCTGCGAGTGCGAAGTCGGGCGCGAGGTTTCGGCGATGCCGCCCTGGTCGATCGCAATGTCCACCAGCACCGAACCCGGGCGCATGCGGTGCAGCAGCTTGCGCGGGATCAGCTTGGGGGCAAGCTTGCCGGGTATGAGAAGCGCTCCGATCACCAGGTCGGCTGGTGCGACCTGCTCTGCAATCGCCAGCGCTTCCGAGTAACAGGTCTTCACCCGGCCGCGGTAAACCTCGTCGAGATGCGCGAGGCGTTCAAGATCGACATCGAGCACCGTGACGTCGGCGCCCATGCCGGCCGCGATCTGCACCGCGTTCGCGCCGGCGGCGCCGGCACCAATCACTACTACCCTTCCCGGTATAACGCCTGGCACTGCGCCGAGCAGCACGCCGCTGCCGCCGTTGGCCATCTGCAACGCCCACGCACCGACCTGTACCGAGAGCCTGCCGGCGATCCGCGACATCGGTGCCAGCAACGGCAACCGGCCCTGCACGTCGGTCACCGTCTCATAAGCGATTCCGCTGACAGCGCAGGCCAGCAATGCGTTCAGCAACTCCGGGTCCGGCGCCAGGTGCAGATAGGCGAACAGGATCTGCCCGCTACGCGGGAGACCGAACTCCGCCGGCTGCAACTCCTTGATTTTCACCACCATCCCCGCGGCGAAGACTTCTTTCGCCGAAGCAACGATGCGCGCGCCAGCCGACAGGTAGTCGCCATCGGGAAAGCCGATGCGCGCGCCGGCACCGGTCTCGACGCAGACCTGGTGGCCGCGTTCACACAGCGCATGGACGCCCGCCGGCGTGAGCCCTACGCGGTACTCGTGATCCTTGATTTCTCTGGGCACGCCGACCAGCATGCGTCACCCTCCATCAGTCAGACTACCTGGGAGCGTGCCGCGGAAGGAGGGGACGCCGAACGCTGCTGCTTCAGCAGGTACAGCAACCGGATGATCAGGAGCAGCGCGAGCAGCCAGGCAAAGGTGAACGGCTCGCTGATGTCCTTCTTCACCAGCCACCAGAAATGCACTACGCCGAGGATGGCGATCGCGTACACCAGGCGATGCAGGAGTTGCCAGCGCCCCGCACCGAGGCGTTTCACCATCGCGTTGGTGGAGGTCGCGGCAAGCGGGATCAGCAGCACGAATGCGCCGAAACCCACGGTGATGAAGGGCCGCTTGCCGATATCCTTGACGATTTCCGTCCAGTCGAAGAACTGGTCGAGCCAGATGTAAGTGGTGAAATGCAGGCTGACATAGAAAAATGCGAACAACCCGAGCGTCCGCCGCAGCCTCAACAGCCACGGCAGGTTGAGCAGCCGGCGCAAAGGCGTAACCGACAGCGTGATCAGCAGGAACGCTAGCGTCCACCAGCCGGTGGAATGGGTGATGTACTCAATCGGGTTGGCGCCCAGCCTGTTGTCGAACCCCAGCCAGACCAGGCGCGCAAGCGGAAATAGGCAAGCGACAAAGACCGCTGCCTTGATCCACTTGATCTGTTCCGGATTGGGTTGCATTTTCTACTGAAAATCTTTCACCGCAAAGGACGCAAGGAACGCGAAGGAAAACCAATGGAAAAATAAACTGGGAGTTCATTGACATCCGTGGTCACTTCGGCACGGGTAGCTATTATCTCCCACACGTATTTCCTCTCTTTTTCCTTGGCGTACCTTTGCGTCCTTGGCGGTGACTGTTTTTACTTTAGAAGAATTTCTTCAAGTCCATGCCGGAGTAGAGCGAGGCGACCTGGTCGGCGTAGCCGTTGAACATGAGCGTCTCACGCTTGCGGAACTCGCCGATGCGGCGCTCTTTCGCCTGGCTCCAGCGCGGATGATCGACCTTCGGGTTGACGTTGGAATAGAACCCGTATTCGTGCGGGGCCGCCATTTCCCAGGCGATCTTCGGTTGCTCCCCGGTAAAGCGGATGCGCACGACCGACTTCGCGCTCTTGAAGCCGTACTTCCACGGCACCACCGTGCGGACGGGCGCACCGTTCTGGTTGAGCAACACCTGGCCGTAAAGTCCCACAGCCAGCAGCGCCAGCGGATGCATCGCTTCGTCCATGCGCAGGCCCTCGACGTAGGGCCAATCAAGGATGGGCATCTTTTGTCCCGGCATCTGCTCGGGGTCGAGCAGCGTGTAGAACTCCATGAATTTGGCGTTGCCGGTAGGTTCGACGCGTTTGATCAATTCGGAGAGCGGATAGCCGACCCACGGGATCACCATCGACCAGCCTTCCACGCAACGCATGCGGTAGATGCGCTCTTCCAGCGGGGCAAGTTTGAGCAGTTCCTCGACGTCGAAGGTCTTCGGTTTCTTCACCTCGCCTTCGACCTTCACGGTCCACGGGCGGGTCTTCAGTTTTCCGGCATGCGCCGCCGGGTCTTCCTTGTCGGTGCCGAATTCGTAGTAATTGTTGTAGTTGGTGATCGATTCGAACGCCGTGAGCGTTTCATCGGTTGCGAAGGGGCCCTTCCTGAGATCGGCAAACTTTGCGGCCGAATGCGCTTGGCCGGGCGCCAGCAGGCCGGCTGCGGCCAGTCCGCCCGCCGCACCGAGCGCGGCGGCCGCGCGGATGAATTCCCGCCGGTCCCGATACAGCGTTTGGCCGGTAATCTCCGAAGGTCTGATGTCGTACGGGCGTCGGATCAGCATGTTCGTGCTCCTTGGATATTTCCGCCCCTTGTTCGCGCGGGCAGTTGGTAGCTTACAACGTCCCGGGGATTTGCGCGGGCTTGGGGTCCTAGGGAAGCTCTGCCATGGTACGGATGATGGCCTGACCTGGATGTTCCGGAGTTTTCCGCGTTTCCGGCTAAAGCAGGAAGACGGTTGCCAAGCCAAGGAAAATAAAAAATCCCATACTGTCGGTAGTGAACGTGAGCAGCACGCTGGAACCGATCGCCGGGTCCCGGCCCAACCGCTGCATCGCCATCGGAACGAGTATTCCGACCATCGCGCCGACCAGCAGGTTCAGGAGCATCGCGCTCATCATCACGACGCCCAAGGCAATAGTGTCGTAGAGCCACCACGCGAACAATCCCGCCACACCTCCCCATACCAGGCCGTTCAGCAGGCTGATCGCCAGTTCCTTGAGGATCATCCGGCGCGCGTTCTCCGGCGTCACCTGGCCCAGGGCAAGCGCGCGGATGATGAGCGTGGTGGTCTGATTGCCGGAATTCCCGGCTATGCCCGCGACAATCGGCATGAGCGTTGCCAGCGCAACCAGTTTCTCGATAGTGCCCTCGAACACGCCGATCACGCGCGAGGCGAAGAATGCCGTGCATAGATTCACCGCCAGCCACAGCCAGCGGTTCTTGGCGCTTTTCCACACCGACGCGAAAATGTCCTCCTCTTCGCGCAAACCCGCCTTGCCGGGAAGTTCGGCCTCAGACTCCTTGCGGATGAAGTCCACCACCGCGTCCACGGTCACGCGCCCTGCCAGCCGGTTCCTCTGGTCCACCACCGGCGCCGACACCAGATCGTAACGCTCGAAGGCCTGTGCAGCCTTCTGCGCCTTGTCGCCCGGCGAGAACGAGATGAAATCCGCGTTCATCACCGAGGCCACCATGACC
>JACXTT010005192.1_pt1 | contig 19000 bp, 12 predicted proteins | sample 9270951 | NCBI WGS metagenome assembly JACXTT01 (sample SAMN15532306, study PRJNA645909) | rock metagenome | isolation source: weathered quartz diorite | place: Puerto Rico | collected 2017-06-21 | reverse complement strand
AGGTCGCGGTGACGGTCAAACAAATAACGATAGAGAATGTTGTAAACCCCGGCCGCATCGTCTGATCCGCGCAGAATGGGGAACGTAAAACGACGCTCGCGGGCGAACGTGTCAATGCTTTCGGTGGCGTCGTCCACGTTCACTGTGATCAATTGCAGACCCTGGGTCGCCCAACGTTTGTGGACACGGTTGAAGACGGCCAAGTCTTCCTGGCAACGCGCCGATTGCGTGACCCAAAAATTGAGCAGCAGCGGCTTACCGCGAAACGAAGCGAGAGTCTGAGCTTGTTCATTCAAGTCGGGGAGAGAGAATTCGGGCGCGGAAACCGGCGCCAACAACCAGGTTTCAACGGTGTTAGGAAGAGACTCAGGTTGGGGCGTCGTTTCGCCGATTTCTGAAGCTGTGCCATTCTTTCGCCCCTTCGGGGCTTGGTCGTCTCCTGCGGCTGACCCACGGCTGGCGCCGTGGGCTGCATCCTTGCGCCGCTCCGTGGCTGTCCCCTTGAATGGCTCCATGCGCGAGGGCTGGGAGCCCTCTTCGACCCACACCCGATGATTCGGAGGCAGGTCGCGCAGCTCTGACACCAGCCCACTCGGCCATCGGATCGACGCCTGCACAGTGCCCTTGGACGTCCCCAATCCAAAAAACACATCCTTACTATGTTGCGAGAGAAATCCCGATCCAGCTTGCAGAAAGCGCGTCTGGCGTCCCGCCTCGGTTTCTATTGTGACCACCGCGCCGATGGCGTCACGATTGCTCTTGCTGCCGCGCAAACGAAAAGCAATCGAGGGCGGCAGGTTATCCATCACGTTCTTCAAGAGCCGCAACTGGGGTCCATTGCGGTTTTTGAGGACTACTTCCTGTCGGCCATCGTGATCGAAATCGGCAAGGGCGAATGCTCTGCCATCTTCGACGAAGTCGAGTCCCACCGTGCCGGAGATATCCGAGAACGTTCCGTCGCGATTGTTCGCGTAGAAAACATTGCGCTCGTATCCGCTCCAGGTGCCGTCGGCGCGGATGAGCTCGTTGATCGCGTTCCATCCCTGTTCGTAGTCGTGTGAGGGCTTGGCTTCCTCTGGAGATTTGGCGACGACCTGGCGCCAAAAAAAACTGTTCAGATCGTCCCGCGAGGGGCCGGAGACCATGCCGTTGGTGACGTAGAGATCAGGAAAGCCATCATGGTCAAAATCCCAGGTGTCGCTCGACCACGACCAGCGGCCCATGCCGACTTCGGCGGAGTCCGTTGTATCCTGAAAAGCACTGCTGCGTGGCTCCGTCTTCCCCCTGTGATCCTCTGTGTCCTCTGTGGTTAAAGAGCGAGATTGAACCACCGAGGACACGGGGGAACGCTGGTTGCTTGAATTTCGGAAAAGCGAATTCCCCATCGCGTGCTTACGATAGAGCGCGCGGACCGGGTCGGGCGCGTCTTTCTTGAAAACTTCCTGCCTGGCAATGCGTTCGCCGGCTGCGGTCCACATGTTGGCGACGTACAGGTCTTCGGCGCCGTCGTTGTCGTAGTCAAACCAGCTGACTCCCATGCCCGCACCGATGTCTTCAACTCCCGCCTGGGGAGCGATGTCGGTAAACGTTCCGTCGCCATTGTTGCGATAAAGGTTCTTGCGGCCGAAATCGTTCACTACATACAAGTCGGGCCAGCCGTCGCGATTGTAGTCGCTCCATCCGCAGCAAAAGCTGTAGCGAGTGTTGTTCTTGTCCAGGCCAGCTTCTTTTGTGACGTCGCGAAAAGTCCCGTCGCGCTGATTGCGCATCAGGAAATTGGGTGGTCCGTTCTGCGCGTCATAGTAAGGAGACGGATACTTGTACTGGTCGGCACCCTGATAATAGACATAGAGGCAGAAGTAAATATCCAACCAACCATCGCGGTCATAGTCGGCAACGGCCGCGCCTGTAAAAGTTCCCTGTGGAGGAGTGGCGAACTGAAACGCATCCGGCTTCTGACGAAACTTGCTGCCGCCTTCGTTCACAAACAAAAGAGGTCCGTTCGCGCGCACGACGATCAGGTCCTGGCGGCCATCGTTATCGATGTCGACAAAAAGCGCGCAGGCCGTATTTTCGAGCACGCCCACGCCGGATGACTCAGTGATGTCCTCCAACGTTCCATCTCCGCGATTCCGATAGAGCCGGTTGGGAAGGCCGGCGGGCTGACACACATAGAGATCGTCGAACCCATCCTCGTCGATGTCCCCAACGGCGACTCCGTTGTGCCCGTAGATATCAATGCCACTCGCGCCATCGAGAATTGTTCTCCAGTAGTCGGTTCCATGAAGCAGCTGCAAAGAGTAAGACGAATTGCGGCCCACGGCCTGCGCCGCGATGTCCACAAAGACTGGGCTGAAGGAGCGGCTACGGGTCTCATCGAGCGCTTGCCAGTTTTGCAGGCGAAATTCGCCCGACGGAGGCGCCTCCCAGACCAAGTCCCAATAGCCCACACGCTGCTCGCGGTAAAAATCGAGGCCCGTGCCCACGAGTTCATAACGGACGCGAGTCTGCACCCGGAGAGGGGTCTGCGGCGTCGCCAGAGACACTGCGCCGGCGTTGATACTGGTCACCTGAAATTCGGCTGTCACAATTTTCGATAGCGTACCCAGCTCGGATCGCAATCCCTGAAGAAAAGCATTGGGCGCGAGAGAACTCAAGCGCGCGAATTTGAGTTGATGTACTTCAACAGCCGGGCCAGGTCGTACCTGGCGCGACTCGACAGGACGGAGTGGAGATCCCACGAAGCTTGTGCCCAAAACTCTTTCGATCGCCTTTACGTCTTGCGGAGATCGCAGCAGGCCCGTGCTCCATTGCGCGAGAATTGCTGCGATCTGCTCGGCATACTTTTCGGTGACGAACTCGTCGAGCCCTGCCTGTACTTTGCGCAGTGTGGCATCGAGGAGTGTCTGGCTCCGGTAGTGAGGATGCAGGTGGAACTCACCGTTGGGTAAAGCATTGGAGGAATCAAGAGAAAAGGCGAGATCGCGCAGACTTGCCGACAGCAGGGTCGCTGAAGCTCCCTGGCAACACTGGATCAGAAATTTGCGACGGCTCGGGTCGATCAAGGAAAAATCACCTGAGCAGAGGTCGACCGTACGACGCGTCTTCTCGGGCCGACTCAGAGTAATGCCCCCTGGATCATTGTGGAACCGAAATCTAACAGCCGTATCGCGGAGCGTCAAGGTGTACAGGTCGCTCGAACATCGCGAAGGGCGTTGGAAGGTGAAGGGGTAGAATTGCTGCCGGCGAACCGGGAGGGACCGCATGAAAGTTCTGCAGCGAACACGGGGGCGCGTGTCTCAATGGACGATATGTACTGTTCTCATGGCAGTCACTCTGGGAACTTCGGCGCAAGCGCAACAAGTTTCCCTTCAGGAGATCGTCACACCTTCCACCGTCATCTTGAAAGACGGCCACCCGGTTGTGTTTGCCCTCCGCGGATTTATCGAATTCAAGTCGCTGGCTGAGATGTTTCCCTACATCGAGTCCCAATCACAGCGCTGGCCTGGAGGTATCACAACTGAGAAACGGCAGCAACTCGCGCGCGACTTACTGCGCCGCGGAATTGAGAGCCGGGTTGTCTCGATGGCTGACGAGCGCCCGCTCGAAGCGCTTCTGACGCACACCAGCGACGAACTGCGGCAGGCACTCGCGCACGTAAAGGAACCCGTGCCGCCTGGTTATGCGGAAGGGTTTCTGACTGTCCAGGAAAAGTGGAAGCATGCAGTGAACTGCTGGAGCGCATCGTCTTCGCTGCCGGGGCGCGTGCTATCCAACTGGTATCCGATTGCGGAAGGTATCCAACTATATGGCGCGACCTACGATTCAACGGAGCATTTCTGGCAAGCAGTGAAGTATCACCCCAACAGTACGCTGGCTGAGTTGACGGAGTTACTTGGTATCCTGGAGCAGAAAGACTGGGGTCCCTGGATTGCGCGCTTGGACGGCGATCCCAAAGTGTACTTGCCCAACTCGTATGCGGTTGAGTTCCTCCGCCATAACCTGGCGCCGGAACGACTGCGCTGGTTTCGCGACGAACTTGGCCGGCACGGCCTGCAGCCGAGCGATCACGCACGTGTCGTTCAGCAACGAGGCACCACCCCGTTCCGCTTCAGCGCGTTTGAAGAAAAAGTCCTGTGGGGCGATCTGGCCGATGTGTTTCATTTGGTCTATGAGTTTTCGGCCACCGACGATCCGATTCGGAAGCAGCTTGCGGAGCACCACTTTGACGCCATTTATCTAGGCGACATGCGGAAGGGCTTCATCAGCGAAGAGTTCCGCTCTTTGATGCTCGATATCTGGCGTGTGAAATACCTCCAGATGCCGCGCTTCAACGAGGTGATTCGCTCGATTCCGATGGAGATCCGGCTGGAACACTTTCTCAATGACGGAGATTCGCCCGACATTCCCATCCCGATTTACGTTGGATACTTGAACCAGATTCGCAATCTCGCGCGCACCAAGCGCTGACTGGCTCCTCAACATGGGAAAACCGTTGTGTCCTGTGGTAGGCTTTACGGCTTCGTTCTGAGAGGTTTTCGTTGCGCACTCCTAAAATCACGGTGGTCGGGAGTTACGCTACTGGGCTCACAATGAAAGTTGAGCGCTTGCCGAGCCGTGGCGAGACGCTCCTGGGAACGGACTATCGCGTGGACTTCGGCGGCAAAGGGTCCAATCAGGCAGTGGGTTGCGCGCGGCTTGGAGCAAAAGTGAGTTTTGTTGCAAGGATTGGAACGGATAATTTTGGCGAAGCGGCGCTGGGCCTCTATCGTGACGAGGGCGTTGACGTCGCGCATGTCAGGCAAACTGCCGGCACGCCTACTGGTGTGGGGTTTATTGTGGTCGAGGCCGCGAGCGGAAATAATTGCATCGTTATCGATCCGGGCGCGAATGATCTTTTGACCGCGGCTGACGTTTCTGAGTCCACAGCAGCCTTCGATTCTTCCGCGGTGGTGCTGACTCAGCTGGAAATTCCAGTCGCCGCCGCTGAGGCAGCGATGGTGAGCGGGCGCTCGCACGGTGCAATCACAATTCTGAATCCCGCCCCTGTCCGGCCTCTTCCCTCCTCTGTCTTGCAGGTGGTGGACATTCTCACGCCCAACGCAGTCGAAGCCAAAGTGCTCAGCGGACGTGGGCCGGATGCGAGTATCGCGCCTGAGCAGGTGGCGCGGGAGTTGATCCGCGGCGGCGTAAAGCAGGTCGTGATGACTTTGGGGGAGAACGGTGCGCTGATCGTCACCGATTCTTCTACGACGCATGTTCCTGCGATCCAGGTGGTGGCGACGGATACGACGGGGGCGGGTGATGCCTTCAATGCTGGTCTGGCTATGGCGCTTGCCTGCGGCGAGAGTCTCGAGGATGCGGTGCGTTTCGCCGTGGTTACCGGCGGGTTAGCGGTTACCAAGGAAGGCGTTATCCAGTCGCTGCCGGACCGCAACGCCGTTCTTCGATTCTTTCGGGAAAACCGGCGCACTACACCCGCGTGGATTGAGCCTTAGAATAGGAGAGCAGGACGGAATAATGTCACAGGCCTCTGAGTTTTTGTTGAGCCCGCAGCCTCGCGCGCGCTGGATGCGGTTCGACACCGCACAGATCCTCAAACGCTTCTTCTTCTGCGAACGCTCCCTACTCTTGAGTGAGGCGGCCTGGATCCCTGCAATCGCTCCGCTCGAAATCAAAACCAGCATGGCTCGCTTCGTCTGGCAAAGTGCTGAGACCGCTCACTCCCTACGTGAGCGCGTGTTCGAACTTCGTTTTCCCAGCCGCCTGCTGGAAGAAGAAGGCGCAGACCACGCACTGATCGAACTTCTCAATGGTGTTAGGAATGCGCCATCGGTTCCAGCATTTTTGCTCAGTGTCGGCACTGTTCTTCTGCCAGCGCTACGCGATGCCTATCAGGCGTACCTTGAGGCATCAGATTCCATCGCGGATGGCCCCACTCACCGATTTCTCTCTCTGGCGCTCTCGGAGAAGGCAGAACAGATCCGTGCATGCGAGGAGTGGTCGGAGTCCGCGCTGTTAGTGAATCCCACGTTGCGCGAAGGCGCGCTCGCCTGGGCGCAAGCAGTCGCGAATCGTCTTTCCGGCGTGGGCGGAGTGGGAGTGGAACAGTCTGTAGCAGCGGTGGCGATGGGGCCTCTGCCGGAGTCAAAGCCATACGTTACTCCTCATCGGCCAGCGCGTGACTCACGTTTTTGGCCATGTCGTTTTTATTGGCCCGACGTCGTGGATCCAACTTATCCCTACGGCGAACGAATGCAGCTGCAGCTCCGCTCGGCGATCAGTCATTTGAATGAGGTTTGGGCGATCGAAGCCGGCGGCGTGATTTTAAGCGCCTTTGCAGACACCCTGCCCTGGGAGTGGATTCACGATTCCGCGCGATGGACCTACGATGAGTCCCGTCACTGCCGGATGGGCTATGAGCGCCTGATGGCGTGGGGCCTCAATCCGGCAGAAATTCCGCTGGGCACTTACATCTATGAGAGCGCTTCCGCCGAAGATCCTATTTATCTCCTGGGCATGCTCTACTTTTTCGAGACTAAGAACATCCGCCACAAACCTGCCCGGGCACAACTCTTCCATTCCTACGGCGACGTCCTGAGTGAGCACGATATGGACTTCGACTGGGCCGACGAAACCATGCATGCTGGATATGGCAAACACTGGCTCAAGGAACTTCTGGCCGTTCGCGGGCAGGACCCCGCGGCTTACGACGAGATTCGGGAACGCTGTGAAAAGCTGGTCAGTGATTTTGTGAAGACAGCTAGTCCGAAGGAAGTGGCCGAAATCAAGACCACTGCGAATGCACTTCTGGCGAAAGCCGCCAGCAAATCGTGAGGTGAGTACGTCCCTTACCAAACCGAATTGCAATCAGCGCCGCCTTACACTGCTGCTGGCCGCGCTGGCATTTGTCACATTTGATTCGGGCTCGTCTGCGGGCCAAGGCGTGCAGCAGGCGGTCAAGAAGTCGCCGGAAGCCCACCTGGGCCGAGGCTACGATGCCCTGAAGAACGATCGATACGATGTGGCAGCGACCGAATTCCGTGCCGCATTGCAGCTCGATTCTAAGTTGACTTTGAGGGCACGATTTCCCCTAGCGGTGGCGCTCTTTGAATTGCATAAGCCCGCCGAAGCGCGCCGCGAGTTCGAAACCGTGCGGCGTGAAACAGGGGATCATCCGAATGTTCTGTACTACCTTGGCAGATTGGACCTGGATGACCGCAACTTTGCGGGTGCAATCCAGAATCTGACCAAAGCCGCTGTCGAGCCGCCGTTTCCCGATACTACTTACTATCTCGGATTTGCGTGCTTTAAGCAGGGCGATCTGACCGCCGCCGAAAAGTGGCTCAAGGAAGCCGCGAGCGCTAATCCACGCGACGCACGCGTTGCGTATCAGCTGGGGCTTGTGTATCGCAAACAGGGGCGCGAAGAGGAAGCACAGAAAGTGCTGGCGCAATCGAATGAGCAGCGCCAGCACGACGCCAATGAAAGTAAGCTAAGGCTGGACTGCGCTCTGAAGCTGGATCAAGGACCGCGCGAGGAGGCGCATGCCCTCTGCGAACAGCTCTACGATCCCGATAACGCAGAGAAGTTGACTGCGCTAGGCACCATCTACGGCCAGCACGGAGACCCAGAGGCCGCGCTAAAGCCCTTGCGTCGCGCCGCAGAACTGGCGCCCCAATCGCCGCAAATGCAATACAACCTCGCGCTTGCCTACTACCAATTGAACCGGTTCGAGGAGGCACGCGTTCCGCTTGCCAGCGCCGCCGAGCGCTGGCCCGATATTTTTTCGCTGAGCGCACTCTATGGCGCTGTTCTCGCGAAACTCGGCGAGGATCTTCCGGCCTATCAAACGTTGCTGCACGCGCACGAATTGAATGCGCAGGATGCGGCCACGGCGGACCTTCTCTTCCTCTCAATCCTCAAGCTCGGTTACAAAAGTGGAGAGAGTGGCCAGTATCCCGATGCTCTCCGATACTTTGAAGAAGCCGCGAAGCTGCGGCCTCAGGAGCCGGAACCGCATCGTGGAATGGCCGAGGTTTACGCTCGAACCGGACGCAGCGCACAGGCCACAGCGGAACGGCAGGAAGCCAATCGACTCAGCCAGAGCGCCGACCAGCCACGATAAATTCCAACCAGACCGCACGCCTGGTGGCCGCATCACTTAGGAGTACCGTCATGTACTGAGGTGGTCTACCCGTTGGCTTTGGCAACAAACAGAATCGCAAGACAGTAGAACGCGAACATTCCGGCGAGATACATTTTCGCCTTGCCGGGCGCTCCCGCAAATTCCTTCCAGACAAAGACACCCCACAGTGCCGCGATCATGGGCGCAGACTGTCCGATCGCGTAGGAAATTGCTACGCCCGTGAAGCTTGCCGCCACCAGGTTGAACACCATGGCGACGCCCCAGAGGATGCCGCCGAGGAGTCCGAGCAGATGATTGGAGAGAGAGGTATGAAAAAAACCGGCAAAATTCACTGGCTCTCCGACCAGAGGCTTTTTCATGAAGTAAACATTCCAGATCAGGCACGACAGGAGCGCGCCGAGCGTGAGAAACACGGCCCCACTGTACGGACCGAGAGCATCGCCGTTTTGGGTATGGGTCATAGCGCGCGCCATGAACGGAGCCCACAGCCCCATCAGAACGCCCGAAACGATGCAGACGATGATACTTTTCTTCGACACTGATTTGCCGGTACTCGCCAGGCTGCCGTAGGCTTTGCCGTCGAGAAACACTGCCACCAACGCGCAAACCACGCCCACTGTCAGGAGAACGGCATTTCCTTTGGGCTGGAGGGCGTAACTCAAAATCACCCCAACTGCCAGTGCGATACCGATCGCGAGTGGGAAGGCGATCGCGATCCCGACCATGTCCATCCCGGCCACCAGCAGCAGGTTGGCCAGGTTAAAGATGGCGCCGGCAATCATCGCCATGAGGATATTCTGGGTGTCCGCCGACCGTACGTTGTTGAGAAAACTGGAAGCATCGTTTCCGGTGCTGCCCATGGTGAGCGCGAGGACCAGCGAGATCACGAAAATTCCGACCGCGTAGTCCCAATAGAACAGCTCAAAGCGATAGTTCTTGACACCCTTGTAGGTGTTCGCCCAGGAGCCCCAGAACAGGGCGCTCCCGATCATCATCAACAGCGCAGTTTCCAGACTGTGCGGTGTAAACATCGCTTCTCCTTAAGCGGTTTCCCGTAACCTCTACTTGCCGCGAATTCTCGAAATGAATAGCTGCAAGAATCTTTCCGCCTCGACGTCCGTGCAAACTTTGGCATTGGGTTCCACTTTGTCGGTTCCTTCGATGACGTAGCGATCGCCATGGAGGACATTGCGCTCCACATAGCCGTGCCGATTGGCAACCGTTTCGCCACGAGTAAATTCGCCGCGAGTTTCAACGTCGATGTGCATCGCAGGGGCTTTTACCAGCGTGGCATCAATGGCGACCCCTACCGCGAGAGGATCGTACATCGGCGTGCCGATGGAGCCGAATTTTTCCGAGAGGTCCACCAGATAACTCGCCACCTGGTACACGAAATCGTTCATTGGCCCATGGGTCTGCCCCAGTTGCGCGAGGTGCTTGCGCGAGAACAGCGTCTTGTCTCCGACATCCAGGCCAACCATGGTCAGCGGCCAACCCGCCTGGAAAACAATTTGCGCGGCCTCGGGATCGTTGTAGATGTTGGCTTCGGCGGCGGCATTCACGTTTCCGCCACCGATCGACCCACCCATCAGGATCACCTCCCTCACGAGCGGAACGATCGACGGGTCCTTCAGCACGGCAAGCGCAATGTTGGTGAGGGGTCCGACCGGCACCAGGGTGAGTTCGTGCGGCGCCGCGTGAATCATCTCGATGATCAGATCTGGAGCGAACCTGGAGTCGACTTTGCACTTGCTGAGCGGCAGTTCAACGTTAGCCAGCCCGTTCTTGCCATGCCAGAACTCAGCGGTTATCAGTTTCTGGAAAAGCGGATGCTGTGCCCCAGCCGCGATCGGGATATCGCAGCGGTTCGCGAGCGAGACCATCCGGAGAGCGTTCTCCAGCCCCTGTTGCGCGGTAACGTTTCCCGGCACGACCGTGATGGCCCGAACGTCGAGTTCCGGTGAATTGAGGGCCAGCATCAGGGCCATCGCGTCATCGGAACCGGGGTCGGTATCGAAGATGATTTTTCGCGTTGCGGCGGAAGCGGAAGCAACGAACAGGGCCGCGAGGCTGGCGGCTAGAACGACAAACATCAGAAATTTTCGCTTGACGGCAACACTTCTCCCGGATCTTGTCAGAGCAACCCCCACGGCGTTACGAATCGCGCCCTAACGTATTCCCGCGATGGCCAAGTGTCAAGGCGAAAGTCGGAGCGAGAGCAGTTGCAAGCCGGCGCGGTGCAAGGTCCCGAACCTGCCAGACCGAATACATATTTCTCCCCGTCTGCCGTAAAATGGCACAGCGCAGTCCCGTTCTGAGTGCGTGTCTTTCGGTCACCGGAATGACGGCTGGACGCGGTCCACGGAGAATCTGGATGTCAGCCGATTACAACCAGCGTCGCGGTGTCGCGCACGACCTGATACGGCGCGAGATGATTAACCCCGAAGCTCCAGAAAACGCGATTGCCCACCTTGCCGGACGCCCCCTGTTGAAGAACACCGGAATCCCTCTCGACCTGGATTGGGTAAGCGACGTTCGCATCAATACCAGCGCGGTCGAACGCCGCGCTCAGACGCACGTTGCTCGCAGAGCAGTAAAAAAAGATTGGCAGGCTGCCTGGCTCCTGCGCGCGATTACCTGCATGGATCTGACGACACTTTCCGGTGACGATACCGACGAACGGGTGCGCCGTCTGTGTGCCAAGGCCCGACAGCCCATTCGGCAGGATCTGGTTGAGAAGCTGGGAATCGCAGAACTCGACATCAAAGTCGCTGCTGTGTGTGTGTATCACACGTTCATCGAGACGGCACTGCATGCGTTAGAGGGCACGCGCATCCACGTTGCAGCGGTATCCACAGGCTTCCCGGCCGGTCTTTCGCCACTGGCCGAGCGTGTGGCGGAGATCCGGCGCTCCGTCGAAGCTGGGGCTCACGAAATTGACGTAGTCATTACCCGCGCTCATGTTTTCGGCGGACGCTGGCAGGCGCTCTACGACGAGATTGCAGCCTTCAAGCAAGCTTGCGGGAGCGCGCACATGAAGGTGATCCTGGGAAGCGGTGACCTGCTCACGTTACGCAATGTGGCGCGTGCGAGTGCAGTCGCAATGATGGCGGGAGCGGACTTCATCAAGACCTCAACCGGCAAGGAACCGACCAACGCCACCCTGCCGGTCGGCTTCGTCATGACCCGCGCCATCCGCGAATATGCGCAACAGACCGGCATGGCGGTAGGCTTTAAGCCGGCGGGCGGCATCCGAACCGCCAAGCAGTCGCTCGATTGGCTGGCCATGATGAAAGAAGAACTCGGGTTATCGTGGGTTCGCGCGGAATTGTTTCGCTTTGGTGCGAGCAGTTTGCTAGGAGACATTGAGCGGCAGCTGGAACACCACGCGACGGGACGCTACTCAGCGGAGCATCGCCATCCCCTTGCGTAATCGGGAAAGAAGAATCGAGCAGAACGAATGAGCATTGCCGAGAAGTTCGCGACCATGGAATACGGTCCCGCCCCCGAGGACCCGAAAGAGGCAGCAGCCTGGCTGGACCGCCACGGGCGGCGCTTCGGACACTTCATCAACGGCGCTTGGCAGAAGCCGTCCGCGGACGGATACTTCGACACTTTCGACCCCTCCAATGGAGAAAGACTTGCCTCGGTGGCGCAGGGATCACCCGAGGACGTGGATGCAGCCGTCAAAGCGGCACGCACGGCATCTCCGCAATGGCAGGCGCTTACACCCCATGCCCGGGCCCGCTACCTGTACGCAATCGCGCGACAGGTTCAGAAACACTCGCGGCTTTTCGCTGTCCTCGAGACCATGGACAACGGCAAGCCCATTCGCGAGAGCCGCGATATCGATATTCCGCTGGTGGCGCGACATTTTTACCATCATGCGGGATGGGCGCAATTGCTCGAACAGGAATTTCCGGAGTACGTTGCGTGCGGCGTCGTCGGACAGATCATCCCCTGGAATTTTCCACTGCTGATGCTGGCCTGGAAAATCGCACCCGCTCTCGCCACCGGGAATACTGTCGTCTTGAAGCCTGCGGAGTTTACGCCACTCACGGCGTTGCTCTTCGCTGAAATCTGCCAGGAAGTCGCGTTGCCCGCCGGCGTAGTCAACATTGTGACCGGCGACGGCTCCACTGGCGAAGCGCTCGTTAAACATCCCAATGTGGATAAGATCGCCTTCACGGGATCCACGGAAGTCGGGCGGGCGATTCGGGCGGCCACTGCCACTAGTCACAAGCGCTTGTCACTTGAATTAGGTGGGAAGTCTCCGTTCATCGTCTTCGAGGACGCCGATCTCGACAGCACGGTCGAGGGCCTGGTCGACGGAATCTGGTTCAACCAGGGACAGGTTTGTTGCGCAGGCTCACGCCTGCTGGTGCAGGAAAGTGTCGCCGAGACTCTGATCGCCAAGGTGCGGGAACGCATGAGCAGCTTGCGGATCGGGCCACCGCTCGACAAGGCAATTGATATTGGCCCCATCGTTGCGCGCATTCAACTTGACCGGATCCGGCGGCTGGTCGACCAGGGCGTGGCGGAGGGTGCCACCTGCTGGCAGCCCCAGGTTGCGCTGCCGTCAAGCGGTTTTTACTATCCTCCGACGCTATTAAGCAACGTCCATCCCACGTCGATTGTCGCGCAGCAGGAAATTTTTGGACCCGTTCTGGCAACAATGACCTTCCGCACTCCGCGGGAAGCCGTCGAATTGGCGAACAATACGGTCTATGGATTGGCTGCATGCGTCTGGAGCGAAAGCATCAACGTGGCGTTGCATGCTGCCGCCCAACTGAAAGCCGGCGTTGTCTGGGTAAATTGCACCAACCTGTTCGACGCCTCGTGCGGATTCGGCGGCTATCGCGAGAGTGGATATGGACGTGAAGGCGGACGGGAGGGCCTGATCGAGTATCTGGAACCAAAATGGTTTAAGAGTGCTCCCGGGTTGCCGACCGCGAAGGCACCCGAGGGAGCCGGGAGTGAGAAACTGGCAGAGTCCAGCGTTCCAGCCATTGATCGTACTGTGAAGCTCTACATCGGCGGCAAACAAGCGCGCCCGGATTCGGGATACAGCATGGAAGTGCGCGGTCCCGACGGCCGCTTGCTGGGCGAGGCTCCGCTCGGCAACCGCAAAGACATTCGCAATGCAGTGGAGGCGGCTCGCAAAGCGGAGAGCTGGGCCAAGTCGACCGCGCACAACCGCGCCCAGGTCCTTTACTACAGCGCCGAAAACCTTGCGCAACGGCGTGACGAGATTGCGCGTCGCCTGGCGGCGGTGGTCGGAGAAAAGCAGGCTGCCGCGGAAGTGGATCTCGGCATTGAACGCATCTTCTCCTACGCTGCCTGGGCGGACAAGTTCGACGGCGCCGTGCACAATCCACCGTTCCGGAATATTGCCATCGCGATGCATGAAGCGATCGGAACAGTGGGCATTATTTGTCCCGCAGAGGCGCCGTTGCTCGGTTTTGTGTCTCTGGTGATGCCGGTGCTGGCCGTCGGCAATACGGTGATTGCAGTTCCTTCTGAGAAATACCCTCTGATCACGGGCAACCTCTACCAGCTTTTTGACACCAGCGACCTGCCCGGCGGTGCGGTAAACATTGTGACTGGTTATGCGTCGCAACTTCTGAAAACACTTGGCGAACACGACGACGTCGATGCCATCTGGTGCTTCGGTGACGAATCCCAAGCGGCAGCAGCAAAGTCGGCTTCCATCGGCAATCTGAAACAGGTTTTCACCAACGAAGGCCGCGCTATCGACTGGTTCAACCCCAAACTGGCCGAGGGACGCTGGTTTCTCGAGCACGCTACCCAGGTCAAGAACATCTGGGTTCCTTACGGCGAATAGCACCTCCATGGAAGCGACGGTTACGCCTCGGGTAAAAATCTGCTGCATCAGTAGCGTGGAGGAAGCGGCCTTGGCTGTGGAATGCGGCGCCTCAGCGCTGGGCCTGGTTTCCAACATGCCGAGCGGACCCGGCGTGATCACCGACCAACTTATCGCAGAGATTGCCTCCACCGTTCCGCCTCCGATTGGAACTTTCCTGCTGATCTCAAGACAGAATGTCAGTGACATCATCTCCCAACAACGCTCTTGCCGGACCAACTGCATCCAGATCTGCGACCACTTGACCAGCGGCACGCATCGTGAACTCAAGGATGCTTTGCCGGGCGTCTCGATTGTCCAGGTCATCCATGTTGTGGGTCCCGAATCAGTGGATGAGGCATGCACAGTGGCGCCGCATGTAGACGCCATCCTGCTCGACTCGGGAAATCAAAAGCTTGCGGTGAAAGAACTGGGTGGTACCGGCAAGACTCATGACTGGACGCTGAGCCGGATCATTCGTGAGAGTATCGATGTCCCGCTGTTCCTCGCGGGAGGCCTCACGGCGGAAAATGTTACCCAGGCGATTGGGGAAGTCGGGCCGTTCGGCCTCGATCTCTGCTCGGGGGTAAGAACAAATGGCCAGCTCGACGAGGCCAAGCTGAGGGGTTTCTTTGCCGCGGTGCGGAGCGTTGCGCTGGCTGAAAGGCCAGTGTTGGCTTAAGTGGCGTTCGCGCCAATCCTGTTGACACCTCCATCTCCCCTGACTAAACTCGCCGTTCCCGATCTTGCCGCGACGCTTTAGCAGCAATGCGCGCGGGACCGGATGAGAGAAAATATGGCGAAGCGTCCTCGCATTGCAGTGGTGGGTAGTGCCAATGTCGACCTGACCACGTTCACAGACCAGTTCCCCAAGCCCGGAGAAACAATTTTCGGACAGAAGTTTGATATGGGATTTGGCGGCAAAGGCGCCAATCAGGCGGTGGCGGCGCGGCTCTGTGGATCGGATGTGTTCATGGTCGCACGCGTAGGAGACGATCTGTTCGGCCCCGCGACCATCAAGAATTTCGAAAAGCTCGGCATTGATGTGTCGCAAGTGCGCCAGGTTCCGGGACTGTCGAGCGGCGTCGCGCCGATTTTTGTCGATCCTGCCGGACAGAATCGAATCATCGTCGTAAAAGGCGCCAATGACGCACTGAAACCAGCCGACGTTGATGCCGCGGCCGAAACCCTCAAGAGCGTCGATTGTATCGTCCTGCAATTTGAGATCCCGCTGGAGACGGTCTACTACACGATCAAGTTCGCGCGGAAGAACAATATTCCCTGTTTACTCAATCCTGCCCCGGGTCAGCCCATCGATGTCAAAGCCGTGGCCGATCTCGACTATTTCGTGCCTAACGAAAGTGAAGCGGAGACGATTACCGGAATGCCGGTGCGGAATCTCGACGACGCGAAAAAGTGCGCGGAGAAGCTTCTTTCCGGGGGAATTCGCCGCGTGATTATCACGCTGGGCGCGAACGGCTCGCTGCTCGCTCGGAGCGACGGAATGGAACACGTGCCCGCCTTCAATATGAAGAGCGTGGATAGCACCGGCGCAGGCGACGCATTTATCGGGAGCTTCGCTACCTTTCTCGGCGAAGGGCAGCCGGAACGGGAGGCCGTCCAGCGCGCCAATCTTTACGCCGGACTCTCGACCACCGGCGTCGGCACCCAGAAGTCTTTCTATGACCGGGCGCGCTTCGATGCGGAGTGGACGGCGAGAGCAAAGTCTTAGCCAATGCCGCGCGCCTTCCTGATCGATACCGACACAGCCTCCGATGATGCCGTCGCGATCATCATGGCTCTTCGCGCTCCCGATGTGCGTGTGGTCGCGATCACGACCGTCGCCGGCAATGTGGAGGTCCAGCAGTCCACACGAAACGCGCTCTATACGGTCGAACTCTGCGGAGCGGATGTCCCGGTTTATGCCGGTGCGGAGAAGCCGCTGCTCCGCCGCTACGAGAACGCCACCTGGTTCCATGGCCGCGATGGGCTGGGAGATCACGGATATCCGCCGCCGCGCCGGGCTCGGGGAAAACTGCACGCGGTCGACGCGATCATCGAGGCGATCGAAGCCAATCCTGGGCTAGTGATCGTAACGCTTGCACCCCTCACGAATCTTGCGCTCGCGCTGGCAAAGAAGCCTGACATTGCCACCAAGGTCGGTCGCTGCGTGGTCATGGGAGGCGCGCCTTGCTGCGAGGGTAATGTGACACCGGCGGCCGAATACAACATTTGGGTTGATCCCGAGGCTGCGCGAATGGTCATGTTGAGTGGTCTTCCGATAGAACTGGTTGGTTGGCACCTTTGCCGCGGAGACGCCGTCGTAGGAGAGGACGACATCGCACAAATTCAGACATTCAACAATGAAATCGCCCGATTCGCAATTGAATGCAACAGCCATGCGCGCAAGGCCTACAAGGTGCAGACCGGCGAAGACGGCATCTCGCTACCGGATCCGGTTGCCATGTGCCTCGCTCTTGATCCCAGTGTCGGAACTGAGTGGAGCGATCATTATGTGGACGTCGAAACGCAGAGTGAACTCACGCGAGGGATGACCGTGGTGGATCGCCTGGACAAGGCCGACGACGAACGCAATCACACGGCTTGGGCAGACGTTCTACGCACTGAAAGAAAAGCCAAAGTGTGCTGGAAACTCAACACGAAGCGCTGGAAAGACGCGCTGTTCTCGGCCCTGCGGTAGTATCAAACGTCTGGTATATTGGCCTCTCTCGGAGGTAACTCCATGTCCCGGATCGTGCGCTGTGGTCTGATTCAAGCGAGCAATGTGCTCGGCGGTAACCGCTCTTTGCCAGAAATCAAAAAGGCCATGATCGAGAAGCATCTCAAGCTGATCGAGCAGGCTGCCAAGAAGAAAGTACGTGTACTTTGTCTCCAGGAGCTTTTCTACGGCCCTTATTTCTGCGCGGAGCAGAACATTCGGTGGTACGAACTCACCGAGCGCGTCCCGGACGGACCGACCACCCAGCTCATGCAGAAGATTGCGGCCAAACACGGCATGGCGATGGTGGTGCCGGTTTACGAGGAGCAGATGCCGGGCCTCTATTTCAATACCGCCGCCGTCATCGATGCGGATGGCAGTTACCTGGGCAAGTATCGCAAGCACCACATTCCGCATGTGCATCCCGGATTCTGGGAGAAGTTTTACTTCACGCCCGGGGACACGGGTTATCCCGTCTTCAACACGAAGGTCGCTCGCGTGGGAGTGTATATCTGCTATGACCGTCATTTTCCGGAAGGCGCACGCGTATTGGGAATGAATGGCGCCGAAATTGTATTCAATCCTTCGGCAACAGTAGCGGGACTTTCAGAACACCTCTGGGAACTGGAGCAGCCCGCCCACGCGGTGGCGAACGGATACTTCGTGGGCGCCATCAACCGTGTCGGCCGGGAGAAGCCATGGAATATCGGCGAGTTCTATGGCAAGAGCTATTTTTGCAATCCACGCGGCCAAATCATTGCCCAAGCCAGCCGTACGAAAGATGAAGTGCTGGTCGCCGACCTTGAACTCGACATGATCTCCGAGGTCAGGAAGACCTGGCAGTTTTTCCGCGACCGCCGTCCTGACAGCTATGGCCCCCTGACAGCGCAGACTGGACAGATTGCCGCGGATTGATGAACTCCATGAGCACAGAGACAGCGCCGTCACGAATCGAATCGAGTCCTCTGTATAACCCGGACCTGGCGCCTGTTCTCGCTGACCGGCGCACGTGGGGCACCTACAATTTTGCTGCGTTGTGGGTGTCCATGTCGGTCAACATCCTCACCTACATGCTTGCCGCCAGCTTGATTCAGGGTGGGATGGACTGGAAACAGGCGGTCGGGACGGTCTTTCTTGGCAACGCCATTGTCCTGGTTCCCATGCTGTTGAATTCGCACCCGGGAGCGCGTTACGGAATTCCCTTCCCTGTTTTAGCCCGCGCTTCGTTCGGTGTCCTGGGTGCAAACGTGGCCGCGGTTCTACGCGCACTGGTGGCGTGCGGCTGGTTTGGCATTCAAACCTGGATCGGTGGCGAAGCCATCAACACTCTGCTCGCGACCCTGTTTCCCGGATGGAGCAGAATCCCAAATGGTGTTGCGATTTGCTTCCTCGCTTTCTGGCTCATCAATCTCGCCGTCATTCTCAAGGGGATTGAATACATTCGTTTTCTCCAGGGAATCAGCGCACCGGTTCTATTGGCGGTCGGGGTTTTGTTGTTGGTCTGGGCTTATCGGGCGGCGGGCGGATTTGGTCCGATGGTGGCGGCAGGGTCGCGATTCGTAAGCTTTTCCGATTTCCTAAAGTTTCTGATACCGGCACTGAATGGCACGGTTGGGTTCTGGGCGACGGTCTCTCTCAACATTCCCGACTTTACCCGCTTCGCGCGTAGCCAGCGGCAGCAGGCGATTGGACAGGCGATCGCACTTCCGGCCACGATGACGCTCTATTCTCTGATCGGCATTCTGGTAACTTCGGCAACTGTGGTCATCTACGGGACAGCGATCTGGGACCCGGTTCAGTTGCTGAGCCGGTTTCATTCGCCCGTGGCGGTGGTCATTTCTTTGTTGGCGATATTGCTGGCGACGCTGAATGTAAACATTGGCGCCAACGTAGTGTCACCAGCCAACGATTTCTCGAATCTCTGGCCGCGAAAAATCAGCTTTCGGACCGGAGGCGTAATCACTTGCTTCATGGGAATCGCGTTGATGCCATGGAAGCTGCTGGCCGACTACCGGACTTTTATTCTCGGCTGGCTGGGCGGGTATGCTGCGTTTTTGGGGCCGGTGGCGGGAATTATGATCTGCGACTATTTCGTGATCCGCAGGCGGGTCTTGCTGGTCGAGGATCTTTATCTGCGGGGCGGGGTGTACGAATATTTGAACGGGTTCAACTGGCGGGCGATGATCGCTTTGGCGGCTGGGGCAGGGACCGCATTAGTGGGATTGGTTATACCTTCGCTGCGGGTCCTGTATGACTATTCGTGGTTTGT
>JACXTT010005191.1_pt1 | contig 19000 bp, 13 predicted proteins | sample 9270951 | NCBI WGS metagenome assembly JACXTT01 (sample SAMN15532306, study PRJNA645909) | rock metagenome | isolation source: weathered quartz diorite | place: Puerto Rico | collected 2017-06-21 | reverse complement strand
GGTACTGCTGTTGCGTCGATCCTAATGACCAATGGTCGTTTTCGACTTCTCCCGTCGGCTGGCTCCTCTTCGTCTGGCAGAGCAGTGAGACGACGCTTGCCGCGGGTGCCAAGTTTTCGAGGCGCGATGCCGAGGCGTTCCCCAAGATCGAGGATCATCTCGAAAAACTCGCGATCGTTGCGGAATCGCTGCTTCTCGAGATTCCCCCCGAATTTCCGCCGCGCAAGATCAGCGAGTACATCGACTATTTGAAACTTCTCGGCAAGGTGAAAGGCCTCGGCCGCGCGGAACTCACCGGGCTCGTGAAGATCTTCACGCAAAGCGCCTCGGACTTTCTCGACGAATGGTTCGAGTCGCCGGAAATCAAAGTCACGCTCGCGACCGATGGCGTGATTGGCGCGAATGGAGGTCCGCGGTCGCCGGGAACAGCCTACATTCTGCTGCATCACTGCATGGGTGGCGTCGGCGGACATCGTGGCCTGTGGGGTTTCGTTCGAGGAGGCATGGGCATGGTTTCAGAGGCCATGGCCGCTTCTGCCAGGGCCGCCGGTGCAGAGATCCGCATCAGTGCGGATGTCGCGCGGATTCTGGTCAGAGACGGCCGTGCCTACGGGGTCGCGCTTCGTAACGGCGACGAGTTGCAGGCGAAAATTATCGCGAGCAATTGCGACCCCAAACGGACCTTTCTCCAGCTGATGGACGAGCGCGACGTGCCCGCGGACCTGTTGAAAGGCATTCGCCAGTTCCGCAGCGAAGGTACGTCCTGCAAAATCAACCTGGCCTTGAACGGTTTGCCGGAATTCAAATCGTATCCGGGCGCGCCCGGGCCACATCATGGCGCGACCATGCACATTTGCCCCGACATGGATTATGTCGAACGCGCATGGGATGACGCCAAATACGGACGTCCTTCGAAATCGCCACTGCTCGAAATGACGATTCCGACGATCTATGACTCGTCTTTGGCGCCGGGCGGAAAACACGTCATGGGGATCTTTCTCCAGTACGCCCCGTACACGCTGCGGGAAGGGAATTGGGACGAGTTGCGCGAGCCGTTCGGCGACCGCGTGATTGACATCATCGAAGAATACTGCCCCAACATCAAGTCGATCATCGATCACCGCCAGGTGTTGACGCCGCTCGACCTGGAACGCCGCTTCGGCATCACCGGAGGCAACATTTTCCACGGTGAAATGAGCGTCGACCAGATGTTCATGATGCGCCCGCTCGCCGGCAGCGCCAGGTACGCGATGCCGGTCAAAGGCCTGTATTTATGCGGTTCGGGAGCGCATCCCGGCGGTGGAGTCATGGGCGCTCCGGGCTATAACGCCGCTAAGGCGATTCTCCGGGGTTGAAGAAAAACATTTGCGACGGAAGTGTTTTGAGCGACAATATGGAGGAACGCACCTACTATGGCTTCGTACCGAATCTTCCGGCTGAAGGACGGCCTTCGCGCCCAGTTCCGCCAACTACCCCACGTGAGCGGCATCTCTCGAGTAAAAGTGAAAGATTATGAAGAGCGGGGCTCGGTGGAAGCATCCACTCCTTATGCAGCCTGGGTTGTCCTCAAGGGAACCGGCGACGCTTTAGAGGTCGGCGACCTGCTGATGGACGAATCCGGCGAAGCGCGGATTGTAAAGTTCGTCGGCTTCGAGCCGGCCGAATGGATTGTACCCGAAATCAAACTTCCTGGCGAGGTGATTCTGGCGCCGGCCGTGGGTTCGCCGGCCTAGTACATGAAACCGTGGGTTTAAGTTTATTCGCTACAATAACGGATCAACATGACGACGAGTGAGGCGCCTGCGCAAGGGGGGCAGCCCAAGGACGAATTTGCCTTGGTTTGTTACCTGCCAGGTGCGATGGGCGAGTTCTTAGATCGATTGCGGACCGAGTTGGTTCCGGACTGCTTCGCGCGTTCGCACGTAACATTGCTCCCCCCTCGTCCGCTGCTGGGATTGGCGCCGGAGGCTGCCGAGCAGCTCAGGCAATCTCTCCCGGCGTTCGAACCATTCGAGGTGGAACTCGGCGAGGTAGCGGTCTTCGCATCCACGCGCGTGATCTACCTGGAACTCCTGCGAGGCCAGCCCGAACTCGAAGCGATCCACTCCGCGCTGAACTCCCAGGCCCTTTTTTACCGGGAGCCGTTCACCTACCATCCGCACGTCACTCTTGCCCAAGGGCCGAGCGTCGTGGCGGATACCGATCGAAAGGTGATCCTCGCACGTGACCGGTGGAAGACCTTCGCGCACCGGAGATCCTTTATGGTTGACAGCGTGATGTTCGTGCAGAACGGCGGTTGCCAGGGTTGGCTCGATTTGACTGAAGTGCCGGTTGGCGCCAGCGCCCTTGCGCCGTCGATCCCCTAAACTTCGATAAACTGGCAAGATGCCAAGTCGTCGAAAAGCGCTTGCCACGATCACGGGCGGTGCAGCCCTGTTGCCGGTGCTGGGCCAGGCCCCGAACGCACCGTCCCGCAAGCCGAACCTCAGCCCTTCCGAATTGACCCTCCTTGCCGAACTCACGGGCCGCATCATTCCCAAGACCGATACCCCCGGAGCAGTGGAAGCGGGAGTTCCCGGCTTGATCGACGCCGGCGCCGGCGCCAATCCCCAACGGCTGCAGCGCTGGAAAGCAGCGCTCTCGTGGTTCGCCGCGCAGGGCAAAACACCGGAAGCGCGTTTGCAGGTCTTGGAGCGCATCAGCAAAGAAAAAGGAACCGAAGGAGCGGCGCACTTCGCCTTGCTGAAAAACGAAACGATCGATCTGTACTATTCCACCCAGGAGGGCCTGAAAACCGAGCTCGGCTGGAACGCCAACACGTTTCTCGAGAAATTCGATGGTTGCACCCACCCGGAGCACAAGGCCTAAATCCATGTACGTGCAAGACAGCAAGCAAGTCCATGATGTGATCGTGATCGGCAGCGGCGCCGCGGGCGGCATGGCGGCGTGGAACCTGACCCGGCAGGGCGTCAACGTTCTGCTGCTCGACGCAGGCGCCAAGTTCAACCGGGGAGGCTTCTGGAGCCACGTCAAGCCCTGGCAGACCCGCGAGCGCATCGCCCGCGGCCAGCATCCTCCGCAGTTCTATCTGGACAATAAAGAACAGCCGTACGTCACCGATCCCAAGAATCCTTTCGAACTGATTCGCGTGTGGGGCCGCGGTGGCAAGACCAACGTCTGGGGCCGGGTTTCGCTGCGCTATTCGGATGTCGATTTCGAAGGCCCGGCGAAGGATGGTTGGGAGATTCCGTGGCCGATCCGCTATAAGGACATCGCGCCGTACTACGACAAGGTCGATCAGTTGATCGGCGTGTGCGGCGGCGATGACGATCAGGACTCGCTCCCGGGCAGCCGTTTTCACCTGCCTGCGCCGAGCCCGCGCTGCGGCGAGCGTTTGATGCAAAAGGCGGCGAAAAGCATCGGCGTTTCGATCGTCGCCGGCCGCCGCGCCGTCCTGACGAAAGAGCACAACGGCCGGGCGCCCTGCCATTACTGCGGCGCCTGCGGCAAGGGTTGCGATATCGGCGCCTTCTTCAATTCCTCCGACTATCTTCTCGAACCGGCGTTTCTCACCAAGCGCCTCGAGATCATCGACAACGCGGTAGCGGCGCGCGTGCTGGTGGATGACAAAGGCCTCGCAAGCGGCGTGCAGTACTTCGATCGCTACACCAAACAAGAGCGGCAGGTGTTTGGCAAGCGAGTGATCGTGGCGGCCTCGTGCATCGATTCGACGCGTATTTTGCTGAATTCGAAGTCCTCGAAATACCCCAACGGCATCGGCAATTCGTCGGGTGTGATCGGGCGCTATCTGACAGAGCAGGTCCGCTTTCACATGTACGGCTTCGTGCCGGAACTGATGGGCGGCAAGACCCAGAACGACGACGGCATTGGCGGCGAACACATCTATATGCCGCGATTCAATCATCGCGGACCCAAGCGCGATTACCTGCGTGGCTACGGCGCCCAATTCTGGAACACCGGCGCTCATCCTGGCCCCGGTCTCTGGGCGAAACAACTGCCCGGTTTTGGCGTGGATCTCAAGTCCGCGATCAAGAAGCGGTTTCCCGCCCTGGTGGCGATTCATCCCTACGGCGAGGTGTTGCCGAGGCGCGAAAACCGGGTGACCGTCGACGGTTCGCCGCTCGACCAATACGGAGTTCCGGTGGCTAAGCTCTCCTACAACATCGGCGATAATGAACGCAAAATGCTGGTGGACATGTACGACACGGCAGAGTCGATTTTGAAGGCGGCGAAGGCGGAAATCGTACCGTTCGAACGAGGCTGGATCGACACGCTGGGCAGCGCCATCCACGAGCATGGCACGTGCCGCATGGGCGAGGACAAAAAGCGGAGCGCGGTGAACGGCTTTGGCCAGATGCACGATGTCAAGAACTGCTTTGTGGTGGATGGGTCGATCTTCGCGACGGCCAGCGAGAAGAATCCGACGCTGACGATTCTCGCGCTCGCCTGGCGGGGCACGGACTACATGGCGGAACAGATTCGCAGAGGTGAGATTTAATGGCGGCAAACGCCATCGAGCGGCTCTCTCTAGTTGATTTGGCCGAAAAGATCCGCAGCCGCGAAATCTCGCCCGTGGAGGCTGTGGACGCGCACCTGCGGCGCATCGAACAGGTCAATCCGGCGATCAACGCCTTCATCACTTTGCTCGACGAGCAGGCGAGCGAAGCCGCGAGACTGGCCGAAGCCCGGCTCATGCGCGGCGAGGCCACAGGCTCGTTGTTCGGCGTGCCTCTCACCATCAAAGACAGCCTGGATGTCGCTGGCCAGCCGACTTATTGCGGGAGCCGTTTTCACGGGCAGATCGCGAAGCGGGATTCCGCCACGGCGCGCATGTTTCGCGATGCGGGCGGCATTATTCTCGGCAAGACCAACACGCCGGAGTTTCTCGCCAACTACGAGTCCGACAACCACATCATCGGGCGCACCAACAATCCGTGGAACCTCGAGCACACTGCCGGAGGATCGTCCGGCGGCGAGGCTGCCGCGATTTCATCGTACTGTTCGGCGGGTGGCATGGGGAGCGATGGCGGAGGCAGCGTTCGCGTACCGGCGCATTTTTGCGGCATCGCGGGTTTGAAGCCCACTCCCGGCCGCGTATCCGCCGCGGGGCATGTACCGCAAATCAATCATCCAGGCGGCCTGCTCGGCGTCGTCGGCCCAATGGCTCGTTCGGTGCGCGATGTCCGCGCCCTGTTCGAGGCCACGAGTGCGTACGACTACGAGGACCCGTTCGCCGCGCCGGCGCCCTTGCGTCAGCCATCGGCAAAGGGCCTCCGAGTCGGCGTCATGCAGCAGTTTCTCTCGGTTCCCGTGCAGGAACCGATTCGCCTGGCTGTGCTGCAGGCGGCAAAACTCCTCACCCAGTGCGGCCATGAAGTGGACGCCTATCAGCCCGCCGGCCTGGAGCGGGCGCCCAACGTATGGTCGTTTTTTTTCACTGACCTGCCTTCCCGCCAAATCGCGAAATTCATTGCCGGACGTGAGGATCAGGCTCATTGGACGGGCACGGAATTCATGGCGCGTATCCTCGCCACGCCGGAGCCTTCGGGTCTGCAGGTGGTGGATATGCTGGCGGAACGGGACCGGATCCGCATCGAACTCATGCGCGAAATGCAGGATGTTCCCGTACTTCTTCTGCCGGTGTGCGGCATCCCCGCCATGCGGCACCGCGAACGCAAATGGGATACGCCAACCAAGAAAATCGGCTTGTTTGAGGCGATGATGCCGTCCACCGCGTTCAATCTGGCTGGATTTCCGGGGCTCAGCGTGCCAATGACGTTTTCGCCTGACGGTCTACCGATCGGCGTCCAACTGATCGCCAAACCGTATTGCGAGGAACTGCTTCTCGCCGTAGGCGAACAATTGGAGAACGCCCGTGGGCCATTACTGGGCGTTAGCTGGTAACCTCACCCACGGTTACAATCATCATTACTCCCAAGCATTCGTGTGCCCGACTAAAAGGACCCTTCTCGCGTGAAGCTCACTGAAATTTGCGTCCAACGCCCGGTATTCGCGTTCATGCTCATCATGTTTCTGGTCGTGATGGGCGTGTTCAGCTTTATGGATCTGGGGGTGGATCTCTTTCCTAAATCGGACGCCGCCTCGATCTATGTGCGCGTAAGACTGCCGGGCGCAAGCCCTGAGGAAGTGGCTTCGCAGGTCGTGCTGCCGCTCGAAGAGAGCATTGCGGCCATCAGCGGCATCGACGAAATGCGCGCCATGGTGAACGAGGGCAACGCGAGCATCTTCGTGACGTTCACGCTCGATCGCAACATCGGCGAAGCTGCCGAGGACGTTCGCGAAAAGGTCGCCGCGGCCATGCGCAAGCTGCCGCCCAACGTGCTGCCTCCGACAGTAGCCAAGCAGGACCCCGACAGCGACCCCATCATCACGCTCGCGATCAACGGCGACCGGTCCGTGCGCGATCTTACGGAACTCGCCGACAAGACCATCCGCCGCGCGCTCGAAACCGTGGACGGCGTGGGCGGTGTGGATCTCATTGGCGGACGCCTTCGCCAAATCAACCTGATGATGGATCTGAACAAGCTGAACGCCTACAGCCTCACAGCGCAGGATATTCAGCGTTCGGTGACGTCCGAAAACATCGAGGCGCCTGGCGGGCGCGTGGTTCGTGGGCCCGCGGAAATGGGTGTCCGCACGATGGGCCGCGTCGAGGACGTCAAAGAGTTCGGCAATATCATCATCAAGAACGTCGGCGGCGCGCCGGTTCGTCTCAAAGACGTGGGTTACGCGGAAGACGGCATGGCGGAGCGGCGCACGTTTGCCCACTACAAAAACAAGCCCGCCGTGGTGCTCGAGGTCCGCCGGCAGATCGGCGCAAACACGGTGCAGGTAGTGGAGGCGATTCAGAAGCGCCTGGCGGTGATCAACAACCAGTTGCCCCCCGGCACCAAGATCGATGTCGTCAAGGAACAGGCGACTTATATCAAAGCATCGGTGGAGGCGCTCGAAGAACACCTGCTAATCGGCAGCCTGCTGGCGTCCATCATCGTTTTCATCTTCATCCGCGACTGGCGGACCGTCTTCATTTCTTCGATCGCCATTCCTACGTCGATCGTCACGACCTTTACGCTGATGCGCGTGATGGATTATTCGCTCAACTCGATGACCCTCTTAGGGCTCACGCTTGCCGTGGGCATCGTCATCGACGACGCGATTATTGTGCTCGAAAACATTGTGCGGTACCTGGATGAACACGATGGCATCGATCCCATGAGCGCGGCGATCGAAGCCACCAAGGAAATCTCGCTGGCCGTGATCGCCACCACGATTTCGCTGGTGATCATTTTCGTGCCCATCGCCTTCATGACCGGTTACGCCAAACGCTTCATGAACCAGTTCGGCTGGACCATGGCGATGTCGATCATGGTGTCGATGCTGGTCGCTTTCACGCTCACGCCATCGCTCGCGTCACGGATGCTGAAGCGCACAAAAGCCGGCGATCACAAGGCCAAGCACGGGCATGCCCACACCACATGGCTCGACCGCGCCTATCTCGCCACGCTGCGCGTTTCGCTGCACTACCGGTGGGCCGTGATTCTGCTCGCCGCCGGAGTCTTCGTTTCGACGTACTGGGTCAACAAGTATATCGGCCGCGACTGGATGCCGCAGGAAGATCAAAGCGAGCTTGGCCTGTGGCTCGAACTGCCCGAGGGTTCTTCGCTCGATCTGACCGAAAAGACCACCATGGAACTGGCGCGAAAGATCGAAAAGATCCCGGGCGTGGTCGCGATCGTTCCAACGTCCAATACCTTTAACGAGCGCGTGAATCAATCGTTCATGACCATCCTGCTCGCTCCGTCGAACGAACGCGGCGCGATCGGCGTGATGGGCCAGAGAGTCAGAGAAGTCGCTCGCGAATACGCCTATGCCCGGCCCCGTATCACGTTCCCCAACGTGCTGGGCGGGCGCGACACCTTCGCGCCGATTCGCGCCCAGTTGCTCGGGCCGGACATCCGCAAAATGGTGGGCATCGCCAGAGAGGCCAGCCAGAGGATGATTGCCGACCCCCGCCTCACAGACGTCAAGGCGAACCTCAATCTCAACAATCCGGAACTGCAGGTGGTCATCGACAGGCCGCTCGCTTCGGATCTCGGCGTCCGCGTCTCCGATGTGGCCAGCGCCGTGCGCCTGCTGATGTCGGGTGAAGACGAAATTTCGACGTACAAGGAAAACAACGAGCAGTACCTGGTGACAATGCGCCTCCTTCCAGGCCAGCGGGATGATCCGGAAGCCCTGAGCCGCCTCCTCGTGCCGTCCGGCAAATTGGGCTTGATTCGCCTCGATTCCATCGCCAAATTACAGCGGGGTCTCGGGCCCTCGCGCATCGACCGCTTCAACCGCCAGTTCTCGGTTGGCATTTACGGCAACGTCGCGCCAGGCTATTCGCTGAACGATGCCGCCGCCGCCACCCAGGAAATCTTCAACTCGCTGAACCTGCCGCCGGGCTATGCGATTTCGTTCTCCGGCCAGGTGAAGATTCTCGAAGAGACCACCACCAACATGATCCTCGCCATCGGATTGGCGTCGATCTTCATGTACATGGTGCTCGCCGCGCAGTTTGAAAGCCTGCTGCACCCGTTCATCATTTTGCTGACACTGCCGCTTTCGATACCGTTCGCGCTGCTGTCGCTGATCGGCACCGGGCGTTCTCTCAACCTCTTCAGCGCCCTCGGCGTGCTGCTGCTGCTCGGCATCGTAAAGAAGAACGGAATTCTGCAAATCGATTACATGAACCGCCTTCGCGCGCAGGGCATGGCGATGATTCCGGCGATCATGGAGGCCAATCGGGTCCGCCTGCGGCCGATTCTCATGACAACGTTGTCGATCATCGCCGGCCTGATTCCGACTGCCATCGGCGTTGGAGCCGGCGCGTCTCAACGGTCGGCGATCGCGATTACGATCATTGGCGGACAGTCGCTCTGCCTGCTGCTCACACTACTGGTGGTGCCGGTCACTTACTCGATGCTCGAAGACGCCAAGGGGTGGTTTGCCAGCCGCAAGGGCCTCACCACCCATCCAACGCAACAGCCGGCGGCGAGTTCCCCGGCAGCTGGAGATTAGGCGCGAATTCGCTATAGTAGAATAAAAGCAAAGGGGATATTTTGAAGCGCAAGCCAACCACCGCCGCAGTGCCCGTCGTCGCCAAAGAGATCTCGGAATCCGCCAAAGCTTCGATCTCGTTGGACAAGGGCAAACACAAGGTAGTGAAATGCACGGTCTGCAGTTCGGAACTATCTTCTCCCACCTCGAATGAGGGTCTCTGCTGGATCTGCCGCCGTTTGAAAATCAGCGCGTGGCGCGATTCCGATAATCAGCTTTCCGCGCCTGAATAAATCGGCCGGCCCACTCCGTTCGCCAGCGCTTGTTCGTAAACGTAGGCCCCGGCGGCGACGTCTTCCACTCCTAATCCGTTCGATTTGAAGATCGTAATAGCGTCCGCGTTCGCGGGCCGTTCCGTCACGTCTTCGAGTTCCTTCAATCGGCTCCATTGCTCCGGATTATTTGTCCAAGCGAGCAGCAGGTCGCCGGACTCAATTTTTGCCTGCTCGATCGAATCCACCGCAATCAAGGCCGCCTTATCCAGCAGGCCGGCCGGCAGTTCGCGCCGCGCCGGATTGTTCGAACCCATGGCGTTGACGTGCGCACCCGCGGAAATCCAGGCGGCTTCGAGCACCGGATCTTTCACCCAGGTCGCCGTGGATACGATGTCCATTCCTTCCACCGCTTCGCGCGCCGTCCCGGCCGCAACCACATGCAACCCGAACGCCGCGGAACAATCGTTCGCGAACCGCTGCCTGTTTTCCGCGCTGCGGCTCCACACCCGAACCTCACGCAATTTGCGGACCGCGGCGACTGCTTCCACCTGGCTGCGGGCCTGAAAGCCGGTTCCGATGACGCCGTGCGTGGCGGCATCCGTACGGGACAGGATACCTGTCGCATAGCCGCTGGCGGCGCCCGTGCGGATCTGCCCCAGCCAGTTTGCATCCATCAGCGCGAGCGGCTTGGCGGTTTCGGCGTCGAGCAGCCAGAAGAGGAAATTCGCGTTGCCGTATTTGGCGTTCGTTGCGTAGACCTTGGTTCCGAAATACTTGCCGTGCGCGCCCGCCATGGCGTGCAGCACCGATCCGGTTTCGAGGTGCAACCTGCGGCGAGGCTGGCTTTTCGCCGTCCCGCTGCGCAACGCTTCAAAGGTCTCGCGCATCAGGCGAACGGCCTCTGACATCGGCAGCAACCGGCGGACCTCTGCTTCGGTGAGAAAAAGCATAAGCGCTTCAGGCCTCCGGCTCGCTGATGCGGACGAGTTGCTTACCGGTGTTCTGACCCTGCAACATGCCGAGGAAAGCCTTTGGGGCGTTAGCGATGCCGTCTTCGAACTGCTCGCGGTATTGCAGCTTGCCTTCGCGAAGCCACTGGGCGAGTTCCTGCAAGGCGGAGCCAAAACGCGGGCCATAATCGCTCACGAGGAACCCCTGCACCTTGGCGCGAGCCACAATCAACATGCCCAGCAGGCGTGGACCCATCTCGGGCCTTGCATTGTTGTACTGCGAAATCTGCCCGCAAATCGAGACCCGCGCGTGCATGTTGAGGGAACGCAGCACGGCGTCCGTGATGGCGCCGCCCACGTTATCGAAGTAAACGTCGATGCCTTTGGGACAGAGTTCCTGCAGCTTTTGATAATGATTCTCGACGGTCTTGTAGTTGTAGGCGGAATCGTAGCCAAGATCATGGATGAGGTGTTGGATCTTGCCGTCCGATCCTGCAATGCCAACGGTGTAGCAACCCTTCAACTTCGCGATCTGCCCGACGTAGGAGCCGACCGCGCCCGCCGCGCCAGACACCACAACCGTCTCGCCCGGCTTGGGATCGCACACATCCAGCAACCCGAAGTACGCCGTCAATCCCGGCATGCCGAGTACGCCGAGCGAGGTTGAAATCGGCGCGATGGCGGGATCGACCTTGCGGCAACCGCTGCCGTTAGACAATGCGTATTCCTGCCAGCCAAACATGCCCTGCACGATATCGCCGGTTGCGTACTTATCGTGCTGCGATTCGATTACTCGCCCGACGGCGCCGCCGGTCATCACCTCGCCGAGTTGCACAGGCGCGGCGTAGCTCTTGGCTTCGCTCATCCGCCCTCGCATGTAGGGGTCCACGGAAAGGTAGTGAACCTTGACCACGAACTGGCCGGGGCCAGCCTTGGGGACCTCCGATTCCATCAGGTGGAAGTTTTCTTCTGTGGGCGTTCCGGCCGGCCGGCTCGCGAGGACGATGCTTCGGTTCAACATGCGCTCTCCAGTGTATCGGACAATGGAAAACAGTATGCATCGCTTCGCCCCTCTCGCTTTGTTCGCTCTTGCTGCGTTCGCGCAACCGCAGGAAGGCCCGCCCTATTCGGTCCGCGAAAACTACACCAAGCACGAACTGCGCATTCCCATGCGCGACGGCGTGCGCCTCTTTGTTTCGGTCTACAGCCCTAAAGACAAGTCCAAGAGCTACCCGATCCTTCTCAACCGCACACCGTACAGCGTCGGACCCTATGGCGCGGATTTGTATCGCACGTCGATCGGGCCTTCCGACAAACTCATGAAAGACGGCTTTATTTTTGTGTACGAGGATGTCCGCGGCCGCTATATGTCCGAAGGCGAGTGGGTGGAGGTTCGCCCGCACAAACCCGTGAAAACCTCGAAAAGCGATTTTGACGAGAGCACCGACACCTACGACACCATAGACTGGCTTGTGAAAAACATCCCCAACAACAACGGCCGCGTGGGCATGTGGGGCATTTCGTATCCCGGCTTCTACGTGGCGGCGGGCATGATCGATTCGCATCCCGCTTTGAAGGCCGCGTCCCCGCAGGCGCCGATTGGCGACTACTTCATGGGCGACGATTCGTTTCACAATGGCGCCTTCATGCTGGGGGCGAACTTCGGCTTTTACACTGGGTTTTCGCCCCGCGCCGGCGGACCAGCGCCTCCACCCAAGTTCCGCGAGCCATTCGACTACGGCACGCCCGATGCCTACGAATTCTTTCTCGAGCTGGGTCCGCTGGCCAATTCGAATGAACGCTACTTCAAGCACCAGAACCCATATTGGTCGATGAATCTCGAACATCAGAACTACGATGAACATTGGCGCAGCCGCGCGATTCAGCACAATCTGAACAACATCAAAGCCGCGGTGATGACCGTCGGAGGCTGGTTCGATGCCGAAGACCTGGCCGGCCCTCTCAATGTCTTTCGCAAGACCGGGAAGGCCAACCCGGATATCACCAACATGATCGTGATGGGCCCATGGACACACGGCAGCTGGTCTCGCGGCGACGGCAATAAGGTCGGCAATATCGACTTCGCGTCGAAGACTGCCGCGCATTATCGAGACAACATCGAAGCCCCGTTTTTCCAGTATTTTTTGAAGGACAAGGGAGACGGCAAATTCAAAAAGGCGTATGTCTTCGAGACCGGCCGCAACGAGTGGCATGCCGAGGAAGCCTGGCCTCCCGCCGACGCAAAGCCGAAAACGCTGTACTTCCGCGAGGCCGGCAAACTGGCGCTCGAATCGCCATCCGCCGATGGCTTTGACGAGTACATCAGCGACCCAGCGCGCCCGGTGCCGTACCTTGGCTACCCGGCGAGCGGCATGACGCGCGACTATATGACGGACGATCAGAGATTCGCTTCGAAGCGCCCCGACGTCCTGGTGTTCCAGACCGGCCCGCTCGAAGAGGACTTCAGCATTCTTGGGCCGATTCGCGCGCTGCTCAACGTTTCGACCACCGGAACGGACTCGGACTTCGTCGTGAAGGTGATCGACGTCTATCCGCCCGAATATCCCGCGCAGGAAGCGCCGAAAGGCTCGACTCCCTTCGGTTTCGTAACTCCCATGGGCGGCTACCAGCAACTCGTCCGCGGCGAACCGTTCCGCGGCCGCTTCCGCAACGGCTTCGAAAAGCCGGAGGCATTCGAGCCTGGCAAGGCCGCGAAAATCGACTACACAATGCCGGATGTGTATCACACGTTCCGCCGCGGGCACCGCATCATGGTGCAGATTCAGAGTTCGTGGTTCCCGCTGATTGACCGCAATCCGCAGAAGTTCGTCGACATTCCGAACGCCAAGGCGAGCGACTTTCAGAAGGCCACGCAGCGTGTGTACCGCACGAAAGGCAGCGCGTCGTCTTCGATCTCGTTCATGAGCCGCTAGCTGCTGCGGCGGATCGCGACGCGGCGGTACCATATTCAACGGCGGGCGCCGCTGCATCCACATTCGTGACAAATAGCAAAGGGCACATCCTCGTAATCGACGACGAGGCAGACATACGAGAGAGTCTGTCCGATCTGCTCTCGCTTTACGACTACCAGATTTCGATGGCGGTCAACGCCAGCGAAGGCATTGAAAAGGCTGAGTCCGGCTCATACGATCTCATCCTTCTCGACCTCTCGCTGCCGGACGGCACCGGCCTCGATGTGTTGACCGTGCTGCACGGCCGCGGGGTCGACACGCCGGTTTTCATGATCACGGCTTACGGCTCGATCGAAGTCGCCGTGGATGCCCTGAAGCGCGGCGCTGCGGATTATTTTTCGAAGCCGTGGGACAACGAGAAGCTGCTGATCGAAATCGATCGCATGATCTCGAAGCGCAGGCTGGAGCGCGAAAATCAGGAACTCAAGCGCGCCCTCAAGCAACGCTACAGCTTTCCGAACATCGTCGGCAAGAGCGAAGCGATGGTGCGAGTGCTCGATCTCGTTTCGCAAGTGGCGCCGAGCCGGGCGACGATCCTCATCACGGGTGAAACCGGCACAGGCAAGGAACTCATCGCCAAGGCCATCCATGCCAATTCCACGCGCGCCGATGAAGCGTTCGTCGCGGTGAATAGCGGTTCCGTGCCGCCGGACCTGCTCGAATCCTCGCTGTTCGGCCACGTCAAGGGTTCTTTCACCGGAGCGATCGCTTCGAAGAAAGGCTACTTCGAGGCTGCGAACAAAGGCACGATCTTCTTCGATGAAATCGGCACCATCAGCCTCGAAACACAGGCCAAGCTGCTACGCGTGATTCAGGAAAAAGAGTTCATGCCAGTGGGCTCTAACGAGAACGTACGCGTGGATGTGCGCATTCTCGCGGCGACGAACGCCGACCTGCGCAAGCTCGTTGAGGAAGGAAAGTTCCGAGAAGATCTGTACTACCGCCTCAACGTGATCAACATCTCGCTGCCGCCGCTGCGCGACCGCAAGCAGGACATCCTGAATCTCTCGAACCACTTCTTCACCAAGTACTGCAAGGAAAACGACAAGCCATTTCTGGTGCAGTTCGACCCGGAAGCGATGCAGGTGCTGATGGAATACAACTGGCCCGGCAATGTTCGCGAACTCGAGAACGTGGTGGAACGCGCTGTCGTGCTGGCGTCCGGAGCCTCGGTATCCACAGAAGTGTTCCCCGACCATCTGCTGCATGCCGGAGGCCTCCGCATTCGCCGCGACGAAAGCGGGCACCTGCCGGCCGACGCGTCTCTCTTCGAGGTGGTGGCGGACTTCGAACGCCGCAAGATCGTCGAAGCGCTCGAGCAATGCAGCTACAGCCAGACCGAAGCCGCCGAACTGCTTCGCATTCCTCTTTCGACCGTCAATCAAAAGATCAAGCGCCTGAACATCGAAATCAAGAAAAGCAGGAGTTGATCTCCACTTGCGAACCCTGTTCCTCTATCTCTCGAAGCTGCGCTGGCTGCGCCGCTTCATGGAGAATTCGGCGGCTGCGCAACCCATGACGCGCCGCTTTGTCGCAGGCAACACCATTACCGATGAAATCGCGGTCTGCCGCAAGCTCAACGCCGAAGGCGTGCTCGCGACGCTCGACTACCTGGGTGAAAACGTCACTTCGCTCGAAGAGGCCGCGGCCTCCCGTGACAACTACCTGAAAGGTTTCGATGCGATCGAACACGAGAAACTGCAAGCCACTGTGTCGATCAAGCTGACGCAGTTTGGCCTCGATTTCTCAGATGGCGACTGCCTGGCGAACGTACGGCCTCTGGTCGAGCGCGCCAAGCATCTCGGCACTCGCGTCGAGATCGACATGGAAGCGAGCGAATATACCGACCGGACTCTGCGCATCGTCCACGAACTGCATCGCGAGTTCGGCTGTGTGCGCGCGGTGATTCAAGCCTACCTGCATCGGAGCGAGGCGGACATAGAAAAACTCAATACGGCGGGAATTCCGGTGCGGCTGTGCAAGGGCGCTTACCGCGAAGCGTCCGACGTCGCGATCCCCGGCAAAGCAGACGTGGATCGCAACTACGTCCATTTGATGCGGTTGCTTCTCGACGCCGGGACCTACCCGGCTATCGCCAGCCATGATCCGGCAATTGTTCGCACCGCCATCGAGCACATCAAAGCGAAGAAGATCGGCAGTGACCGTTTTGAATTCCAGATGCTCTACGGCATCCGCCGGGACCTGCAAAAAGAAGTCGGATCCCTTGGCTATCGCCTGCGTCTTTATGTCCCCTACGGCGAAGCCTGGTATCCCTATTTCATGCGGCGTTTGGCCGAGCGTCCGGCGAATGCGTTGTTCCTTTTGCGGAACATGATTCGCCTGTAATTTCAGGTATCTGAAGATGCCGGCAACATTAATCGGATGCAAACGAAACGTGGTATGATTTCAAGTAATGTGGGCTTGGCATTTGGTCAGTGACAAGCCCGGTGAGCGGGTGCGAAACGTGTTGCCAGTCATGCTTCGCACCCGCCACCACTCACTCCGAAACTCCTTCCCGCATCTTCCCAACCCAACCCGATAAGCGCGACAATAAAGCTTGCATGCTGGTGGAACTCGCTGTCGAGAATCTCGCCGTCGTGGAAAAAGTGCGAGTGCGCTTTCATGGCGGACTGAATGTATTGAGTGGAGAAACAGGAAGCGGTAAATCAATTGTCGTGGATGCGTTAAATCTGCTCTTCGGAGGCAGGGCCTCGGCGGACTTGCTGCGCAGCGGCGCGGACCGTGCGCGGATCACAGGTATTTTCGAGGCGCCGCAGAATGGCGGGGCTCGCTTGCGGCAGTTCCTCGAAGATGCCGGCGTGGAACCGGAAGAGGGCGAACTGATCCTCGAGCGTGAAGTGCTCGCCAATGGAAAGAGCCGCGCCTTTGCCGGCGGTAAGACTGTGACCGCGGCGTTCCTGCGCGAGTTGTCAGCGTATCTGGGCGACATACACGGCCAGCACGACCAGCAGGGCCTTTCGTCGGCTGAGGTGCAGCGCGACTTGCTCGATTCGGTCTCGCCTGGCGCCGAAGCGTTTCGCGCCGAGGCCGCCAAATCCTATCACGCCTATCGCACGTGTTGCGACCAGATCGACGAACTGGACCGCACCGAGCAGGAAAAGCTGCGCATGGCGGATTTGTGGCTGTTCCAGAAGAAAGAAATCGAGGCGTCGCAACTGGCGCCGGGCGAGGACGTCAAGCTCGAGGCCGAGCGCAAGGTGCTCAAGAACGTCACCCGCATTGAGGAATCCGCCCGGGCGGCATATCTGGCGCTGTACGACGATCCTTCGAGCGCCTGCACGCAATTGAAGCTGACGCTACGCAGACTCGAGGAGCTGTCGCGGTTCGACGGCAGCCTGCAGAGCGTCACCGACGTATTGAAACCTGCGTCGTTCGCGCTCGAAGAAGCCGCGCAGACGCTCGGCGACTACCTGGGCGATCTCGAGGCCGATCCGGCGAGGCTCGAGGACGTGGAAACGCGGCTCGCGGGAATCGAGAAGTTGAAGCGCAAGTACGGGGAGTCGATCGAAGGCATCCTCGCGTTTCTCGATGACGTGAGCGCACGGCTGGAGGCCGTGGAAACCGCCAGCGAGCGCCGGGCGGTGCTGCTGAAGGATAAAGATCGCCTGGCGGCTGCCTACGTGGCCGCTGCGGCGAAGCTGACGGAGAAGCGGCGTGACGGCGCAAAGCAGTTGACCCGCAGAATGGAGGCGGAATTGGCCACGCTGGCGATGCAGCGCACACGCTTTGTGGTGCGCCTCGAGGCCGCGGAGGCTTGGGCGGAGCACGGGGCCGACGCAATCTGCTTTTTAATTTCGGCGAACCTTGGCGAAGAGCCGCGGCCTCTCGATAAGGTTGCTTCAGGAGGCGAGTTGTCGCGCATTTCGCTTGCCTTGAAGACGTCCTCGGCCGGCGCCAAGCGCGCGGATGTTCGGACGCTGGTGTTCGACGAAGTGGATGCCGGAGTGGGCGGCGGAGCGGCGGAAGCCGTCGGAAAGAAGCTGAAGAAGATCGCCGCGCAGGATCAGGTGCTCTGCGTCACCCACTTGCCCCAAGTGGCCAGCTTCGCCGATAGTCATTTTTCGGTGGCGAAGCATGCCGACAAGGGTAGAACGTTCACGACCATCGAGGAGTTGGACAAGACGGGCCGCACCAACGAAATCGGACGCATGCTCTCCGGCGAAAAGCTCACGCCGGAGGCGCTCAAGCAGGCTGAACAATTGATCAAGGCCGCGGCGGCCGCTTAACCTGTTCTGAACGCACGAACGGCGGGACTTTGCGAGTCCCGCCGTTGCTCTTCCACGATGAATCCGATTGTTAGACCTTCGGCTTTGGCGGCGGCAATTCGCGCGCCTGGCATTCCGACTCGAAACCTTTCACGCCATGCTTGCCGTCGCAGAATGGCTTGTTTTCTGAAAAACCGCAGCGGCAGAGGCTAATCGCCGTGCGGCCGGCGAGCCCGAATTCCTTGCCTTCGTGATCGACAATGGTGAATTCGCCTTCGATGCGGATCGGACCGTTCTTGGACACCGTAACTTTGGTCGGCATAAGCTCAAAGGATAACAGACAGAAGGTACAATGCCATTCATATGGTGGTCGCGGTTCTAACGGCGTTCGTGAGTCTTCAGGCGGCGCAAGCGCAACCGCCTGTAGATCCCGACATCCTGCTCCTGAGCCGTGCGCGGACGAAAATGGCTGCCGCCATCCGGCGCATGCCGAACTACACCTGTCTCGAAACCATCGAGCGGTCGAAGCGCCTCGCGAAACGGCGCAAGTACGAATTGATCGACGTCCTCCGGCTTGAAGTAGGAATTGTGGGTGGGCGGGAGCTGTTTGCCTGGCCGGGTTCCGGCAAGTTCGAGGACAAGGAATTGGCGGACATGGTTCCTGCCGGAGGCGCGATCGGCAACGGCAGTTTCGGCGCGCACGCCGCATCGATTTTCAGCAATGGCGTGGCGAGCATCACCTTTGGCGCGCGAGATGGCAACTCGGCCCGGTACGACTTTCGGGTGCCGCAAAATCTCAGCGGCTATCGCATCCGGAACGGTCGCAACGTCGAGGCCGTCATCGGCTATCACGGCAATTTCGTGGTCGAATCGAACACCGAGCGCGTCACCAGCATCGCGGTGGTGGGCGACGACATTCCTCCGTTTCTCGACGTACTGGGCACTGAGGCGACCATCGACTACGGCATGGTGAAGATCGGCGAGCAGGATTACTGGCTGCCGGTCGGCTCGTCGATGAAGATCACCTCGCTCGATTCTTCGGAGTTCCGGAACGAAATTAAATTCACCGGATGCAGGCAGTTCGCCGGCGAGTCGACGTTGTCGTTCGAGGATCCGCCCCCGACGGACGCGAACCCGCCATCCGCCATTGCGAAAGATGAGCTGGTGACGATGCCGAAGGACAAGGTCTTCAGCGTGGAACTGGTGACCCCGATCGTTTGGAAACAGAACAAGACTGGAGACCTGGTTGAAGGCGCCATCGCTGGCGATATCAAACACAAGGGCGTTGTCCTGTTTCCACGCGGCGCGAAGGTGACGGGCCGCATTTTGCGTTTTCAGTCTCTGGGAAACGGACAAGTGGTGGAGATCCAGTTCGAGTCCATCACCGATGGAGCGAGGCACGCGCCATTCAAGGCGGTTTTCTTCGATAGGGCTGAGTCCACGTCGCTGATGCGAACGCCTACGCCGCAGTCCAGGGCCCGCCAGGTTTATGC
>JACXTT010005190.1_pt1 | contig 19001 bp, 18 predicted proteins | sample 9270951 | NCBI WGS metagenome assembly JACXTT01 (sample SAMN15532306, study PRJNA645909) | rock metagenome | isolation source: weathered quartz diorite | place: Puerto Rico | collected 2017-06-21 | reverse complement strand
GATCCACGGTTCGTGCGCCGTCTTTCAAGATTGCCAACACCACACCCGGCTCCATGCCTTCGGCAGTGCCCTTGTTGATGGCCACAACCTGGTTCTGCGCCGCGTTGACCACGGCGGTGCCGTAGATGGACACAATGCGACCATCCACGTTGCCCACGGGGGCACGTGGAACGTAGGTCTGCAATTGGCGCGGTGGTTCGGGCAGCAAACGGTCGCCAACCCGGATCTCTTCCTTGGACGCGATGATATCGATGGTGGCAGGAACCACGGCTGATGTCTGACCGCCACCCTTTTCGTCGACTTCGGTCGTGGACTCGCCCTTGACCAGTACCGCCTTGCCCAGATATTGCGCCTCATAGCCCAACACTTCAGCAGTGCCGGGATCCTTCAAGGGCACGGCATTGTGGAAGATGCGGAAATACTGCTCCTTAGGTTGGTCGTCCAAGAGTGGCGCACCGTTGGATCCGCGCACATAGGCACGGTCGCCGCGCGCCAAAACGACCCGGCTTTCCGTCGCAGCAACAATGCGCGGAGCAGCCTTCAGCACGTCTTCGTCAATGATGATGGGTTCCACCAGAAAGGCTTCAATGATGTTGGAACGCAGGGTCGGCAGCGAAGATTCCGCCAGCGTTTCAAAACGCGTGCGTGGCGAGACGCGAACGGTTGGTGGCTCGACTTGCTCAGCTTCCAGGCGCAATGTGGCTACGCCGTTCTTGCGCTCCAGTATCAACACCTGCCCGGGATAAATGCGGTGCGGGTTCTTGATCTCCGCCATGTTCATGCCCCAGAGCTCGGGCCAACGCCATGGAGACTTCAAATACAAACGCGAAATGGCCCACAGGGTGTCGCCCTGTTTGACGGTATAGCGCTCCGGTGCATTGGCCGCAATCTCGCTCACTGCCACACCTTTCTGCGCAACCTCACTTGCCGTCTGCTTTTGCGACTCAGAGATAGGTAAGCTTTGGGCTCCGACAGAAACGCTCACGCAAGCGCTGGCGATTGCGGTCAACGCGGCCAATCTGGCGATCGCCAACGTGGATTTGCCCATAAGGTGTGTCGTCATAGCGTGCTGTAGTTCCAGAGAATAACTTGATAAGTTACGCGCGATTTTGCGCTCAAGCCCTTGATTCGGCAACGTTTTTAGCCATCTGCGTGTGCGCGAAGTCCAAAAAGTGGCGAAAATAGCCACATATTTGGAAGCTCGGTGGTCAGACGCTGTCTGCCAAGCGAATCCGCATTGTCATCAACCCGCACGAAATAGCGTCGAACCAGCTGCCGCGCACAGGCTGCGCACGGCCGGCTCCACGACCGATTGAACATGGCCATACTCAGCATACTCTGTTATCCAGACCCCAAATTGCACAAAGTTGCAAAACCCGTCGTTGCCGTGGACCAGCGCATCCAGACGCTGGTGGCCGACATGATAGAGACCATGTACGACGCCAAGGGCATTGGCCTGGCTGCCACGCAGATTGATGTGCATGAGCGGGTCATTGTCATTGACGTATCGGAAGAGCGCGACGCCCCCTTGGTGTTGATCAACCCCGAACTGGTCTGGACCAGCCCGGCCACCCATTTGAACGAAGAAGGCTGTCTGTCGGTGCCCGGAATCTATGACGGGGTCGAACGTTTTGACGCCGTGCATGTGCGCGCACTGGATTTGAACGGCGTGTCGCGTACCATAGAGGCGGACGAACTGCTGGCCGTCTGCATCCAACACGAAATGGATCATCTGATGGGCAAGGTATTTGTGGAATACCTCTCGCCGCTCAAACGCAACCGCATCAAGAAAAAGATGCTCAAGGCCCAACGCGAGGAAGCGCAATGAGCGTATCCGCAACCGGGTTGTCCCTGTGAGGCTTATTTTTGCCGGCACACCGGAATTTGCGCGGGTAGCGCTGGAACACCTGCACGCCAGCGGCCACACCATTGCACTGGTGCTGAGCCAGCCCGACCGGCCCGCAGGGCGGGGCCTGAAGTTGCAGGCGTCGGCCGTCAAACAGTTTGCCGTGTCGCAGGGGATTCCCGTGGTCCAGCCGCGCAGCTTGCGCCTGGATGGCAAATTCCCTGAAGATGCCTTGCAGGCGCGCCAGGCTATTGCACAGGCCCAGGCCGATGCCATGGTGGTTGCGGCCTACGGCCTGATCCTGCCGCAATGGGTGCTGGACGATATGGCCAGCCCCGGCAAGCTGGGTTGTCTCAACATCCATGGCTCCTTGCTGCCGCGCTGGCGCGGCGCGGCGCCCATCCATCGCGCCATCGAAGCGGGGGATGCGGAAACGGGCATCACCATCATGCAAATGGACGTGGGCCTGGACACCGGCGACATGCTGCTGGTGCACAGCCTGCCGATTGCGCCGACCGATACCACCGCCAGCCTGCACGACCGCATGGCGGAACTGGGTGGCAAGCTGATCGTCATGGCACTGGACCACGCCAGCGCAGGCCGCCTGACGCCTGTCGTGCAACCGACCGTCGGTGTCAGCTACGCGCACAAGATCGAAAAACATGAGGCCATGCTGGATTGGCGTCTGGACGCTGCGACCCTGGTGCGCCGGGTGCTGGCGTTTGATCCCTTTCCGGGTGCGACCGCGGTGCTGCGTGGTGAAGTGCTCAAGATTTGGTCGGCACGCTTGGTGCCGGTTTCCGGCCGCGCCGTGGCCCAACCAGCACCCGTGCAGCCAGGCACCGTTGTGCATGTGGACGCGGATGGCATGGTGGTGCAGGCGGCGGATGCCTGCCTGTTGTTAACCAGCTTGCAGCGGCCAGGCGGCAAGCGCATGTCCGCCATGGATTTCGCACGCGGCTTTGACCTGCAGCCTGGCATGCAATTCGAACTGCCGGCCCCAACGCCCGCTCGTTGACACCATGCTGCTGCAGCGTGCCAGTTTTCGCCATCCGGAATACCGAAAAGGCATGCTGGACATGTTGGGCGTGGCACCCGGAATTGCCGCATGGGGTCTGATGACTGGCGTGGCCATGGTCAAGTCCGGCATGAGCACGGTCGAAGCCTTGCTGATGGCGGGCATTGTGTTTGCTGGCAGTTCACAGCTGGCAGCCATTCCCCTGATATTGGCCGGTGCGCCGGTCTGGGTCATCCTGGCCACTGCCATGTGTGTGAACCTGCGCTTTGTCGTGTTCAGCGTGCATTTACGCCCTTACCTCATGCACCTGCCGCTGCGCGACCGCCTGCTGGCGGGCTACCTGACCGGCGATCTGACCTACGTGCTGTTTGTCAGACGCTTTGTGGAGCCGGCTTCCGACGATGCCGCACGCCAGGGCCAAATGGCCTACCTTTTGGGCAATGGCGGCACCAACTGGACCAGTTGGACCGTGTGCAGCCTGCTGGGCGTGGTGCTGGCCAATGCAATCCCCACGCAATGGGGTCTGGGTTTTGCCGGCATTCTGGCACTGCTGGGCATGCTGTGCTCGCTGGCATCCAACCGCTTGCGCTGGGTCTCGGCCGCCGTCGCGGGCACGGCGGCGGTTGCAGCCTTTGCGCTGCCGCTCAAGCTCAATATTCTGACGGCCATTGCCGTGTCAGTGGCAGTGTGCCTGCTGCTGGAAACCCTGTCAGGGCAGGCCAAGGCACAAGCGTCCGCTGCGGGAGACAGCAAGAATGGCTGATTTTTTTGCCGGCGAAACCAATCTGTGGAACATTCTGACGATTGTTCTGCTGGCCTGCATCACCGTACTTTGCCGGTCCTTCTTCTTTATTTCGCAAAAACCTTGGGTGCTGCCCCCTTGGGCGCAGCGGGGCTTGCAATACGCGCCCATTGCGGCCCTGTCTGCCGTCATCGTGCCCGAACTTGTCATGACCCAAGGCGCGCTGATTCACAGCTTGCGCGACGCCAGACTGTACGCAGCGCTGGCCGGCGTGGTGTTCTTCTTCTGGCGCAAGGGCGCCGGGCAGGTGGTCTTGGGCACCATTGTGGTGGGCATGGCGGTGTACCTGCCCCTGCACGTCGGTTGGGGCTGGTAGGCGCTTCTACAATCCACGCTGACTTCCCAATCAGTGACCCTACGAACTACCCAAAGGCGATTGCCATGAACGCTATCCGATTTTCCGATTTGTGCGCGCGGGGCCAAGTGGCCGGCAAACGCGTTTTTATCCGTGCCGACCTGAACGTGCCGCAAAACGACCAAGGCCAGATCACCGAAGACACCCGTATCCGTGCCAGCATACCCTGCATTCAGATGGCACTGGACGCAGGCGCCGCCGTCATGGTGACGTCGCACCTGGGCCGCCCCACGGAAGGCGCGTTCACGCCCGCCGACTCGCTGGCGCCGGTGGCGGCGCGCATGGGCGAGCTGATGGGCCGCAGCATTTCCGTGGTGGCAGACTGGGTGGACGGCGTCGATGTTGCCGCCGGCCAATTGGTCATGCTGGAAAACTGCCGTGTCAACAAAGGTGAAAAGAAGAACGACGAAGCCCTGTCGCGCAAGATGGCAGCCCTGTGCGACATCTTTGTGCACGATGCCTTTGGCACCGCGCATCGCGCTGAGGCCAGCACCTACGGCATCGCCCAATATGCCGCCACGGCCTGCGCCGGCCCCCTGCTGGCGGCCGAAATGGACGCCATCTCCAAAGCCCTGCTGGCCCCCAAGCGCCCGCTGGTGGCGATTGTGGCGGGGTCCAAGGTGTCGACCAAGCTGACCATTTTGAAGAGCCTGGCCGCCAATGTGGACCAATTGATCGTGGGCGGCGGCATTGCCAATACCTTCATGCTGGCCGCTGGCCTGAAGATCGGCAAAAGCCTGGCAGAGCCCGATTTGTTGGCGCAGGCCAAGGCCGTCATTGCCGATATGCAGGCCCGCGGTGCGGCCGTGCCCATTCCCACCGACGTCGTCACCGCCAAAACCTTTGCTGCCGATGCACCAGCCACGGTCAAGGCCGCCACCGATGTTGCAGACGACGATCTGATTCTGGACATCGGACCACAGACGGCGCAGGCGCTGGCACAACAACTGAAAGCTGCGGGCACCATCGTCTGGAATGGTCCAGTCGGCGTTTTTGAGTTTGCTGCGTTCGAGAACGGCACCAAAGTCATCGCCCAGGCCATTGCCGAGTCCGACGCCTTTTCCATCGCTGGCGGCGGCGATACGCTGGCAGCCATTGCCAAATACGGCATTGACCAGCAGGTGGGCTATATCAGCACGGGCGGCGGCGCATTTCTCGAAGTGCTGGAAGGCAAGACCCTGCCGGCCTTTGAAGTGCTGGCGCGGCGCGCTGGCAATTGATACGATAGGGAGCACAGGTCGAGCGCGTGGGTAATTTCCGCCGGGCCGCTCCCCTAGGATGACCAGCTTCCAAGGGGCGGTGAACAGATCAGGTGGTCGCAATCGCGGTGTTGATCGACTACACCTCGCGTAAGGCGAGCGGAGTGGTCCGCGACACAGCCGGAGAACGCGGGCCACGCCAGCTACCTTGCGCGAGGTGCAGGCGGCCAGCTACGCGCGCAGCGGCGAGGTAATATTCTCTAGAACAGTTCTACGTCGCCAACCTTGAGGTCGACCTTGAGCAAACCGCGGCGCACCAGGTCGGCTTCACTGCAGACCTGGTTGCGTCCGTGGTGCTTGGCGTAGTACACGGCCTGGTCGGCCCGCTCGCAGGCCGCGGCTGGCGTGTCGCCGGCGACAATCTCGGTCACACCCACGCTGGCGGTAATGCGTCCCGCCTGGGGAAACTCGTATTCCGCCATGGAAGCACGAAAACGCTCCACGGCGGCTATCGCTGAATCATGGTCGCTACTGCGTAGCACGACCAGAAATTCTTCACCACCGAAACGGTAGACCCGGTCGTAGGCGCGGAACGAGGCTTTCAACAAGCGTGCCACCAGAATCAGCACTTCATCGCCAATCAGGTGGCCAAACGTGTCGTTGACCTGTTTGAAATGGTCGATATCCACCATGGCCAGCCAGAAGTCGGACGGTTTTACAACGGCCCGGTGCTCCACGCCATCGGGTGACTGGTCCACGGCGACTGGCTCGGCCGGCCGCATGGTCTTGTAGAACAGATCGTCAAACGGCTTGCGGTTCCACAGGCCGGTCAGTGCATCACACTCGCTGTAGTCCAGCATGTCCAACATATTGCCGTACATGGCCAGCAGGCGGCGTGCGGCCACCACATCGGCTTCGGCCAGCGGTTTCTTGCTCGACAGCTCGGCGACCCCCCACAGGGCGGCATCTTCGGCCAGCGTAATCGGAAAACGGTAGATATAGGACGGATGGGTGGCGTTAGGCGCAGTCACCACCATTTCAATGCGGTCCAGGCATAACTGGCGGTCTGGCACGCTGTCGATGGGAGCCAGCATGTCAAGTTCCACCCGCATGGGGTCGGACACAAAACGAAGCTTTTCGCCGGGTATCGCCCGCGTCATCAGCAACCAGAACCGCTTGTTTTCGTCGTGAACCAGACTGAACAACTCGACCTGGCTGGTGGCCACGGTCTCGACCAAGGCGGTGGTGATTCCACCCAACAGGTCATCGCGCTTGCGCAAGCCGCTCAAGCGAACCAGGTGGTCAATGAGGTTGGCGGAACGGTTCACGGCACTATTTTCCATGTCTGGGTATTAAACGACAACATGGCCTCGCAGTCACCTGTCGTTTGGCCCACCCAGTATCGTCCCAGAAACCTGGCCCCGGCCATTTTGTTTTGCAACATAGAGTTGCGCGTCGGCAAGCCCTACCAGACCCAGCGCCTCTCCTGCGGTGCCCATGGGGCGGGTGGCCAAGCCAATGCTAATGGTGGCTACGCCGTCAAAGGGTGAAAACTCGTGCGGAATTTTCAAGGCGCGTACCCGTTGCTCCATGTCGCGCGCCATCTCCATCGCGACGTCAAATGGCGTATCGGGCAGTATGCAGGCAAATTCCTCGCCGCCATAGCGTGCCACTACGTCTGCCGGTCGCCGCAAGCAGGCTTTGAGCGTTTGCGCGATGGTCCGCAGGCAATCGTCACCGGCCAGATGCCCATAACGGTCGTTGAAACGCTTGAAGAAGTCCACATCGATCATGATGACGGTCACATGCGTGTTGTTGCGGATGGATCGTGCCCATTCGGTCCCCAACTGCTGGTCAAAGTAGCGCCGGTTGAAAACCCCGGTCAAGCCGTCCAGGAAGACCAGGTTGCGCAACAGGTCGGACTGAAACTTCAGCGTCAAATGGGTCTTGACGCGCGCCCGCACGACGGACGGATTGACCGGCTTGGAGATAAAGTCCACCGCGCCCACACTCAGGCCGTGGGTCTCTTCTGCCGCATCTGTGTGGGCCGTGACGAAAATGACCGGTATGTTGCGCGTGCTGGGCTGGTTCTTCAGTTGGGTGCAGATCTCGAAACCATCCATGCCGGGCATGACGACATCCAGCAACACCAGATCGGGTGGGTTGACCTCGCAAATGGACAGCGCCTGGGCGCCGCTGGTGGCCATGAACACCTGGTAGTCGCCGCTGAACACCTGGTGCATGACCTGGATATTGATCGGCTGATCGTCCACCACCAGCAGCCTGGGCTTGCCATGGGTGCTGTCCAGCAGCGCGTCCACTGGTGTGTCAAGTGTGATCATGGGCGGGTTGATTTCGCTCGGTTGTCGAATCAGAGTGTCACATTGAACCACAGCTTGGCAAAATTCTGCATTACCCTCGACAACAATCCCTGTGGCCCCGGGTCTGCCAGCGCCGTATGGCTGCGGGCCAACGCTCTGTAACTGTATGGTAACGGGTTCCATGTGAAAATGCCCAGTTCCAGAATAAGAGGAGACCCATTCATGCCGCGTCGCGCTACCAAGATTGTTGCCACCCTGGGCCCCGCATCCAGCGATCCCGCATTGCTGGAGCAGATGATTCGTGCCGGTGTTAACGTCGTGCGCCTGAATTTCAGCCACGGCAAGGCGCAGGACCACATTGACCGCGCCCGTCTGGTGCGCGAGGCTGCCCAGCGCGCCGGCCGTGAGGTGGCCATCATGGCCGATCTGCAAGGCCCCAAGATCCGCGTTGGCAAGTTTGCCGAAGGCAAGATCTTTTTGGAGCCGGGACAGTCTTTTATTCTGGACGCCGCGCGCACCGAGCTAGGCGACATTGACGCCGTCGGCCTGGACTACAAGGCCTTGCCGCGCGAGGTCAAGGCTGGCGACGTTTTGCTGCTGAACGACGGGCTGATCGTGATCACGGTCGACGCGGTCAGGGGCGAAGCCATTCACACCACGGTCAAACTGGGTGGTGAGCTGTCCAATAACAAGGGCATCAACAAGCAGGGCGGTGGCCTGACAGCACCGGCGCTGACCGGCAAAGACATGGAAGACATCCGCACGGCGATGAGCTTCCAGGCCGACTATGTGGCGGTGAGCTTCCCCAAAAACGCCACCGACATGGAAATGGCGCGCCAACTGTGCAATGTGGCGGCGGCCGAATACAACCACAAACCCGGCTTGATCGCCAAGATCGAGCGGGCCGAGGCTATCCCGAAGCTGGAGGAGATTTTGCTGGCCAGTGACGGCATCATGGTGGCCCGTGGTGACCTCGCCGTCGAAGTGGGCAACGCGCTGGTGCCCGGCCTGCAAAAGCGCATGATCAAGCTGGCGCGCGAGCATGACCGCGTGGTCATTACCGCCACGCAGATGATGGAATCCATGATTACCAACCCGGTGCCCACGCGTGCCGAGGTCAGCGACGTGGCCAATGCCGTGCTGGACGGCACCGATGCCGTCATGCTGTCGGCCGAAACGGCTGCAGGCAAGTACCCGCTGGAAACCATTGTGGAAATGGCCAAGATCTGCCATGCCGCCGAGCGCCATGAGGACTTTGAGCTGGAGGCCGATTTCACCGGCAAGACCTTCCACCGCATCGACCAGACCATCGCCATGGGCGCTCTGTTTACTGCCCACCACCTGGGCGCCAAGGCCATCGTGGCCATGACCGACAGCGGCTCGACCGCGCTGTGGATGAGCCGGCATTTGATTCGCGTGCCCATTTATGCCTTGACCTCCAAGGTGGCAACCCAGCGCAAAATGGCCTTGTACCGCAACGTGCGCCCGCTGTTTGTCGACACCAGCGCCGACCGCGACACCGCGCTGCGCGAGGCCGAGAACCATTTGAAGGCACGCGGTATCGTACAAACGGGTGATGTGTATGCCATTACCTGCGGCGAGCCCATGGGTTCGCCAGGCGGCACCAATATGCTGAAAATCTGCCAGGTCGGGTAAATCCGGCACGACGGATGGCCCAGTTGGTAAAATCGGCCTCAAGGTACAAGTTACCAAGCGGTTACCAACTTCACTAGGAACATCCCATGGCACTCGTTTCAATGCGCGAACTGCTGGACCACGCCGCCGCCAACGGCTACGGCATCCCAGCCTTCAACGTCAACAACCTGGAGCAGGTGCAGGCCGTCATGTCGGCCGCCGACGAGGTCGGGTCGCCGGTCATCCTGCAGGCCAGCGCTGGCGCCCGCAAATACGCGGGTGAGCCCTTCATCAAGCACCTGATCCAGGCCGCCATCGAGGCCTATCCGCACATTCCGCTGGTCATGCACCAGGACCACGGCCAAAGCCCCGACGTGTGTCAAGGCGCCATCAACCTGGGCTTCAGCTCGGTGATGATGGATGGCTCGCTGATGGCCGACGGCAAGACCATCGCCAGCTACGACTACAACGTGGAAGTCACCCGCAAGGTGGTCGACATGGCGCACGCCACCGGTGTGACCGTGGAAGGCGAACTGGGCTGCCTGGGCAGCCTGGAGACCATGAAAGGCGACAAGGAAGATGGCCACGGCACCGACGCCACGATGACCATGGACCAGCTGCTGACCGATCCCGAACAGGCAGCCGACTTCGTCAAGCGCACACAACTGGATGCCCTGGCCATTGCCATTGGCACCAGCCATGGCGCCTACAAGTTCACGCGCAAGCCCACAGGCGACATTCTGGCCATTGAGCGCATCAAGGAAATCAACCGCCGCCTGCCCAATACCCACCTGGTGATGCACGGCTCCAGCAGCGTGCCGCAAGACCAATTGGCGCTGATTAACCAGTATGGCGGCAAGATGAAGGAGACCTATGGCGTGCCGGTCGAAGAGATCCAGAAGGCCATCCAGTTTGGTGTGCGCAAGATCAATATCGACACCGACATCCGCCTGGCCATGACCGCCGCCGTGCGCAAGTTCCTGGCTGAAAATCCAGACAAATTCGACATGCGCGACTGGCTCAAACCCGCCCGCGAAGCCGCCAAGCAGATCTGCAAGCAGCGCTACCAGCAGTTTGGCTGCGAAGGCCAGGCCGCCAAGATCAAGGGCCATAGCCTGAGCGTGGTGGCCGGCCAGTACGCGCGCGGCGAACTGGCACAAGTGGTGCAGTAATCACGTTGATGGGGGAACGCCCCCGTTCCTTGCGATAATCAGCAGGAATAGTTTTGTTTGGCCCGTTGACTGTTCAGCGGGCCATTTTTCTTTGTGCAATGCCGTTTTCGCCTCGCGCCAGACCATGACTTCTACCGTACATACCTCCGCCCTGACCTCTTTGCCCTTGCTCGCCCGTGGCAAGGTGCGCGACAACTACGCCGTGGGCACGGACCGCATCCTGATGGTCGCCAGCGACCGCCTGAGCGCCTTTGACGTCATCATGGGCGAGCCGATTCCGGGCAAAGGCAAGCTGCTGACGCAAATGGCGCTGTTCTGGTTTGACAAGCTGGGGCCCAAGGGGCTGAACCTGTGCCCCATCCACCTGACCGGTGAAGCGCCTGAGAGCGTGGTGCAGCCGGATGAAGTGGCCCAGGTCGAAGGCCGCTCCATGCTGGTCAAGCGCCTCAAGCCCCTGCCCATTGAAGCCGTTGTGCGTGGCTATCTGGCGGGCAGTGGCTGGAAGGAATACCAGGAGAATGGTGCGGTCTGCGGCGTCGCTCTGCCCCCGGGCTTAAAGAACGCGTCCAAGCTGCCAACACCGATTTACACGCCGGCGGCCAAGGCGGCGGTGGGTGACCACGACGAAAACATCACGTTTGAGAAAACGGTGGAAATTGTTGGTCTGGACCTGGCCACGCGTATTCGTGACATTAGCATTGCGATCTACCAGGCGGCGGCGGAGTTTGCGCTGACCAAGGGCATCATCATTGCCGATACCAAGTTTGAGTTTGGCCTGGATCAGAACGGCACGTTGACGTTGATGGACGAGGTGTTGACGCCGGACTCGTCGCGCTTCTGGCCGCAGGAGAGTTACCAGGAAGGCATCAATCCGCCGAGTTACGACAAGCAGTTTGTGCGTGACTGGCTGGAGCAAGCTGTGGTGGATGGCAAGCCCTGGAGCAAGACACCGCCGGCGCCGCGGGTGCCTAATGATGTGATTGCTAGGACGGCAGCAAAATACCAGGAAGCGTTGGAGCGGTTAACGGCCTGAGTTGCTGGGGCCTCGCGGCCTCATCGTCTGCTTGTTCATACTTTGCTCTTCGGGGTCCGCGTAAGGGCTCCGATGCGCGCGGTGCGTGGTTGGCAAGGGATCAGGCTGCCTGGGCATTCTGCTCCATCTCCCCCGCCCTTCGGGCTCCTCCTTGAGTTACGCAGAATGCCCAGGCAGCCTGATCCCTGGCGCTACTTGGCATGGCCGCCTACAAAAGACAAACAACCTAAATCCAGGCACCAGGCGCCAGGCATCTTGCAATGACGCAGCGACGAGGCAAGCGCCGCAAACGGGTGCAGTAACTCTCTTTCTCCCTTTGCTTAGTCTTGCTGCGCTTCGCATTTCTTGCATGTCACAACCGGCTACCACCACAAGCCGGCCTGCCCGCTCAAGAATCAACTCCTTGTTCACATAACCCAAGGAGACTCCCATGGCCGGCAAAAAAATTCTGATGATCTGCGGCGACTACTGCGAAGACTACGAAACCATGGTGCCGTTCCAGGCGCTGCTGGCGGTGGGCCATACGGTGCATGCCGTGTGCCCGGACAAAAGGGCGGGCGATGCCATCAAGACGGCGATCCATGACTTTGAGGGTGCGCAGACCTATAGCGAAAAGCCGGGCCACAACTTTGCGCTGAATGCGACCTTTGCAGAGGTGCAGGCTTCTTCCTATGACGCGCTGCTGCTGCCTGGTGGGCGTGGGCCGGAGTATTTGCGCACCTATCCGGCCGTGGTCAACGCGGTCAAACATTTCTTTGACGCCAAGAAGCCGGTAGCTGCCATTTGCCACGCCGCGCAATTGCTGGCCGGGGCCGATGTGCTGCAAGGCCGCACCTGTTCGGCCTACCCGGCCTGCCGGGTCGAAGTGGAGCGTGCCGGGGGCACCTTTGCCGAAATTGCCATTGACGCTGCCTATACCGATGGCAACCTGGTGACGGCACCGGCGTGGCCAGCGCACCCGGCCTGGATATCGCAATTTTTGACGGTGTTGGGCACCAAGATCACGCATGCATAGTCACTGTGGGGCGGCGCGGCACACCGCGTGGCGAGGCTAGGGGCAATGAACGCGTCGGCTGGAACGCGCCGTCATTGACGTTTGCCGTTCCGCTCTGCATGATGGCAAGCCTCAAACTGTGCGGGACGATTCTTACCATGTGCCAAGTCTTTATCAGCGCTGACCCCGATCTGTATGCCTGCCGTGTGCGATCGGTGCGCCTGCATGGCCAGGCCACGAGCATTCGGCTGGAGAATCTGTTCTGGAAGGTGCTGGAAGACATTGCCGCGCGCGACGGCATGCGGGTGCCGCAGCTTTGCACCAAGCTGTATGACGAGTTGCTCCAGGCGCGGGGTGCGGTGGAGAACTTTGCCTCGTTTTTGCGTGTCTGCTGTGGCCGCTACCTGGCGCTGCAGTTGTCGGGCGGCATTCCGCAGGACGCCAGTATTCCCATTCGCAGTCTGAACGCGCATGCGGTCTTGGCGACCGAGCATTGGTCGGCTACGCCTGCTTCATTTCCCGCGGTGGCGGCCTTGGAGCATCATTAGTTGCTTGCCCGCGCGGCGTCACCTTGCACATGTTCGGCCACGACCTGGGCCAGCCAATCCATGACCACCCGGACCCGCACAGACAGGTTGCGCCGGTTCGCGTAGACCAGTGACAAGGGCATGGGTCGCGCGCGGTACTGCGGCAACACCTCCACCAAGGCGCCCTGCGCCAGCATGTCACGCACGCCGGATAGCGGCGCCTGTATCAACCCCAGGCCGGCCAGGCAGGCCGCCTGATAGGCCTCGGCATTGTTGACCGTGACCGGCCCGGGCAGGGGCAGTGCATGGTCTGCGCCGTCCACCGTGTATTCAAACTGGTCGGATTTGGCGCCCAGCGCGGACGCGAAATGCACCAGCTGGTGCCCCGCCAAATCCTCCAGCGACCGCGGAATACCGTGTCTACTGAGGTAGACGGGGCTGGCGCAGTTGGCCATGGGCATGTTGCAGATGGGGCGAGCCACCAGGCCCACGTCATGGACCGTGCCAGCGCGCAGCACGCAGTCGAAGCCCTCGCTGACCACATCCACCCGCCGCTCGGTGCTGCTGAGTTCTATGCTAAGCCGCGGGTGCTTTACCAAAAGCTCGTGCAAGCGGGGCAGCACGGCCTGGCGTGCCATCACGGTTGACATGTCCAGCCGGACCCGCCCGGCCAAGGCATCCGAAGAGGGGGCTTGGAACATGGCCTGCAACTCGTCAACGTCGGCCAGCGTGTCTTTGCAGCGCTCGTAAAACGCCTGGCCGTCCTGTGTCAGCACCACGCTGCGGGTGGTACGGTGCAACAGCCGGGTGCCCAGCGTGTTTTCCAGTTGCTGGACCGATGTGGAGACATTGGCTTTGGGCAAGCCAAGATCCAGCGCAGCCTGGGTAAAACTGCTCAGCTCCGCCACGCGGACAAAGATGCGTAGGTGGTTCAAGAAACTCATTGTTCAATTTTAATGAACAAATAAATCAAATTACGCATATTTATCAATGAATTGACGATCAATAAACTTCAGGTCATTCGCAACAACCCTTGAAGGAACGCACCATGGCAACGACACAAACATCCATCGCATTGGTAACCGGCGGCAGCCGCGGACTGGGCCACAGTGCCGCATTGCATTTGGCCCGGCAGGGCCACGACGTGGTACTCACCTACCAATCCCAACAGGCGCATGCAGACGCCACCGTGGCAAAGATCGAAGCCTTGGGTCGCAAGGCCGTCGCATTGCGCCTGGACGTTGGCGACTGCAGCAGCTTCGATGCCTTTGTGGGACAACTGAGTGCAGCCTTGCAGACCACGTGGGGCACAAAACACTTTCAGATACTGGTCAACAACGCCGGCAGCGGCGTGCATGCCCTGGTGGCCGAAACCACCGAAGCGCAGTTCGACACCTTGGTGAACGTTCACTTCAAAGGACCGTACTTTTTGACCCAGAAGCTGCTGCCCCTGCTGGCAGATGGCGCGCGCATTGTCAACGTGTCGTCCGGCCTGGTCCGTTTTGCGCTGCCCGGCTATAGCGCCTACGCCGCCATGAAGGGAGCGGTGGAGGTCATGACACGCTATATGGCCAAGGAGTTTGGTGCGCGCGGCATTGCCGTCAACACCGTGGCGCCGGGCGCCATCGAGACCGATTTTGGCGGCGGCGCCGTGCGCGACAACCCGCAGCTCAACAGCTTTGTGGCGGCACAAACGGCGTTGGGTCGTGTCGGTCAGCCCGACGACATTGGCGCCATGATCGCCTCCTTGGTGGGCCCCGACAACCGCTGGATCAATGCCCAGCGCATCGAAGTGTCGGGCGGTATGTTTGTTTAGCCAATTTTCCGCAGGGCCGCCCCAAGAAAAATTAGTCCCCTCGGGGGGCTGCGACCCGCGCAGCGGTGGAGCGTGGGGGCTCTAATTCAGCGCCATGCTCAGCTTGCGCCGGTAGGTGGCGACCAGCTGGGCTTGTGGGTCCAGCACGGCGGAAGACTTGCCGGCAATCTCGATGCCACCCGCCGTCTTGCCCGTAGCCAGCGGGTCAGCCTTGGGCTTGGGCGGGGTCAGCAGTTCCAGAATGGCAACATAGGTCTTGCGCGGCAGGGCATCGCTCCAGGCCTTGTCGCGCATGATGATTTCCAGCAATTCTTCCATGGCCGCGGTCCAGTCGCCGCCCACCATCAGCACACGGGCCTTGGCTAGCCGGGTGTCAAAGTCGCGTTTGTTGGCGGCAATGAGGGTGTCGAACTGATCCATGGCCCAGGTGCCGCGCTCGTCGGACATGACAAACTGGATGGAACTGAGAAACTGCCCCAGTGCTTCGAAACGCAATTGCCGTGGAATCTCTGCCAAGGCCGGCGCCAACGCCGCCTCAGCGTCTTCGAACATGTCGTTTTCGATCAGCAGCTTCACATAGTCGTAGCGGGCATCGTCATTACCGGGGTTGATGGACAATGCCTCGTGCAACTTGTGCAGCGCAGCCTGCGGGTCACCGGCGGCTGCCAGACTGCGGGCGTCTTCGGCTTCGGACTGGGCCTCCAGCGCCGCGCTTGAGGGCACGTGCTTGTCCAGAAAGGCCTTGACCTGGCTCTCAGGCTGGGCGCCCATGAAGCCGTCCACCGGTTTGCCGTTGATCAGCAGCACGCAGGTGGGAATACTGCGGATGCCAAAGGCCTGGCTCAGTTCGGGCTGGGCGTCGGAATCGATCTTGACCAGCTTGAAGCGCCCCTCGTAGTCGGCTTCCAGCTTTTCCAGCACGGGGCCAATGACCTTGCAGGGCCCGCACCAAGGCGCCCAAAAATCGACCAGGACAGGGATTTGGGCCGAGGCGGCAACAACTTCGGTTTCGAAGTTTTCGATGGTGACGTTGATCATGTGGTGTCGCTTTGGGCGAAAAAGTAAAATCCAGGAACCGTGCGGAACTGACGATTCTTTCAGTCCACAACATTTTAAGATGTATGACCATACAAATCGGCGTCGTCATGGGTTCCAGCTCCGACTGGGACACCATGCAGCATGCAGTCCAGATTCTCCAGCAGTTCGGCATTTCACACGAGGCCCGGGTGGTTTCCGCTCACCGCATGCCCGATGACATGTTTGCCTATGCAGAGGGCGCGGCTGCGCGCGGCCTGCGCGCCATCATTGCCGGGGCTGGCGGCGCCGCCCATCTGCCAGGCATGCTGGCGGCCAAAACCACGGTGCCCATTCTGGGCGTGCCGGTAGCCAGCAAGCACCTGTCCGGCGTGGACTCGTTGCACAGCATCGTGCAAATGCCCAAGGGCATACCGGTAGCCACCTTTGCCATTGGCGCTGCCGGTGCTGCCAATGCAGCCCTGTTTGCCGTGGCCATGCTGGCGGCGGACAACCCAGGTTTGCGCAAGCAATTGGACGCTTACCGCGCCCATCAAACCGAGGTCGCACGCGGTATGACTGTGCCCCCCGCGCTATGAATACGGTTGTTACCAAGGCCGCGGGCGCCAACCACGGAGCGGCACGCGGCCCCAATGGCGAAATTACGCTGGGCGTGATGGGCGGCGGGCAGTTGGGCCGCATGTTTGTGCATGCAGCCCAGACCATGGGTTATTTCACCGCCGTGCTGGACCCCAACCCGCTGAGCCCCGCCGGGCGGGTCAGCCACCACCATATCCAGACCGCCTACACCGACCCGGCCGGCTTGCAGGAGCTGGCGCAGCGCTGCATGGCGGTGACGACGGAGTTCGAGAACGTGCCCGCCCAGTCGCTGGCGCAGCTGGCGCAGCTGGTGCAGGTATCGCCTGGCGCCGAGGGCGTGGCCATTGCCCAGGACCGGGCGCGCGAAAAAGCGCACTTCGAGGGCTGCGGCGTGCCGGTGGCGCCCTATGCGGTGATAGAAACCCCAGCGCAACTCAAGGCCGTACCCGACAACTTGCTGCCCGGCATTCTCAAGACCACCAGCATGGGCTACGACGGCAAGGGCCAGGTGCGCGTGGCCCGGCGTGCCGACCTAGAGGCCGCCTGGTCCGCCTTGGGACAAAAGCCCTGCGTGCTGGAAAAAATGCTGCCCCTGCAGATGGAGTGCTCGGTTATCGTGGCCCGCGGCGCCGATGGGCGCTGCGTGAACTTGCCACTGCAACACAACCTGCACCGCGATGGCATTCTGGCTGTGACCGAGGTCTTTGCCGGCAATGTGCCGCCAGCGCTGGCTGAGCGTGCGGTGCAAGCCGCGCTGTCCGTTGCCCAAGGTTTGAACTATGTCGGCGTCTTGTGCGTAGAGTTCTTTGTACTGCAGGCCGAATCGGCAGAGGCGCAAACCTTGGGCGCATTGGTGGTCAATGAAATTGCACCGCGCCCACACAATAGCGGCCACTACAGCATGGACGCCTGTGATGTGTCGCAGTTCGAGCTGCAAGTACGCACCCTGGCGGGCCTGCCACTGGCGCAGCCACGTCAGCACAGCCCCGCCATCATGCTCAACCTGTTGGGAGACATCTGGCCCGCACAGGGCAGCCCCGATTGGCAGCCGATTCTGGCCCTACCGGGCATTCATTTGCATTTGTATGGCAAGGCGGACGCCGCCAAGGGCCGCAAGATGGGCCATTTGACGGTAACCGGCGCCAGCATGGAACAGGTACGTGCCACCGCATTGCAGGCCGCCAGCCTGCTGGGCATTGCGCCCTGGTAAGCCGGTGCGGTTTCCCCTTTTGTTGAATGTTTGATACTGCGCCATGATTTTGCCCGCCCACGACCCCGCCTCTATTGCCGCTGGTGCCAATGCCGTGCGCGCTGGCGACCTGCTGGGCATGCCCACCGAAACGGTTTATGGCCTGGGCGCTGACGCTGACAATGACGCTGCCGTGGCCAAGATATTTGCCGCCAAGGGTCGCCCAGCCGACCATCCGCTGATCGTGCATGTATCCGCGCAAGACGGCGGCCTGTCGGGGGTGGACCACTTTGCGGCCCAGGTACCGCCATTCGCGCGGCAACTGATGGCCGCCTTCTGGCCTGGACCCTTGACCTTGATACTGCCGCGCCGCCCTGGCATGGGAACAGCCGCTGCCGGTGGCCAGGCATCCATCGGCTTGCGCTGCCCCCAGCACCCCGCGGCCCAGGCCGTGCTGCGTGCGCTGCGCGAAGCGCCTGCGGGCCAGGCTGTTGTGTGGGGCGTCGCGGCTCCCAGCGCCAACCGCTTTGGCAAGGTCAGCCCCACCACGGCGGCCCATGTGTACAGCGAGTTGGGTTCAGACCTGCTGATTCTGGACGGTGGCCCCTGCGATCTGGGCATTGAGTCCACCATCATTGATTGCACGCGTGGCGCACCTGTGCTGTTGCGCCCGGGCTCCATCAGCCGTGAACAGGTGGAGCGAGCCTGCGGCAGCACCCTGCTGTCCAATGACGAATTGCTGGCCCGCCATGAGGCCGACGCACCCAAGGCCTCGGGCACCCTGGAGTCGCACTACGCGCCCAATGCCAAGCTACGGCTGATGGATGCCAAGGCCCTGCAAACGGCCGTGACCATGCTCAGCGACGTGATGTACCCGCAGGGTTCCAACACGCAACCCAGCATAGCCGTTTATGCACGGTCGCCGCTGAAGAAGGTGCCCTTGTCCATCCTGCTGCGCCGCATGCCCGACGATGCACAGGCCACCGCACAGCAATTGTTTGCCGTTCTGCGCGGCTTTGACGATGCGGCTGTCAAGTTGATCTGGGTCGAAACACCGCCGGATACGCAGGAGTGGGAAGGTGTGGCAGACAGACTTCAGCGGGCCAGTAGCTGGATAAAGAGCCCCCATGGTCGCTCACTGCGTGTAGCTCCCTGCCCCCCGAGGGGGTTAAATTTCCTTGGGGCGGCCCGGCGGAAATTTGCCGCCCCCACGGTCGCTCACTGCGTGTAGCTCCCTGCCCCCGCTAAGCGCCGCCGCGCGGGGCCTAGTGGGCTACGCGAAAGCGGGTGCCGCGAAATTGAAAGTCGGAGTTCGTCTGGTGAATTTCCACCAGGCTCAGCTCTGGCGCAACCTCGCTGCCTTGTGACAGCACCTGCCCATTGACCACCAACAACCGCTGCGCCGGGTTGTCTGAATAGACCGTGCCCGTAATCGTCAACTTGGGAATCTGCTGGCGTATGTCGGGCGGTACGTCGGCCA
>JACXTT010005189.1_pt1 | contig 19005 bp, 11 predicted proteins | sample 9270951 | NCBI WGS metagenome assembly JACXTT01 (sample SAMN15532306, study PRJNA645909) | rock metagenome | isolation source: weathered quartz diorite | place: Puerto Rico | collected 2017-06-21 | reverse complement strand
GGCAGGAGATCGAAACGCCCGCTGCGTAAGCGGCAACCTGGCCGCAGCGCCACATCAAGAAGCCGACGCTCTGCTCACCTGCTTACGTTGTGGCCAAGGGCGAAAACCGCACCCTCACCACCGTAAAGGTGGCAATGCCCCAACCCTCTCTCCCACAGGGACTACCTTCGGGTCGACAGAGGGAGAGGGTGCTACAGCTCGCATAGGCATAGGCATAGCTAGAAAGCCATCGCGCACAGGGTGCGCTCCTACAAGGGAGGGCCTTCGGGGAGGGCGGAGGCGCTCGCTTCCAGTGCATCGCGCACCGTGCGCAACAGCTTCTGCGTCGAGATGGGCTTGTCGACCTGGAACAGGTGCTCCATCACCGGCAGCTCGTCCATGTCCGGCGGCGCATCGGGTCGCGCCAGCAGGATCACCGCGCGGCGATAGCCGTGTTCGAACAGGGCCGCCAGCGTGCGCACGCCGGTGAACAGGTTCATGTCCGCGTCCAGCACCACCAGGTCCGGCACACCCTGAGCCTCGATCCACTGCAGCGCGGCCGTACCACTCTGGCTCGCGTGCGCCTGGTAACCCCACGAATCGAGCGTGTCGACCAGCAGCGACAGCTGGCCGGCCTCCTCCACCACGACCAGCACGCGCTCGGCTTCGCCCTGCAGGTCGGCTTCCTCCTCCAGCTCGACTTCCTGCGGCAGCTCCACCAGCGGGATGTAGAGGTGGAAACGCGTGCCCTGCCCCGGCTGGCTCTCCACGCGCATGACGCCGCCGTGCGCGGTGACGATGCGCCGGCAGGAGATCAGGCCCAGGCCGGTCCCGCTCTCCTTGGTGGTGTAGAACGGCTCGAACATGTGCTGCATGGCTTCCTCGTCCATGCCGGTACCCGTGTCGGCCACGGTCAGGCACAGGTAGCTGCCTTCGCAGGACTCCTCCTCCTCGAGGAAGAACGCCGCGGGCAGCGAAACCACGGACGTGCGTATGTCCAGGTTGCCACCCGACGGCATGGCCTGGATCGCATTCAGGCTGAGGTTGAGCAGGCACTGCTGCAGTTCGGTGTGGTTGCCGTCGAAGGTGAGATCGGCATCGTCCGCCTTCAGGCCCAGCGTGACGCCGCGCGGCACGCTGCCCTGCAACAGCAGGTTGAGCGCATCCAGCAGCGCGCCCACGCGCACCTGCTCCGCCCGGCGCGCGCCACGCGCGAAGGACAGCATGGACTGCACCATGTCCAGGCCGCGCTTGCCGCAATCGCGCACGAGGCGGCCCAGGCGGGCGAGGCGCGGATCTTCCTGGTAGTCCTGCAGGCTGTCGCCGGCCAGCAGCAGTGGTTGCAGCAGGTTGCGCAGATCGTGGCTCAGGCCGCCTGCCAGCATGGCCAGGCTCTCGAAGCGCTGGGCGCGGATCAGCTCGGTCTCGGCGCGACGACGCGCGCGCTGCGCCTCGGCCTCGCGCAGCGCGCGACGCACCGCCGAGGCGAGGCGCGCCGGGTTCTGCTTGAGGATGTAGTCGGTGGCGCCGTTGCGCAGCGCCTCGATGGCCGCTTCTTCGCCCAGCGTGGCCGAGACGAAGATGAAGGGAAGGTCTTGGTCGCGCTCGCGCAGCAGGTCCAGTGCGCGCTGGCCTGAGAAGCCCGGCATGCTCAGGTCCGACAGCACGATGTGCGGATGGAACTCGTCCAGCGCCTCGACGTAGGCACGCTCCTCGTCCACCAGCTGCACGTCGTAGTCGATCGCGTCGGCGTCCAGCTCCGAGAGCACCAGTTCGGCATCGAGCTGGCTGTCCTCGATCTGCAGGATCCTGATTCTGGGTAGACCCCAGTGTTGCCTGTCCACCATGTGCGACTCCGTCGGGGCTTCCTTGCCGCGTCGATTCAGGACGATTCGGGTGACTGGTTGAGCACGGCCCAGAACTGTCCCAGCGTGCGTACCGCATCGAAGAACTGGTCGACATCGACCGGCTTGATCACATACGCATTCGCGCCGATGTCCCAGCTGCGCGCCAGATCGCTTTCCTCCCGGGACGAGGACAGGATCACCACCGGCACGCGGCGGAATTGTTCATCCGAGCGGAGCTGCGTGAGCACTTCCAGGCCGCCCATGCGCGGCATCTTGATGTCCAGCAGCACCACGGCGGGATCGACCGGATCGCGTCCGGCCCATTCGCCACGGCAGTAAAGATAGTCCAGGCAATCCACCCCGTCCTCGAGGTGCACCACGGGATTGGCGAGGTTCGCGCCGGCCAGGGCATCCATGGCCATTTCAGCGTCCGCGAGACTGTCCTCGACGAGCAGGATGGTACGGATGTCGCGCTGGTTCATAACCGCCTCTGCGCAAAACTCTCTGCCAGGTCGGACGAAGGCAGGGTGAAGTGGAAACGGGCGCCCACCCCGGGCTGCGCGTCGGCCCACACACGCCCGGCATGGCGCGTCACGATGCGCCGTACGTTGGCCAGGCCGATGCCGTTGCCGGGGAACTCCGAGGCACGGTGCAGCCGCTGGAACACGCCGAACAGCTTCCCAGCATACTGCATGTCGAAACCCGCGCCGTTATCGCTGACGGTGAACTCGTAACTGCCGTCGCGATTGCGCTGGACGTCGACGTCGATGCGGGCCACCTCGCGCTTGCCGGTGTACTTCACCGCGTTGCCCAGCAGGTTCTGCCACACCGTGCGCAGCATGTTCTCGTCGCCGATGACGATGGGCAGCGGCGCGATCGACCACACGATATGGCGCCCGTGCGCGTCGGTTTCCGCCAGCGCGCGCGCCTCGTCCGCCAGCGACTGCATGTCCACCGGCTGCAGGCGCAGCGCGCCGCGCCCCAGGCGCGAGAACACCAGCAGGTCCTCGATCAGCAGCGCCATGCGCCGCGCGGCGTCATTGATCACCTCGATGTAGTGGCGCGTGCGCTCGTCGGCCGCGTCGCCCAGGTGCTGCTGCAGCTTGCCGGCGAAGCCGCTGATGTGGCGCAGTGGCGCGCGCAGGTCGTGCGACACCGAATAGCTGAACGCCTCCAGCTCGCGGTTCACGTCCGAAACCTGCTCGATCTTGCCCTCGAGCTGGCGATTGAGCTCCTTCACCTGCTGCTCGACCAGCGCGCGCGCGGTGACGTCGCTCAGGGTGAGCAGCAGCACGGGATCGCCGCTGTCGTCCTGTTCGAGACGGCGCGCATTGATCACCACGTGGCGGTCCACGCCGTCCACGGTGCGCTGGATCAGCTCGTAGTCCCACAGCTCACGATCCAGCAGCAGCACGTCGTTGAGCCGCTGCAGCAATGCGCTGTCGGTCCACGCCCCGTCGCCGATCTCGGTCAGCGGCATGGACTGGCGGAAGTCCGGCGGCAGGCCGTACAGCTCGCCGAACGCGGCATTCACCAGCAGCGTGCCCAGGCCCGCGTCCAGCAGCGCGATCGGCTCGCGCACCGCCTGCACGATGAGCTGCGAACGCTGCACCGCCTGCCCTTCGCGCTCCTCGGCGCGCAGGCGACGGCTGATCTGCCGCTCGGAGACGATCACCACGATGGCCAGCAGCAGCACCTGCGCGATGGCCGTGATGCTGAGGGCGAGGCTGCTGTTGAAGGATTCGCGCCTGGCTTCCTCGCGCCGCTCCAGCAGGGTGTTGTTCTCGTTGCGCACGATCCCGTCGATGAGATCGTCCATCTTGAACAGGGTGCCGGAGTCGCGCATCGCCTCGGTGGCGCCCTGGTCGTCGCCCCGCTCATGGCGAAGGATCGCCTGGCCGGTGAGCGCCATGCGGCCGTTGACCACCGAACTGAGCGAGCCGATCAGCGCCTGCTGGTCCGGGCTGTCGCGTGTCATCTCGCGCAGCTGCGACAGCAGGCCGGGCACTTCGTGGCTGGCCCGCTCGGCGCGCAGGCGCACCTGCGGGTCGGCATCGCCGTGGAGCAGGCGATAGATCGAGGCTTCGCCGTCGCGTGTCACATACGCGATCCGATAGGTAAGCGACTTCACCTCGGACGAGTGGGTGACGCGCTCGTTGGCCTCGATGGCCTCGCTGGAGCCGCTGCGGGTGACCATGTAAGGCAAGGCCACGATCACCAGCACGGCGGCCAGCAGGCCGCCCAGGCGCCAGCGCAGGGCCATGCGGTCCTTCAGGGCCGGCCGGAGTGTCGACGCCAATTTCCAGGAGGAGCGCAACATGATCGGCATGGTTGCAGAATCACCCGGACGATTACCACCATCCCCGCAAGCTTTTTGCTAAGTCTTTAGTAGGAGACACCTGACCTAGCGGCGATCGGCCGTACTCATCGACGACGGCCGGGCATCCGGCTGGGTGCCCCACGAACGGTTTGGCTCGGCCTGCATGGTGAAGTGCAGCTCGCCGCCGGCCAGGATCTCGCCGTGGCGCAGGAACACCCGCTCGAGCGGCTTGCCGTTGAGCGTAACGCTGCCGACATAGGGATGCGCGTCGTCCAGGGGTGCGGCGCTGACCACGAAGGCCTTGCCGTTGCTGAGGTGCAGCGTGGCGCGCTTCACGAACGGGCGGCCGATGGCGTACTCGTCGCTGGCCGGCGTCACCGGATAGAAGCCCAGGGCGCTGAAGATGTACCAGGCCGACATCTGGCCCAGGTCGTCATTGCCGGCCAGGCCGTCCGGCCGCGTGGCGTACTGGCTGTCCATGATCTGCTTGAGGCGCTTCTGGGTCTGCCAGGGCGCACCCGCGTAGTCGTACAGGTAGGCCAGGTGGTGGCTGGGTTCGTTGCCGTGGGCGTACCAGCCGATCAGGCCGGTGATGTCCTCGACATGGGCGAAGCGGGCGGGGTCGACCTTGGCGTCGAACACGCTGTCCAGCCGGGTGACGAAGGCCTGGTCGCCGCCCATCGCCTTGACCAGGGCCGCGGCGTCCTGCGGCACGTACCAGGAGTACTGCCAGGCGTTGCCTTCGGTGTAGTCGGTGCCATAGCCGGCGGCATCCGGATCGAACGGCTCGCGGAACGCGCCGTCGGTCTTGCGCGCGCGCATGAAGCCGGTCTTGGGATCGTAGGCGTTGCGCCAGTTGCCGGCGCGCTTGTCGAAGGTGGCCGCGATGTCCTGCTTGCCCATCGCCCTGGCCATCTGGGCCAGCGACCAGTCGTCGTAGGCGTACTCCAGGGTCTTGGAGGCGCCTTCCGGCTCCTTGTCGATCGGCACGTAGCCGAGCTTCATGTAATCGCCCAGGCCGCCGTACGGTGCGTAGGTGGCGCTGGCCACCATGGCCTTGAGCCCGGCCTCGGCATCGAAGCCGCGCACGCCCTTGATGTAGGCGTCGGCGATCACCGGCACCGCGTGGTAGCCGATCATGCACCAGGTCTCCAGACCCTGGTACGCCCACACCGGCAGGATGCCGAACGGGCTGGCCTCGCGGGCGGCGATCAGCGAGCGGATGAAATCCGTGCTGCGCTCGGGCATCAACAGCACCATCAGCGGCTGCTGCGCGCGGTACACGTCCCACAGCGACCAGGTGGAGTGGAATTCGAACTTGCCGTTCTTGTCGACCGCCTCATGCACGGCGCCGTCCGGGCCACGGAACTGGCCGTTGACGTCCATGCTCAGCGTGGGCGACAGCAGGGCGTGGTAGAGCGAGGTGTAGAAGCTGGTGCGCTGGTCCTTGGGCGCATCCACGTCGATCACCGCCAGCGCCTTGTCCCAGTCGGCGCGGGCTTCGGCGCGACGGGCGTCGAAGTCCCAGCCCTTGCCCTCGGCATCGAGGTTGGCGATGGCGTTGGCTTCGCTCACCGACGAGATCGCCACCTTCACGCCCAGCGGCTGCTTGAGGGTGCCGAAGTCGAACACGCCCACCAGCGCGCGGCCGCCCTGCGCGTCCTGGTCCTGCGCCTGGTAGCCCGGGCCCTTGAAGCCCTTGTAGAGCACGTCGGTTTCGCGGTTGTAGAGCGTGCGCGAGGCCAGCGGCTGCGAGAAACGCATGGCGAAGCACAGCTCGCGGCCCGGCGCCCAGCCCCGCGTGGTGCGGCAGCCGGTGACGGTGCCGTCGTCGCGCACGCGCAGGCTGGACCACAGCACCTTGCCCGCGTAGTCGTAGATGCTGGGGCGCAGGTCCAGCAGCAGGTGCGCCGGCTTGCCCGCCGGGAAGGTATAGCGGTGCCAGCCGATGCGGCGACCGGCGGTGAGTTCGGCACGCACGCCGTAATCAGCCAGCGTGACGGCGTAGTAGCCGGCCTGCACCACTTCGGTGTCGTGGCTGAAGCGCGAGCGGTAACCACTGCCCGGCCGGGCCGCATCGCCCGGCTCCAGCTTCACTTCGCCGGCCACCGGCATCACCAGCACGTCGCCCAGGTCCGAATGGCCCGAGCCGGAGAAATGCGTGTGCGAGAAACCCAGCAGGCTGCTGTCGCCGTACTGGTAGCCGGCGGCCCACTTGTAGGCGTGCTTGAAGTCCGGCATCGCCGTGTCGGGCGAGAGCTGGATCATGCCGAACGGCACCGTGGCCCCGGGGAAGGTATGGCCGTCGCCGCCCGTGCCGATGCGCGGATCGACCTCGGCCGAGTGGCCCGCGGTCGCCGCTGCACCCAGTCCCGGCAACAGGGACAGGGCGAGCATGGCCGGAAGCCAGGAACGGGACGGAAGACGAGCCATCGGATACCCCTGAGCCATTTTTAGATCGTTTGAAAACTAACAGCGTCGATGCCGCCGTGCACGCTGCAATGCATTCTGCAGCGGGGCACGGCGGCGGTGAAACCGGCCCCTCAGCTGGAGGCGGTCGCCGGCTTGCCGAACGACGGTGGGCGGTCCGCGGCCGCGGTGCCGAACTTCGTGTTGGGCGTGGCGCCCATCTGGAACTCCAGCGTACCGCCGGCAGCGAGCTCGGCGTGGCTGATCCAGCTGCGCGTCCACGGCTTGCCGTTCCACTGCACCGACTGGATGTAGGCCTGGCCCGGCCCGTTGCCATGGGTCTGGATCACCAGCTTGCGCTCACCGGACAGGCTGATCTCCGCGTGGTCCAGCATCGGGCTGCCGAACACGTAGTTCGTGCTCACCGGATCGACCGCATACAGGCCGAGCGCGCCCATCACGTACCACGCGCTCATCTGGCCGCAGTCCTCGTTGCCGGCGAGGCCGTCGGGCTCGGCCGGATACATGCTTTCCAGCAGCATGCGCACGCGCGCCTGCGTCTTGTGGTGCGCGCCGGTGTACGCATACAGGTAGGCCACGTGATGGCTGGGCTCGTTGCCGTGCGCGTACTGGCCCACCATGCCTGCGATGTCCGGTGGCGCGTCGGCGGGCAGTGCCGAGCTGGTGGTGAACAGCTCGTCCAGCTTGCGCTCGAACACCTGCTGGCCGCCGAACAGCTCCATGTAGGCATACAAATCGTGCTGGTTGAGGAAGGTGGCCTGCCAGGCATTGGATTCGGTGAAGTCGCGCCACTGGCTCGAATGACCCATGCCGCGCGGGTCGAACGGTTCCAGCCACTTGCCGTCACTGCCGCGCGGCCGCACCAGGTTGAGCTTCTTGTCGAACACGTTGCGGTAGTTGCGCGAACGCTGGCGCAGCGCGGCCGCGTCGCCCTTCGCCCCGGCGCCTTCGGCCAGCTGCGCCATCGCCCAGTCGTCGTAGGCGTATTCCAGCGTCTTGCTGACCGCCTCGCCTTCCTTGTCGCTGGGGATGTAGCCCAGGTGCCGATAGAACGGCAGGCCGCGGTAGTCGTCCTCCATCGCGCGGCGACGGAAGATCGGCCAGGCCCGCGCATAGTCGATGCCGGTAAAGCCCTTGGCCTGGGCCTCGGCGAGCACCACGGCGGAGTGGTAGCCGATCATGCAGCCGGTTTCCACGCCCTGCAGCGGCCACACCGGTGGACCTTCCGGGCTTTCCGCCGCCATGCGTACCAGGCCGTTCACCAGGTCGGGCACGCGCTCGGGCTGGAACAGGGTGAGCAGGGGATGCAGCGCGCGGTACGTGTCCCACAGCGAATAGGTGCTGTAGTTGTGCTGTCCGGTGGGCAGCTGGTGTATCGCCAGGTCCATGCCGCGGTAACGGCCATCCACGTCGCTGAACAGCGTGGGCGCCAGCATGGTGTGGTACAGCGCGCTGTAGAACGTGCGCAGCACCGGCTGTGACGACGACTCGATGCGGATGCGGCCGAGCTCGCGCTCCCAGGCCTCGGCGGCGCTGCGCTGCGCCAGCTCGAAATCCCAGCCCGGTACTTCCGTGTCGAGGTTCTTCAGCGCACCCTCGATGTCGACGGCCGAGATGCCGACCTTGACCAGCAGCGGCGCGCGCGAGGCCTGCTTGATGTGCAGCGCGGCCTTCAGGTGCGTGCCGCGGGCTTCCTGCGCGCCGTCGGCGAGGGCCACGTCCTCGGAGTACAGCGTGGCACGCGCGAACGGGCGCGACAACTTCATGGCGAAATACAGGTAGCGCCCGTTCGCCCACTGGTGCACCCGTCGACTGCCGACCAGGGTGTCGTTGCCGACCAGCCGCAGCTGCGCATCGCTGACCGCGGCCGGCACCGCGGCACGGTCGTGGTAGCCGTGCGCCAGGTCGACCAGCAGGTGACCGTCGCCCTTGCCATGGAAGGTGTAGCGATGCAGGCCCACGCGCAGGGTCGAGGTGAGTTCCGCCAGGATGTTGTGGTCGGTGAGGTGCACGCGGTAGTAGCCCGGCTGCGCCTGTTCCGACGCCTGGTCGTAGCGCGAGCGATAGCCCTTGCCGGGGACCGCCTTGCTGTCTGCCGGCAGACGCGGCGTCGTTTCGGCCACCCCGTCGAAGCGCGAACGGTAGTTCTCGTCCGGCAGGCCGCGCTCACCCGGCTGCAGCAGCACCGGCCCCTGCGCCGGCATCACCAGCACGTCCAGCATGTCGCTGGCGCCCGTGCCGCTCAGGTGCGTGTGCGAAAAGCCCATGATCGAGCCATCGGCCTGGTGATAGCCCGAGCAGGCGTCCCAACCCGCATCGTTGGTATCCGGGCTCAGCTGCACCATGCCATAGGGCATCGTCGCGCCGGGGAAGGTATGCCCGTGTCCGCCGGTGCCGACGAAGACGTCGACATAGGACGAAACACCCTGGGCGGCTGCCACGGAGGCGCCACCGGCGGCCTTCTGCGTGGCCACGGCCTGGGCCACGCTGGCGGCAAGCGACGGCAGCGGGCTGCCGAGCACCGCGAGCGCACCCATGCCTTGGAGAAATTGTCGACGGGACACCATGTGGAGCGGTTCTCCTGGGGTTGGTTTGCCGGGTAAGGCGCAGGTCAGCGCAGCAGCGCCGGTTGCGTCCGGTGGAGATCGACGATCAGCTCGCCGAACAAGGTATTGGCCCAGGCGAACCAGGCGCGCGTGAAGTGCGCCGGATCGTCCTGGTCGAAGGTTTCGTGCATGAAGCCCGTGCCCGCGTCGGTGTCGCGCAACCAGCGCAGGCACTGGCGGATGCGTGCAGGGTCATCGCTGGTCTGCGCGTACATCATCAGCGACATCGGCCAGATCATGCGCAGGCCCTCGTGCGGACCGCCGATGCCTTCGGCGGCACGGCCCTTGAAGAAGTACGGGTTGTGCGTGCTCCAGGCGCGCTCACGGGTACGCTGGTACAGCGGATCCTTGCGGTCGCAGCAGCCCAGGTAGGCCAGGCTGAGCAGGCTCGGCGCATTGGCATCGTCCATGAACAGCTGGTTGCCGTAGCCATCGATCTCGTAGGCCCAGTATTCCTGGCCGTCCTCGTCGCGCATGCGACCGTCGCGATGCACTGCCTGCTCCACCTCGGCGGCCAGCGCCGTGCAATCGGCGGCGAACGCCTCGTCGCGATGGATGGCTCGGCTCATCTGCGCCAGCAGGCGCAGGCAGGTCACCGCGAACAGGTTGGCCGGCACGAACAGCGGATACAGGCAGGCATCGTCGGAAGGCCGGAACATCGAATGGATCATGCCGTTCGGCCGGGTCGGGTTCCCGTAGCCGTCGAGGACCAGGCTGTCGGTGGGAATCTTCGAGGGCCGCTGGAAGTGGTAGGGCCCGTGGTCGTGCTTGCGCTGCTGTTCGCGGAACGTCCGCAGCACCGCGGCCATCGCCGCGCGCCAGTCGTCGTCGAACGGCTCGGTGTCGCCGGTCGCCTGCCAATAGCCGTGCGCGAGGCGGATCGGGTAGCACAGCGAATCGATTTCCCACTTGCGCTCGCCCACGCCGGGCTTCATGTCGGTGTCGTCGTGCAGCGACCAGGACAGCGGCTGCGAGTGCGGGTCGGGCATGAACGCGTTGGCGTACGGATCGATGCGGATGCAGCGCGCCTGCCGCCGGATCAGGCCGCGAAACAGCCGCTGCAGCGCGGGATCCTGCTTCGCCAGCGACAGGTACGGCGATACCTGCGCCGACGAATCGCGCAGCCACATCGCATTGATGTCGCCGGTGATGACGAAGGTGTCGGGCTTGCCGTCAAGCGTTCCCAGCTCCACCGTGGTGTCGAGCGTGTTCGGATAGCAGTTCTCGAACATCCAGGCGAGCTTCGGATCGGCCACGGCCGCCTTCACGGTCGCGAGCTGCCGCTCGACCGCCTGGCTCACGAACTTCCGCTTGCCCACCGGCGGCCGCTGGCTCGCGTAGCGGGTCGCCGCCGCGCCGGCGCTTGCGGGCTTGATGTCGAGCGTGGCCGCGGAGACCGCGGCGGCGCCAAACCACTTCAATACGTCACGACGCGATGGCATGGCGTGTCTCGTCCTGTTCGCTATTGATCATCACGGTTCACTGCCCCTGCATTACGCCGGCGAGGTCCTGCACCTGCAGCGCGCGCTGCATGTCATTGAGGAGTGCCTTGCTCTTGACGCCCACGGTCACGCTCTGCCCCGGCAGGATGTCGAACGCGTTGTCGGCCATTTCCACGTCGAGGTCGCCAAACGACACCCACACGTCGCGCGCGAGGCTGTCGGTGCTGAGGGTCAGCTTGTAACCGTCCAGCGCAGGCTGCAGTTGGGTCCGGATATGCGGTGCCGGCATCCTGAGATTCCTGGCTTCGTCGAAGAACACCAGGTTGCGCGACGTCGCGCCGTCACCGTCGGTCAGCTCGAACGCGGCGAACACCGCCCGCGGATCGGCGCCGTGCAGCAGCTGCGCATCGGTGTAGCTGCCCACGGGCGTGCTGCTCAGGGCGGGCAGGTTCACCACGCGCTTGTGCTCGTCGAGCACTTTCCCGTTGAAGTCCATCAGGCGCACGCTCCAATGGCCCGCGGACGCCGTCACCTGGTCCGTCACCACCGACACCGCCGTGTTGCCGTCATGCCTCAGCGCGGCGATCAGCAGCGGTGCGTAGAAACGGCGCGCCTGGAACTGCAGCGCCTTCCAGCGACCGTACACGTCGATGCTGGACCAGGACGCACCGGGCCAGACGTCGTTGATCTGCCAGTACAGCGAGCCCATCGACTGCGGCCGCGCAGCGCGCAGGTGCTCGGCCGCCAGCGCGATGCCCTGCGCCTGCATCACCTGGCTGAGGTAGACGAAGGCCGGGAAGTCGCGCGGCGTGCCGTAGCTGCGCTCGATGTAGAGCAGCAGTCGCTGGTTGCCATTGCCGTTGTCGTACTTCTGGTGCGCCCGCATCACCGGCGACTCGGCCTGCATGTCCTCCGGCGCGGCGAACGCGCGGATGGTGCGCATCACCGGGAACGACTGCAGGCCGTACTCCGACTGGAAGCGCGGCGTGACGTTGAGGTACTCGGTCAGCGGCTTGGCCTGCCCGGACCAGACGTCCCAGTAGTGCATGTCGCCGTTGTCGGGCACGTTGGCGGGCCCCTCGTAATCGGTGCTCGGCGTGCTGGCCCAGTACGGCACCTCGCGGTCGTAGCGCGTCACCACGTCACGCAGCACGCTGCCGAACAGATGGACCATGCCCGTGACGATGAGGTCACGCTGCTTGCCGGTGAGGGACTTGGCGAAGGCATCGCGATCCGGCCACGACTCCCAGCCGGTCTGCACTTCGTTGTTGCCACACCAAAGCACGATGCTGGGATGGTCGCGCAGGCGCTTCACCTGCTCGATCGCTTCCAGCCGCGAATTCTCGACAAAGGCCGGGTCGTTCGGCGGGATCGCCCCGCCGAACATGAAGTCCTGCCAGATCATGATGCCGAAGCGGTCGGCCAGCTCGTAGAAGCGGTCCGGCAGGTAATAGCCGCCGCCCCATACGCGCAGCATGTTCATGTTCGCATCGCGGGCCGATGCCACCACGTCGTGCATGCGCAGCTCGACGTCACGCGACGGAAAGCTGTCGAACGGAATCAGGTTGGCGCCCTTAGCGAACACCGGGATGCCGTTGACGACGAACTCGAAGCTCCTGCCCCAGCGGTCCGGCTGCCTGCGCAACTCGACGCTGCGCAGGCCGACCGATCGTTCTATCCCGTGCAGCACGCCGTCGCCGTCGCGCAGGCTCACCTTGAAGGTGTACATGTCCTGCGCGCCGTAGCCGGCGGGATACCACAGGCGCGGATCGGCGATGCGCAGCGGCAGCCGGATCGGCTGGCTGCCGGGGTCCACCGTAACTTCCCGCGCCACGTGGGCGACGGATTCACCATCCGGGCCCAGCACGTCCAGGTTGACCGTCAACGGCTGGCTGCTGTCGACATCCACCTCGACCAGGGCGCTGACGTGCGCCGCCTGGCGGTCGACCTGGCTCTGCTCCACGTGCAGGTCGGCCACGCGCAGCGCGTCCCAGCTGTCCAGGTGCACGTCCTGCCAGATGCCTTCGGTGACGATGCGCGGCCCCCAGTCCCAGCCGTACTGGTAATTGGCCTTGCGTATGTAATTGGCCGTCTGCTTGCCCTTCGGTTCATCGCCGAAGGCCGAGTCGAACTCGCCCGGCAGCGCATAGGGCTGCTTGAGCAACCAGGGCTGCAGGCGCTTGATCGGCGAATAGAGCCGCACTTCCAGCTTGTTGCTGCCCTTGTGCAGCAAGGATTTCACCGGCACCCGCCAGCGACGGAACATGTTGTCGGCGGCGATCAGCTTGCTGCCGTTCAAGCTGACGTCCGCGTAGGTGTCCAGCCCATCCAGCACCAGCTCCACGTGCTCGCGCGCCAGGGTGGCCGCATCGACCTCGAAGCTGGTGCGGTACTGCCAGTCCGCCAGGCCTACCCACTGGATCTTTGCTTCGTTGTCGCGATAGAACGGATCGGCCACCTGGCGGGCCGCCATCAGGTCGGTCTGCACCGTGCCGGGCACCGTGGCGGGCTGCCACCTGGCCGCCTCCGGATGCGTCGCTGCCGCGCCATCACCGGGTGCGAGGCGGAACTGCCAGCCGTGGTCGAGCGAGAGGGTGGTCAGCGGCGCCGCCCAGGCCACCGCCGGAAGCAGCAGCGCAGCCAGGCAGGCACGCGCGAAAAAACCGGTTCGGCGTACGCAGGCCAAGCAACCGCCCTTCCCTGTGCCGCGCGTCTCGCCTGGGTGGATCGATACGATCATCTGGATATCCGTCTGACAGCTGCCGTGGCCCCCGGGACGCCGGAAACCGGTTCACTACGCTGTAGAACCCACCGACACCGCGGCGTCGCCGGCGGCCTTCGGCCTCGCCTGGCAGGCGTCGCCCGGAGCTGCAACAAGCCAGCTCCGGCCGGGCCGCACCGGGCAACGCCGGGCACGCCCCGCTACGCCGCAGGCGATTTCTCGCAAATCGTGGTTTCCCCCGATTTAGATCGATTTATATTTCACGGTAGCATCCTGCCATGAGGCGATGCATGCCGCATTGCAATATGGCTAAACGACACGGGATTTAGGTTACATTTGGATCGTTCCAACCAACGGAAAGCCGACAACATGGCCACGGAAAGCTCCGCCCCCGTCCACCGCAAGACCACGCTCAGCGACATCGCTGCCGGCTGCGGTGTTTCGCGCGCCACGGTGTCGCTGGTGTTGCGCGGCAGTCCGCTGGTGAACAAGCACACGCGGGCACGCGTGGAGGAAGAGCTGCGCCGGCAGGGTTATGTCTACAACCGCGCCGCCGCCAACTTGCGCCGACGCACCTCGTCGAGCATCGCGCTGGTGGTCAACGAGCTGGCCAATCCGTTCTTCGCAGAATTCGCCGCGGGCGTGGACGAAACCCTGGGCGAAGCGGGCTTCGTCACCCTGCTCGGCAGCACCGGCGAATCGGTCAAGCGCGAGCAGGCCGTGCTCGGCTCGCTGATCGAGCATGGCCCGGGCGGCATCATCCTCTCGCCGGCCGAAGGCAGCGAAGCGCGCGACGTGCTCAGCGCGATCGGCGGGCACCTGCCGGTGGTGCTGTTCAACCGCGAACTGGGTGGACGCCTGCCGCAATACGCGCACTGGGACCGCCTGATGCTGGACAACCAGCCCGGCACGCGGCTGGCGACCGAACATCTCATCGCACGCGGCCATCGGCGTATCGCCTTCTTCGGCGGCCATGACGACGCCAGCTCCACGCGCGAACGCCATGCCGGCTACGTGCAGGCGATGCAGGCGGCCGGACTGCCGATCGAACCTCACTGGCGCGTGCAGAGCACGCCCACGCGCATGGATGCCGTGCGCGCCACGCCCGCGCTGTTCGAAGGCGGCAGCATGCCGACCGCGGCGGTCTGCTACAACGACGCCGTTGCGCTGGGCCTGATCCTCGGGCTGCACCAGCGCGGCGTGCAGGCGGGACGCGATTTCGCGGTGACCGGCTTCGACGATATCGCCGAGGCCGCCATGAGCGTGCCGCCGCTGACGACGCTGTCCACCGCGCCCCGAGCGCGCGGCCGGCAGGCCGCTGAACTTCTCCTTGCCCGCCTGCGTGATCCGCAGGCGCCGGCAAGCACCGTGATCGCGCCGGTGGAGCTGGTCGTGCGCGAAAGCAGCTGTCCTCTTTCCTGACCACGGGATTTCGCATGGCCTTTGCAGCTCCTTCCACGCCGACGACGGCAACCAAGGCATCCGCCGGCGGTTCGACGCGCTACACCGATTACCCCATGGCCATGTCGGTGGCCACCACGATCTTCTTCATGTGGGGCTTCCTCACCGTCCTCAACGACATCCTGATCCCGCACCTGAAGTCGGTGTTCGAGCTGAACTATGCGCGCGCCATGCTCGTGCAGTTCACCTTCTTCGGCGCGTATTTCCTGATGTCGTTGCCCGCGGGCCGCCTGGTGGCGGCGCTGGGCTACAAGAAGGGCATCGTGGCCGGCCTCGCGATCGCGGCGCTGGGCGCGTTCGGCTTCTGGCCGGCGGCCGCGCTGCACTCGTATGGCGCGTTCCTCGCCGCCCTGTTCGTGCTCGCCACCGGCATCACGGTGCTGCAGGTGGCGGCCAATCCCTACGTCGCCCTGCTTGGCCCCGAGCGCACCAGCTCCAGCCGCCTCACCCTGGCGCAGGCGATGAACTCGCTGGGCACCACCCTGGGTCCTTGGTTCGGCGGCCTGCTGATCCTCTCCGCCGTCAGCGCCACCAGCATCCCCGCCGACGTACGCAAGGCGCCGGAGACGGTGCAGCTGGTGCAGGTGCTCAACGATGGCGCGCCGGCGCAGGCCGTCGTGGCCCTGCAGCAAGCGCCCGCCGATCGCCTCGTGGCCGCGCTGAACGACGCCGCCGCCACCGCGCTGGACCGCCTGCCGGCCGACGCGATCGCCACCAGCCTGAAGCCGCTGTCGTCCGAGCAGCTGGCGAACGTGCTCGACAAGCTGCCCGGTGAGGTGCTGCTCGCCACCCTTGCCGCCCAGTCGCCGCAGCAGCTGGGTGCCCTCCCCGCCGACCGCCTCGCCGGCGCGCTGGACAAGCTGACCGCCTCGCGCCTGGACGCCGCGCAGGGCCAGCAGCTGGCCTCCGTCCGCGCCACCCTGCTGCCGGAAACGCAGCAGCAGCTGCAGGCCTACCGCCAGAAGCAGGCGGAACTCGTGCAGGTGCCCTACCTGGGCCTTGGCGTCGTGCTGCTGCTGCTTGCCGCGGGCGTGTGGCTGTTCCGCATGCCGCCGCTCACCGAGTCCACCGAGCAGGCCGATGCCACGCACCACACGCTGATCGACGCGCTGCGCCACAGCCACGTGCTGTTCGGCGTGCTGGCGATCTTCTTCTACGTGGGCGCCGAGGTGTCGATCGGCAGCTTCCTGGTGAACTACCTGTCGCTGCCCGAGATCGGCCACATGAGCGAGCAGGATGCCTCGCACTACGTGTCGCTGTACTGGGGCGGCGCGATGGTGGGACGCCTGGCCGGTTCCGCCCTGCTGGTGTGGATCAACCCGCGCAAGCTGCTGGCCGCCTTCGCGGCCATCGCGGGCCTGCTGGTGCTCACCACCATGCTCACGCACGGCCAGCCGGCGATGGTGAGCGTGATCGCCATCGGCCTGTTCAACTCCATCATGTTCCCGACGATCTTCTCGCTGGGCATCGAACGCATGGGCCCGCTCACCGGCAAGGCCTCGAGCCTGCTGATCATGGCCATCGTCGGCGGCGCGCTGCTGCCGCTGGCGCAGGGCGTGCTCGCCGACCACCTGGGCATCCAGCATGCCTTCGTGCTGCCCATGCTTTGCTACGGCTACATCGTCTTCTATGGCCTGCGCGGTTCGCTGATCCGCAACCCGGCCGTACCCGCCGCCACCGCTGAGAACGCTTGATGTCCCGCTCTATTCTTTGTTTCGGCGAAGCCCTGATCGATTTCCACAGCGAAGGCAACGACTCCCGCGGTTTCCCGCGCAGCTTCGTGCCTTTCGCAGGCGGCGCTCCCGCCAATGTCGCGGTCGCCGTCGCGCGCCTCGGTGGCGCGGCGGCCTTCGCCGGCATGCTCGGCAAGGACGTGTTCGGCGATTTCCTGCTCGACAGCCTGCACGGCGCGGGCGTGGACACCACGGGTATCGCTCGCACCGACGAGGCGAACACCGCGCTCGCCTTCGTGTCGCTGGATGCCCACGGCGAACGCAGCTTCACCTTCTACCGCCCGCCCTCGGCCGACCTGCTGTTCCGCCCCGAGCATTTCCGCGAGGAAGGACTGCGCAACGCGGCGGTGTTCCACGTCTGCTCGAACAGCATGACCGACCCCGCGCTGGCCGAGACCACGCGCGACGGCATGCGCCGCGCGAGCGACGCGGGTGCACTGGTGAGCTTCGATCTCAACCTGCGTCCGGCGCTGTGGCCGCAGGGCGTCGATGCGCGTCCGCTGGTATGGCCGGCCTTGCATCTCGCCGACGTGGTGAAGCTCAGCACCGAGGAGCTCGCCTGGCTCGCCGTGGATGGCGAGGACGCCGTGCTCGAGAAGCTGTGGGAAGGACGCACGCGCCTGCTGGTGGTGACCGACGGTCCCAACTCACTGCGCTGGTTCCACCCGGATGCGGACGGCGAGCTGCCCGCCTATGCCGTGCCCGCGGTGGACACGACGGCGGCGGGCGACGCCTTCGTGGGTGGCCTGCTGCACCGGCTGGCCACGCTGGAGACGTCGGACGACCGCATCGACCATCTCGTGACCGAGTTGCCGCGCCTGCACGCCACGCTGCGTTTCGCCGCCGCCTGCGGCGCGCTCACCGTGACCCGCCAGGGTTCGTTCACCGCCATGCCCGACGAAGCCGAAGTGCTGGCCTTCATGGAGAACTACGCATGACCACGCCCGACTTCCGCAGCGAGGCATTCCTGCGCGAGCACATCGCGCAGACGATGGCGTTCTACCACCCGCACGCGATCGATCCCGAGGGCGGCTTCTTCCACTACTACAAGGACGACGGCACGATCTACGACCGCAGCCATCGCCACCTGGTGAGCAGCACGCGCTTCGTCTTCAACTACGCGATGGCGCACCTGGAGTTCGGCAACCCCGAGTACCTCGACGCCGTGCACCACGGCCTGCGCTACCTGCGCGACGTGCACCGCAACCCGGCGACGGGCGGTTATGCGTGGACCATCCGCGACGGCAAGCCCGAAGACACCATGTACCACGCGTACGGCGTCGCCTTCGTGCTGCTCGCCTACGCCACCGCCAAGAAGGCCGGCGTGCATGAGGCCGAGGCGTGGATGGACGAGACCTGGGAGCTGCTCGAGCAGCACTACTGGGACGCCGATGCCGGTCTCTACCGCGACGAGGCGAACGACCAGTGGCAGTTCACCGGCTACCGCGGCCAGAACGCCAACATGCACATGTGCGAGGCGATGCTCGCGGCCTACCAGGCCAGCGACGAGCCGCGTTACCTCGAGCGCGCCTTGCAGCTCGCCGACCACATGACGCGCCGCCAGGCCGCCAAGGCCGACGGCCTGGTATGGGAGCACTACGACACCGACTGGAACGTCGACTGGAAGTACAACCTCGACAATCCCAAGCACCTGTTCCGCCCATGGGGCTTCCAGCCTGGCCACCAGACCGAATGGGCCAAGCTGCTGCTGATCATGGAGCCGCTGCTGCTCGAACGCGGCCGCGAGGAGAACTGGCTGGTACCCACCGCCAAGCACCTGTTCGACACGGCGCTGGCGCGGGCATGGGACGACGAATTCGGCGGCATCGCCTACGGTTTCGCCCCGGACGGCAGCGTGTGCGACGACGACAAGTACTTCTGGGTGCAGGCCGAGTCCCTGGCCGCCGCCGCGCTGCTGCACGCACGCACGGGGATGGCCGAGTACGACGGCTGGTACGAGAAGCTGTGGGCGTATGCGTGGGCGCATTTCATCGACCACAAGTACGGCGCGTGGTATCGCATCCTCACCCGCGACAACCGCAAGTACGACGACGAGAAGAGCCCCGCCGGCAAGACCGACTACCACACGATGGGCGCGTGCTATGAGGTGCTGGCGCTGATCCGCGAAGGCGGCGTGCCGTAAGGGTACGTACCGGGACCTGATGCGGGAGCGCACGCTGTGCGCGATGGGGCTGTGGCCTCGCCTTTGGTGGTGCGAGGTTGTTGCTGCCTTTCCGCTCGTTGCTCGAGCCGTAGCTCCCTCTCCCTCCTGCGGCGCGAAGGTAGTCGCTGTGGGAGAGAGGGTTGGGGCATTGCCACCTTTACGGTGGTGAGGGTGCGGTTCTTGCCCCGGGGTCCAAAGAAAGCAGCTAGCCAGAGCCTCGGCCTTTTGTTGAAGCGCTCCCGCCAGGTTGCCGCTTACGCAGCGGGCGTTTCGATCGTCTGCCGACGCTCGAGTCACTTTT
>JACXTT010005188.1_pt1 | contig 19007 bp, 16 predicted proteins | sample 9270951 | NCBI WGS metagenome assembly JACXTT01 (sample SAMN15532306, study PRJNA645909) | rock metagenome | isolation source: weathered quartz diorite | place: Puerto Rico | collected 2017-06-21 | reverse complement strand
AGTGTGAAGGTCTTCGGTCACGACCTGGATCGCGAACCGGCTTTGCTCAAGCGCTCCATCGGCGTGGTGCCGCAGGAGTTCAACTTCAACCAGTTCGAGAAAACCTTCGATATCGTCGTGACCCAGGCCGGGTATTACGGCATTCCGGCGAAAATCGCCAAGGAACGCGCCGAGCAGTACCTGACCCAGCTGGGCCTGTGGGACAAGCGCGACGTGCCATCGCGGTCGTTGTCCGGTGGCATGAAGCGGCGCCTGATGATCGCCCGGGCGCTGGTGCATGAGCCGCGCCTGCTGATCCTCGACGAGCCGACCGCGGGGGTGGACATCGAACTGCGCCGTTCGATGTGGACCTTCCTCACCGAACTGAACCAGAAAGGCATCACCATCATCCTCACCACCCACTACCTGGAAGAGGCTGAGCAACTGTGCCGCAATATCGGCATCATCGATCACGGCACCATCGTCGAAAACACCAGCATGCGTCAGTTGCTCAGCCAACTGCATGTGGAGACTTTCCTCCTGGACCTGAAGAGCGACCTGCACCACGCGCCGCAGTTGATCGGTTATCCGAGCAAGCTGCTGGACAGTCGCACGCTTGAAGTGCAGGTCGACAAGGCGGTGGGGATCACGGCACTGTTCGGGCAACTGGCCACGCAGCAGATCGAAGTCCTGAGTCTGCGCAACAAAACCAATCGCCTGGAGGAGCTGTTCGTGTCCCTGGTGGAAAAAAACCTGTCGAAGGTGGCGGTATGAGTTCGGAACTGCAACCCAACCTGGTCGCCCTCAACACCATCGTTTACCGCGAAGTTCGGCGTTTTACCCGGATCTGGCCACAGACCCTGCTGCCGCCGGCCATCACCATGGTCCTGTACTTCGTGATCTTCGGTAACCTGATCGGCCGGCAGATCGGCGCCATGGGTGGATTCACCTACATGGAGTACATCGTGCCGGGCCTGATCATGATGTCGGTGATCACCAACTCCTACGGCAACGTGGTGTCGAGTTTCTTCGGCAGCAAGTTCCAGCGCTCCATCGAAGAGTTGATGGTTTCGCCGGTCTCGCCGCATACCATCCTGATCGGCTACACCCTCGGCGGTGTCCTGCGCGGACTGATGGTGGGGATCATCGTGACCCTGCTCTCGCTGTTCTTCACCGATTTGCAGGTCCATCACCTGGGCGTGACCCTGCTGGTGGTGATCCTGACGGCAACGATCTTCTCGCTGCTGGGGTTCATTAACGCGGTATTTGCGCGTAACTTCGACGATATCTCGATTATCCCGACTTTCGTGCTGACGCCGCTGACCTACCTCGGCGGGGTGTTCTACTCGATTACCCTGCTGCCACCGTTCTGGCAGACCGTGTCGCTGGCCAACCCGGTGTTGCACATGGTCAATGCCTTCCGCTACGGCATTCTCGGGGTTTCGGATATCCGCATCAGCGTGGCCATCACCTTCATGATCGTGGCGACGGTGGTGCTGTATGTCGGATGTGCCCGGCTGCTGGTCAGCGGCCGCGGTATGCGCCAGTAAGGGTTTTCATGGACGGCGCCGGGCCTGGCGCCGTTTCCATTGCCTGGCCACCCACCAGCGCCAATAGCTCATGGTCAGGTAGTAACCCAGGGCGCCCAGCGCCACTCCCAGCGCCAGCGAGCCCAGCAACAGCGGTTGCCAGAGCGTCGACAGCTGCCCGCTGATCCACGCCCAGCTCAACTCGTCCGGCAGGCTGCGTGGCGGCACGTGCAGCAGCCAGGCCCCGAGCTGGTAGGCACAATAGAAAATCGGCGGAATCGTCAGCGGATTGGTCAGCCACACCAGGCTGACGGCAATCGGCATATTGCCGCGCACCAGGATTGCCAGGAACGCCGCCAGCAGCATCTGCAAGGGCATCGGCATCAAGGCCGCAAACAAGCCCACCGCCATGGCGCGCGCCACCGAGTGACGATTGAGGTGCCAGAGGTTCGGATCGTGGAGCAGGGGACCGAAAAAGCGTAAGTGTTTGTGTTCCCTGATGCGGGTCGGGTCCGGCATGTAGCGTTTGAATAAGCGACGCGGCATAAGGCTTCTCGGGTGATTCAGGCGGGCAGTATGCCCGGATTCTAAGGGCAACCGATTCAGACTTTGTGACAGTAAATAAAGCAGCGTACGCGTAACCCGGCTATTCCGAGAACTGAACGGGTTCAAGGACTGCTTTATGCGCACAGGGATGTTGGCGCTGGCGACGGGGCTTCTGGCCTTGCGTTTTTTGCCGCAACTGCCGCCCGGCGGGCTGTTGCTAATGCTGCCGGTGATTGGCTTGATGCTGTTGCCGTTTCGCGCTTATCCGCTGGCGTTGTTTCTGTTCGGCTTCAGTTGGGCCTGTTTCCAGGCGCAACGGGCGCTGGACGATCGCCTGGCCCCGGCGCTGGACGGCCAGACGCTGTGGGTTGAAGGGCAGGTGGTCGGCTTGCCGCAACGTGGCGAACAGGTGGTGCGCTTCGAGCTGGAGGGGGCTACCTCGCGCCGTGCACGCTTGCCGGCCCGTCTGCGGCTGTCCTGGTTCGGCGGGCCGGACCTGCGCAGTGGCGAGCGCTGGCGCCTGGCGGTCCAGCTCAAGCGTGGGCAGGGTTTGCTCAATCCCGCCGGGTTCGATTATGAAGCCTGGCTGCTCGCCCGGGGTATCGGCGCCACCGGCTCGATCAAGGACGGGCAGTTGCTGGCGTCGGCCAGCGGCGGTTGGCGCGATACGCTTCGGCGCCGCTTGCTGCAAGTCGATGCCCAAGGGCAATCGGCGACCCTGGTGGCGCTGGTGCTCGGCGACGGCTCGGGGCTGTCGGCGCAGACCTGGCGCGTGCTGCAGGACACCGGAACCCTGCATCTGCTGGTGATTTCCGGCCAGCATATCGGGCTGTTCGCGGGGCTGGTCTACGCCCTGGTCGCCGGGTTGGCGCGTTATGGCCTGTGGCCGGGCCGCTGGCCCTGGCTGCCGTGGGCGTGCGGCCTGGCGTTTGCGGCGGCGCTGGGTTACGCGCTGCTGGCCGGTTTCGGCGTACCGGTGCGCCGGGCCTGCGTGATGCTCGCCATGCTGCTGCTGTGGCGTTGGCGTTATCGCCACCTGGGGGCTGTCGCGCCACTTTTGACGGCCTTGAACCTGGTGCTGCTGTTCGACCCGTTGGTGAGTCTGCAAGCGGGATTCTGGTTGTCCTTTGCCGCCGTCGCGGTGCTGATCTTCACGTTCAGCGGTCGACTGGGCGCCTGGAGCCTCTGGCAGAGCTGGACCCGGGCGCAATGGGTGATTGCCCTCGGATTGTTTCCGGCGCTGCTGTTGCTGGGCTTGCCCATCAGTCTCAGTGCGCCGCTGGCCAACTGGATCGCCGTGCCCTGGATCAGCCTGCTGGTATTGCCCTTGGCCTTGCTCGGAACCCTCCTGTTGCCAGTGCCCTGGCTGGGGGAGGGGCTGCTGTGGTTGGCCGGCGGCCTGCTGGGCGGGTTGTTTCAATGGCTCGGATGGCTGGCCGCGCAAGTGCCGGCCTGGGTCCCCGCGACCGTTCCGTTATGGGCCTGGGCGCTGAGTGGCCTGGGTGTCCTGCTGTTGTTGCTGCCCGCCGGCATGCCCCTGCGACCTTTGGGCTGGCCGCTGGTGGCGCTGGCGCTGTTTGCACCCGCGCCGCAGGTGGCGCGGGGCGAGGCCGAGGTCTGGCAACTGGATGTCGGCCAGGGCTTGGCGATCCTCGTCCGCACCCGTCAGCACAGCCTGTTGTACGACGCCGGGCCAAGGGTCGGCGAGTTCGATCAGGGCGAACGGGTGGTGCTGCCGTCCTTGCGCAAGCTCGGTGTGCGCCGGCTCGACAGGCTGCTGCTCAGCCATGCCGATGCCGATCACGCCGGCGGTGCCCTGGCAGTGTGGCGCGGCTTGCCGGTGAGCGAGGTGCTCGGTGGCGACGTCGAGGGCTTGTCCCCGCTGTTGCAGGCCCGGTCCTGTGTCAGCGGCCAGCACTGGGAGTGGGATGGCGTACGCTTTACCCTGTGGCGCTGGCCCCAGGCCCGGGACAGCAATCAATCCTCCTGCGTCTTGCAGGTCGAGGCCAATGGCGAACGTCTGCTGCTGACCGGCGATATCGATGTCGAGGCCGAGCGGGCCTTTCTCGACAGCCCGCTGGCGGTTGCCAGCGACTGGCTGCAGTCACCCCATCATGGCAGCCGCAGTTCGTCGTCACTGGTTTTCCTGCAGCGCCTGGCTGCTCGTGGCGTACTGATTTCCCGTGGACGAGGCAATGCCTTCGGGCATCCCCACCCGCAAGTCATGGCACGTTACAAAGCCCTGGGCATGGCGATCTACGACAGCGCGGAACAGGGTGCGCTGCGCTTGCTGCTGGGGCGTTTCGACGAACCGCGGTCCCTGCAGGCCGAGCGGCGTTTCTGGCGGCAATCGCCCACAGCCCTTCAATAACCTCGGGTTATTAAAGTACCCAGGCATGCGACATCACGATCTTCGGCCAGCCCAACCCCTATGTTAGAGTGGCGCACTTTTTCGAGGGGACTGTCACTGTGTGGGAATTGGTCAAGTCCGGCGGTTGGATGATGCTGCCGATCATTTTGAGTTCCATCGCCGCAACAGGCATCGTCGCCGAGCGTCTGTGGATGTTGCGGGTCAGCCGCGTGACCCCGGAGCATCTGCTCGGGCAGGTCTGGCGCTGGATCAAGGACAAGCAACTGGACAAGGAAAAACTCAAGCAACTGCGCGCCGATTCGCCCTTGGGTGAGATCCTCGCCGCGGGCCTGGCGAACTCCAAGCATGGTCGCGAGATCATGAAGGAGTGTATTCAGGAAGCCGCTGCCCGGGTCATCCACGAACTGGAGCGCTACCTCAGCGCGCTCGGCACCATTGCCGCCATGGCGCCCTTGCTCGGGCTGCTGGGGACGGTGCTGGGCATGATCGATATCTTCAGTTCGTTCATGGGCACGGGCATGACCACCAATGCCGCCGTGCTCGCCGGGGGGATTTCCAAGGCGCTGGTCACTACGGCTTCGGGCCTGATGGTGGGTATTCCGGCGGTGTTCTTCCATCGTTTCCTGTTGCGTCGGGTCGATGAGCTGGTGATGGGCATGGAGCAGGAAGCGATCAAGCTGGTCGAGGTGGTGCAGGGCGACCGCGACGTCGACATGCCAGAGGGCAAAGCGTGAAATTCCGCCGCAAGCCCCTGGAGCCCGTGGATATCAACGTGACGTCGTTGATCGACGTGGTGTTCGTCCTGCTGCTGTTTTTCGTCACTACCACCACCTTTACCCGCCAGACCGAGCTGCGGGTCGAGCTGCCGCAGGCGGTCAGCGGTTCGCCGGCCGAAGACCGTATTCCCAAGGAGCTGGATATCGCCATCAGCGCCGATGGCGTCTACACGGTGAACAACCAGCGCCTGCCGGCCAATGACCTGGCCAGCCTGATGGGCGCGCTGCAGAAAGAATCCGGCGGCGATACCAGCCTGCCGCTGTCGATCAGCGCCGATGGCAAGACGATGCACCAGGCAGTGATCACGGCAATGGATGCGGCCGGCAAGCTGGGCTTCAGCCATCTGCGCATGACCACTGTCGAAGCGGCGCCGGCACCCTGATGAGCTTCTCCAAGCATCTGCTCGCCGCCTGGTACGACGGTCATCCGGCGTTGGGCCTGCTGCGCCCGCTGGAGTGGCTGTATCGGCGGGTGGTCGACGGCAAACGCGCGCGTTTCGTCGCCGGCCAGGGGCCGATCTACCAGCCGCCGGTACCGTTGATCGTGGTGGGCAATATCACCGTGGGTGGCACCGGCAAGACGCCCCTGATTCTCTGGCTGATCGAGCATTGCCAGCGCCGCGGCCTGCGGGTCGGCGTGGTCAGTCGCGGCTACGGCGCCAAGCCGCCGCAGTTGCCCTGGCGCGTACAGGCCGACCAGGACGCGACGCTCGCCGGTGACGAACCGCTGCTGATCGTCCGGCGCAGCGGGGTGCCGATGATGATCGACCCGGATCGCGGTCGTGCGGTCAGGGCCTTGCTGGCGACGGAAAAGCTCGACCTGATCCTGTCCGACGATGGCCTGCAGCATTACCGTCTGGCCCGCGACCTGGAACTGGTGCTGATCGACGCCGCCCGCGGCCTGGGCAATCGCCGCTGCCTGCCCGCCGGTCCGCTGCGCGAGCCGGTCGAACGCCTGCAAAGCGTCGATGCGGTGCTTTATAACGGCGCCAGCGAGGACCGGGAAAGTGGCTTCGCCTTTCGCCTGCAGCCGACAACACTGGTCAACCTGCTGAGCGGCGAGCGCAAGCCCGTCGATCATTTCCCGCCCGGGCAGGCCGTGCACGCGGTTGCCGGCATCGGCAACCCGCAACGTTTCTTCAATACCCTCGAAACGCTACACTGGCAGCCTGTGCCCCATGCCTTTGCCGACCATGCCGAGTACAGTGCCCGGGCCTTGAGTTTCGAACCGGCGCTGCCACTGGTGATGACCGAAAAGGATGCGGTGAAATGCCGGGCCTTCGCGGCGCCCGACTGGTGGTACCTGGCGGTGGATGCGTTGCCCTCCGAGGCCTTCACGGCCTGGTTCGACACCCAGCTGCTGCGCCTGCTGCCCAACCGTCTCTTGCCCTAAACCCGTTTTTATCCAGGGAACCTTCATGGACACCAAACTGCTCGACATCCTCGCCTGCCCGATCTGCAAGGGTCCCCTCAAGCTCAGCGCCGACAAGACCGAACTGATCAGCAAGGGCGCGGGCCTGGCCTATCCGATCCGCGACGGCATCCCGGTGATGCTGGAAAGCGAAGCCCGTACCCTGAGCACCGACGAGCGCCTGGACAAATGACCACCCCGTTCGTCGTTGTGATTCCGGCGCGGTTTTCCTCCACCCGCCTGCCGGCCAAGCCGCTGCAACTGATCGCCGGCAAGCCGATGATCCAGCACACCTGGGAACAGGCGTGCAAAAGCAGCGCCCAGCGGGTGGTGGTGGCCACCGATGATGCGCGTATCGTCGAGGCCTGCCGGGCCTTTGGCGCCGAAGTGCTGCTGACCCGTGAGGATCATGAGTCCGGCACCGATCGCCTGGCCGAGGTTGCCACCTTGCTGGGGTTGGCGGCGGATGCGATCGTCGTCAACGTCCAGGGCGACGAGCCGCTGATTCCGCCGGTGGTGATCGACCAGGTCGCGGCCAACCTGGCGGCGCACGGTGAAGCGCGCATGGCGACCCTGGCCGAGCCGATCCATGACCTGGAAGCCCTGTTCAACCCGAACGTGGTCAAGGTGACCAGCGATATCAATGGCCTGGCCCTGACCTTCAGCCGCGCGACCCTGCCCTGGGCGCGGGATGACTTTGCCGTCAGTCGCGAGCAACTGCCGCAAGGCGTGCCTTTCCGTCGGCATATTGGCATCTACGCCTATCGTGCGGGTTTCCTGCATGACTTCGTCAACTGGGGCCCGTGCTGGCTGGAAACCACCGAACGCCTGGAGCAACTGCGAGCCCTGTGGCACGGCGTGCGGATCCACGTCGCCGATGCCCTGGAGGCGCCACCCACCGGCGTCGACACGGCTGAAGACCTTGATCGCGTTCGTCGTTTGCTGGAGGCCTGATGCGGGTTCTGTTTGTCTGCCTGGGCAATATCTGTCGTTCGCCCACGGCCGAAGGTGTATTGCGGCACAAATTGCGCGAGGCCGGATTGGCCGAACAGATCGAGGTGGCTTCGGCCGGCACCGGTCCCTGGCATGTCGGCAAGCCGCCGGACAGCCGCAGCCAGCGGGCGGCGCGGATGCGCGGCTATGACCTGTCGGCCCAGCGCGCCCGGCAGGTTGCGGCGGCGGACTTCAACCGCTACGACCTGATCCTGGCCATGGATCAGAGCAACCTGCGCAACCTCAAGTTGTTGCAGCCGGCTCAGGGCAAGGCCGAGCTGGACCTGTTCCTGCGCCGTTATGACGGGGCGGTGGAGGAAGTGCCGGATCCGTACTACGACGAAGAGCACGGTTTCGAGCAGGTGCTGGACCTGATCGAACAGGCCTGTGATCGACTGGTGATCGAACTCAAGGGGCGTCTATGACCCTGCAACTGCAAGCCGGGGTGTCCCTCAAGCCCTATAACAGCTTTGGCGTCGATGTTCGCGCGCAGTGGTTCGCCGAGGCCCATAGCGATGACGATGTCCGCGAGGCCCTGGCTTATGTGGCGCGGCATCGACTGCCGTTGCTGGTGATCGGCGGTGGCAGCAACCTGCTGCTGACGGCGGATATCCAGGGGCTGGTGCTGCGCATGGCGACCCGGGGGATTCGGCTGTTGAGCGATGACGGCGTACGGGTTGTGATTGAAGCGGAGGCCGGCGAACCCTGGCACCCGTTTGTACTGTCGACCCTGGGCCTGGGCTGGAGCGGGCTGGAGAACCTCAGCCTGATTCCCGGCACCGTGGGCGCGGCACCGATGCAGAACATCGGCGCCTATGGGGTCGAGATCAAGGATGTGTTCGCCGGGCTGACCGCGCTGGACCGCCAGAGTGGCGAGTTGCGCGAGTTTTCCCTGGAGGACTGCCGGTTCGGTTATCGCGACAGCCTGTTCAAGCATGAAGTCGGGCGTTGGTTGATCCTGCGTGTACGCTTTGCCCTGAGTCGTGTCGAGCATCTGCATCTGGAGTACGGACCGGTGGCCCAGCGCTTGGGCGAGCAAGGCGTGAGCCAGCCGAACGCGCTGGATGTCAGTCGCGCCATTTGCAGTATTCGCAACGAAAAGCTCCCGGATCCGGCGGTGCTGGGCAATGCCGGCAGTTTCTTCAAGAACCCGCTGGTTTCGGCGACGTTGGCCGCCGAACTGAAGTTGCAGCATCCTGGCCTGGTGGGTTATCCACAGGCGGACGGCCAGGTGAAGCTGGCGGCGGGCTGGTTGATCGAGGCGGCGGGCTGGAAAGGTTTTCGCGAAGAGGATGCGGGTGTGCATCGTTTGCAGTCGCTGGTACTGGTCAATTACGGCGCCGCGAGCGGTCTGCAATTGCTGGCCCTGGCGCGGCGCATCCAGGCTGACATCTTGCAACGATTCTCCGTTGATCTGGAAATGGAGCCGAACCTCTACTGAAGCTATGCTGAAGACGGGTTCACCCCGAAAGCCCTGTATATGTAGCGTATACAGGGCTTTTTTATTGATACGGCTTTCCTTGGGCCGACTAACGCTGTAGATACTGACTTCAATAACGGATTAATGAAGCATTTACTTCATGAGAAATCCGATCAGCCTGAGTTCGTCTGCTGTGCCGTGCGTGCGGCTGCCGTTGGCAGAGGCCTCGACCCCATAACCTCGAACTATGCGGGCGTGCTTATGATTACCCTGAAACTCAACGGTCAAGAACACCCACTGGACGTCACCGAGGACATGCCGCTGCTCTGGGCCATCCGTGATGTGGCGGGTTATACCGGGACCAAATTCGGTTGTGGCATGGGCCTGTGCGGTTCCTGCACCGTGCACATCGACGGGCTGCCGGCGCGCTCCTGCATCACCCCCGTCGGTTCCGTGGTGGGGCAGAGCGTCGCTACCATCGACAACCTGCACAGCGACCCGGTCGGCCAGGCAGTACAGCAGGCCTGGCTGGATGGCGGTGTCGCCCAGTGCGGTTTCTGCCAGGGCGGGCAGATCATGTCGGCCACGGCCTTGCTCAAGGTCAATCCCAAGCCCAGCGACGCCCAGATCGAAGAGGCGATGATCGGCAATATCTGCCGTTGCGGGACCTATAACCGCATCAAGACCGCCATCCACCAGGCCGCGGCCCATCTGCAGGAGGCCAAGGCATGAACCCGTCGCTGAACGATTTCGCCCTGAGCAATCTCAGCCGGCGCGGTTTTCTCAAGGGCGTCGGTGCCTCCGGTGCGCTGGTCCTGGCGGCGACCTGGGGCTTGCCCGTGGCCTTTGCCGAAGGCGAGCAGAAGTACGGGGCCGACCATATGCCCAATGGCTGGGTCGATGATCCCAAGGTTTATGTGAGCATCGAGGTCGACGGCAGTGTGACGGTGATCTGCAACCGTGCCGAGATGGGCCAGGGCGTGCGCACCAGCCTGAGCATGGTGGTGGCGGACGAGCTCGAGGCCGATTGGGCCCGGGTCAAGGTCAGGCAGGCGCCGGGGGACGAGGCGCGTTTCGGCAACCAGGACACAGACGGCTCACGTAGCATGCGTCACTGGTACGAGCCGATGCGGCGTTGCGGTGCGGCGGCCCGGACCATGCTTGAACAGGCGGCGGCTGCGCAATGGAAAGTCCCGGTGACGGAATGCCGGGCGCAGTTGCACAAGGTTATCCACAGCCCGAGCGGGCGCGAACTCGGTTACGGCGCCCTGGCGGCGGCCGCCGCCGCGCTGGCCGTGCCTGCCCGCGACAGCCTGAGGCTCAAGCAGGCGTCGGAATTCCGTTATATCGGCAAGGAGTCGTCCCGGGCCATCGACGGTGCGGATATCGTCAACGGCCGCGCCTTGTACGGTGCCGATGTGCATTTCGAGGGTACGGTCTATGCCACCGTCGCCCGGCCACCGGTGTACGGCGGCAAGCTCAAGTCCTTCGATGCCGCCGCCGCGCTGAAGGTCCCGGGAGTGCTCAAGGTCCTGGAAATTGAAAACCGCCCGTTGCCTTCCGAGTTCCAGCCGCTGGGTGGGGTGGCGGTGATTGCCAGCAATACCTGGGCGGCGATCAAGGGGCGCGACGCGCTGACGATCGTCTGGGATGACGGCGCCAATGCCGGTTATGACTCCATTGCCTACCGTCAGCAACTGGAGGCTTCGACGCGCCAGCCCGGCAAGGTGGTGCGCGATACCGGCAATGTCGACGAAGCCTCGAAGCGCGCCGACAGCCAGTTCGAAGCCGGTTATTACCTGCCGCACCTGTCCCAGTCGCCGATGGAGCCGATGGTCGCCATCGCCCGTTTCAACGATGGCCACTGCGAAGCCTGGGCGCCGACCCAGGCGCCCCAGGTGACCCGCGAACGGATCGCCGAGCGCCTGGGAATAGGCTTCGACCAGGTGACCGTCAACGTGACCCTGCTTGGTGGCGGTTTCGGTCGCAAGTCCAAGCCGGACTACATCATCGAGGCGGCGATTCTTGCCAAGGCGATGCCAGGCAAGGCCGTGCGCGTGCAATGGACCCGTGAAGACGACATCCACCATTCCTATTTCCATACCGTGTCGGCGGAATACCTGCGGGCCAGCCTGAACCAGGACGGCACGCCTTCCGGTTGGCTGCACCGCACCGTGGCCCCGAGCATCACCGCGCTGTTCGCGCCGAACATGAACAACGAGGGCGGCTTTGAGTTGGGCATGGGCTTTACCAACATGGCCTACAACATCCCCAACGTGCGCCTGGAAAACCCGGAAGCCAAGGTGCATACGCGGGTGGGCTGGTACCGTTCGGTGTCGAATATCCCCCATGGTTTCGCCATCCAGAGTTTTGTCGATGAGCTGGCCCACAAGGCCGGGCAGGATCCCCTGGCCTATCAGCTCAAGTTGCTCGGACCGGATCGCCGGATCGACCCGCGAACCTTGAGCGAGCAGTGGAACTACGGCGAGTCCCCCGAGCGTTATCCCATCGACACCGGTCGCCTGCGTACGGTCCTGGAAACCGCCGCCAAGGCCGCCGGCTGGGGGCGCGAGCTGCCGCCAGGGCGTGGTCTCGGGCTGGCGGTGCATTACAGTTTTGTCACCTATGTGGCGGCAGTGATCGAGGTGGAGGTCAAGGAGGATGGCGGCTTGATCGTGCACAAGGCCGATATCGCCGTGGACTGTGGCCCGCAGATCAACCCGGAACGGATTCGCTCGCAGTTCGAGGGCGCTTGCGTCATGGGCCTGGGCAACGCCGTGCTGGGTGAGATCAGCTTCAAGGACGGCAAGGTCCAGCAGGACAATTTCCATATGTACGAAGTGGCGCGCATGTCCCTGGCGCCGAAGGAGGTGGCGGTGCATCTGGTCACGCCGCCGGGCGAGGTGCCTTTGGGTGGTGTCGGTGAGCCGGGGGTGCCGCCGATTGCGCCGGCACTGTGCAACGCGATCTTTGCCGCCACCGGCAAGCGTATCCGCAACCTGCCGATTCGCTACCAGCTGCAAGGCTGGAACTCGGTGAAAGCCTGATGGACAGCGTTGATCTGAATGTCCTGCGCAGTGTCCTGCAATGGCGTCGCGCGGGGCAGCGGGTGGTGCTGTACAGCGTGGTCCAGACCTGGGGCAGTGCGCCGCGCCAGCCGGGGGCGATGTTGGCCTTGCGCGAGGACGGCGTGGTGATCGGCTCAGTGTCCGGGGGTTGTATCGAGGATGACCTGATCCAGCGCCTGCAGGATGGGCGCGTGTCGGCGGCTGGACCGGCGGTGCAGTTGATCACCTATGGGGTGACGCGGGAGGAGGCGGCGCGTTTTGGCCTGCCCTGTGGCGGCACCTTGCGCCTGACCGAGGAGCGGGTCGAGGATCCGGCATGGGTCGCCGAGCTGTTGCGGCGCTGCGAAGACCACGAGATAGTGGCCCGCGAACTGGACCTGCACAGCGGTGCGGTGACGCTGCATCCGGCGGCCAGGCAGGATGTGCTGACATTCGACGAGCGGACCTTGCGGGCGATCTATGGGCCGCGCTGGCGCTTGTTGTTGATCGGCGCCGGGCAGTTGTCTCGTTATGTGGCGGAGGTGGCGCGGTTGCTGGATTTCGAGGTACTGATCTGTGATCCGCGCACGGAGTTTATCCAGGGCTGGGAGGCGCAGCACGGGCGTTTTGTGCCGGGTATGCCGGATGAAGCGGTGCTTGGCATCGAAACCGATGAGCGTACGGCGATTGTCGCGCTGACCCACGATCCGCGCCTGGATGACATGGCGCTGCTCACGGCGCTGAATTCCCGGGCGTTTTATGTCGGCGCGCTGGGTTCGCGGGTCAATAGTCGCAAGCGCAGGGAGAACCTGGCGCTGCTGGGTTTGAGTAGAGAGGACATCGGGCGCTTGCATGGGCCTATTGGCTTGCACATCGGCAGTCATACACCGGCGGAGATTGCCTTGTCCTTGATGGCCGAAATCGTTGCGATCAAGAACGGCGTCGAATTGCGGCAGAAAAAATCGGAGTTGGCGACCAGTGAGTGAGGCGGTCGCGGCCATTGTCCTGGCGGCGGGGCAGGGCAGTCGCTTTCGGCAGGTGGCGGGGGCCGATCAGGACAAGTTGCTGGCGCTGTGCGTTGGGCGCGATGGTGTCGAGCGAGCGGTGTTGGAGCATGTGCTGCTGGGTTTGCCGCAGGGGCTTGGAGTCCGATTGCTGGTGACGACGGCGGATCGGGTCGAGGTGATTCGCCTGGCACAGGCGTATGAGTGTCGGGTGTTGCTGATCGAGTCGACGGGCATGGGCGACAGCCTCGCCGCCGCCGTGGCAGCGACGGCTGATCGGGCGGGGTGGCTGGTGCTGCTGGGGGATATGCCGTTTATCCTGCCGGAGACGGTTGTGCGAGTAGTGGAGGGGATTGAAGGTGACGGTATCTGCGTGCCGGTCTTTCAGGGTGAGTATGGGCATCCGGTAGGGTTCGGGCGTTCGTTTGGGCCGGCCTTGATGAGGTTGTCGGGGGATCGCGGGGCCAAACCGTTGTTTGCGGGAGGCAACGTGCGAGAGCTGTCTGTCGAAGATCGTGGTGTGCTTTTGGATGTGGATGTACCTGCAGTGCTTATTCCAGGGGGCTACATCTGAGATCTCCTATGCGATTTTCTTTTATAGGAATCAAACATTCGAATAGCTCCTCACCCGAAATCCTGAGTCGAGTAATCGATAACGTTGCATGTAATCCTTCTTTTGAAAAAGCTATATTTTCAAAAGAGGCATCAGTGAATCCGGTCATAAAGGACTTTTCTTCAAAAGTGCAGATTTTTTTCTTTGATGAAATGCTCCAGTTTTTTTCCGGGTCTAGGATTTCTATGTTTAAGCAAGGGTGGTTGTCTCTGGTTATCAAGTATCGGGCTACGATATTTCCAATGCGCTCGGATTTTAATTCAAAAATTGATCCGTAAGTTATCTGTTCTGCGCTTATGTTTGCGGTGTAAGCGAACAGCAAAAATATTATTTTTTTCATAAAGCTATCTCGTGAGGTGTCTTGTTCGTCTATGGAATCTGTCGGGTGGTACATTTGGCCAATTTGAGCTGTTGCCCATTACGTCTGTCAGCTTTGAAAGATTATTGTTTACAAAGTGCTTTTGTATTAGGGTTCTGGAGCGAGTGCCGTAGTCTCCTCTATAGGTTAAATCTACTATTAGGTCCTGTATTTTTTTGTCTATTGAGTTCCAATTTAATGTTCCGTAATGGAATTTGTTGAACTCTGTCGCTGAAATGCGTAGGACGTCACCTTTCATTTTTTCATATACAGGTATAAATAGGTCGTGCTGCTGTTTTCTAGAGATGGAAAATCTCTTGATCTCTAGGCTGGCCGCCTTGAGATAGTTTCTTGCTATTTGACCTTTAAGCCCCTTTGCGCCCATCAACCAGCTATACAGTGGCTCATCGATATTTGCTGCAGTTAGATCGGACTCGACATTCTCCCTCTGTCCTAAATCATACCCTCGGCCAATGGTTATTCCCGAAGCACCACCCGGCCAGTGCACTTTGCGGCTGAAATAGATATGCAACGGATGTGCAGGATCCTCAATATCATTACCCTCCACATCAAACGTCAGCTGTCCTCGCTCCACTCTGAGCCACTTGAGATCGCTTTCATCTTCTATCGCAACAAAGTTCGCCAACAACCCGATGGGATGGAAATGCCAGGCTTTCCCGTCCGAGCTGATCCCATGCTTGCCCGCCAACTCTGCCCACCAGGACAGTTTCCGAATACGCTTTTTTTCTTCCTCCCAACGTTCATTGGGCTCGTTTTCGTTATGACGCAGCAGGGGATCCAGCTCATTCCATTTGGCGGGATTCCACAACCACTCGCTTTCGTAATGGACAATCAGCTGCGAAATGGCTTGAGCGTGGTGGGGATTGTCCAGCGCGGTGCGAATTCGCTCTGGCGTCAGCAGCGGGCTGACCGCGATGGAGTCGGCGTTGCCCTGGATGATCTGGCGCAACCGGGTCTTGATCGGGCCATTGTTCGCCTTGTGCACCAGCAAGTCGTAGTCGGCCTGTTGCACCTTGCTGAACAATTCCAGCGCCTGGAGATGGCAAGCCAGTTGTTCGCTATGGCAGCTCGTTTCGCGCAGGCAGTCGAAGCCCGCCCAATCCCACGGACTGTAGTGGTCGAAGAACAGCGTGCTCTCGCCCAGCCAGCCGCTGACACGCTGGCCGCTGGCATCGGCCATGCGGTTCTTGAGATGCCACCAGTTCTGGGTGTACGGCTTCAGGCCGGGAGGGGCAAAGGTGTCGCTGATCCGGTGATCGGACGGCAGGTTGTCCAAGATTACCCGTGGCAGGATCAGCCCAGGAAGCGTTCGCAGGCTGCGCATCGACATCTTTGGTGGATTGGCGGCATTGATCTGCGCTGTATGAGGCGCCAGCGCACTGGCGATGGCGCTGATGCGTGCCAGCGCTCTTTCGCTGTCGGGAAGGCGAGCGGCATAGGCACGACTGTTTTCGATAAAGGCCGGAACATCGTCACAACTGAAGATTTCCAAGTGCAGCAGGCCAGCGCCATCCGCATCACGGGGCGTGCTGAAGGTGCCGGGATGGCCGATCAATTCCCCTGCCTTAATGGCAAGCGGGGTGTCGGGAAGGACGACTCGCCCCTTGGCTTCAGGCTCTCCCATCCAGAACGTGGGCCTGGCTCTGCCGGGCTCAAGCTGGTAGTGCTCCCAACTGAGCAGATGCATGTACAGGCTGTAGAACGTCAATGACGGCGATGAGCTGGTTGCACTGTGCGGCTCGCCAGGAAGGCTCAGGCAATGCTTGACCAATACGAATCCCGTCGAATAGTCAGTCGGTTCGCCGTTGGCCTTGAGGGAGGAGGGGTAGTCCTGATCGATACGGTAGGCAATGACTTCGCCGTCGGCGATGCAACGCACGGTGTCCTGGTTGAGGAGCGCTGCGGTGCGCTTGTCGAAATGCACCCCGCCATGCCAGAGGCCGCTTTGTCCCAGTGGATAGGTGCCGCTGATGGCCTTTGCCAGGGCGTCGTAGCAGCTTTGCGGGTCAGCGACCTCCCGGCTGCGAGCGCCGGCAGTCTTGAACGGAAAGCACCAGGCCAGTGTCTTGTTTGCGTCTGTCATGAACATCGCCCTCTCACCCATCCTTGAGAGGCTTGACTGTGCACCGACGAAAAACTGAAGTCAGTCAGCGGAGTTCAATCTGCAATGTAAGGCCTTTCCTCTCTATATGAAGGCCTTAACCTCAAATGGGCGGGACTCGTCAGGCAGCCTTTAATCACGGACAAAAAAAGCCCCGCTTGCATCGCTGCAAGCGGGGCTTTTCAACAGCCGTCAGAATCAGACGAGGGGTTTAGTCTCGTGGGCTTTTTCCGGGGCTTTGGGGCTGTGTTCAACCACTTCTTCGACGGACTGCAGGTTTTCGTCGATGGTCGGTGCAACCGTCTCGCTTTCAGCGTGCACCGGCGCTACCGGAGCCGCTTCAGGTGCAGGAGCCGGTTCAGCGGCGACCACGGCCTCTACTGCCGGGGCAGCAGCGGCACGTTCGGCGGCTTCCTGGGCCAGACGCTCTTCTTCACGCTTGCGACGACGCACTTCACGTGGATCGTTCGGCGCGCGACCGCTGCTGGTCAGGGTGCTGGCGGGTGCTGCCACCTCGACAACCGGTGCAGCCGCCTCGGCCACTACCGGAGCAGGCTCTGGCTGTGCAACCACGACTTGCTCTGCAGCCACCACAGGTTCAGTCACCGGAGCTTGCGGAGCGGCCGCTGGCTCGGACCATTGGAACGTGGCCTGGACTTCCTGAGCTGGCTCTGCTGCTTGTGCAACCGGAGCTTCAACAACCGTGGCTTCGGCGACAGGAGCTTGAGCAACAGGCTCTTCAACTGCCGGTGCTGCGATAGCGGGTTCAGGTGCTACGAATACCGGCGCTTCAGCGACAACAACCGGCTCGACAGCAGCTTCAACCACAGGCTCGGCGGCGCGAACCGGAGCGACTTCCACTTCCGGTACCACAGGGGCTTCTACCGGGGTGGTTGCTTCAACGACCGGCGCTTCAACCGCAGGTGCTTCCTGGGTCGCGGCGGTGGCCAGTTCGGCCTGCTGATGCGCCTGGGCTTCGGCTGGAGCACTGATCACGCTGCCGGCGACAGCAGCGGTCACGGCCAGGCCGGCAGCCAATTCGGCAGCGGTGGCTGGTTCGTGGTGTTCTTCGCCGCCTTCTTCCGAACCTTCGATCACATTGCCGTTGGCGTCACGCTGACGCTCGCGACGGTTGCTGCGACGACGCTGGCCACGGGAGCGACGACGTGGACGATCGCCACCTTCGGCGTTGTCCTGGCCGTCTTCCTGCAACTGCTCTTCGCCCTGCAGAACTTCTTCTTCGGTGGAGGCAGCGGCCTGCTCGGCACGCGGCTGGCGTTCTTCACGCGGTGGGCGTGGCTGGCGCTCTTCACGCGGGGCACGGGCCGGACGTTCTTCAGCGACTACGGCGGCAGCCGTTGCAGCAGCGGCGACGGCCGGTGCGGCATCCAGCGGCTCACGCAGTTCACGCACGCGTTCTTCACGCTCGCCACGTGGCTTGCGATCTTCACGCGGGGCGCGCGGTGCACGTTCTTCACGAGGGGCACGTGGAGCGCGTTCCTCGCGGGCTACGGCCGGTGCTTCGTCACGGGCTTCGCGCAGTTCACGCGGCGCACGCTCTTCACGCGGAGCGCGTTCTTCCCGTGGGGCGCGTTCTTCACGAGGCTCGCGCGGTGCACGTTCTTCACGTGGCACGCGCTCTTCGCGTGGCTTGCGCTCTTCATCGCGGCGACCGTTACGGCTGCGGCTCTGCTGGCGACCACTACGACGCTCTTCGTTGCGAGCCGGGCGCTCGGCCGCCGGTTTTTCAACCACGGCTGGGGCAACCGGCTCTTCCTTGCTGGCGAACAGGCTGACCAGGGACTTCACCAGGCCCTTGAACAGGCTTGGCTCGGCCACGACAGGCGCTGGGGTCGCCACGGGAGCTGCCACCACTTCGGTCGGAACCGGGGCGTTGGCGCGGGCCGGAGCGGTCTTGACCGCCGCTTCCTGGCGAACCAGGGTGCGGGTGGCCGCAGCCGGCTGGACGTCTTCGACTTCGGCGGCAGCCGCGGCGATTTCGTAGCTGGACTGGGCGCTGTGGGCTTCCGGGCTGTCGTCGCGCAGGCGTTGCACTTCGAAGTGCGGCGTCTCCAGGTGATCGTTCGGCAGGATCACGATGCGCGCGCGGGTGCGCAGTTCGATCTTGGTGATCGAGTTGCGCTTCTCGTTGAGCAGGAACGCGGCGACCGGGATCGGCACCTGGGCGCGGACTTCGGCGGTGCGGTCCTTCAGGGCTTCTTCTTCGATCAGGCGCAGGATCGCCAGGGACAGCGACTCGACGTCACGGATGATGCCGGTGCCGTTGCAGCGCGGGCAGACGATGCCGCTGCTTTCGCCCAGGGACGGACGCAGGCGCTGACGGGACATTTCCAGCAGGCCGAAGCGCGAGATACGACCCACTTGGACGCGGGCACGGTCGGCTTCCAGGCATTCGCGGACTTTTTCTTCCACGGCGCGCTGGTTCTTGGCCGGGGTCATGTCGATGAAGTCGATGACGATCAGGCCGCCGATGTCGCGCAGGCGCAACTGGCGGGCGATTTCTTCAGCGGCTTCCAGGTTGGTCTGCAGCGCGGTTTCTTCGATGTCGCTGCCTTTGGTGGCGCGGGCCGAGTTGATGTCGATGGACACCAGGGCTTCGGTCGGATCGATCACGATGGAGCCGCCGGAAGGCAGTTCGACGACGCGCTGGAAGGCGGTCTCGATCTGGCTTTCGATCTGGAAACGGTTGAACAGCGGCACGCTGTCTTCGTACAGCTTGATCTTGCTGGCGTACTGCGGCATCACCTGGCGGATGAAGGTCAGGGCTTCGTCCTGGGCTTCAACGCTGTCGATCAGCACTTCGCCGATGTCCTGGCG
>JACXTT010005187.1_pt1 | contig 19008 bp, 10 predicted proteins | sample 9270951 | NCBI WGS metagenome assembly JACXTT01 (sample SAMN15532306, study PRJNA645909) | rock metagenome | isolation source: weathered quartz diorite | place: Puerto Rico | collected 2017-06-21 | reverse complement strand
TCGAAGCTGCCAAACGGCGCTACGATGACGCTGCCGGTCGCGTTGACAAAGTGAATCGAGATGAGTCCTACCGCAGCAGCCATCTCGGCCCAGTCTCCCACGCGGCCGATGTGCCCCGAGTTGCGCAACGCGACGGCCGCCAGCCCTATGCGCTGGCACTTGTCGATTCCGATTTGGACCGCCTGCGGCGCTACCGTCTGTCCAAATCCATACTTGCCATCGACCACCGCCAGGACCGGTGTATCAATCAGCACATCGACCTTCTGATCGGCGATGAGGAGCCCGTCGCGCTGCATCTGGATATAGCGGGGCACCCGCACCACCCCGTGACTATCGTGCCCCGCGAGATTGGCCGCGACCAGATAGCGCCCGATCCGCTCAGCTTCTGCGCGCGAGCAACCGGCCGCGGCGAACGTGTCTGCCACCAGTCGCTCGAGCGTGTCGGCTGCAATGCTTACGGTCCCACTAGCCATCAGGTCCTCACCAGGTGAGTTGGATTCGGTGCGTTTCCAAAGATCACCCGCCGGCTGCGAAAAGCGCGTGGTCTCACGGTCACGAGCAGCATCAGCCCTAGCCCTTCGTCGCACCCGCGGTCAAGCCGGCGATATAGTAGTCCATCAGGAAAGCGTAGATGATTAGCGGGGGAGCAGCGCCCAACAACGCACCGGTCATGATCTGTCCCCAGCTGAACACGTCGCCCTTGATCAGTGTGGTCACGATACCTACCGGCAGCACCAGCTGATCGGTCGAGGTGGTAAACGCGAGCGGATAGAGAAACTGCGCCCACGCTACCGTGAACGCGAAGATGGTCGCGGCGATGATGCCCGGCAGCGCAACCGGCATGAAAATCTTGGTGAGAATCTGCAGGTAGCCGGCGCCGTCGATCACCGCCGCTTCGTCGAGCTCCTTGGGGATGCTGGCGAAGTAGCCGATCATGATCCACGTGCAGAACGGCACGGTGAGCGTCGGGTAAATGATGATCAGCACCCACCAGTGATTGAGGAACTCGATCCCGGTCAGGTCGTGCAGGAACACGAAGATCTTGAACAACGGAATGAAGAGCAGCGTGTCCGGAACCAGATAAGTCAGAAACACGCCGGTGGCGAGCGTCGCCGACCCCCAGAACTTCATGCGCGACAGCGCGAACGCGGCTGGAATGCTGACCAGCATCGTCACGAAGACCACCACCAGCGCCACCACCGCGGAGTTGCGGAAGAACGTCAGATACGTTGGCGAAGTGAGGATCTCGATGTAATTCTGCAGCGTGGGATTGAGCACCCACCAGGGCGTGGTTGCCGCCGAGATCTCCGCGCTGGTCTTGAGCGAAGTGACCAACATGTACACCGGCGGGGTGAGGAAGAAGATGACGAAGATCACCAGAAACACATACGACCACACCAGTGCACGCCGGCGGTCCCTGCGCATGCTGGCCCTGGGCGGTTGGCGTGCGTCGGCGGCGAGGCTCGCTGCGGCAGTCATGATCAGGCTTCGGTGGAGCGCTTGTTGATGTCGCGCAGGATGAAGACGGCAGCGAGCGCCAGGATCGGAAACATGAACAGCGAAACGCAGGCGCCCAGCGGGATGTCGTTGCTTTCGATGCCGATCCGGAACGCCCACGTGGCGAATACATGCGTCTGGTCCACCGGACCGCCGCTGGTCAGGATGCGCACGATGTCGAAGTTGGCGAAGGTGACGATCAACGAGAACAGCACGGTGATGGCGATGATGTTGCGCATCATCGGTATAGTGATAAACCACATCTTCTGCCACCAGTTGGCGCCGTCGATCGCAGCGGCTTCGTAGAGCTGCTCGGGCACCGACTTGAGCGCTGCGAGATACATGATCATGAAGAACGGTGCGCCGACCCAGACATTCACCAGGATCACCGCGAACCGCGCCCAGTAGGGGTTGCCCAGCCATGGCACAGCGCTCCCGCCCAGCCTCTGGAGCACCCAGTTGAACGCGCTGTAGGAAGGATCGAACAGCCACAGCCACGCAAGCACGCTCATCGCCGGTGGCATCACCCAGGGCACCAGCAGCATGCCGCGCCATTTGCGCTGCCCGCGAACCGGAATGTTGTGCACGAAATGCGCGACCATGAAGCCGATCAGGGCCTTGAACACCACAGCGCTCACGGCGAAGATGATGGACTGCTTCACCACCATCCAGAACGTTTCCCGCGTGAACAGGAACGAGAAATTACCGAGTCCGACGAAGTGCTCCATCGACTTGTTGAGCATCGCCAGATAGAAGGAGTAGAACGCCGGATAGACCACCAGCGAGCCTATGATTAGGATGAGCGGCAGCGTCATTGCGAACGCGACGGTGGACTTGCGCCGCACGATTTTTCCGAGCGTCACCCGGCGCCCACCGGTGCTCACGCCCACGCGAGGCGCTACCGCATCGACCATACAGCTGCTCTCCCTTATGCGCTGTGCGCGCTACGCGCGCATGAAGCCTTCCAGCTCCGATGAAGCCCAGGCGATGACCTTGTCCATCGCCTCGCCGCCTTGCGTGAACTTGGCGATCATCTTGGTGATCGTGGCCTGGGTGTACATTTGGGTGGCGATCGGTGCCGGCGCGGGTGCGCCGGAAATGGAGACGATCTGATCGCCGCTCGGCGGATAGTTGTAGAGCGTCCCTTTGGGCGGGCTCACTTCGCCCCAGATCTGGAAGTCCCGCAGACCCGCGAAAGACGGGATGTCGAACCCACCGCTGGCGATCACGAGCTGCTCGACCGCTGCGCGCTGGGACAGGTACGTGAGCAGGCTGCGGGCGGCAGCCTTGTTCCTGGAGAACTTCCAGATGCCCCAGAAGAACGGCAATCCCGGGTTGAAACGTCCCTTCGGTCCCTTGGGCGAAGGGAAGGTCCACAGCTGCTCGGCCACTTTGGGATTGTCGCGCTTGGCCACTGCATACGCGCTGGGCGGGTTCATGATCAGCGCGCCCTTGCCCGAGATCAGCCACTTGTTGTTCGAGGCGTCATCCCACGCGAACACATCCTGCGGGAGGAACTGGACCAGCTTCTTGCAGTATTCCATCGCCTCGCGCGTCGCGTCGGAGTTGACCGTGATGTTGCCCTTGGCGTCCACCAGATGTGCGCCATGTGCGGCGAAGATCGCACCCGCCGAGTCGACTGAATCGGCGGTTTGCCCCATGCCGATGCCGAACGGAAAGCCGGCCTTGAAGCACTTCTCCGCAGCGACCAGGAACATGTCCCAGGTCCATTTGTCGGCAAGCCCTTTGTCGGGCGGTGCGCCGGCCGGATACATCTTGGTGATATCGAGCCCGACGTACTGCTTGAACAGATCGATGCGGGCGCACGGCCCCTTCATCTGACTGCCGGCGGTTGCGGGCACGGCGATCCAGTGGCCCTGCTGCTTGCCGAGATATTCGACGGCCGTGGGCACAGCGCCGTATTGCGCAATGAGGGGCTGCACCACGTCATCCACCGGTTCCAGGCTGGCGGTCTGTCCGGGCCCGTACCAGATCGGCAGGGACAGAATGTCGTGCCCGGATTTCGCCTGCGCTTCCGAGGTGACGGTGAGCAGCAGCTTGTTGCCCTGCGAGGTGATGTAGTCGATCTTGAGGTCGACCTTCTCCTTCGCCGCCCACTCGTTGCAGAGCTTGGTGAGGGTATCGTTGGCGCCGGGCACCCAGTGATCCCAGAAGCCGACGGCGAGCGATCCCGCGGCGTGCGACGTGCGGACATAGGGCGCGGCCAATGCAGCGGCCGGGGCCGACAAGAAACGGCGACGATCGATCATGGAAGTCTCCTCCGTTGCCTGCTATGTGACGCGCTGGCGTTTACCTTATGATGCACCTTATCTGCGCGGATGTGGCGGTACTCTAGGACCGCGTTTGTTTCGAACCACGACATGGCGGATTACGGTGAGAGAAAACACGATCAGGACGATCTGGAAACGCGGCGGTGCGGTGATCAACGGCTGGCTGGGAATTCCCAGCTCGGTGGCCGCCGAAAACATGGCTCAAGCCGGCTGGGATGGGCTGACGGTGGATCTGCAGCACGGTCTGGTAGACTATCAGACCGCGGTCACGATGATGCAGGCGATCGCGACCGTGGGCACGCCGACGATGTGCCGGGTCGCGTGGCTCGAGCCCGGCATCATCATGAAGCTGCTCGATGCCGGCGCCTGGGGCATCGTCTGTCCGATGATCAATACACGTGCCGAGTGCGCGCAGTTCGTCGGCGCCTGCCGCTATCCGCCGCGCGGCTATCGCAGCTTCGGCCCGGTGCGTGCGCAGTGGTACTGCGGTGCGGACTACTTCAAGAACATCAACGACAACGTCATCAGCATGGCGATGATCGAGACCAAGCAGGCGGTGGAGAATCTGGAAGATATCCTCGCGGTGCCCGGATTGGACTCGATCTACATCGGACCGAACGATCTCGCGATCTCTCTGGGCTACGGCCCCTCTAGCGTGCCGACCGACAAAGCGGTGCTCGATGCGATCAAGTACATCGTCGACACCGCCAAGAAACACAAGATCTACGCTGGCATTCATTGCGGCTCGACCAAGATGGCGAAGGAGATGATCGCGCTCGGCTTTCAGTACGTGACGCTGCTGGCCGATAACGCGCTCCTCAATACCGCCGCGAAGAGCGTGGTCGCCGAGATGCGCGAGGGTGCGCCCGCGGCGGGCAAGGCCGCAGGGTCTTCCTATTGACCGCTGGGCTCAACGCCCGGTTCGGTGCGTGGAACCCCTGTGCGCACCGCCCCGTGATCCTGCACCTTGCGCTCCGATGCGGGCACGCCCCACTGGATAGCCGCAGCCTGGACCACCATCGTGCGGGCCTCCACCAGCTCGTCAGGACGCCGCCTCTGGGTATGCGCGCTCGGCGGTGCGCCTTGCACACCCAGCAGGGGCTCGATGCCGTTGGCTGCAAGCGTCGAGCGCAGATCCTCCAGCACTGCAGCGCGTCGGCGTACGAACGTGGCTGCGAAGCAGCGCCAGAAGATCCAACCGGCGCGCTCGAGGACTCTCTGTCGACGGATGTCGTGAGCCCATAGCTCCGGTCCCTGGTGCTGGTCACCATCGCATTCGATCGCCAGCCGCGCATCGTTTTCGCCTTCGACCACCAAGTCGACGCGGTAGGCCCCCACTCTCACCTGCGGCGTAACGCGATAGCCCTCTCGCATCAACCAGTCGTACAGCTCGCGTTCGAAGGGTGACTCGCATAGGCCGCGAGAATCGTCCGGAGGAGCGCGGTCTCGAGGGAAGGGCTGGGCAAAGTGTCCGATCAAGCTTCGGCGCAGTCGGTCGGCCTCCGAAAGGTGCACCAGATCCACCGACCGCACCAGGTACATGCGGTCGCGCGCACGCGAAGCGGCCACATTGAATCTCTGTGCGAAGATGTCCCGGGACAGCGGCGCGCCCACGTCGTTGGGCGCGCAGACCAGCGACAGAAAGATCACATCGCGCTCCCTGCCTTGGAACGTGCGCGCGTCGCCGCACGCAATGCGATGCCGCTGCAGGACCTGCGGCCCGTGCTCGTCGTTAAGCTGGTCCCAGATCGTCAGGGCCTGTTCCTCGCCCAGCAGAGACACCACGCCGATGGACCGGCCAGCCATGCGCGGATCGGCCACCAAGCGCCCGATCTCCTCCACGATGAAGTCGACCTCGGCGCCATTTACGCCACCGCTGCGATGGCCATCCTCAATCAGCACATCGACCAGGGGCGGATCGAGGCGTTCGGAGGGCTTGGGCAGCCTGAGGGGCCGCAGCTCGTGCCCGTAGAATTCGCGCTTGGAGTATTCGATGATGGGGGCCGCACAGCGGAAGTGCTCCTTGAGGACGACACCACTGCGAGCGAAAACCACCTTGGCAAGATCGTAGATCGATCGCTCCGGCGACATTTGCGCCCGATATAGCGGTACCTGCTCGGTCAGGAATCGCTGCATCAGGGTCTTGATCTTTTGCTCTTCGAGCCCCACCGCTTCCGGTGAAACCTGCTGGTCGTCGCCGACGATGAGCAGCTTGTGTGCACGCAACAGTGCAGGCAACGCGGAGAGATCTGATTGGGACGCCTCGTCGATCACCACGAGGTCGAAGCAGCCGAGTTGCGGCGGAAGCGATTCCGATACGCGATAGTGCGGCATGATCCAACACGGAACAGCGGGGATCGCCTCCGCCGCCGCAGCGCGCGCATCCTGCCTGTAGCGGACCGCGCGTTTCCCGGTACCCTTGCCGATCTTCTGGATCGCGTTCAGGTACGCCTGCAATCCCGCGCGAACAGTGGGCGTGGCGTTCTCGGCAAGCGTGCGCCAGGTGCGCTTGACGACCAGAGCGTGATAGGCGCGCGCCAGGTCGTGCTCGAGATCGAGCCGGACCTTGGCCAGCTTCTTGAACTCGTTCTGCGAGTCGATCGCTGCAAGGTGGGTGGCTAAGCGCCTCAGGCGCCAGGCCCGCTGCCAGCTCTCGGGAGAGAGCTGATCGGCTTCACTTTGAATCGGCTGGCGCAATGCCTGCGCCCATTGCGGCGCGCCCGACTCGGCGATCAACTGCGTTACGCTGCGTGCGTTCGCGAGCGGGATGGCAAGCCCCTGGACTCGCGATAGTTCCGCGACGTGCCCCGACCAGGCTCCGAGCATCGTGGCCTCGTCCACATCCGGGCTACCCAACACATCGCTCAGGAAGCGCCGCATTTCGTCCACCACGCGACCGCTCTTGCCTTCCAACGCTTTGTGCAACCCATCCCTGATGGCCCAGACCTCGCCCAGCCGGTAGGTGCTCAGATGATGCGCGATCGCCTTCTCCAGCTCGACGAAGGCGGCCGTGTCATCGGCTACGCTGCGACTCGAGGCCCAGGCGGGAAACAGCTGCATCGCCTGCTGTACCAGCTTAGTCTCGCTGCCGACCAACGTCCTCACTTTCCGATAGAGCGCGAACTGAGAAACCGCGGCCATGCCGCCCCTGCTTCCCCCGGGGGCCATGCTCTGCGTTAAGTCGGCCACCGGCACAGCATCGAGACCGACGTCAACGGCCAGCGCGTTCCAGCGTGCCGTCAGCTCACGCCACATTCTGAGCAGCGCAAGATAACCGGCGACGTGGCGCCACTCTTCGGCTTCGATCGGAGGGCGACCGTTCACCGTTACCGCTTCGAGCCGCTTCTTTGCCTCGGCCTTGCCGAACACGCCGGTCAAGCCAAACGCTCGCCTGCCCTGTGCCAGGTTGTTTACCGCCGCCGCGAACTCGAGATCGAATTCGGCCTCGGGCGCCACGGTGACGGGCCTGGCCAGAAAGGCTTTACGCTCGGCCGCAGCCAATTCGAGCTCGCGCCCCAGAGACTCGAGGGGGGTAAGTTGCTCAACTGCCGCGCCAGCCTTGAGCCGCTCTCGCATCGTTACCGTCCACAGGCGGTGAGCGCGTGGGATGTCTTCCCGAAGCGCCTTGATACGCTCCATCTCGGCGCTCAGCTCCTGAGCTAGCGCCAGGCTTGCCTGGCCCGCGTCGGCGAGCGGCGGGACGCGTCCGGAACGGGCTTCAGCGATGAGGGTTCGGAAACGTGCCAGATCACGGTGCGCTTGCAGCAGCTGGCCGGCGTCCGGCAACTGCGCGACGGTCGGCAGGCTGCATTCTGCGTATTCGATGTCCTGGCCCAATCGCTGGCGCGCGGCGCAGAGCCGCGCGATATCCCGGGGATTGAAGCGCGGTGCATACTGCGGCCCGACACCAAGCGGATCCGCGATCCACTCGAACTCTCCCGCGCGCGCATGGACCTCTTGCGCCGCTTCCAGGGGATCGATGCTCTCCCCTTCCATTTCGATGCGCAACAGGTTCAGGCGCACCCAGCGGCTGGCATCCATGTCGATCCGCAGCAACCGGGTATGCAGCGCTTCTATCGTATCCTCGAGCTGACCGAGCTCGCGAGCGGTGGACACGAGATCGATGCTCTGCACTTCCGAGGCGATCTTGTGGATCGACTGCTCGAACTGCTGCATCCCCTCCTGCTCGCTCGCCAAAAGTGCGATAGCGAGCGGCCGTATCTCCTCGGGAAGATGATCGCGCAACACCGCGAGCGCCGGGTCCTTCATCGATGTAACCAGAACGCGTCGACCATTGGCGAGCCAGTGGCAGATAATATTGGCGATGGTATGCGTCTTGCCGGTGCCGGGCGGACCCTGCACGACTACGCCGTCCGAAGTTTCCAACAACTGAACGATCCTGACCTGCTCGTCGTTGAACGGCTTCGGGAAATACAAATCGCTGGCCGCAGTGGAAGCGACTGCGTCAGCATGGTAAACCGCGCTCACGCCGCGAAAAGCAGGCAGTGCAACCGACGTACGCGCCGCATTGGGCTCGGTCACCAGTGCCGCCACCGCGCCAGGCAACGGCTCATCGGCGCCCCATGAGTTCACCGCCCCCATCAGATGGTCGAGATCCTGGACCAGTGGGCTTGCGCTGCGTGGACGGGCGAACAGCACCCAGGAATCGGTGAGCGTCAACCGCTCCTCGAACCTGGCAAGGCTCAGATCTCCCGGCAGCAAGTCATCGGGTCGCAGCTCCAGGCAGGTCTTGATATGCGTCAGCACCGGCTGATAGGAGGCCGGATCGAATGGCGACACCGTAGTCGTTGCCTGTGCGAAGAATTCCCTGGCCTTGCGCTCCGCGACGGTGACGCCCGGGTTGTCGGCAGCGGCATAGAGGTCGAGCTCGAGTCGCGGGTCCGCGTCCCGCGGTCGCACCAGCGCCGCCCCGGTCCGTTGATCGATCGTGATGTCGACCAGACGACTGATGAGCGGATACGCGATCGTTGCCTCCTTTTCCTTGCGCGCTGCAAGCCCGATACCCCAGACCAGCTCGAGCTGCCCTTCGACCATGGCGCCGGCGAGTTCCTGCTGCAGGGTAAACAGCTGGACGTAGAGGCGGGACAGGCGACGGCGCCGCTGCTCGGCCTCAGCCCACGGTTTCCAAACGCCGTCCAGATAGAGCACAAATTGCTTCTCGACCTCGCCCCGGAAGTCGTAGTCTTCCAATGCAACGCGCCGATTCGGATCCACTTCCGGTTGTGCCATCTCCGCGACGCTCCCGGGGGGTTGGGTGGTATCCCGGTGCGTGCCGGCGGCGATCAGAGCCCATCCCTCGATGGCGGGGGCGACTTTCGGCGTCTGCAGCAACGGGCCGCCAACGGCCAGCCAGGCAGCGAGCCAGGGACTCTCCGCCCGGGGCGGCGGCTCGGGGTTGGGCGGACGCGGGACCGATAGCCAGACCTCGTCTTCCCCGTCGGGACCCGCATCGTCGAGCTTGACGCCTTCCAACCCGGCCAAGTGGCGTTCCGTCAGGAGAAAGCGGCCGTGGTCGCTCACGTTGGACACGAGCTTGGCGCGGCTGCGCCCCGACTGCTGGACGTACTCGATAAGCGCGGCCAGCCGCGACCTCTCGTTGCTCATCGATCAACCCAGCATGCTGTCCGGCAGATCGACCGATAGCAGCGCGCTCGCCTGGGGTGACTCCAGTGCAGCGCCGAACAGGTGGCCTTGCATTTCGTCGCAGCCCAGCTTCAACAGCACATCGCGCTGCAGCTTGTTTTCTACCCCCTCGGCGATGAGGTGCAAGTCGAAACCCCGGGCGATACCCACGATGGCCACGATAATGGGGCTGGGACGATGGGCCACGGTCAAGTCTCGCACGAAAGACTGGTCGAGCTTGAGACTGGTGACCGAGAATTTCTGCAGGTAGCCGAAGGACGCGAAGCGGGTGCCGAAATCGTCGATCGACACGCGCACCCCGCTGTCACGCAGGCGCTTCACAGCATCTGCCACGGATTCGGCATCCCGCATCATCAGATTCTCGGTGATCTCGATCTCCAGATTCTGCGGCGGTACGCGGTGGCGGTGCAGCGTCGCGAGAACTCGGTCCACAACGTCCGCCTTGTCGAAATCGCGAGGCGAGAGGTTAACGCTCATGCGCAGAGCGTCGAAGCCCTCGCCGCGCCATCTGGCCAGTTGCAGACAAGACTGCTCCAGGACCCAGTCGCTGATCCGGGCGATCAACCCGGCCTCCTCCGCAACCGGGATGAAGGTCATGGGGAGCAAGGTCCCCCGCTGCGGGTGTCGCCAGCGGATCAGCGCTTCCATGCCCACCACCTGTCGCCGGCTCACGCTGATTTGCGGCTGGTACCACAGCTCCAGCTCTCCAAGATCGAGGGCACGCCGCAGCTCAGTCTCCAGCGTGAGCTTCTGATGAAACGCGGCGTTCATTTCTGGCGAGAAAAAAGCGTACCCGTTCTTGCCCGCGGTCTTCACGTGATACATGGCGATGTCGGCGTGCTTCACCAGACTCTCGGCCTCCGACCCGTCATTGGGGTAAAGGGCGATCCCGATGCTCGCCGTCGCGCGGACTTCCTGCCCTCCGACGCTAAGCGGCCGTCTCAGCTCGTCGATCACCTTTTGCGAGATGATAGCGGCATCCTCGGCGTCTGAAAGATCAGGCAAGAGGATGGTGAACTCGTCGCCACCCAGGCGAGCCAGCGTATCGCTCCGCCGGACGCAGCTCTGCAAGCGCCCAGCGACGCCTTTGAGCAATTCGTCGCCCTCTGCGTGGCCCAGGCTGTCGTTGATCAGCTTGAAGCGGTCCAAGTCGATGAACAGGACCGCCACCAAGCGGCCGCTGCGGTGTGCCTGCGACAAGGCGACGCTGAGACGGTCCTTGAACAGTGCACGATTCGGCAATTGTGTGAGCAGGTCGTGGTAGGCCTGAAAGCTGATCCTCTCCTCGGCCCGCTTGCGCTCGGTAATGTCGCGCGCCACGCCATAGCTGCCCAGGAAGCGCCGCTTCGCCGTTGCCTCCTTCTGTTCTATGTACACGCCAGTCGCGCTCAGTGCGATGGTGAGCAGCTCCGCCTCCTCCGGCTTCTGCTCTTCGCCGCCGGCCTTACGTTTGAGACGCAGCTCGACGTTGCGAGAGGCGCGCTCTCCGGTACGCCGTTCGCAGAAGGCATAGCGCGCGCGCTCCCGGTCTTCCTCGTGGATGATGCTGGAGTAGTGGTGGCCGATAAGCTCTTGGCTCGGGTAGCCGAGCATGGCCGCCACGGTTGGGTTGAGGTAGGTGAACTGGCCCTGGTCGTTCACCGTATAGATGATGTCGGGAGAGTGATCGACCAGATAACGGTGAAGCTGCTCGGACTGCGCGAGACGGGCGCTGATCAACGCGTTGGTGTGCTCGAGCGCTTTGCGCTGCAGGGCGTTGTCGACCGTATGCAGCAGTTCCTCTGGCTGATAGGGCTTGCGCACGAAGTCGTAGGCACCGCGGCGCAGCGCTCCAATCGCCGAGTCGATCACGTCGTCAGCGCTTACTACGATCACCGTCATCGAGGACAGCTGAGATTTCAGCCGGTCCATCACCTGCAGCCCGGTCATATCCGGGAGCCTGAGGTCGAGCAGCACGAGATCGTAGTGCTGGCGGCTCAGCACAACCAGGGCTTCCGCGCCTGTGGCACACTCGTCGACCCGACGGCCCTCGTGCTCCAGCAACAACCTCAGGCTATGGCGCAGCCGCGGCTCGTCGTCCACGACGAGGATGCGAGGGGCCGGAGGTATCAGCTCCGATGGCTGTGGGACAAACGATGCTCCGCTCGGCAGTTGCATTGGCGCGTCGGGCGTCAGGGGGCGGCTTCCGAAACCTTAGGCATGGCTTTTTCAGCTCCGGAAGAGTACACGCGGCGTGGAAGCAGTGTGAGAAAGATAGTGCCCCGGCCCGGATGACTGCGGCAGAGAATGCGCCCACCCAGGCGCTCGAGAATCGAAGCGCTTTCGGCCAGCCCGATGCCCTCGTGGCCAGCCCCTTTCGTCGTCGTACCCGGCTTGAACAGGCGCTGCATGACTTCCGCCGGCATGCCCCCGCCGGTGTCGCTGATCTGCAGCAGGACGAAAAGCTCTCCGCCGAAGTTGACGTTGTCTGCAGTCATGACCCCGAGGCGCCCGCCGTTGCCCATGGCTTCAGCGGCATTGGTGAGCAGGTTCAGCGCCACCTGCTTGACCGCGCCGACATCGCCATGCAAAACGGGCAACTGCGGATCGAGTTGCTGGACTATTTCGATGCCACGTTTCGCGAACAGCGTATCCTTGCACAACAGCATCAATTCCTGCACGACGCCGTTGAGATCGAGTCGAGCCGGCTCCTGCGAGTCGACCGCGAAGGGGTCTCCCATGCGCTGCACGATGCGCGCGACGCGGTCCAATTCTTCGTTCAGCACCGTCAGTTCCTCGCGGAACTGGCCGGTGTCGCCGATCTTGTCTCTCAGCAGCTTCAAGTAGTTTTTTACAATGCTCAACGGGTTGCCCGCCTCGTGTACGACCCGTCTTCCGATAGCCCGGAACCGCTCGGTTAACTCCGAAAGCGTTCGTTCTTCGTACCCCGCACGCCGCCCGATCCGCGCCAGGGTTTCGCCTGCCAACGCAGCCAATCGCGCGAGCAAGGCCTCGTCGTCGTACGGCTCGTGCCAGTCCGCAGGCAGTCCGACCACGAGCACGCCGAGCACCGATGTCTCCGCGGTCATGGGAACGCAGAGCAGGCCTCCGGTTTCCATCATCCGCGCCAACACTCGGTCGATGGCTGCGCTGCGTTCGAGCTCGAAACCCACCGCTCGGGCCGGCCGGCGCTCCCTTGCCGCCTGAGCCAGCAGGCTGGGAGAACCGTCCAGGGAAACCGCCAGCTTGCCCAGACTGGCAGGGTCTTCGCCCGAGACCACACCGATCAACCTTTGATCGGCAGGCACCGCGAGAAAGAAGAACTGCCGTTTGAGCCCGGTGAGCAGTCGCGACAACCGTCGAATGCGTGATAAGGCAACGGCCTGGTCCTCTGCGCTCCACAGCGTCTGCCGCATCATCTCGTGCAGGCCGGCGTGAGCCACCGCGGACACCAGTTCTTGCGACTTCCGAGCGGTGCAGGCCACGGTTGCGGCAGGCAGCTGCAAGCTGAGGTCGCCTTCTACCACACCGCGCTCGGGCGCACCTGGGACGCTGCCGGTCCAATCGACGATATCAATCCCGGCCGGGTTCCCCCGCGCCGCGCTCGTGGCTTGTTCGTACAAGCGCGCGATTGCGGAGGCGTCCATGCCGGTAAGCTCAGCTGCAGCACGGCGCGTACCTTCGGTGATGCCGTCCTCGGCCAAAGCACTGCCCACAGCCACCGCCCGCACGACGAACGGCGCATCGCCGAGTCGGTCTACGGGCTCGTGTCGGAAACGCAGCGCGTCGGCCAGGAACCCAGGCAGTCCACACGCTTCCACCCACGCCGCACCGATTGCGTCGTGCGTGGTCTCGATCGCTTCTCGCTCGGCACCGATGAGATCCGCGTCTCGATGCACCGGCGCGACAATCCGAGCATATGCTTCTCCGCGGGAGCGTAGAAGGACGAGCTTGCCAATCTGGTGCAGAAGGCCCGCCAGATACGCGGGCTCAGGCGGTTGGTTCAGGGCACTCGCCAAGCGACCAGCCACCTCGGCACACACCAGGGAGCGACCCCAGATCCGCTCCAAAAGGGAGCGAGGATAGGGCAGCGCGCCGTTGCCGAGTTGCCTTCCCAACTGAAGCAGAGCCAGGGCTTGGAGCATGTCCCGCCCGAGCACGCCGAGGCAGGCCTCCATGGAGATGGATTGGACCGGTTCTGCGCTAGTGGGAAGGGGGCCAGCACTGGCGAGCACGTGTAGGGCGAGCGCCGGGTCGCAGAGGAGCAGATCCGCCAACGCCTGGGAAGACGTGCTCCTGTCGTCGAGCGAAACCAACACCCGAGCGAGCACATGCTCATTGAACGGCAGATCGATAGTGCCTCCCTGATCCGCCGCCCTTAGCGGTTTCATTGTTGCTCTGGTCTCTGCAATTGGCGGGCGATGTCTTCTCTCGCTTGCTCAGCCTGCAAGGACGCGAAGCTGGCGCGTAGCTGCAGACCACCCACCTCGGTGTTATATGAACCAGAATTTCTCACAACTGCGCCGCTAGGACAAGCAGATGTGCTGGGAACGCGCGGCGCAGACGCAGAGTGGATCGGATTGTCCACGCCTTTCACATTGGCGAGCCGAGTTTGACGCGGCCTTGACATTGCGGCAAATTTGGAACGCAGAGTCGCGAGCCGGTTCCAGCGGGCTGCTCAAGACGGCGCGCATGAAAGGGGAGGACCCACGACTGCATCGTCGGACTTCCGGCAACGATCCCCGGCCTTGATCGTGGGCTCCGAGGGTGCAATCCATGACACCGTCAAATCGCCCCTCCATCCGCTAGCGCAAATCGGCAGCAGTAGTCGCATCGAGTCCGCGCAACGCACTGCACAGCTTCCGCCACCAGGGCCTGAAGGCGACGATAGGGGCTCTGAACCAGCGAACCCATGATCTGGTCAAGCATGGACGGCCGATCCTAGAGGAACGCGACGTCCCTGACGCCAACCCCGGCCTCATATGGCGAGAGCCGGCCAGAATCACAGGGGCAGGCGCGCGGTGTAGTCAGGCAGCACAGTCAGGGTGATTGCGTTAGGTCCAGCAGCGTAATCAAAGAGCTAGGGAGCTCTGAGCAGCGACCAGGCGGACCTCACGACGCACACCCGCTTGAACTGCAGGACCCGGTAGTCTACGATGCTCTTAGGGAGCTCCGGGGCTAAACCTTTCGGCGGGAGCTGCCGTTAGGACCTTTGATCGTGAGCAGGTTCCGAGTACTCGGCAACTTGACTGGCAACTGACCAGGAGATGAAGCTGTGACCAAAATTGGTGGTGATTCAATCAAACCCGTCGCCCCCGCAGGTGTGCAAGAGACAACGGCAGGGACCCAGGCGGATCCGCAGAGTGCCACCCCCTCCTCCGCCCGCACCGTCAAAGTTGAGATCAGTTCGGCCCCCGCTGGATTGCAACAGCTGGACAAAGTGCTGAACGGCGTTGGGGTGGTAAACATCGCCGCCGTGGAAAGCACCAAGCAGGCAATCATTGAAGGGCGGTTCCGGGTCGACTCCGAGGTGGTCGCCAGAAAGCTGATGGCCACGGTGCGCGAGCATCTCGTGGTCCAGCAGAAGAGGTAACGGGTCCTTAACCGGATCTGCTACGAGAAACGCGACTTCCGTTACACCTCTAGCGTTCCTTGCGGGTCCATTCCTTTAGACGGCTGCGCAGGCGCGCAACCGCCTGGGCGTGCAGCTGGCATACGCGCGATTCCGACACACCCAGCACCTCGCCGATCTCCTTAAGGTTCATCTCCTGCTCGTAATAGAGGCCCATCACGATCTTCTCGCGCTCGGGTAACGAACCGATAGCATGCACGAGTTGGCGCCGGAAACGTTCATCCTCCAGCACGTCGAGTGGCCCGGTCTGGTGGTCAGCTACATATACGTCAAAGAAATCACTGTCCTCGGATTCCTGGAAGTCTTCGTAGTGCAGCAACTGGTAGCCGCGCGACTCCAGTAGCATCGTCTGATACTCTTCCAAAGAGACTCCCAGCGTGTCAGCCAATTCCTGCTCGCGGGGGGGGCGGCCGAATCGCTGCTCTAGAGTGCTGATCGCGGCTTCGATGCGCCGCAGATTTTTGCGGACGTTACGCGGCAGCCAGTCGGCTTGGCGTAATTCGTCCAGCATAGAGCCGCGGATGCGCTGGATCGCATAGGTTTCGAACCGCGCACCTTGCGCGTCGTCGAAATTCTTGGCGGCATCCTGTAGGCCAAGCAATCCTGCTTGGATCAAGTCATCGACCTGCACGCTCGCGGGCAGGCGGACCATGAAGTGATAGGCGATCCGCTTGACTAGCGGTGCCATGTGCTCAACGAGCTTGCTCTGATCTGCGGTCAGAGTGGCTGCAGCGACGCCCTGGCGCTGCTTGCTCATCTTCCGCCCCAGATGACGCGCGACGGCTGGTCCAGCCAGACCATCGATTGCGCGACGCCGGCAGCTGTTGTGAATACACGGCCCACCGAGATTTCGCGACAGCCAAACAATGCCGCTCCGGGACCCGCCTTCGGGACCGGCTTCATCAACGTCTGCCGTGACAGCGAGGTGCGCGGGGGGCGATCATCGTCGGGAGGTGGCCATGGCTCGAGCGGCGGGTTCAGGATTTCCGCCTAGATGCGGATGAAAGGGTACCAAAAAAACCTGTGGGCGTGGGCCGGGCCTGCCACGCGGCTCATGAAGCGGTGGCGCCGAGCCTGCGTCGGCGGTGCCCTGCTTGTGCTAGGCAGAGGAGCCTGAGCGTTGAGTGGGGGACTCGGGCCCTAAAGAGTCGGACCTCTGCGAGCTGCCGGGCGGCATCCAACGCTTAAACGCACCGCGCCGTCGCGTGTCTGCTGGCCTTCGGCCCCAGGGACAGCCACGCACGTCATCGCGCCATGGCGCGGCGCCGCACAACGCTGTTTCGGCTCCCAAGACGGGACCTGCGAGTGCCGCAGCAATCCGGCTCCATCTCGTTGCAGCCGTGCGATCGTATTGTGGGATTCCTCCCACGCTCAGCAGCGCGGCTGCAAGGATTTCCGACTTGACTGTCAATCGACCCCATGCTGCAATGAGTTCATGTTTGTTTGCAGTCATAGGGCCTGAGTTTCGAACGGTCCTGGGTAAAAACAGAAGTTCCGCGGCATCACCTGGCACCTGACAGCCGCCCTTTCGGCGCCGTTTTCTCTGCGCGCCACCGGTGGGAAAGCTACACACCGCGACAACGAGTGCCCGTTGGGGCACACCGCGCGCCCCAAGAAGAACGGGCTACGCGCATTTCGGTGCATCGTTTGACGCGCCAACATGGCACAGCGTCCGGGAGGTTTGCTCCTCCGCGGCCGTGCCGCCTTGATTCGAATTCAACGTACCGGGAGGATGTGGACGTGAAGAATCCTATGAAGCTGCTCTCGATCTCCCTGGGGCTGGCGGCGGCCGTGTCCGGGTCCGCGCTGGCCAACCAGGAACTCGCGCAGTTGAGCGCGAACCCCAACAACTGGGCGATGCAAGCAGGCGATTTCTCCAACCATCGCTACAGCGCACTGCAACAGATTAACGCAGGCAACGTCAACAAGCTGCAAGTTGCATGGATGTTCTCGACTGGCGTGCTGCGGGGCCACGAAGGCTCGCCACTGGTCATCGGCGATACCATGTACCTGCATACCCCGTTTCCCAACAATGTGTTCGCGTTAGACCTGGGATCCCAGAAGATCAAGTGGAAGTACGCGCCCAAGCAGGATCCCGCGGTGATCCCGCAGATGTGCTGCGATACGGTCAACCGTGGTCTGGCTTACGCCGACGGAAAGGTTTTGCTGCAGCAGGCAGACAGCACCTTGGTCGCACTCGACGCCAAGTCCGGCAAGGTGGTCTGGAGCGTCAAGAACGGCGATCCGAAAGTCGGCGCAGTCAACACTAATGCGCCGCACGTGTTCAAGGACAAGGTCATAACCGGTATCAGCGGCGGCGAATGGGGCGTGCGTGGCTACCTCTCCGCCTACGATCTCAAGACCGGGAACCTGGTGTGGCGCGGTTACAGCACTGGGCCGGACAGCGAAATGCTGATTGACCCCGCCACCACTACCACGTGGGCAAACGGAGCTGTAGTCCCCGTGGGCCCTGACTCCAGTCTGCAAAGCTGGCAGGGAGACCAGTGGAAGATCGGCGGTGGCACGACTTGGGGCTGGTACAGCTACGACCCGCAGCTCAACCTGGTCTACTACGGGACGGGCAATCCCAGCACCTGGAACCCGGCACAGCGCCCCGGCGACAACAAGTGGTCCATGAGCATCTGGGCGCGCGACGTTGACACTGGCAAGGTCAAGTTCGTGTATCAGATGACCCCCTACGACGAATGGGACTTCGACGGGATCAACGAAATGGTCCTCGCAGATATCAACGTCAAGGGACAGCCGAGGAAAGTGTTGGTGCACTTCGACCGCAATGGCTTCGGCTACACGCTGGACCGTGTTACGGGGGAACTGTTGGTAGCGGAGAAGTATGACCCGGCGGTGAACTGGGCCACGAAGGTCGACCTCCAGACCGGGCGGCCGCAGGTCGTGTCGAAATACAGCACGGCGCAAAACGGGCCGGACGTGAACAGCAAGGGCATCTGCCCCGCCGCGCTTGGCTCCAAGGACCAGCAACCAGCGGCGTACAACCCGAACACCAAGTTGTTCTACGTGCCCACCAACCACGTCTGCATGGACTACGAGCCATTCGCGGTCGAGTACGTGGCGGGCCAGCCGTACGTCGGCGCAACGCTGTCGATGTATCCGGCGCCGGGCGGCAGCAACATGGGCACGTTCATCGCCTGGGACGCGGGCAGTGGCAAGATCGTCTGGTCCAAACCCGAGAAGTTCTCGGTGTGGAGCGGCGCGCTGGCCACCGCCGGAGAGGTGGTGTTCTACGGGACCTTGGAGGGCTATCTCAAGGCCGTGGACCTGAACGGGAAAGAGCTGTGGAAGTTCAAGACGCCGTCCGGCATCATCGGCAACGTCTTCACCTACATGTACAAGGGCAAGCAGTACGTGGGTACTTTCTCCGGCATCGGCGGCTGGGCTGGCATCGGCATGGCCGCAGGTCTGGAGAAAGACCAGGACGGTCTGGGCGCTGTGGGAGGTTACAAGGAACTCAACCAGTACACGGACCTGGGTGGAGTGTTGACCGTGTTCGCGCTGCCGAACTGAGATCTGCAACCCGTAGTCAAACCTCTGGCATCCCGGTGCCCCCGGGATGCCTTTTTTTCAGTGTGACGACGAGAGAGAACAGCTGACGATGAGACTCACATGGCTGGCCGGAGCGGTCGTAGTGATGGTCTTGGGTGCGCTCGCTTCGGCGGAGGACCGGGTGCAAACTGATCTCTATACCGTAGTAGACGGCTACAAAGTCGATCCCGGAACAATGGAGGGGTTTCGTGCATGGCGCGCGGCGGCCTGCGACCGTTGCCACGGTGCAAATCAGCAAGGTTCGGTTGGACCCTCTCTGCTCGAGAGCTTGAAGACGCTATCGCGCGCCGATTTCGATAAAACCCTCCTCGATGGCCGCCTGGAGAAGGGCATGCCCAGCTGGAAGGAAAGCAAGGCCGTAGTGGA
>JACXTT010005186.1_pt1 | contig 19009 bp, 14 predicted proteins | sample 9270951 | NCBI WGS metagenome assembly JACXTT01 (sample SAMN15532306, study PRJNA645909) | rock metagenome | isolation source: weathered quartz diorite | place: Puerto Rico | collected 2017-06-21 | reverse complement strand
GCTTCGACGACGAACGGGTGGAGGTCGATGCCGAGACCCCCGCCGAGCAGCACGTCCGAGTTGTCGAGTAGCAGCGGCGACATCGCCTTCTCCTCGATCATCCACTGCTCGCGCGATACGCCGCAGCGGAGCTTGGTGATGTCGTTCGCGGCGTACTCGAGCGCGGCGCCATAGCGAAAGGTGGCGCGCGTGTCGCGGAGCAGCGGCTGGTTCAGCGCCGGGGCGCGCGAGAACTCGAGCGTGCCTTCCGTGAGCTGTGGATAGTCGGTCCAGCGTGCCTGGGTGCCGAGCGTCAGCTTCGGCGTCAGGTGATACGCGAAGCCGAAGGCCACGCTCTGCGGCAGGTGGAGGTTCAGATCGGTGTCGGTCGAAGCCGGACCGGCTTCGCCGTCGCCGCGGAGGTAGACGACCGACGGGCTGCGATACGCGAGGCCGAGCGTCGTGGCCTCGCTCACGTCGTAGAGGAAGCCGATCGTGCCGCCGATGCCGAGCCCGTCGGTGTCGACGCTGACCGGACCGAGCGGGCTCGGAAAGTGCGCACGGATCCGTCCGTACGTCGGCGACAGCTCGATCGCCACGCGGAGGCCCGGCGTGAGCTCCCGCCCGGCGACCAGGCCGAGCTGGATGACCGTCAGCTCGCCGAGGAAGCGGTTCGGAAAGCCCGCGGCCGCGCTGCCCGGGAAGTTGAACGAGGCGCCGGTGGTACCGTAGAGGCCCGCTCCGAGGTACCAGGGCGCGAGCGCCCCGCTGCCGAGAAACACGGCCGGCGCGACCGCGAGCTCGCTGCTGGTCGTCTTGAAGCCGTTCGCCGCGTTCTCGTACTTCACGTCCGGCCGGAACAAGAACGCGCTGGCCTCGGCGACGGAGCCCTGCAGGCCGACGATCCCCGCCGGGTTCTGCAGCAGGATCGAGCCACCGTTCTCCGGAGTCGCGACCACGTTGCCGACCATCGCCGTGTCGCGCCCGCCGATGAACGGGAGCTGGATGAGGCTCGCGGCCGCCAGTGCCGGCGCGAGCAAGAGCGCGATCGAAACCGCGCGCGCGGTGCTTCGTGGCTGTCGCATCTCGGGCCTCCTCGAGAGATCGGTTGTAGATACAACTCGTGAGGCGCCGGCTTACACTTCGGCGCGAAGCTGTTGCAACCCGAGAGTTCAGTCGCCGAGGAGCTTGCGACCGAGGAGGCGTAGTGCGTCGGCGCCCTCGACGCCGAGCATGTCGTGGGCCGCAGCCTGCGCGCGACGCCACGGGACGGCAGCCTTCGCCACCCGTTCCTCGCCCGCCGCCGTCAGCTCGAGCACGCGCCGCCCGAGCGCCGCGTCGCTCCGCACCCGGACCCATCGACGACGCTGCAGACGCGACAAATTGCGGCTGAGCGTCGATTTGTCCATGCGAAGCATCTCGCCCAGTGCCCCCGCCGTCGCCGGCGTTCGATGCAGGATCGCGCGCATCAGGTTCAGCTGCGCCGCGGTCACTCCGGCGACCGCGAGCTCGCGATCGTAGAGTCCGTCGAGCGCGCGCGACACGATCCGCACGCAAGCGAACAGACAGCGCGGCTCATCCTTCTGGGTGCGAACGGCCATACGAAAGATTTAGAAGAACGAAACCTCTCACACAATCGCCGGGCGGTGCGCTTCGGTCGTCTTGCGGTAGGGTAGCCCCGCCCCATGCGCGGATCGCGTGATCGGGGGCCATCTCGCCACGTGCTCGGCCGACGGGATCCTCAGCGTACAAGGAGTACGCTTCCGGTCCCGTCGCCCTGCGCGCGTGTCGATCTGACCCCCGCTGACGCGATCCGCCCCCAAGCCCCGCCAGAGACTCGGTGGGCTCGCTCGCGCTTCGCGCATCGCGAGCCAGGATCTCCTTTAACCTCCGCCCCCCAAAGACAAGAAGACGCGCGAACGTGGAGGGGGCGGTGGAGGCTTAAAATGTTCCTGGCTCGCAATGCGCGAAGCGCGAGCGAGCCCACATCGGTTCTGGCGGGGCGGGGGCGGGCGCGGCAGCGGGGGTCGGACCGTCCCGCGCGCAGGGCGACGGGACCCCCAGCGTACTCCCTGTCCGCTGAGGATCCCGTCGACCGAGCACGCGGCGAGATGGCCCCCGATCACGCGCCCGCGCATGGGGCGGGGCCCGTCACTCCCGCCGCAATCGACCACGCACCGCCTCAATGAATCGCCGCGTACAGGATCTTCTCCTCCGTCGCCTCCTCGGGAGAGAACTCCGCGACGATGCGGCCTTGGCGGGCGACGAGGATGCGGTCGGAGATGGCGAGGATCTCGGGGAGGTACGAAGAGATGACGATGACCGCCTTGCCCTCGTCGGCAAGCGTTCGGATGATCTTGTGGATCTCCTCGATCGCACCGACGTCCACGCCACGGGTCGGCTCGTCGAGGATCACGACCTTCGGCTCCTGCACCAGCGCCTTGGCGATCACGACCTTCTGTTGGTTCCCTCCGGAGAGCTCGATGACCGTGGAGTCGGCTCCCGACATGCGCACGGAGAGGCGCTCGACGAGCGACTTCGCGACCCCGCTTCGCTCGCGCCCCGACAGTAGCCAGCGCTTGCCCGCGCGGGTCGCGAGGCGGCCGAGGTAGATGTTCTCCTCGACGGTCATGGTCTCGAAGAAGCCGTTCCGCTTGCGATCCTCGGTGACGTAGACGATGCCGTCGTCGATCGCTTGCTTCGGCACGCGGTAGCGGACCGCATTCTCTTCGAGCCGCACCTCGCCGCCGTGGATGCGGTTTCGCTTGAGCGCCCCCGAGACGATCATCGCGGTCTCGGTGCGGCCCGAGCCGACGAGGCCGGCGATGCCGAGCACCTCGCCCGCGTACGCGGTGAGCGACATGTTCTTGACGATCGTCCCCATCGTCACGTTCTCGACTCGGAGCACCTGCTTCTTGGCGCCCGGGCGCGTCCTTCCGGTGCGCGCGTACTCGACGCTGCGCCCGACCATCGCCTTCACGAGATCGGCGCGCGACAGACCCGCGGTCTTCTCGGAGAGCCTCACCTCGCCGTCGCGGAGCACGGTGATGCGGTCGGCGATCTCCAGCGACTCCTCGAGCGCGTGCGAGACGAAGACGACGCCGACGCCTGCTTCGCGGAGATCGCGGATCACGTCGAAGAGGTGCTGCTTCTCCTCGGGGGTGAGGCTCGCGGTCGGCTCGTCGAACAGGATCACGCGGGCGTTCGAGCGCAGCGCGCGCGCGATCTCGACCATCTGCTTCTTCGCGGCCCCGAGCGCCGAGACGTAGGTCGCGGGGTCGACCTGGAAGTTCATCGACTGGAGGAGCTGCTGCGCGCCGATGTTCAGCGTGCGGTAGCGCGTGAACAGCGTCTCGTGCCCGAGCTCGATGTTCTGCGCGACGGTCATGGTCGGGACGAGGCTCGTCTCCTGGTAGACCATGGCGATTCCGGCGCCGAGGGCATCCTTCGGAGCGCGGAAGCGCACGACCCGGTCGTCGAGGCGGAGCTCGCCGCCGTCGAGGGTGATCGCGCCCGCCAGCACCTTGCAGAGCGTCGACTTGCCGGCGCCGTTCTCGCCGACCATCGCGTGCACCTCGCCCGGGAAGAGCGTGAAGTCGCAATCGCGGATCGCGGCCGTCCCCTTGTAGATCTTCGTGCCCTTGCGAACCTCGAGCACGGGGCGATCGCGCCGCGCGGCTCCCGCCCCGAGCTTCCAGCCGCTCGCCGCGGTGCTCATCGCACGGCCTCGCGGAGGCGGAGCAAGCGATTCCCTCCTTTGCACGCGACCCAGAGGTCTTCACCGCTCTCGGCCACGGCGGTCACGCCGTGATGACGCCCGCCCGGGCGGCTGTGGAAGCTCTCGAGCGGCATTCCCGCGTCGTCGAGACGGCAGACGAGCCCGTACGATCGCGGCGGCGCCCACGGCTTGGTGATGCCGAGCTTGCGGATGCCGCCGCCCTGCAGCGGGATCAGGCCGGAATCGATCGTCGAGAGCGCCGGCCGGATCCAGAAGTCGGGGTGGATCGTCCGCATCATCTCTTCCTTGAACTCGCGCTGACGGAGCACGAACTCGACGAGGTGCGTGCGCATCGCGAAGAGCGCGACCCAGAGGCCGCCGTCGGGCGCGTTCGCCAGGCGCCCGGGATAGCCGGGAAGGTTCGGCGCCAGCGCCGTCGTCTTCCGCGAGGAAAGGTCGACGCGATCGATGCGGTGATGCCACGCCTGCGCGAGCGCGAGCGAGCGCCCGTCTGCGGCGAGCGCCACGCCGGCCGGCCAGGCCAACCCGGAGAGCACGACCTCGGTCTCGCGCGCACCAAGCGCGGCGCGCACCAAGCGTCCGGTCGCGCCGTTCTCCATGAGGTCCCAGACCCATTCGTTCACCAGGCGTGTGCTGCTCCCGTCGGTCGCGAACAGCGTGCCGTCGGCGCCGACGGCGATCGCCGTCACGCAACGAAGCGGCACGCCGCCGGCGCTCGAGACCGCGGGCTCGTGCTGCCCGTGCTCGTCGATGCGCACGATGCCTTGGCCCGCGACGCCCGCGTAGAGCGAGCCGTCGCCCGCATCGGCCAGCGCGGTGACCTCCGCGGGGAGCTCGGCGAGAACGCGCGCCACGCTCGCACCGCCGATCTCGAGGATCATCCGTCCCGAGGCGACACGAAGACATCCGTCGCGCCCCACCAGGAGGTCGTCGGGCTCCGGGACGTCGATCGTTTCACGGCACTGCTCCAGGCGATCGTTCGGGCCGAGCCCTCCGTCCAGCGGTGGGATCGCGCGGCGCGTGACGCTCGACGGGAACAGGAACTCGCGGACGAGCTCGACCGTCTCGGAGCCCAGGAAGCGCTCGGCGAGCGAGGCCATCAGCTGGCTTTCGCGAGCCGCGCCGGCGGCACGCACGGGCGCTGGCCGCAGTCGCAGCGCTTCGCCGGCTCGGGCAGACGCACGCGTCCGACGCGGTTGTTCATCAGCCCGCCGATGTAGAGCCAGCCGTCGTGCTCGCGCATCGACGTGATCGTCGCGTGCGACTGGCCGCCTGGATCCCAGAAGCTCTCGAGCGGTACGCCGTCGGCGGAGAGCCGGACGACGCAGCCGTGGTTCAGGCTCGGGTAGATCCATTCGTCGGGCGGGATCTGCTTCATCATGCGCCGACGGAACGCCGGCATGCGCATCGAGAGGTCGAAGATCGGCGCGCGCGTGCCGGTGAGCGCGACCCAGTAGCCGCCGTCGGACGCGCGATTGATGTTGTCGACGTAGCCCGGAAGGTTGTCGGCGAAGGTCTCGACCGTGCCGCGCTTCGCGCCCGAGTGCCAGTAACGCAGGATGCGGCAGAGCCACGTCGAGCCGATCAGGATCGATTCGCCGTCGTGGCTGCTGCAGATGCCGTTCGGGAAAACGATGCGCGGCAGCACGGTGGTGGTCGTTTTCGTCGCCGGGTCGTAGCAGATGACGCGGCCGTTCGGCCGTCCTTCGATGCCGTCGAGGATCCACTGATCCGCCTCGAAGCGGACCGTCGCCTCGCTGAAGTAGATCTTGCCGTCGGGCGTGATGTCGAGGTCGTCTGCGAGGCGCAGCCGCGAGTCGTCCTTGAGTCGCGTCCAGGTGCGCGTGGTCTCGTCGGTGAGCTTTCGCACCTCGCCCCGCGGCGTCACGGCATACAGGCCCATGCCGCCGATGCAGCAGACCAGGTTCCAGTCCTTGTCGAACGCGAGGCCGAGCGGCATGCCGCCGATCCGCGCGAACACCTCGCGCTCCTCGAAGCGCGGGCCGGAGAAGCGCAGGATCCAGCCGCGGCGGTCGCCGCAATAGAGCCGACCCTGGTCGTCGAGGATCACGTCTTCCGGACCCTCGCAGCGGCCGAGGCCGATCGGCTCGGCGTTCGAGAAGCGGCGGTTCTGTGCGAACGGAGTGCCCGAGTCGGGGCCGATGTCGGGGAGCGGAGGGTACTCGATGGTCGTCGGGTTCACGTAGATCTTCTGGATCGCCTTGCCGCGGTTCTTCGCCCACTTGGTGTCGAGGCCGACGGCGATGACCAGCACGATCGCGAGGATCGCCGTCGTCACGCTGCCCTCGACGTTCATCAGCAGCAGCCCCTTGCCGAGCACGCCGACGACGCCGGCGCCGATCGCGGCGCGCCCCGCGGTACCCTTGCCCCCGGAAAGGCTGACGCCTCCGAGCACGACGGCCGTCAGCACCGAGAGCTCCATGCCGGCGCCGGTGCGCGACGACGCGCTGTCGAGCCGCGACGCATAGAGCAGGGCGGCCAGCGCGCAGAGGAAGCCCGACAGCGCGTAAGCGGCGAGCAGCGTGCGCTCGACCTCGATGCCGGCGTGGCGCGCCGCGCGCCGCGAGGCGCCGACCGCGGTCAGGTGCCAGCCGATCCGCATCCGCGACAGCAGCACGTGGGTGATCACGAACACGACGATCGCGGTCGTCACGCCGGAGGGGAGGCCGATCGCGAGCCCGCTGCCGAGCCACTCCCAGATCATCGAGTCGACGGAAGCCGTCGCCAGGCTCGGGCCGATGCGCAGATCGAGCAAGCTCATCACGCCGCGGAACACGATCAGCGTCACGAGCGTGGTCAGGAACGGTCGTGCCTTCAGGTACGCCACGATGAGCCCGTTCGTCGCGCCGAGCAGGGCACCGAACGCGAGCGTGATGCCGATGGTGGCGACGGCCGAGAAGCCCGCCAGCTTCACGAGCATGAGCGCGACCATGTTCACGAGCCCGAAGATCGCCCCGACGGATAGATCGATGCCTCCCGACACGACGACGATCGTCATGCCGAGGCAGACGAGGGCGAACTCGGCGATCTCGCGTCCCGTGGAGGCGAGGTTCCAGGGGTTCGCGAACGCCGGTACGTGGAGCGCGAAGAACGCGGACAGCGCGACGAGCAGCGCGAGCGGCAGCGCGGGCTCCATCCAGCGCTTCTCCAGCAGCTCGGCGAGGAACTGCTGGGGCGAGATGCGGTCGCGGAGCGCGCGGGCCCGTCGTGCCAGCGGGCTCGCGTCGCGCGGCAGCGCGACGATGGCGGGAGAGAGCCCCGCCGACTTGGGTGAAGAATCGCTCACGGCTTCGGCTTGCCGTCGTAACAGATGCCCGGCGACTTCCAGTTCGACGAATCGATCTTCACGAGCGGCGAGTAGATCGCCGAGCGGACCGTCCCCGGCGGGAGCCCTGACTGCAGCAGGTAGTTCGCGAGCGTGACGATCGCGTCGCCCTGGTACGGCACCGAGTAACCGTAGCTCGCGGTCACCAGGCCCTGGCCGATCGCCTGGCAGGTGATCTCGCTGTGGTCCGACATGAAGACCTTCACCTTGCCCGTGAGGCCCGCTTCCTTCACCGCGGTCGCGGCGCCGTATTGCATCTGGTCCCAGAAGCCCCAGGTCGCACAGAGGTCGGGGTGCTGCTGAAGCACGGTCGCGGTGATGTCGTGCGCCTTGGTACGGTCCCACGCTCCGGCCTGGTTCGACACGATCTGGATCTCGGGATGCTTGTCGAGCACGGACTTCGCACCCGTCATGAGATCGAGCGATGCGCCGGAGTTCAGGTCGCCCTGCACGATCGCGAGCTTCGCCGGCTTCTTGTCCTTGCACGCCTCGACGACGTCCTCGGCCACGCGGCGGCCGACGTCGATGAAGTCCGCGCCGACGAACGCGTCGGACTTGTAGTTCGACACCATGTTCACCTGGATCACGTAGATGCCGCGCTTCTCGGCTTCCTGGATCAGCTTCGCGAGCAGCTGCACGTCGAAGTTGTGGACGACCAGGACGTCGGGGTGCTCGTTGACGAGCGACTCGACGGCCTGCGCCTGGCGCCGCGGATCCCAGTCGGAGTCGCGCACGACGAACTTCATGCCGAGCGCCTCGGCGCCCTTTCGCATGTGCCACGTCCATTCCTCGGTGAGCGGCGTGCCGAGGCCGGCGGGAACCCAGGCGAGCGTCTTCCCCGCGACGCTCCCGTGCGCGTGCGCCTGCAGCTCTTCGGAAGACGCGCGTGCGCCGAGCTTGCCCTTCTGCTCGACGGCCGCCCCGCCGCCCTCCGCGCCGCGGCCGCCGCCCTGCGAACAGGCGGCGAGCACGACGAGCGCAGCGGCCGACCATGCTGCGAGCCGAATCCTCATGCGTTCAATCTCCCTGGCGGACCGTCTCCTCGTCGCGCGGGTGCAGGCGGTTGTCGAGCACCAGCGCGGCGAGCAGCACGAGCCCCTTCACGATGTTCTGTTGGTAGACGTTGAGATCGAGCAGCGTCATGCCGTTCAGCATCACGCCGATCAGCGCGATGCCGCAGAGCACGCTGGCGACGCCGCCGCGGCCGCCGACGAGGCTCACGCCGCCGACCACGACGACCAGCAGCACGTCGTAGATGAGCGTCGAGTCGACGATCTGGATGTTGAAGCCGTCGACCGAGGCCGCCATCACGAGCCCGCCGAAGAAGCCGATCGCGGCCGAGAGCGCGTACTCGATCGCCGTCAGCGGGCGGACGGCGATGCCGGTCAATGCCGCCGTCTCGCGGTTGTCTCCGTGCGCATAGATGAAGCGCCCCGTCGAGGTCCGCGAGAGCAGCAGGTGCGCGAGCAGCGCGACGGCCGCGAGTGCGAGGATCGGCATCGGGACGCCGAGCGGACGGCCCTGTCCGAGATAGCGGAAGAGCTCGCGGGTGGGCGGGACCTCCACGATCATCCCATGCAGCAGCAGCGAGCGGGACGCGCCGTACACGAAGAGGCCGCTGGCCAGCGTCGCGAACAGCGCCGGCACCTCGACGAACGCGATCACCAGTCCGTTCGCGACGCCGATCGCGAGCGCCAGCGCGAGGCCCGCGCCGATCGCGACCGCGGTGCTGGTGCCGGGGTCGCCCATCCACTGCACGCTGAGCGCGGTGGCGACGCCCGCGGTCGCGATCAGCGAGAGGTCGATGCCACCGCCGATCACCACGATCGCCATCGCGATGCCGAGGATGCCGAGCGTCGAGACGCTGCGGGCCAGCGTGAGCGCGTTCTCGCGCGCGAGGAAGCCGGGTAACGTGACCCCGAAGATCAGCACCAGACAAGCGGTCACCAGGAGCACGATGTGCTCCTGTTCCAGCGCGACCGCGCGGCGGCGCGTCGAAGGAGAGGGCGTGGGGTCGTTGGGCATGCCGATCGACGTGGAAGGAAGATCGCCGCGCCGGGCGCGGATCGTTTGAGAATAATTCAACCCCGGATCGCCCGTCCAGACGGGTTCCCGGAGAGGACGGGGAGAGGAGGGGACGTTGCTCACTCGTCCTCTGCTGGCCCGAACTATCAAAACATTGGCCGGCAGGACCCTCGTCTCGGCCCGGTCGATTTCGCTAGGTTGCGGGCCACGGAGGAAGGTCATGAGCGCGGAGATCGACAACCTCAATTTCGACCCGGCCGAGTGGGCGAAGAAGGACTTCACCGAGCGCGTGCGCATGGGGACGAACTTCTACGTGCTGCGCGGGCTTGCGTATCCGCTGCCGGTCTACCTGTTCCATGCCGCGCGGGTCGCCGTCTTCATCGGCATCTGGATGTTCTTCGTGAGCTTCACGCCCGGGCTCGGCAACCCGCTGCATCTCACGTCGTGGATGTTCGAACCGATCGCCTTCCAGAAGGCGTTCCTGTGGGCGAGCCTGTTCGAAGTCGGCGGGTTCGGCTGCATGAGCGGGCCGCTCGGGCTGAAGATCTGGCCGCCGTTCACCGCCGGGCTCCACTTCATCCGTCCGGGGACGACGAAGCTTCCTCCCTTCCCGGACCTGCCGCTGTTCGGCGGCAACACGCGCTCGTGGTTCGACGTGAGTTTGTACGCGCTGCTGCTGCTCTCTCTCCTCCGCGCCTGCGTGCAGCCCGAGATCCACGCCACGCACCTGATCCCGATCGTCGTGCTGCTGCCGCTCTGCGGCCTCACCGACAAGACCGTGATCCTCTGCGCGCGCGTCGAGCATCACTTCGCGATGATCGTCTGCTTCCTGTTCGCCGGGAATTGGATCGCCGCGTGCAAGTGGGTGCAGCTCGCGATCTGGTTCTGGGCGGGCGTGTCGAAGCTGACGGTCGCGTTCGGCTACGTCGTGCCGATCATGACCGCGAACAACCCGATGATGAAGAGCGAGTGGTTCCGGCGGAAGCTCTTCGTGAACTTCCCGGAAGATCTCCATCCCTCCACGCTCGCCCGAGGCATGGCGCACGCGGGAGCGTTCCTCGAGTTCGGCACGCCGATCGCGCTCGCGTTCGTGACCGGGCCGGGCTTGCTGCAGTGGATCGGCCTCGCGCTCGCCGTGAACCTTCACGGCTTCATCATCAGCAACATGCCGATCGCCGCCGTCTTCGAGTGGAACATCCTCAGCCTGTTCGCCGCGTTCTTCCTGTGGGGCGGGTACGCCGACGTGAGCCTGTTCGCGGTCGGCTCGTTCCCGCTGACGATCTACCTGCTGGTCGGTTGTCTGCTGCTGCCGCTGATCGGAAACCTGATCCCGTCGAAGGTCTCGTTCCTGGTGTCGATGCGCTACTACGCGGGGAACTGGGCGTGGAACGCTTGGCTCTTCCACAAGAACAGCCACCGCAAGCTCGACAAGCTGAAGCGTGCCGCGCCGCTCCTCCGCGAGCAGCAGGAGCGCTTCCTGCCGCCCGAGCTGGCGACGCAGGCCGATGCCGGCTTCCTGGCGTTCCGCACGATGCACCTGCAGGGCCGCGTGCTCGGCATGCTGCTGCCCGAAACGACGGATGGCAGGCCGTTCCAGGAATACTTCTACGCCGATGGCGAAACGGTCGCCGGCTCCGTGATCGGGTGGAACTTCGGCGAAGGACACTTCGCCGACGAGCGGCTGATCGCGAACATCCAGCAACAGTGCGACTTCGACGACGGCGAGCTCCGCGTGATCTGCGTCGAGGCACAGCCGATCCTCGGCTCGACGCTCCACTGGAGGATCGTCGACGGGCGCCGCGGCGTGCTGCAGCAAGGCTACGTCGAGCTCTCCGAGCTGATGAAGCGGAAGCCCTGGGACTACGGTCCGGTCGCCTGATCGACGAGAGGCAGAATTCTTGTTTTCGCACGAAGATCTGAGAGCCATGGCCTCATCGAAGATCGGATCTTGGGGTGCGGCTCGGCCGCGCTGAGGGATCGATGCTCGACGCCGTCGTCATCGGGTCCGGCCCGAACGGGCTCGCGGCCGCGATCGCGCTCGCCAAGGAAGGTGCCTCGGTGCGGGTCCTCGAGGGCCGCGAGGACATCGGCGGGGGCATGCGGACCCGCGAGCTCACGCTACCCGGGTTCCGCCACGACGTCTGCTCGGGCTGCCACCCGATGGGCGTGCTCTCGCCGTACCTGCGGACGCTCCCGCTGGAGGAGCACGGGCTGCGCTGGGTCCGGCCGGCGGCATCCGTCGCCCATCCGCTCGACGACGAGCCCGCCGTGCTGCTCCGCCGCTCGCTCGCCGACACGGCACGCGATCTCGGCGAAGACCGCAAGTCTTACGAGCGCCTCTTCGCTCCGTTCCTGAAAGACCCGCACGGCCTGCTCGCCGATCTGCTCGCGCCGGTCGGGATTCCGAAGCATCCGATCTTGATGGCGCGCTTCGGGCTCTCCGGCCTGCTGCCGGCGACCAAGCTCCTCGGCATGCGCTTCCGCGGCAAGCGCGCGAAGGCACTGCTGGCGGGCTGCGCGGCACACTCGATCCTGCCGCTCGACAGCGTGCTCACCGGCGCGGTCGGGATGATCTTCGCGTTCACCGGCCACGTCGACGACTGGCCGGTCGCGGCCGGCGGCTCGCAATCGATCGGCGCCGCGCTCGCGTCCTACTTCCGCTCGCTCGGCGGCACGATCGAGACCGGGCGCTTCGTCCGCTCGCTCGCCGATCTGCCGGAATCGCGCGTCGTGCTGTTCGACACGAGCCCCGCGCAGCTCGCCGACATCGGCGCCCCCGTGCTACCCGCGGGCTACGTGAAGCGGCTGCGGCGCTATCGCTACGGTCCGGGCGTCTTCAAGCTCGATCTCGCGCTCGACGGGCCGATCCCGTGGAAGGATCCGCGCGTGCTCGAGGCATCGACCGTGCATCTCGGCGGCACGGTCGAGGAGCTCGCGGCCGGCGAGAAGGCGGTCTGGAAGGGCGAGCATCCGGAGCGGCCGTTCGTGCTCGTCGTGCAGCAGAGTCAGTTCGATCCGAGCCGCGCGCCGGCGGGAAAGCACACCGGCTACGCATACTGCCACGTGCCCGCGGGATCGACCGTCGACATGACGGACGCGATCGAGCGACAGATCGAACGCTTCGCACCCGGGTTCCGCGATCGCATCCTCGCGCGCCATCCGATGAGCACCGCGGACCTCACGCTCGAGAACCCGAACTACGTCGGCGGGGCGATCGCCGGCGGCGTTGCCGACCTCGTGCAGTTCGTGGCGCGGCCGGTCGCGCGCCTCGACCCCTACTCGACGCCGAACCCGCGCCTCTTCATCTGCTCCGCGTCCACGCCTCCGGGCGGCGGCGTGCACGGGATGTGTGGATACTTCGCGGCGCGGAGCGCGCTTCGGAGGCTCGCGCGGCTTCCCGAGAGCCCGCCGCGGCTCGGCGGCTGAGCTCTCCTCAGACGATCGGCACGACGGGCTTGCCGGTGCCCGGGTCGATCAGGTGCGCGTACTCGGCGATGCCGTGGCCGCCATGCGCGCCGCATTCGAAGCGCGTGAGCGCTTCGAAGATGCGCATCCCGCGCGCTTCGCCGATGCCGATCTCCGCGACGCGCAGCACCTCGCCGCGAATCGAATGGGTCGTGCCGCTCGAGTCGGTGGCGTCGAGCACGATCGAGCGCTGTGCGAGCCCGTCGTCGGCGAGCCGGGTCGTCAGCTGCCAGCGCTTGATCGTGCGCACGTGCCCGTCCTCGAAGACCCACCCACGATGCAATTCGCCGGCCTCGGTGCCGGCGACGATGCCGCCGAGATGGAAGCTCGCGCCGAGGTTGATCGAGAACCAGCGCCACATGCGCAGGCCGCGATCGCCGCTGGTCTCGCGCGGTCCCCAGGACTTGTCGCGATTGCCGAAGCCGCGGAGCTCGTGGCTTCGGCCCTCCACGGTGAGCGCCCCCGCCCACGAGCCGGACTGCTCGAAGTGGCCCGCGGCGAGCGAGCGGCGGCTCGCGGTTCGCGCGGCGTCGGAGGATGTGGCCGCGCCGGCGCGGTCGATGCCGATGGCAGGCGCGAGTGCGGTGAACGTGGCATCGATCGAGATGCGCCGTCCGCCGAGCAGCGTTTCGTCGACGCGCACGCGCCAGGTGCGGAGCGGCTCGAGCCGGTCGTAGCGCAGCGGGCCGAGGGAGACGGGTCCGTCCGTGATCGAGGACACCTCGGCCTCGAGCTCCGTCTGTGCGATCGTTCCGTCGGGGAGCCAGACGACGAGCAGAGCGTGCGCGCTCCCGGCGTTCGGACGGACGCCGATCCGCGTGACGAATCCCGTCTGCGAACCCGGCGAGTAGGCGTTGAAATACCAGGACTCGCTCCACGCGAGATCCGGCTCGACCGGATGCGGGAGATCGTGGAGCTCGGGCAGGATCGGCATGGGTCGGGCTCCCTCGGAGGCTAGTGCGGAAACGAGGCCGCGAACTCCTCGGCGTAGCGTGCCACCCACTCGCGGGCGGCCTCGTCGGGCGTGACCTCGCGGCCTTGCTCCGCGCAGAGCTGGCGGCGGAGGTCGTGGATGCGCAGCACCTGCTCCGCGAGCTTCATGCGGAAGCTCATCGCCGGATGCAAGAACGCGACGCCGACCCGGTACTGATCGCCGGGCTCGATCCTCTGCGACGACGCGACGCTGCCGGCGAGCGAGAACCACTGGTCGCCGATCGGAAGCGAGACGTCGACGACGCTCTCCGGGGCGAGATCACGAGGTGCGGTAAACGCGAGCCCACCCTCGCTCAAATCGGCGACGGCAGAGATGATCCGCGCGTCGCCGTCGCGCGTCTGAACCACCACGGGCACGGGAATCGGGTGACGCACGCAGCGGCGCCGATCGGTGTCCATCGTCGTCTCTCCCCTTCGCCGTGGATCATAGGGAGGCCCGCCGCATCAAGGAAGCTCGCGGGCGAGTCGCAGGAGATCAGCGCGCGCGCGGCTGTTGCTGCGTCACGCAGTGGATCGCGCCGAGTCCCCACACCAGATCGACCGACGGGACGCGATGGATGACCCGCCCCGGAAACAAGCGCGCCAGCGTCTCGCACGCCACGTCGTCGCGGGGGTGATCGAAGACCGGAACGACGACCGATCCGTTGCCCACGTAGAAGTTCGCGTAGCTCGCCGGCAGGCGGCGGTCGTCGTAGTGGATCGGCGGGGCCGCCGGGAGCGGAACGATCGTGAGCGGACTTCCGTCCTGATCCTCGGCGAGCTTCAGGCGCTCGAGGTTGTCCTGCAGTGCCCGGTAGTTCTCGTCGGAAGGATCGTCCTCGACGGCGGTGACGACGGTCGTCGCGTTCACGAAACGCGAGAGGTCGTCGATGTGCCCGTCCGTGTCGTCGCCGACGATGCCGTCGCCGAGCCAGATGATGTGGCCGACGCCGAGGAAGTCCTTCAGGAAGGTCTCGATCTGCGGCTTGCCGAGCGACGGATTGCGGTTCGGATTCAGCAGGCAGGATTCCGTGGTGAGCAGCGTGCCCTTGCCGTTCACGTCGATCGAGCCGCCTTCGAGCACGATGCCGGGCTCGAAGCGGGGAAGGGCGAGCATCTCGTTGATGCGCGCCGGCACCTGCCGGTCGAGATCGAACGGCGGATACTTGCCGCCCCAGGCGTTGTAGCCCCAGTGGGTCATGGCGAGCTTGCCGTCGCCGTCGACGACGAAGATCGGGCCGTGGTCGCGCATCCACGCGTCGTTCGTGGGGATCCGGAAGAAGCGCACCGAGGCCTTCTCGACTCCGCGCGCGCGCAGCGCGGCCCGGGCCGAGGCCTCCAGCTCGTCACTGCCGGCGAGGATGCGGACCTCTTCGTAGTCACAGAGCCCGGCGACGATCTCGGCGAACGCGGCCGGCACGGGCTCGAACTTGCCCGGCCAGCTCTCGAGGTTGTGCGGCCACGAGAGCCACGTCGCCTCGTGCGGCTCCCACTCCGCGGGCATGTGGAACCCGCGCTCGCGCGGGGTTCTCATTCGTCGAGCAGGCGGCGTGTGATGCCGGCGTAGGCGTCGATGCGGCGGTCGCGAATCGGCCCGCCCCTGCGGGCCGATACAAGATGAAGGATTTCTGCGGGACCGCCCATCGCTCGCACCTTCACGAAGGATCGTCGAGCAACCGCCGTGTGATGCCGGCGTACGCGTCGATTCGGCGGTCCCGGAGAAACGGCCAGTTCGTGCGTACTTCATCCAGCCGCCCGAGGTCGACCGGAACGATCAGGGTCTCTTCGCGATCCGTCGAGGCGCGCGCGATCACGCGGCCGAACGGATCGGCGACGAACGAATTGCCCCAGAACGTGAGGTTGCCTTCGCGGCCGACGCGGTTCACGGCGGCGACGAACACGCCGTTCGCGATCGCGTGCGCGCGCTGCGAAGTTTCCCAGGCGTCGCGCTGGCCCTCGTTCACGTCGGCGTTCTCGCCGTCGAGCCAGCCGATGGCGGTGGGGTAGAAGAGGATCTCGGCGCCGGCGAGCGCCGTGAGGCGCGCGCCTTCCGGGAACCACTGGTCCCAGCAGACGAGCGTGCCGACCTTCGCGCGCTTCGTGGCGAAGCTCCGGAAGCCGAGATCGCCCGGCGTGAAGTAGAACTTCTCGTAGTAGAGCGGATCGTCCGGGATGTGCATCTTGCGGTACTTCCCGGCGACCTTGCCGCTCTCGTCGAGGATCACGGCGGTGTTGTGGTAGAGGCCTTCGGTGCGCTTCTCGAACAGCGACGCGACGATCGCGATCTTCTTGTCCTTGGCGACCTTGGCGAGCGCGTTCACGGTCGGCCCGGGAATCCTCTCCGCGAGCTTGAAGAGCGCGACGTCTTCCTTCTGGCAGAAGTAGCGCGAGCGGAAGAGCTCCTGCAGACAGACGACCTGCGCGCCGTCGCGCGCCGCCGCGATCATTCGCGCGATCGCCTTGTCGAGGTTCTCCTTCGGCGTCTCGGAGCAGGTCATCTGCACGAGGCCGAGGACGACCTCGCGCGCCGACTTCGACTTCGACTTCATCGCGACCTCTACGACTACTCGAGAACGATCAGCACTTCGCCGGACTCGACCGCCTGGCCCGGCTTGACGCGGATCTCCTTCACCTCGCCGGCGCCCGCGCTCTTGATCTCGTTCTCCATCTTCATGGCTTCGATGACGAGCAGGCCCTGCTTGGTCTCGACCTTGTCGCCGACGGCCACCAGCAGGTGCAGCACCTTGCCGGGCATCGACGCCTTGAGCTCGCGCCGGCCGGATTCCTCGCGAGCGCCGCGGGCGGCGGCGCGACGGGCGCGCTCCTCGCTCAGCATGCGGAAGCGGAACCGGCGGTTCTCGACCAGGAGATCGTAGTCGTCGCCGGCACGCGAGAGGCTGACCTCGCGGTTCTGCGCGTCGACCAGCAACGACAGGCCGCCGGTCACGCGGCGCGCGTCGACCGTGCGGGTCTTGCCGTCGATCGTGATCTCGTACAGCGATCCGCCGGCGGCCTTCACGGAAACCGCGACCTCGCGGTCCTCGAGCTTGGCGATGAACGTGCGTGCGGAGGCCATCGATCAGCTCCGAAGCCCGTCGCGGCGCGCCGCGATCCGCCACGGCGAGCCCGCCACCGCACCGGCGGTCGCCGTCGCCGGCTTCGACGACTCGCTCTCGAATGCGGCGATCGCCGCCGCGGCCAGCGCGATGTCTTCCAAGCCTTCCGGACCCGCGGGCATCGTCGTCCATTCCTGACCGATGAAGCGCGTGTCGAAGTCGCCTTTGCGGAAGCGAGGATGGTGCAGGATCCAGCGCAGGAACTCGATGTTCGTCGTCGGTCCGTGGATCACGTACTCGGACAGCGCGCGATCCATCCGGTCGATCGCCTCGTCGCGCGTCGCGGCCCACGCGACCAGCTTCGAGATCATCGGATCGTAGTGGATCGAGACCTCGAACCCTTCGTACACGCCGGTGTCGTTGCGGATGCCGAGCCCGCCCGGCTCGCGCATGCGATGGATCTTCCCCGGCGCGGGCAGGAAGTTGTTCTCGGGATCCTCCGCGTAGACGCGGCACTCGATCGCCCAGCCGCGCTGGCGGATGTCGTCCTGCGTGAACGGCAGCTTTGCGCCGGCCGCGACCTCGATCTGCATGCGCACGAGGTCGATGCCGGTCACCATCTCGGTGATCGCGTGCTCGACCTGGATGCGCGTGTTCATCTCGAGGAAGTAGAAGTTCCGCTTGGAGTCGACGAGGAACTCGATCGTGCCGGCGCCGACGTAGTTCACCGCCTTCGCCGCCGCGACCGCGACCTTGCCCATGGCCTCGCGGGTCTTCGGGTCGAGCGCCGGAGACGGCGATTCTTCGATGACCTTCTGGTGACGGCGCTGGATCGAGCACTCGCGCTCGTAGACGTGGACCACGTTGCCGTGCGTGTCGCCGAGCACCTGCACTTCCACGTGGCGCGGCGAATCGACGAAGCGCTCGACGTAGATGCGATCGTCGCCGAACGCGCTCTTCGCCTCGCTCCGCGCCGAGCGCGCCGCCGCGCGGATCTCGGACTCCTCGGAGACGAGCCGCATGCCCTTGCCGCCGCCGCCCGCGGCCGCCTTCAGCATGACCGGGAAGCCGATCTCGATCGCGCTCTTGACGATGTCTTCTTCCGACTCGAGCGTCCCCGGCGATCCCGGCACGACCGGCACGCCGGCCGCGATCACGCGCTTACGTGCCTCGACCTTGTCGCCCATCGACTCGATCGCTTCGGGGGACGGCCCGATGAAGACGAGGCCCGCGTCGCTGCAGGCCTTCGCGAAGAACGCACGCTCGGAGAGGAAGCCGTAACCCGGGTGAACGGCTTCGGCGCCGGAGCGCTTCGCGACGTCGAGGATCTTGTCGACGACGAGGTAGCTCTCGCGCGAAGCCGGCGGCCCGATGAAGTAGGCCTCGTCGGCCAGTCGCACGTGCAGCGCCTCGCGGTCGGCCTCGGAGTAGACGGCGACCGTCTTCACGCCGAGCTCGTGGCAAGCGCGGATCACGCGGACGGCGATCTCCCCCCGGTTGGCGATCAAAACTTTCCTAAACAAGGAAGTCTCCGAAGCCGAACGTCACGAAACCCCTCTTCGTAATGCTGGCCGAATCGAAGCCGTACCGCTCGCGCAGGGGATGAGCTGCCGAAGGCCAGCTCCATCCGCGAGAAGCAGGGATGAGCTGCGGGCGAAGCCCGTCAGCTCCATCTCCACCGCCGGCCGATGAAGCTCATGCAGCTCACAGGGGAATGTTGCCATGCTTCTTTGCGGGATTTCGGTCGCGCTTGTTTTGCAGCATCTCCAGCGCCTGGATCAGCCGCGGGCGGGTGTGCTCGGGCATGATGATGTCGTCGATGTAGCCGAGCTCGGCGACCTTCCACGGGTTCGCGAAGGTCTTGCGGTACTCGTCGACGAGCTTGGTGCGCTCGGCGTTCGCATCCGAAGCCTTGCGGAGCTGGTCGTTGAAGATGATGTTGACCGCGCCGTCGGGGCCCATGACCGCGATCTCGGCGCCGGGATACGCGTAGTTGATGTCGCCGCGGATGTGCTTCGACGACATGACGTCGTAGGCGCCGCCGTAGGCCTTGCGGGTGATGACCGTGACCTTCGGCACCGTCGCCTCGCAGTAGGCGTAGAGCAGCTTCGCGCCGTGCGTGATGATGCCGCCGTATTCCTGCGCCGTACCCGGCAGGAATCCCGGCACGTCGACGAACGTGACGATCGGCAGGTTGAAGCAATCGCAAAAGCGGACGAATCGTTCGGCCTTGATCGACGCGTTGATGTCGAGGCAGCCCGCGAGGTGCGCCGGCTGGTTCGCGACGATGCCGACCGAGCGCCCGCCGAGCCGCGCGAATCCGCCGACGATGTTCCCGGCGTACTCGCGCTGCCCCTCGAATAAGTAGTTCGCATCCACCACGTGGGTGATGGACTCCTTCATGTCGTACGGTTTTTTCGCGTTTTT
>JACXTT010005185.1_pt1 | contig 19016 bp, 19 predicted proteins | sample 9270951 | NCBI WGS metagenome assembly JACXTT01 (sample SAMN15532306, study PRJNA645909) | rock metagenome | isolation source: weathered quartz diorite | place: Puerto Rico | collected 2017-06-21 | reverse complement strand
TTCGTGGATCGACAGGCCGATGCCGTGGCCGGTGCGGTGGGGCAGGCCCGGCAGGTGGTAGTCGGGGCCGAAGCCGTTGGCCTCCAGCACGGAGCGGGCGACGGCGTCGATCTCCTCGCAGGGGACGCCGGGTTTGACGGCGGCGAAGGCGGCGGCCTGGGCGTCCTTCTCGACGGTCCAGACGCGGCGCATTTCGGCGCTAGGTTCGCCGAACACGTAGGTCCGGGTGATGTCGGAGTTGTAGCCCTGGACGCGGCAGCCGGTGTCGATGAGCACGATGTCGCCGTCCTGAAGCTTCTGTTCGCCCGGGACGCCGTGCGGGTAGCTGGAGGCGGCCGCGAACTGCACGGCGCAGAAGGACGAGCCGTCGTCGGCGCCCAGCGCGCGGTGCGCCTGGTCGATGAAGCGGCGGACGGCTGTGGTGGTGATCCCGGGCGCCATGATCTTCGCGGCGCGGCGGTGGACCTCCAGGGTCATGGCCTTGGCCTGAGCCATCAGGGCCAGCTCGGCCGGGGACTTGATCATCCGGCAGCCGTCGATGACCGGGGCGCCGTCCAGGGGCTGGACGTCGGGGGCGGCCTTGCGCAGGCCGTGGAAGGCGAAGAACGGCAGGGCGGGGTCGATGGCCAGGGACTTGGCGCCCAGCTTGGCCAGTTCGGCGGCGACCAGCTCATAGGGGTTCTCGTGCTCTTCCCAGAGCGCGATGGGCGCCACGATGCCGAGGCCGGCTTCCAGGGAGCCCAGCTCGAAGCGCGGGCAGATCATCACGGGCGCGCCGGTGCGGGGCAGGATCATGGCGACCAGGCGCTCGGTGGCGTTCCAGCCCACGCCGGTGAAGTAGCGCAGGGACGCGCCGGCCCCGACGATGATGGCGTCGGCGTTGAGGGTGGCGAGGATGGCCTGCGCCTTGGCGAGGCGCTGGGCGCGCTCCTCTGCGGTGATGGCGGGCGCGGGGTCGGGCCAGGGCTTGAGGCTCGCGAGTTCAGCTTCCGCCGTCGATCCGCCGATGCCCTTGCTCATGATCGTCCTCCGCTCTGGCCACGTTACATGTCCGCAAATAGAACAGTTGGCCATGGCCGGAAGTCAGGATTTCGCCGTCGATCCGCGCAATGCGGACCTGCGGATCTATGTGAACGGGGACCTCGTGCCGCGCGCCGAGGCGAAGGTGTCGATCTTCGACGCCGGGTTCGTGCTGGGCGACGGGGTGTGGGAGGGGCTGCGGCTGCACAAGGGCGCGCTGCTGTTCCTGGAGACGCACCTGGACCGGCTGTGGGCGGGGCTGGCGGCCATCGAGCTCGACCTCGGGATGAGCCGCGAGGCGCTGACGGCGGAGATCTGGCGGACGCTGAAGGCCAACGGGATGGAGCACGGCGCGCACCTGCGCCTGATGATCACGCGCGGCGAGAAGGCGGCGGCGAACCAGGACCCGCGCAACTGGCTGGGCAAGCCCACCATCGTGCTGACGGCGGAATACAAGGAGCCGTCGCCGGCCATCGTGACGAAGGGGCTGTCGCTGTTCACCGCCTCGATCCGCTGCACGCCGGCGGAGATGTTCGACATGCGGATCAATTCGCACAGCCGCCTGCCGCTGATCACGGCGCTGCTGGAGGCGATCAAGGCGGGGGCCGACGAGGCGCTGATGCTGGATCCCAACGGCTATGTCTCGAGCTGCAACGCCACCAACTTCTTCTGGGTGAAGGACGGGCGGGTCTGCACGTCCACGGGCGACTTCTGCTTCAACGGGGTGACGCGGGGCAATGTGATCGCGCTCTGCCGCGAGCATGGGATTCCGATCACCCTGGGCGACTTCCACCTGGCCGATGTGCACGAGGCGGACGAGGCGTTCGTGACCGGCACCTTCGGCGGGCTGACGCCGGTGCGCGAGATCGACGGGGTGGCGCTGCCGGCCGCGCTGCCGGGGCCGGTGACGAGCGAGCTGCGCGCGCTCTATGCGGCGCTGAAGGACGCGCAGGCCGCGTGACGATCCGCATCGCCATGTGGTCGGGGCCGCGGAACATCTCCACGGCGATGATGCGGTCGTTCGAGAACCGGGCCGACTGCGCGGTGGTGGATGAGCCGTTCTACGCGGCCTATCTGGCGGCGACCGGGCTGGAGCATCCGATGACGGCGGAGGTCTTGACCTCGCAGCCGCAGGACTGGCGCGACGTGGCGGCGGGGCTGGCGAAGGCGTCGGCGCCGGTGGTCTACGAGAAGCACATGACGCACCACATGCTGCCGGCCTTCGGGCTGGACTGGATGGCGGCGTGCGCCAACGCCTTCCTGATCCGCGATCCGGCGGCGGTGCTGGCCTCCTATGTGCAGAAGCGCGCCGAGGTGACGCTGGCCGACATCGGGGTGGTGCGGCAGCGCGAGCTGTTCGATCGCGAGGCCGACCGGCTGGGCCGCGCGCCGCCGGTGGTGGAGGGGGCCGACGTGCTGGCCGATCCGCGCGGGATGCTGACGGCGCTCTGCGATGCGGTGGGCGTGCCGTTCGACGACGCGATGCTGAGCTGGCCGGCCGGGCCGCGCGACAGCGACGGGGTCTGGGCGCCGGCCTGGTACGCGGCGGTGGAGGCCTCCACCGGCTTCGCGGCGCCGGAGCGGGCGGCGCAACCGGCGCTGGCCGACGATCTTCGGAGGATCGCCGACCAGGCGCGGCCGCACTACGACGCGCTGGCGCGCTGGAAGCTTACTGTTTGAGCCGGACGCCGACGTAGACGGCGCGGCCCGGCTCGCCGTAGCCGAGGCTTTCCTGGAAGCGTTCGTCGGCCAGGTTCTCGATGCGGGCGGTGAGCGTCACGTGGTCGTTGACCGCGTAGGAGCCGGCGAGGTCAGCGGTGGCGAAGCTCTTGCGGGTGGCGCGCGAGAAACCGTCGACGGCGGTGTCGGCCTGGCTGGACTCGGCGCGCACGGTGAGCGCCGCGCCCCAGGGGCCCTGGTCCCAGAACAGGGCGGCCGAGCCGCTGTTCTTCGGGTTGCGCAGCAGGGTGAGACCCGTGGCGCGGTCGACGGCGTCCAGGTTGGCGTAGCCGAGCTTCAGGTTGAGGCTGTCGGTGAGCTTTAGGTTGGCCTCCGCCTCGACGCCCTTGGAGCGGGTGCGGGCGATGTTGATGTAGCGGCTGGCGACGTAGCTGATCTGGTCGCGGACGTTCAGCGTATAGGCGGTGAGCGCCAGGTTGACCCGGCTGTCGGAGGAGACCCAGCCGAGGCGCGCGTCATAGCCCTCGGCGCGCTCGGGCCGCAGGACGACCGGCGGGGCGAAGCAGAAGTCGCAGACCGCCTGGCTGATGGTGGGCGTCTTGAAGCCCTGGCCGGCGGAGAGCGTCACCTCGAAGCCCGCGCCCAGCCTGGCGGCCCCGGAGAGCCGTCCGGTGACGCGGCCCTTGTAGCGGTCGGGATCGTCGTAGCGCAGCGAGCCGGTGAACGTGAACGCCTCGTTGGGGCTGTGGCGCAGGACGCCGAACACCGAGGTGGTGGAGAGGTCCAGCGACGGCCGGCCGGAGAGGTCGGCGGAGCTGTCGCTGCGCTCGGCGCCGATCACGTAGGCGGTGTCGCTGAGGTCGCCGTGCTGGGCGGTCCAGCGCCAGACTTGCCGCTGGCCGGAGAACTCCGAGGGGAAGCTGGAGATGTTGTGGCGCTTCAGGTCGTAGTCGCTGAAGCTCACCTCGTGGGTGAGGCCCAGGGCGTCGAACGTCGCGCGGCCGAAGCCCTGCCAGGCGCGGCTGGTGTTGCGGTCGGGCGTGTCGCCGAGCAGGAAGTTCGGCGGGGCGAAGCCGTCGATGTCGATCTTGCTGTCGGTGTAGCGGACGCGGCCGTCGAGGCGGATGTTGCCGGTCACGTCGATGCGGCCGCCGAGGTTGGCGGTGACGGTGGAGAAGCCGTCCTTCTCCGTGCCGCTGGCGGCCTTGGAGATGCCGTCGGTGCGGTAGGCGGCGATGGAGCCGGAGAGGGCGTGGCCGCCTTCCGAGAGCCCGGCGGCGATGGTCCCGCGCGCGGTGGCGAAGGAGCCGCCCTCGGCCTCGGCGCGCAGGCCGTTCTCCTCGCGGGTGGTGAAGGCCACGACGCCGCCGATCGCCTCGGAGCCCCAGAGCGAGCTCTGCGGGCCGGAGAGCACCTCGACCTTGGCCAGGTCGGAGGTCTGGATCTGCGAGGGGTCGAAGGTGCCGTTCGGGTCGGCCGGGTCGCCCACCGGCACGCCGTCGATCAGCACCAGGGTCTTGTCGGGGCTGGCGCCGCGGATGCGGATGGCGGCGAGGCCTCCGAAGGCGCCGGAGCGCACGACGTGGACGCCGGGGATGGTGGAGAGCACGTCCTCGACGAAGGGCGTCTGGCGGGCCTCCAGCTCGGCCTGGCCGATGATGTGGGCGCCGGTGATCACGTCGGGCGTGGTGATCAGGCGCGAGGCGGTGACGATCACCTTGTCCACGTCGATGGCGTCGGCGATCACCAGCTCTTCGGTGGCCGGCTTGGCGGCGGGCGCCGGGTCGGCGGCGAAGGCCGGCGCGGTCGCGCAGAGCGGCAGGCACGCGGCGAGGGCCGCGGTGGTCAGAAGTTGGGTACGCATGGTCGTTCGAGCTCCGTCTTCGGAGTCGCTGCGACGGTGAGCCTTGCAAGAAGGCTCAGCCGGTCGTTGGCCTGATCCCGGGCCGCGGACGAGCGACGGAAGAAGACGGCAGGTCTCCTGGCTTGCGGGTCAGCGGACCGCGCCCTCGCCTTCCCAGTCTCCCGTTTCCAGGTTCCCAGTGGCGCCTGCCGATGGTTGGCAGGACGGACGCGACCCTCGCCGCTCACAGTTGCGGGCACAGCCGGGGATTTGCACCCCGGTTCCCTCTTGGCCCCCATCTCTGAGGGACCGCCTTCACGCGGCGGCTTATGCCCCGGTTGCGGTGGAGCTGTAAATGTCCGGGTCAGGACTTTGGCTTGAAGCCGATGCTGACCTTCCATCCGTTGTCGCGTTGCGCCGTGTCCTCGCGCCGCCCGTTGTGCCAGTTGAGCGACAGCGTCGCGGTGCTGAAGTTGAAGCTCGCCTGAGCCTGTGTCTCGGTCAGGTCCTGATTATAGCCGCGCAGGGGATGCACGTCGGTGTAGGCGACCCAAAGGTGGATCGGTGAGTCGGGCAGAAAGGCGACGTCGCCGAGTAGGCCGATACGTCCTCCAAGCCGCGTGTAGTCCTTGTTGAACGGGAGGAAGTCGACGTTGTCGCCCGGACTTGCGAAGGAGCCGACGTCGGCGCGCGCGTCGATCAGAACGCCCCACCGCAGCAGCCGGTTCGAATCGCCGCAGACGCTGTTGATGCAAAGGTCGATGGCAGACAGGCCTCGGTTCGCCGTCTTGATGACGGGCACGTACCGAAGTGAGGCCGCGTCGAGCCGGCTGTGAGCCAGCGAGTCGCGAACCTCATCCATCCGCAGGACGGTGAAGGAGGCGCAGGTCTGCAGGTGATGAATGATTACCGGCAGGATGTCGGCGACAACGCAGGTGTCGGGCAAGGCGTCGGTGTAGAGGAACGCGACCGCGCCGAGTTCGGAGCGATTGGCCGTTACCTTCGCGGGATCGGTCACCGCCGCGCCGCTACTAGTGTCCTTCTTCGACTCCCGATCGATGGCGGCATAGGGGATGAAGTTCACATAGTACGCTGTCCTCCCGTCCAGCAGGGCGCCGTCGTTCAGTGGGCGATCCTTCTTGAAGACGGGGTAGCCGACCGCGCCCTGGAAATTCACCGCGTAGGTCTTGCTCGAGGGCTTGATGACACCCTTGACGGTGGCCTGGTTTGTCGTCGTTTGCGCGAGACTGAATGTGAAGCCGCTGTCGGAGTTGTAGAGGTCCTGGCCTGTCACGAAGTAGGGGTCTGGATTGTCACCGGACGCCGAGCGGTAAACTAGGTTGGCGGGCGTTTGCCGCCACTGAAGCTGGTTGAACAAGCCCGCGACGAGGCCAGCGCCGTGAGCCAGGTCATCGCCGACTGACCAGCGCTCCAGATAGTCCGTCGAAGGCGGTGGTTCCGTCTTCACGACGGTCTTCGGCTTGGGATCGCCCGCGAACGCCGGCGTCTGCGCGTCGTTCATGATGGCGAGCTTCTTCTGAGCTGTGCGATCGCTAGCGGCCTGTTCGGCGTCCTTTTCCGAAAGCGGTGGCGCGTCGTCACAACGGATCAGATGATCCGTGGGCGGGCTCGCGAGGAAAACGCGCGCGTATTCGACGATGTGGTCCTTCAGTTCCTGCTGCTCTTTTTCCGGCAGAGGCCCGCTGGGCGCGTCAACGCCCAGGCCGGTGACATCGACCTTGAGGTCCCTGTCCCGGATATGTTTGCGAAGCTCGACCGCGTAGGGGCGGAACGCGGGATAGACGTTCAGCAGGAGGCGTTGGACGATGATCGCGCCGGTGCAATAGCCGTCCTGCTTGGCGTAGGCGCTCGCGACCCCCTCGTTCCTCCGGCACGTCGTGCCATCGAACCTCTGCTTCATGTCGCCAAATGGCGTGTCCGCCAGATGGTCGCCGAGGTCGAACTGCACGATCAGCTGCACGGTCAGCTTGTTGGAGTCGACGAACCCATCTTTGCAGATCTTCGTCGGGTCCAGCGTCATCGCCTTGGCGGGAAACTGGTCTGCGACGTAGTGCGGATGGCCGATTGGGGGATCTGTCGAAGGCTCGGGTGGCTGGTCGATACCCGCCGCCAGCAGCGCTAGAGCAAACAGCATGTGGTCCCCCGATCCGGGGGACTGTCGCGGCGCGCGCGAAGGCGGCCGCGGTCAGGCCCCCACCCTCACCCCAGATGGCATCCACGCTGAGTGCAACCTGGGCTTAAGTCAATTCCGAAGAACGACGTTTTTGAAGGGCGGGAGCCTGGCGCCCGATCTCAGACCAGGTTGCGCTTGTAGAGGGCGGTCAGCGCCGCCCAGGCTTTCTCGGCGCCGGCCTCGTCGTAGACGGCGCTGCCCTTGACGCACCAGCCGTGGTTGCAGCCGTCGTAAACCAGAACGGTGGCCTTCTTGCCGGCGTCGGCGAAGGCCTTCTTGAGCACGTCCTTGTCGGTGGGCGCGCGCTGATCGTCGTTGGCGGCCACGGCGGAATAGACCTCGGCCTTCATCTTGGGGATCAGCAGGTGCGGGCTGGCCGGGGTCTGGGTGACCAGGCCGCCGCCGTGGCAGGTGACGGCGCCGCCGATCCGGTCCGGCACGGTCGCGGCCGTGCGGTAGACCAGCGGGCCGCCCATGCAGTAGCCCTGGGTCCCGGCCTTCTTCTTCTTGTCGGTCTGCGGCTGGGCGTCGAGGAAGGCCAGGTAGGCGGTGGCGTCGCCCTCCGCCGCGCCCGGGGCGCCGACCGAGCCCGCCAGGGCCATGAACTTCGGCCGGTCATCCGGCTTGGCGAAGTCGAGCCCGGCGGTGACCTCGGTGGCCTTGCCCTTGCGGTAGAAGGGGTTGGGCACCAGCACGACGTAGCCCTGGGCGGCGAGCCGGCGGCCCATGTCGCGGAACACCGGACGGAGGCCGCCGATGTCGGTCCAGATCAGCACGGCCGGCCATTTGCCCTTGCCCTTGGGATAGAAGAGCGCGGCGTCGGCCATGCCGTCGGCCGTCTTGACGCTGACGTCCTTCTCCTCGACCGAGTCCTGGGCGTGGGCCATGTCGGCGGCGAAGGTGGCGGCCGCCGCGGCGGCCAGGGCGAAGCCCCGGCGGTTCATCGGCAGATCGGGAACGCGGAGCGTGTCTTCGCCCTGATGGATCTCGTCGTCACACATGGTGGCCTCCCTGGGAATTTTGACCGGCAAGGGTCGCCGCTAATGTTACGGCGATATTTCCGGCCAGGGGAGAGCCGGCGAGCAGGGCGGCGTTGATGTTGGCATTGGCTCGTGGGCAACTGGGAAGATGGGGAACGGGCGGAGCGCGGCGATGGCGAGATTGTCTGGGCTGGTCGCGTTGGCCCTTGCGGCCGCAGTCTCGGGCGCCGCGGCCGCCGCTCCGCCGGAGGGAACCGGCCTGAAGCGCGCCGCCGACCGCGGCGATCGGCTCTACGCCTATGACCAGGCGGCGTGGGTCAGCACCGACGAGATGTTGCGCCAGCTACCCGACCCGAAGGGGGCCGGCGTGCGGGGCTGGATCGTGGAGGAGCGGACCGACCACCTCCATGTCATCTACTATCGCGTCGATCAGGAGACCCGCTCGGCCGTCTTCACCGTCGAGGTCCTGGGCAAGCACGTCCAGTCGAGCCATCGGATGGCGCCGGGCGAGGACACCAGCCTGACGCCGTTCGAACAGCGTCTGATACGCGCCCGCGAAACGGCGGCGACCAGCCAGCATTTCACGAGCTGCACCGGCGCCGCCATGAACGCGGTGGTCCTGCCGCCGGACACGCCGGACGGCCCTGTCCCCGTCTACCTGCTGACCGCCCAGGTGAAGACCGGTGAATATCCCTTCGGGGGCCACTACGAGGTGGATGTCGGCGCCGACGGAAAGGTCGTCTCGACCCGCGCCTTCACCCACGCCTGCCTCAACATGCCCCAAGCGCCGCCGTCGCAGCCCGGCAAGCCGGCCTTTGTGATCGTGACGCACCTTTTGGACGTCATCCCGACCGAGATTCACGTCTACCTGTCGCGATGGATGGGCCAGCCGGTGGTGGTGCTGACGCCTACGACGGAACCCCCGAACTCGGAGCACCGGACGTGGATCATCGACGGCGACAACATCACTCTGTCGAAGAACTGAGTCCGGCGGCGCGCTGCGGCGCGGTCTACTTCCACGCGCCGTAGGGATCGGCGAAGGGCTTGCCCAGGGCTTCGGCGACGGCGGGGTGGGTGAGCTGGCCCTTGAGCACGTTGAGGCCCTTGGCCAGGTGCTTGTCCTTCTTGAGCGCGTCCAGGCCGTGGTCGGCCAGCGCCAGGCCGAAGCTCAGGGTCGCGTGGACCAGGGCTTCCGACGAGGTGCGCGGCGCGGCGCCCGGCATGTTGGCCACGCAGTAGTGGACGACGCCGTCGACGGTGTAGGTCGGGTCGGCGTGGGTGGTGGGCCGGCTCGTCTCGAAACAGCCGCCCTGGTCGATGGAGACGTCCACCAGCACCGAGCCCGGCTTCATGCGCTTCAGGTCCTCCTTGCGGATCATCTTGGGCGCGCTGGCGCCGGCGGTGAGCACAGCGCCGATCACCACGTCGGCCTTGAGGATCTCCTCCTCCACCGCGTCCTGGGTGGAGTAGCGGGTGAGGATGCGGCCCTGGAACATGTTGTCGAGGTCGCGCATGCGCGGGATCGAGCGCTCGACGATCACCACCTCGGCGCCCAGGCCCGCGGCCATGCGCGCGGCGTTCATGCCGACCACGCCGCCGCCCAGCACGACGATGCGGGCAGGTGGGACACCTGGTACGCCCGAAAGCAGAAGACCCATGCCGCCGTTGTGCTTCAGCAGGGTCTCGCCGGCCGAGAAGACGGCGATGCGGCCGGCCACTTCCGACATTGGCGCAAGAAGAGGGAGCCCGCCCTGGGGGTCGGTCACCGTCTCATAGGCGATGGCCGCGCAGCCGGACTTCAAGAGGCCGTCGGCCTGGGCCGGATCGGGCGCCAGGTGCAGGTAGGTGAAGAGGATGTGCTTGTCGGTGAGGCGCGCCCATTCGACGGGCTGCGGCTCCTTCACCTTGACGATCAGCTCGGCGCCCGAGAACACCGCGTCGGCGTCCGGGGCGATGGTCGCGCCGGCCTTGGTGTAGGCCGCGTCCGGGTAGCCGGCGCCGACGCCCGCGCCCTTCTCGACCAGCACCTGGTGGCCGCGGCTGACGTATTCCCGCACGGCGGTGGGGGTGAGGCCGACGCGATATTCGTCCGGCTTGATCTCGCGGGGCACGCCAACGCGCATGAGAGGCTCCTTGGGGGAGGAATGTTGCGGGGTGGCGGGGGTTTTAGGGCATGGGGTGGTGGGTGGCTAGTCATCTGTCGATGAGGAGAGCGGGAAGTGCTGTCGCTCTGAGCCTTAGGTCCATGACGGCAGGCTCGCATCTGACCATGGATTTAAGGACGGTCAGCATCCGGGGGATGCTGGGGTCGACACGCAGACGGACGAGAGTTCGGAGGTTCGGAAGGTCCGCGGCGGAAGCTGAAGCGACGGGTCCCGGGCGTTGCCGCTCGGGACCCACGCGTCTTCGGCGTGCTTTGCGGCTGCGCCCGCTCGGTCAGCGGTCGCGAGGCGGCGAGTCGCTTCGCGGCGGCCGGGTCGAGGCGGCGCCGATCACGGCCCCACTACCGCCGCCCCAGGCCGCGCCGACCGCGGCGCCCGGGCCGCAGACCGGAAGCGTCACGAGGCATCCGATGATCGCGCCGACGCCCGCGCCGCCGACGCCAACGCGCACGGTGTTGCCGACGACCCGATCGCTGTAGTGACTATCCTGAGCGAAAGCCGGGCCCGTCATCAGAGCAAGCGCCGCAATACCGCTTAATATATTACGGGTCATGCCGGATCTCCTTGAGTTACGTTGCGGGCATGTTCCCAGCAACGCCTCTGGAACGCTGCGTCCGGAGTGGTGTTCCGCCGATATGATGTTTCGATCGGTTGCGCTTGTTATTACAGCAACGCCTAAGAACGCGCCGTAAAACCTGTTTCTCAGCCCTATTCCCCCCGGACTCTCGCTTCGCCCGCCCGACCAGAAAACTGCTTCGTTTGTGATGATCAGTATCATAAATTTATCGCGCCGAGCCTTTGGTGGGCTTGGCGTGCGGGGCAAGCGCGGAGGAAGGGATGTCGAGAATCAGTCTGGTGCCTCTGGAAGCCTGGCCGGCGGACCTGCAGGCCCTGGTGGGCGGCGGGAACCCAAGCGAGGTCGAGCTCGGCGTCAGCCGCATCACGGCGCATCGGCCCGTGCTGTCGGCCGCCATGATGCAGTACAACCGCGCCCTGCGCGCGAACCGCACCCTTCCGGAGCGGCTCATGGAGCTGGTCCGGCTGCGGATCGCCTTCCACAACCAGTGCCGCAGCTGCATGGCCATCCGCTACGCCAGCGCGGTGGAGGACGGGCTCGACGAGGGCGCGGTCTGCTCGCTGGAAAAGCCCTACGAGGCCGCCGACCTGTCCGACGCGGACAAGGCGGCGATCGAGTACGGCGAGCGCATGGCCACCAACCACCTGTCCATCGACGCGGGCCTCTATGACCGGCTGCGGACCTTCTACACCGAGCCGCAGATCGTGGAGCTGGGCCTGTGGGTGGCCTGGTGCGTGGGCGTCGGCCGGCTATCCGCCACCTGGGACATGGTGGAAGATCTGCCGCAGGCGTTCCAGGACCGCTCGCAGGACCGGGTCGGCCCGTGGCAGGGCGTGCCCGTCGTGGTGAGCCGCGGCGCGGCCCCGTCCGGCGCGGCTCCCTCCAGTGCGGCGGGGGCCGCCGCCGAGTAGGCGCCCGCGGGCCAGGCAGGGTTGGGCGCCCGGACGTCACCTCGCTAGGGTGCCCGAAAACCACGGGAGCCCAGGGACATGAACATCGACCTATCCGGCCGCACGGCGCTGGTCACCGGCGGGGGCCGGGGGATTGGGCGGGCGATCGCGCTGACCCTGGCGGAGGCGGGCGCCGACGTGGCGGTGAACTATCGCGGCAACGCCGAGGCGGCGGCCGAGGTGGTGGCGGAGATCGCGGGGATGGGGCGCAAGGCCAAGGCCTACGCCGCCTCGGTGGAGAGCTGGGACGAGGACGAGGCGATGGTCGCCGCCGTGCTGGCCGACTTCGGCAAGGTGGACATCCTGGTCAACAACGCCGGCATCGCCAGCCGGGGCAATTCGGTGGCCGACACCGATCCGGCGGAGATGGAGCGGGTGGTGCGCGTGCACGCCTTCGGACCGCACTATCTGTGCAAGCTGCTGATCCCGCAGATGCGGGCGCTGGGGCGCGGGGACATCGTGATGATCTCGTCGGTGGCGACGATGGGCATGGGCGCGCGGGGCGGGCCCTACAACATGGGCAAGGCGGCCATGGAGGCCCTGGCGCTCACGGTGGCGAAAGAGGAGCGGGCGCACGGCATCCGCTGCAATATCGTGGCGCCCAGCCTGACGGTGACCGAGATGGGGCGGCGGCTGACCAAGGCCACGACGGGCCTGGCGGATATCCACGAGCTCGACGCGCGCTCGCCGTTCGGGCGGGTCTCGACGCCGGAGGACGTGGCCAATGCGGTGGCCTGGCTGGTGTCGCCGGCCAACCCCTACGCCAACGGACAGAAGATCAACATCAACGGCGGGGGCTAGGGCGGCCCCCGCCGCGACGCCGCGCGGCTAGATCGGGTGCCAGTCGCCGCACTGGGAATCCAGGCCGGCGCTGACGCTCACCTGCTGGGCCCATTCCTTGCCCTTGGCTTCCAGGCAGGCCTTCAGCGCGGCCTCGAACACCGCCGCGCCGGTGGCCGGGTCGGCCAGCACCGCGGCGATGGCGGCGGCCACCGCCGAGCCGGTGACGCAGTCGGTCACGTCCTGCAGCCCGCCGGTCGGGTAGGTGACGTCGACGTAGATGATCTTGGTGCAGGTGCGCTGATAGACGCGCGGCAGGTCGGTGCAGACGTGGCCGATGGGCCAGGGCAGGTCGACGCAGGACGGCTCCATGACCGTCTTGACCTCCGGCCAGCTGCCGATGGAGGCCAGGACGAAGCGCTGGGTCTCCTGGCCGGCGCGCGGCTTCACCTGGCGCGCGATGCGGCCGAAGGGGGCGCCGACGGGCTTGTCTTCGGCGAAGGTCCGCGACTTGGGCGCGGCCGGGAGCTTGAATTCGATCGGATACTTGAAGGCCATGGGTCACCTGTAAGGCAGGGGTTGCGCGCCTGGCCCCCGGGCGGGACGAGGCGGGCGAAGCTTGGCCTTGGCGCGGGGCCGCTGCGTGTGACGGCCGTCACGGGTGGCGCGGGTTCCCCTTAGAGGGGCAAGGGCTGGCGGGCTGGCACGGGGCGTGCAGAGCTGAGCCCGTGCTTAACAATTCCCTAACGGGCCCCGCTCTCTGGACTGTCCGCATCGCGCTCGCCGCGTGGCTGATGAATGTCGAGAACCCCTTCGGGTTGGCGGCGGCGCTGACCGTGCTGACCGTGCAGTTCCCGATCCAGCGGGCCGTCCTGGCGTGGGACAGGCGCAGCCGTTCGCGAGCTTGACCGGCTGAGCCGACCCCGCGAACGTCGCGGGATGAGACGGTTCGCGATCTTCCTGACGATGGCTGTGGCGCTGGGCGCGGGTCCGGCGCTGGCCGATGCGCGGGGCGCCGAGGTCGAGGCGGTGATGCGCGAGTATCTGCGCCTGTGGAACGCCCACGACGCGGGCGCGATCACCGACCACATCTATCGCTTCGATGGACCCAACCCGACCTCGACCAAGGCCGGATTGCAGGCGCAGTTCGACCAGTTGAAGGCGCAGGGCTACGACCATTCGGACCTGGCCTCGCTGGACGCGTGCCTGATCTCGAAGGATGTGGGGATCGCGCAGATGCGGTTTTCGCGCCTGCGGGGCGACGGGACGGCGCTGCCGCCCAAGGACCGGGCGAGCCTCTATGTGCTGAAGCGCTTCCCCGACGGGTGGCGCATCACCCAGCTTCTGGGCATGGGCGCCGGCGCGGGCGTGGCCTGTACGTCGGTCGCGGCGCCCTAGGCCACGCAGGCCTCGAAGCCCTCGCGGAGTTTGGCTTCGTCGAGGTTGCGGCCGATGAAGACCAGGCGGGAATAGCGGTCCGCGCCGGACTTCCAGGGGCCCTGGAAGTCGCCTTCCAGGATCATGTGCACGGCCTGGAACACCAGGCGGCGGTCCTCGCCGGCCACGTCGAGGATGCCCTTAGCGCGCAGGATGTCGGGCCCCTGCGATTGCAGGACCTCGTTCAACCAGGCCGTAACCTTATTGGCGTTTAGTGGCTTGTGAGCGGTCAGAGAAATGCCGCGGATGCCGCTGGCCTCGATGTCATGATCGTGGCGGTGGCCATCCTCAGAATGATGATGGTGGTGGTGCTCATGGGTATGTTCGTCGCGGTCGTGGTCACAAGTGTCGTCATGCACATGGCCGACCTCGCCATGCGCCGGGTTCAGGAAATCCGGTTCAATCGCTTCAATGCGCGCCAGGTCGAAGGACCCGCGGCCCAGCACCTCGCGTAAGGCGACGTTCGACCGCTCGGCCCGGTGGATGGGCGCGAGCGGGTTGAGCTTGCGGATGGCGCGCTCGACGGCAGCCAGCTCCGCCTCGGTGACCAGGTCGGTCTTGTTCAGGATGATCTGATCGGCGAACGCCACCTGTTCGGCGGCCTCCTTGCTGTCGGCGAGGCGGAGCAGCAGGTGCTTGGCGTCGACCACGGTGGTGACGCTGTCGAGCTGGGTCTTGGCGCGCACGTCGTCGTCGACGAAGAAGGTCTGGGCCACCGGGCCGGGGTCGGCCAGACCCGTGGTCTCCACGATGATCGCGTCGAAGCCGCCCTTGCGCTTCATCAGGCCCGAGACGACGCGGATCAGGTCGCCGCGCACCGTGCAGCAGACGCAGCCGTTGTTCATCTCGAAGACCTCTTCGTCGGCGCCGACGATCAGGTCGTTGTCGATGCCGACCTCGCCGAACTCGTTGACGATGACGGCGTAGCGCTTGCCGTGGTCCTCGGAGAGGATGCGGTTGAGCAGCGTGGTCTTGCCCGCGCCCAGATAGCCGGTGAGCACTGTGACGGGGGTCTTTAGGGGAGCGGGCGCGTTCATGGCTCACCATGTAGGCGCGGGCGCAGGATTTCTGAAGTGGCGTTCTGGCTCTTGGGTGTTATAGAGTAACAGAAATGGCGATCGCAGACCCCTCAACCGCGCAAGACGCGCTGGACACCTATCGCGTCGAGGCGTCCTACCTCGGGGGCTACCTGGGCGCGGACCACGCGCGCAACGAGCGCCGCACCTGGATCGTGGCGGCGATCTGCGCCGTGATGCTGGTGGTTCAGGTGGCCGGCGGGCTGCTGTTCCACTCGGTGGCTCTGCTGGCGGCCGGCGTGCACATGGGCGCGCACGTGGCGGCGCTGCTGACCGCGTCGCTGGCCTACTGGCTGGCCCGGCGCCGCGCGGGCGATGGGCGGTTCGCCTTCGGGACCGGCAAGCTGGGCGACCTGGCGGGCTTCGCCAACGCCGTGGTGCTGGGCATCACCGCCGTGCTGATCGCGGTGGAGAGCGTGCAGCGGCTGGCGGCGCCGGAGGTGGTCGACTACGGCTCGGCCCTGCCGCTGGCGGCCGCGGGGCTGGTGGTGACCCTGATCTGCGTGGCGCTGCTGCGGCCCAGAGGCGGGAGCAGGGGCGGTCATGACCTGAACATCGCCGCGGCGCACCTGCACCTGAGCGCTGACGCCATGGTGGGCGTGCTGGCGATCGCCGGCCTGTTCGCCGGGCAGAAGCTGGGCTGGCGATGGGCCGATCCGCTGGCGGGTCTGGCCGGCGCGGTCCTGGTGGCGCAATTTGCTCTGAGTTTGATTCGTAGAGCGTCCGCGACCCTCCTGGATATGAACCCCTCGCCCGAACTGACCGCCGAGATCCGTGGCCGCCTGGAGGGTGAGGGCGAGCGTGTGCTGGACCTGCACCTGTGGCGGCTGGGGCCCGGGCACAACGCGGCCATCGCGGTGATCGCGGCCGCCGAGCCGAAGACCCCCGACGCCTATCGCGCGCGGCTGAAGGGGCTCGAAGGCCTGAGCCACGTGACCATCGAAGTGCGCGCCAATGACAGGAACGCCTTGTGAGGCGCCGTGCCTCGTCGCTGCTGAAACGCGCGAGCGCCCGCCCGAAGACCGTCCTCGTTCTCGGCGCGGCCGTGGCCGCGGGGCTGCTGGGGCTGGGCTTCTCCGGCGGCTGGGTCGGCGCCGCGCATCTGGCCGCGCCGAAGATCGCCTACACCAAGGGCCCGCCGAGCCCGGTGAAGCTGACCCATGTCCCGGCCGCGCCCGTGGATCTGCAGGCCGAGCTCAACCGGCTGGCCAAGGGCTATGGCGAGCCGGTGGGCATCGCGGTGACCGACGTGGCGACCGGCTGGACCGCCTCGGTGGACGGCAACGAGACCTTCCCGCAGCAGAGCGTGTCGAAGCTGTGGGTGGCGCTGTCGGTGATGCAGGCGGTGGACGACCACAAGCTCTCGCTGGACCAGGCGGTGGTGCTGGGGCCCGACGACCGCAGCGTCTTCTACCAGCCGATGACGCGCCGGATCCGCGGGCCGAACGGCTATCCCACGACCCTGGCGGAGCTGCTGCGTCACGCCCTGATCGAGAGCGACAACGCCGCCAACGACAAGCTGATCGCCGAGCTGGGCGGCGCGGCGACCGTGACCGAGACGATCGCGGCCAAGGGCCTGTCGGGCCTGGCGGTGGGCGGCACCGAGCGCGACGTGCAGACCCATACGGCGGGGCTCACCTGGAAGCCGGAATACGGCCAGACCTGGATCTTCAAGCAGGCGCGCGCGGCCCTGCCGGACGCGGTGCGCGACGAGGCGCTGGCGGCCTACCTGGCCAATCCGCCGGACGGGGCGACGCCCAACGGGATCGTCACCGCGCTCGCCGAACTGAAGCGCGGGCAGCTGCTCAGCCGCGCGTCGACGGACTTCATGCTGGAGCTGATGGGCGAGGCGCGGACCGGCGTGAACCGGCTGCGCGCCGGCCTGTCGCCGGGCTGGGCGCTGGCGCACAAGACCGGCACCGGGCCGGACTGGCGCGGCGCCAGCGTGGGCATCAACGACGTGGGCCTGCTGACCGCGCCGGACGGGCGGACCTATGCGGTGGCCGTGATGATCCGCCAGACCAGCCGCCCGGCCTCGGCGCGCCACGCGATCATGCGCAGCGTGACCCAGGCGGTGGCGCGCTACTGGGCCGAGGGGCCGCGCGAGCTGCCCGTCGATGGCCGCCAGACGGCGCAGGCCGCGACGGAGTTCACGCAGGGGTTCTGAGCCCGCTCACATTCGTTGGGACCAACTCCAACCTACCTTCTCCCCTTGCGGGAGAAGGTGGCGGCCGAATGGCTGCCGGATGAGGGGTCGCACTCCGTCCACGGCGCGAGGCGAGCGCGGGGCGATGGTCAGAGTTCCGAGAGACCCCTCATCCGACCTGCATTCGCAGGCCACCTTCTCCCGCAAGGGGAGAAGGACTCCGCCTTGCCTTTCGTCGGCGTGACGGTTCCGCCGGTCGCGCAGCGCTTGCGCGCCGAGACCGGCGAGCGATCAATCCCTGTAGGGGGACCTCACGATGCGCCGTCATCTGCTTGCCGCCGTTGCTGTGCTGTCGATCATCGCGCCGGTGGCGCGGGCGGCGGACGATAAGTCGCTCGAGGCCGAACTCATCGCCATGGAGAAGGCGTCGTGGGTGGCGTGGCAGGGGCATGACGGGGCGTTCTTCGAGCGGTTCCTGTCGGACGACCACGTGGAGATGCAGCCCGGTCCGGCGGGCAAGGCGCCGGTGGTGGCGGGCGTGAAGGCCGGGTGCGTGGTGAAGAGCTATTCCGTGGACAGCTTCAAGCTGACCCGGTTCAGCGCGGACACGGCCCTGCTGACCTATCGCGCGGCGCAGGACACGACGTGCGGGAGCGCGCACGTGCCGAGCCCGGTGTGGGCGACCTCGCTGTTCGTGAGGCGCGACGGGCGCTGGCAGAACGCGCTCTACGTCCACACCCCCGCGCCGGCGAACTAGGCCCTAGCCGTCGCTCTGGGTGACGTGGCCCTTGACCAGCTTCAGGTGGATCTTGGTGCCGCCCAGGTCCTTGGAGTCGATGCCCTTGGCCGGGTCGTCGGGGAAGGCCTGGCAGAAGCTGAAGCCGAACATCGGCGGGGAGGTCTGCTTCAGGCACACTTTGTCGCCCTTGGCGGTCCACTTGCCGGCCAGCGGGTTGCCGCGGCGGCTCTGGCCGGTCCAGGTGCCGTCGTCCTTCAGCCAGATCTTCTGCGAGCGGCCGTCCGGATAGATCGAGAAGACCGTGTTGCCGAAGGCGCTGGCGACCTTGCCCGCGGGCTCCGCGGCGAGGGCGGACGAGGCGGCGGACACCGTGACGGCGGCGGCGGCGGCGAAGGCGAGGGCGGTGAGTTTGCTGGTCATGACGATCCCCAACGCGCGACGGGCAATTTAGCGCCGCGCCTGATGTTTGGCAGGCTCCGGATGAACCGGACCTGACGGCTAGTGTGGCGAGGCTCCATGGGCGGCGGCGTGGGCCACGCCCTCTTCGATCCGCGCGTCGGCGCCGCGCCAGGTGTGGACCTCGTGGCAGACCGGACAGCGGAACGAGCGCGGCTCGATGACGGCCGCGAGGTCGAAATCCTGGGTGCGGTGACCGGTCGGAACGGCTTCGCCCGTCGCGGGGCAGTCGATGATGATCCTGGGCATGCAACCCGAACGGATTCAACCGGATAAGGTTGCCTCCCGGGGCGTCAGCCGGGCGGTTGGAAGCCGCCGAACTCGCGCTCCAGCAGTTCCGCGAAGGCCAGCGTCGTGCGGTCCTCGAGATAGGGGCCGATGATCTGCACGCCGATCGGCAGGCCGCTTTGCGTCCGGCCGATGGGCGCGGCGGTGGCCGGCAGGTTGGGGAAGGTCGCCAGGCCTGCCCAGGCGAGCTGGGCGCCGTAGGGCGTGGGCGCCCCGTCGATCTCCAGGGCCCGCTCGGTCTGCGTGTTGGCGTCGTGCGGGAAGGCGACCTGGCCGAAGGCCGGGGCGATGACCACATCCACCGCCTCGAACAGCGCGGCCCACTGGCGGCTGACCGCAAGCTGGGTGTCGATCAGGCGCGACCAGTCCGAGGCGAGCAAGGGCGATGGGACCGGCTCGCGCAGCGACAGCTCCGCGCCCAGCAGGGCGCCGTAGGCCTCCTGGGCCGCGGCGATGTCCGGCAGCCGCGCGTGGCGGCGCTCGACCCGTGCGCCGAGCATCTCTAGCCGCGCGGCGAGGCCCTCGATGGCGCCGCGGATCTCGCCGTCGACCGCCGCCGACGGATGCTCGGTGAGCACCAGGACCCGGAAGTCGCCGAGCCGGGCGTGGCGCGACGCCGGCAGGGCCAGGCGGTAGCCGGTGGACTGCGGGATGTCGGGGCCGGCCAGGACGTCGAGCGCCAGGGTCA
>JACXTT010005184.1_pt1 | contig 19018 bp, 14 predicted proteins | sample 9270951 | NCBI WGS metagenome assembly JACXTT01 (sample SAMN15532306, study PRJNA645909) | rock metagenome | isolation source: weathered quartz diorite | place: Puerto Rico | collected 2017-06-21 | reverse complement strand
CCTGGCGGGTCGGGCAACCGGCTGAGCCGCCCCTGGCTGAACTCCAGCACGTGGCCGTCGAATGTGGTCAGGAGCAGGTCGCCATTGCTCCGCTCGGCGAACGTGCGCACTAAGCCGCCGCCCTCCCAACCCTCCTGGGGTTCCAATCTCCGCCACTCCGTTCCTTCGCGCACAACCAACCCGCGATAGGTGCTGACCCAAGGCCCCCCACGCCGGTCCAGGTGCAATTTGCCAACCCCTTCGCTGGGCAGTTGGGGCGTGTTGAGGGGATCGAAGACGGTGAATTTAAGACCGTCGAAACGCACAAGGCCATTGAACGTGCCAAACCAAAGATAGCCGTCGCTGGTCTGCACCATCGCGGTCGCCGAATTCTCCGGCAGTCCGTCCTCCTTTTCCCACGTGTCGATCAGGTAGGTCCCGTCGGCGCGGTAAGTAGCGTGCTCCGCCCCTGCCTCGATCGCGAGCACCATGCCCAGGAACACCAACGCCAGGGCTTTCCGCTCAGGAAAATCAAGTCGGGCAACGGTCCGTCGAGCCGGACAAATTCTCGTCCACGGTCCTGGCATGCGTTCGACCTGCCTCTTATCAGAATTCCGCCGCGATCGGAAGCATGAAAGAGACTCGGGTCAAGTTGACAGGCCGCGTGCAAGAATCGGGGCGGCGACGGCTCGTCCTCATTTTTTAGCAGCCGGAGGTTGTTTCCGGAGACGGGCCGTTCTCGACCCTGGTCGATCCCTTTCTTGAACGCGCCTGCCAGTTGACGCGGCCGTGAACGTCTGCTTTGCTCGCGGCCGATTCAAATGAGAATGCCCTACTTTTCCAAAAGGCTTTACGCACTGATCGCGACCGGTCTTGCGGTTGCGGTGGTCGTTGCACGCGCCGACGATTGGCCGCAATGGCTCGGCCCCCAACGCGACGGCGTCTGGCGCGAAGCAGGCCTGCTCGAAAAATTTCCACCGGACGGCCCGCGGATGCGCTGGCGCACGCCTATCGGATCGGGCTACGCTGGCCCCGCTGTTGCCAATGGCAGAGTGTTGGTCATGGACCGTCGATTGGCCCCCGGCGCGACTCGCCCGAACGATCCATTCGCCAAGACTACCATTCCAGGCACTGAACGAGTGCTTTGTCTGGACGCGGCGAACGGCAAAGTGCTTTGGGAACACGAATACGAGTGTCCCTACAGCGTCAGTTATCCCGCCGGACCGCGCGCAACGCCGACGGTCCACGAAGGAAAAGTCTATACCCTGGGCGCGGAGGGCAATCTGTTCTGTTTTGAGTCCTCCTCCGGCAAGGTTCTTTGGTCGCGCGATTTCAAGAAGGATTACGGCGCCAAAACGCCGTTGTGGGGTTTCGCCGCGCATCCGTTGATTGACGGAAAGAAGCTCATCTGTCTGGTCGGCGGCGAAGGCAGCGTCGCCCTGGCGTTGGACAAGGACACTGGCAACGAGCTCTGGCGATCGCTCAGCGCGAAGGAGCCGGGCTACTGTCCGCCGATGATCTACGAGTTCAACGGCAAGCGCGAACTGATCATCTGGCATCCTGAAGCGGTCAACGCCCTTGATCCACGAACCGGCAAAGTTTACTGGTCCCACAAAGTCGAGGCCCGCTCCGGTCTGAGCATCCCAACGCCGCGCAAAGCCGGCGACCGGCTCTTCATCACGTCCTTCTACAACGGATCGCTCATGTTGCGCGTGGATTCGGACACGCCCTCGGTTGTGTGGCAAAGCACGAAGGTGAGCGAGAAGGACACCGACGGACTCCACAGCATCATGCCGACGCCATTCGTGGTGGACGGATACATTTACGGCGTGTGCAGCTACGGCCAGTTCCGATGCCTGAAGGCCGATACCGGCGACCGGCTCTGGGAAACGTTCGAGCCCACCACAGGCAAATCCGAGCGCTGGGGCAACGCGTTCATCACGAAAAACGGCGACCGCTATTTTCTGTTCAACGAGAAGGGCGACCTGATCATCGCGAAACTGACGCCAGAAAAATACGAAGAAGTTAGCCGGGCCCATCTGCTCGAGCCGACGAACTCGGATCCGGGGCGTCCCGTTGTCTGGTCGCATCCCGCCTACGCTGGTCGGTGCGGTTACGCGCGTAATGACAAGGAGATCATCTGCGTGTCGCTGGCGCGATAACGCCCCCCTGTTTGGTACGGCGACGGTACGCTGGCTGGATCGATCGGGTGACGATTTCGGGGATACAAATAGAGTGCGGCGAAGCCGCAACCGAAGGAGCGCAGACAGCCATGTCCGCGAGTCGATAGCCGGCCGGGACAAGAGGACAAGGCTGTCCGCGCTCGTGTGCCCGGCATGGGTCTGGTCTAACGGGATGAAAGGTTCCCGTCCGGGGTAGTGACGCCAACGGTAGCCGAACCGCCAGGTCGTCTCCGCAAGGCGGCCGCTTTCGCCGCTCATAGCCACCATCTACCTGGACGTGCTGGATCGAGAACTCGAAGAGCGCGGCCTGGCGTTCAGCCGCTACGGGGACGACTGCAACATGTATATGAGCAGTCAACGAGCAGCCGAGCGAATGTTGGCGAGCATCACCGACTGGATCAAGAAGCACCTACGACTGGAGGTCAACGCGACCAAGAGCGGCGTGGGGCGACCCTGGGAACGGAAGTTCCTGGGATTTCGCATCAACCCGCAAGGGAAGATCGAAGCAGCCCCCCGGAGTGTGGAGCGATTCAAAATGAAAGTCCGGGAGTTATGCTCTTCACGCCTGGGACAATCCGCTAGACGAGGCGGCAGGGTTGCCTTAACCTCGCGCTTGTGTCGAGACAAACCAAAGCGGCCGTAGCCCAGACCGCCGGCGGAACAGAATTGGCGTTTGAAGACGCGTTGAAAAAACTCGAAGGAATCGTAGAGTCGATGGAATCCGACGAGCTGACGCTGGAGACCCTGCTGGCCCGCTTCGAAGAAGGCACGCGGCTGGCAAAAATCTGCCAGTCTAAATTGGCTGAAGCGGAGTTGAAAATCCAGCAACTGGAAACCAACGCTGCGGGCGAACCCACGCTGAGCCCCGCCAACCTCGCGGACACCGCCCCGGCGGAATAAACCCTCCTTAGCTTGAAAGCGAACCGTTATCCCGACGGCGCCCTGGATTTTTTAGCCAGGAGCGTCTTGAACGCCAATCCTCGCCGTCACCGCGTCGCCCCATCACTCCATTACTCCATCAACCCGTCTCTCCACTCCGCCGCGCTCTTCTTATGAACCGATACCTCGACATGGTGGACAGTCCGGAACACGTCAAGAAACTCAAACTCGACCAGTTGCAGCAATTGGCCGAGGAAATTCGGCACGAACTGATCACCGTCCTTTCGAAGAACGGCGGTCATCTCGGCCCGAACCTGGGCGTGGTGGAATTGACGATCGCTTTGCACCGCGTTTTCAACACGCCCGCGGACAAGTTTGTTTGGGACGTCAGTCATCAGAGCTATGTCCACAAACTCCTCACCGGTCGAAAGAGCCGCTTCCACACGATCCGCACCACGGGCGGTCTGAACGGCTTCGCGCTCCGCACGGAGAGCGAGCACGATTGCTATGGCGCAGCCCATGCCGGCACGGCCTTGTCGGCGGCCCTCGGCATGGCCGTCGCCCGCGATAAGCGCGGGAGCCACGAGCACGTGGTGGCCATTTTCGGGGACGCGGCGTTGACCAACGGCATTTCCTTCGAAGCGCTCAACAACATCGCGCACACGACCCGGCGCTTCATTGGCATCCTGAACGACAACGAATGGAGCATCGCCAAGAACGTCGGCGCGATCTCGACTTATTTGAACCGCCTGATCACGCATCCGTCCTATAACCGGTTGCAAAAGGATGTGGGACGCCTGATCAAACTCCTGCCCAAGGGCGAGCTGGCCCTGAAACTGGCGCACAAGGCGGAGGAGGGTTTCAAGGGGGCCGTCTCGGGCGTGACCTTGCAACCGAGCGTCAGCGCGAGCGGTCCCGACGGACGCGGCGGATTCGGCAACAGCCTGATCTTCGAGGAAATGGGCCTGCGTTACGTCGGTCCCATTCACGGCCACGATCTGCCTCTCCTGATCAGTGTGCTGGAATACGCACGGAGTTGCGAGCAACCCGTCGTGATTCATGTCGTGACGCAAAAGGGCAAAGGTTACGAGGCCGCCGTCAATCATCCGGAGAAACTGCACGGCACAGGCCCGTACGATATCAAGACCGGCACGGCCACGCCGGCCAAACCCGGCACGCCGCCGAACTGGCAGAAAGTCTTCGGTGAAACGATGGTCAAGCTCTGCCAGAAGGACAGCAGCGTGGTAGGCATCACCGCCGCCATGCCCAGCGGCACCAGCCTCGATATCCTCCAAAAGGCGATGCCCGACCGCTACTACGACGTCGGCATCGCGGAAGAGCATGCCGTCTTGTTCGCGTGCGGCATGGCGACCATGGGGTTCCACCCCGTCTGCGCGATTTACTCGACGTTCCTGCAGCGCGGCTACGATTGCATCATTCACGACGCCGCGCTGCAAGATTTGCCGGTCATCTTCTGCATGGATCGCGCGGGCTTGTCACCCCAGGACGGGCCGACCCACCACGGCATGTTCGACATTTCCTACCTGCGTTGCGTGCCGAACGTCATTGGCATGCAACCCAAGGACGAAGACGAACTGGTGGACATGATGTTCACGGCCACGCACCAGCAACACCCGGCGTTCATCCGGTATCCGCGCGGCCCGGCGGAAGGCGTGCCGATCAAGGACATTCCGCGGCTGTTGGAGATCGGCCAGGCCGAGGTGGTGCAGAATTTTGCCAACAACGGCGGTCGCAAGGTGGCCTTCTTCGGCCTGGGCAACATGCTCAAACTGGCTCGCAGCGCGGCCGCCCAGCTGGCAGCCGAGGGACTCGATGTCGCCCTCATCAATCCGCGCTTTTTCAAACCGCTCGACAAAGGCGCGCACGAATTCTTCGGACGCGCCGCGGATGTCGTCGTGACGCTGGAGGACCATGTCTTGACGGGCGGCTATGGCAGCGCGGTGCTCGAATTGTTCAACGAGAAACACGTGGCGACGCCGTTCGCGCGCGTCGGGTGGCCCGATCAGTTCATCGAACACGCCACGAACGTGGATGATCTGCGCAAGAAATACGGCCTCACACCGGAGGCTATCGCGACGCGAGTCAAGGCTGCGCTTAACGGCACGGCCATCGTTCCGAGGCTGACCGCCGTGGCGTGATTGGGGTTCGCAGCCGAACTATTAACAGGAATTCATGCGCACTCTTCAGGAGAACAAGCGCCTTGGCTGACAACGCGCCCCCTTGGCCAAGGGGAAACAGGATACAGGGTTCAAGCCTCATTCATCCAGGTTCACGGAACGGTTGTTTCGCTGCCGCTGCAGCGTCTCGACGATGCTCTGTTGCAAATCGCCGGTCGGTTCGATTAAGACGCGAGGGCCCGCCCCAGCCAGCCCCTGCAGCCGGGTGCGGTTCCATTTTTCCAATGTCCACTGCTTGGCCTGAACACGCTGAGCGGCTGGGCCGACAAAATCGAAATTCAGTTCCTGATAACCTGGGATGCGTTTCAGCGAACGTTGTGCGATGTAACGCACCGCCGAATATGGGTCGTCCAACAATTGGGCCAGGAAAGGGGGCAGCCACGCCTGTCCTGAAGCGAGAGTGGCGGGTTCCCAGCCCATGCTCCAGGCGATCAGCGCGCGTTGCCCGGCGTCCCCGCGCAGCAACCAGAGCAAAGCAGCGGAAGTCACCTGGTCTTCGTTCGTCAGTTCAACTTTGGCCATGCCATACCACGCTGACAAATGTTGAGCAGTCCAACCCAGGCTCTGATCCAGATGGCAGAGATTGCAGGCGTTTGGTCGGCCCGATTTCAGGCTGCTCAAAACGTTTGGTGAATCGATCTGATGGCTGCGAATCGCCTTGAGCAATCCGTAGGTGGTATAGGGCATGTGGCAATTGTAACAGTGGCTGCCGGTGGAATCCGGTCGATGGTGCGTGTGGGCTTGAAGTCGATGACGGTAGGTTTCGTGACATTGCAGACACGCTTCATTCGTCTCCATGCGCGCGCCGAGTTGGTCGTCAGGATCGCTCTGGTGCATGGAATGACAGGAAAGGCAAGAGAGGTCGCCCCGCTGATAACAGGGCGATTCGACCAAGCCGTTATATTCCCGACCTGAAACGCGCACCATCCCATCCGGCCAAAACCGGCTTTCGATGAAATGAGGGAACCGCTCTAGAAAGGCCTTGATCTGAGGTTGTGAATCCAGTTTTGTTGGACGGATCAAAGGTGTGGTCTGTTCCAGGTCGTCCCCAGGACGATAACTAAATCCGTTTTCGGCCCAGTCCGGTCTATCGGGGATGTGCTTTATGCCATGACAATTGCCGCACACCTGGGAAGCCCTCTCCGGTGACAAACGCCTCGGGTTGATGATCGTGGAATCCGACTGCCCGCTGGTGTGCATGGAATAACGGCGCTGCGGAAGCTGGTTTTGACGGACGTGCTCTCCCGCCGGGCCGTGACACGCTTCACAGGCAATGCCCAGTTCGGCTACCTGCGTGTCCCTTGTGCCGCTCTTAGGTAGGAGTCTCGGTTGGCCGGCAGTCGAATGGCAATTAATACAAACCGAATTCCATTCCTGGTGCCCGGCATTGGCCAAAGGAAGACCGAGAAAAACGTCGTCCCGTGGCACCCACCGTCTGGCTTCGATCAAATAAGTGAACGGCAGAATAAACTGTCCATTCCCTTGGCCGCTGCGCACCCACATCGCTTGCATGTGGTGCGAACCCGTCAGCAGGCTGATCCGCTTGCTAATCCGCCACGGCTGAGCAGAACGATTGGGAGTCGAGCTTTGCGTGGCGGCTGGTATGGACGCGGGATTCGAGTCCGTGATGTGCACCCAGAATTCGTCTGCCCGACGTTCCAGGCTAAACGTCCCGTTGGCGATGTCTAACGTTACATGGTCGAATGGACCCAAAACGGTGTCCGGTCCCGCAAGCTGCGTCATGGGCCTATGATATGTTCGATACCAACTGGCATACTGAGCGGGGTGGCAGGCCTGGCAGGTATCTGAAGAAACATAACCACCGGAACGGCCGCCCCGAGGCAGCGTCGCCGACCACTTGCGACCTTCTTCTATTTGATGGCTCCTCCGCCATTGCCATGCCACGGCTCCAATGAGGCACAAAACAGCCACACCAATGACCAAGCCAGGTCTCCAGGCTCGCGCATGGCGCACAGGAGCCCTCAATAGGATCAGTGCCCCGGCCAGCGCCAGGATAAAGAAGAACCATTCCATCGTTCCTACTGTAACATGCGTCGTTGATCGCTCCTTACACAAATCTACTCTGGAATAGGCTCGTGGCTCTTCGCCTCGCCTGAGCGAAAAATTCCATGTCGCGATGTAAAGCGGATTCTGTTACTGCGCACACTAGCTGGGGGCCTGATACACGATCAAGAACTTAGCTGAGCTGAGCTATAGGCCGAGCTGCCGGCAACCACCGGCAACAGGCGTATCTTATTACAACCACCACAAATCTTCTCCTTCGCCCCGCGAGGAACGAGTGGGGAGAGGGGGAGTAGGCATTCTCATCCGGGCGGTGGTTGTAGCAACATGCGCCCACCGGCAACCGGCAGCTCCAATTCAGCTTGCCAAGCAAAAGGGAACGAGCGAAATAATCACCCCATCAGACCTTTTTGAGGCAGCCATTTCGGTTTGAAATCCTTTTCAACTGCTTGCTGTCCTAAAGCGGCTGACCGTGGCAGGATTTGCGAAACAAATCGTGTGTTCGAACTCGACCGATGAAATCCCCCAAGATCGCGCCAATACCTGCATCAGCCGAGAACAAGAGCCAAGCCCCCGAAGATTCCCTGCCTTCTGCCCCGCTGATACAGCGTCATTTGCGCTTCGGCTGGTGGACGCTGTTGATATTTTTGACTGCCGGACTTGCGCTTGAGACCCTGCACGGATTTAAAGTCGAGGCTTATCTCAACGTATCCAACAAAACACGTCGGCTCATGTGGACCCTGGCGCACGCCCACGGAACTTTGCTTGGCTTGGTCAATCTCGGCTTTGCCGCCACGGCGCGTGTTCTACCGGCCTGGCCTGAAAAAAACAAACGCCTCGCATCGGCCGCTTTCCTCGCGGCAACGGTGCTGATACCGGCCGGTTTTTTTCTCGGCGGACTTTTTATCTACGCAGCCGACCCCGGACTGGGGATCTTGTTGGTGCCAGTCGGCGGAATCCTGCTGTTTTCGGCCGTTCTGTTGACGGCACTGGCGTTGAAACACTTCAGCCTTGATGCAACCTGATTTGGGCAGGACAAAAAGTCGGCGACGAGCGCTCCCGGCGGAAGTCCCGCCGTCGGGCGTGTAGGCTTTCTTTCCTTGATTTCCTTTACGTTCAGCATTTGTCTCAACGCCTTAACTTGAAGCTGTGAACTGATGACTAGGCCCTACAAAGACGTTACTCCGCCGCCGGGCGGCAAGATCACCATTCAAAACGGCAGACTCAACGTTCCGGATAATCCGATCCTACCTTTTATCCGCGGCGACGGCACGGGGCCCGACATCTGGGCCGCCAGCCAGCGCGTGTTCGATGCCGCCGTGAACAAGGCCTATAGCGGCAAACGTAAGGTCGCGTGGTTCGAAGTGCTCGCCGGCGAGACCGCCTTCAAGAAGCTCAATAATTGGCTGCCCGACGACACCGTCGAGGCGTTCAAGGAATTCCTCGTCGGCATCAAAGGCCCGCTCACCACGCCGGTCGGCGGCGGGATTCGTTCGCTCAATGTGGCGCTTCGGCAGCTCCTCGACCTTTATGTTTGTCTGCGCCCCGTGCAGTACTTTACCGGTGTGCCGTCGCCCGTGAAGCATCCGGAGAAAGTGGACATGGTCATTTTCCGGGAAAATACCGAGGACATTTATGCCGGCATCGAATACGCCAGCGGCACACCCGAGGCCCAGAAAGTGCTGGATTTCATGGCCAAGGAATTTCCCAAGGACTTCAACAAAGTCCGTTTCGGTACGAAACCGAAAGCGGAGGAGTTCTGGAAAACCGTCGGCGCGAAGGATTTTCCTTCGGATGTGCGGGTTGGCATCGGTCTCAAACCGGTCAGCTACAGCGGCAGCGTGCGTCTCATCCACAGCGCGATTGGCTATGCGATCCGGTACAGGCGCAAGAGCGTCACCCTCGTGCACAAGGGCAACATCATGAAGTTCACCGAAGGCGCTTTCCGCGATTGGGGTTATCAGATCGCCCAACAGTATTTCGGCGCGGTGGAGATCGATGGCGGGCCGTGGTGCAAGATTCCGGAAGGCAAACCCGGCGCGGGCATCGTCATCAAAGACGCCATCGCGGACATCACCCTCCAGCAGGTCCTCACCCGGCCGGAAGATTTTGACGTCATCGCGACCCTGAACCTCAACGGGGATTATCTGAGCGACGCGCTCGCGGCGCAGGTCGGCGGGATCGGCATCGCGCCGGGCGGCAACATCAATTACATCTCCGGTCACGCGATCTTCGAAGCGACGCACGGCACGGCGCCGAAGTACGCCAATCAGGACCGGGTCAACCCGGGCAGCGTCGTCCTGAGCGGCGAAATGATGTTTCGTTACCTGGGCTGGATCGAAGTGGCCGATCTCATCCTCAAAGGCCTCAATGGCGCCATCGGGTCGAAACGCGTTACCTACGACTTCGCCCGCCTGATGCAGGGCGCGACGGAGATCAAATGCTCCGAATTCGGCGACAATATCATCGCGCACATGTAAATCGTCTGTTCCGCCGGAGCGAACCAACTCTCCGGTGGCGGCGGTCGATGCATGCAGTGCTGAACCCGATTCAGCGCATATCACTCTCGCGTCGGACCGCCGCTTCAAGACGAAAACTGTCGACGCAGGCTTTCAACCGGGGCGCCTCGCTCTTCCACTGCGTCTCCGCCGCTGTGGCTGTCACCAGATAGACTCTCCCGGTCACGCGTTCGCCGCGCGCATACCAATGCAAGGCGCGGCCCTGCATCTCTCCAGTATACTCAAATAGCACCGCGGATTGTCCCTGCTTGGTCCGGTGAACAAGCGTGAATCCCGCGGCTTTGAATTGCTGCTCCGACAACGCGATGTACTCGTCGAGCGATCCGTTATAAGGCTGAATCTGGACGTTCACGTTCGGAGCAAAACCATCACTGCTTGGCAAGGCCATGAACAAGGCCTGCTGGGGCGCTTTCCCCGGTGCGGCCTCCAGGACCTGGATCGAAAAGCCCGCCGTCGGAAAGAGCAGCCGGTTGGTGGACTCGGCCGCACTCGTTCTCAGGTGGAATGCAGCGAGTGCGATTAGGAAAGCAAGAGTTCTCTTCATACAGTGCCTAGTTGTTGCTGCTTCGTTGGCGGGCTTTCGGGTATGATCGATCCGCTTCTTTGTCAATCCCTCGCCGCTGTCATGCCCAGTTGCGCGATGCGCTCGACCAACTGCGGGTACTCGAGTTTGGCTTCGAGCGCGGATTGGGCGAAGTCTTCGTCGTGGGCCAGGACCGGATTTGGATTTGCCTCGATGAAAACGATTTCATTTTCCCGGGTGAGCCGCAGGTCCAGCCGCCCGTAACCATCCATGGCGAGCAGCCGATAGATTTTCTTGCAGGTCTGCTCGATCCGACGAATGAGGGTCGGGTCGAGCTCGCGCGCGAACTGGTTCTGAATACCCCAGCGTTTGCGGTAAGCCTCGTCCCACTTGGCTTGATAGGTCGCTATCTTCGGCTCGTCGGGCGGCACTTCTTTGAACACCAGTTCGCGAAGGGGAAACACCTCGAGCCGATGGTTGCCGAGCACGCTGACGTAAAGCTCCCGGCCTTCGATGTATTCCTCGGCGATGACGTCGCTGTCGTATTTCTCGTGGATGAACGCGACCCGTTCCTTGAACTGATCGTCGTTCTCGACGAACGAGGCCTGCGCGATGCCGAGGGACGCCTCCTCCTTGAGCGGTTTGACCAGAATCGGAAAGGCCAGCCGCTTCGGGCGGGTCACGCGCTTGCCCCGCGGAATGACCGTGAAGTCCGGCACTCGAATGCGATGATAGCCCAGGATCTTCTTCGAAATGCCCTTGTGCTTGCACAGCGTCAGGCCGGTCGACCCGCACCCGGTGAACGGCACGCCCTGCAGTTCGAGGAACGAAACGATGTTCTGGTCGAAGGCGCGGTTGTTTTTGAACTGATCGGCCAGGTTGAAGACAAGCTCCGGCTGGAAACTGTGGAATTTCTGGCGGATGAGGTCGGTATCATCGAAAATCGCCAGGTGCTCGGTACTCCATCCCAACTGGTCGAGCGCTTCCAGCACGTTGGCCTCGGTCTTCCAATCTTCCGTCTTCAGTTCATGGCTCAGGTCCTGGTCGACGGTCGTCGGACGGATGGCGTCGAACAAGGCGAGGACTTTTAGCTTTTTCTTCACGCGATTGCCTGAGAAAGCGGTTTACTTCGACCGTTTGAATTTGCCGGTGAACAAATAATTCATGACCAGCGTGGTGATGTAAGAGGCCGTTTGCAGGTGGACGACCGCGTCGGCGGGTTTCACGCGCAGTTCGAGCCGGTCGCAGCGGTCGATCAACCGGTTCAACAGTTTGTTCACGCGATATTTCCTCTCGTTTGTCCACCGGCAGATCGAATCCATGATCTGTCGTTTGTGTTTGCGAAGAAACTCCGACGCCTTCTGGCGCCCGGCAACGTCCGGTCCCGCCGCGAAAAGCTGCCGCAGATCGTTGTCGTAGAAATCCGGATACGAGTCCTCGTAAAGCTTTCGCTTCCGCGCGTAGTAGGTTTTCAGCTTGACGTTGAGACAGTCATAGTCCGCGACGCGGAACGCGGGTTGACGGGCCGGAGGCGTTCCTGCGATCGAGCGCATCAGGCTCTCGACGCATTCGAGCTTTTGCATCGCCTTCCAGCCGCGGTAGCGTTCCCGCCAATCCAGTCCGGGGGTCAGCCAGACGGCGAAGGTCTCGGCGAAGTCCTCGTCCGGATGGCTCTGGGCATACCAATCATCCAGGTGCACGACGAACGAACGGCTGTAAGGGCGCGGCCGGTAGAACTCGGTTTCCTCGGTCGAGGCGAGGCCGAAGGTCTGCTGCCACTTCTTCTTCTTGTAAAGTTGGTAGGCATAGGAATAGGCGTGCGCGGCTTCGTGGCGCATCAGTCTCATAAACCACTCCTTGGTTTCACCCTCGACTTCGAGGACCATTTTGCGCTCCAGCCGCCGCAGCCGTTCATGCACCAGAAAGAACGGAACGAAAATCGCCGGAATACCCACCGGACAGAACCACTCGTCGCCCACGAAACACGGGGGATGGAACACCAGGCCTTTTGCCGAAAGTTCGTCATGGAGTTGCCTGACCAAGGGTTCCCACTCCGTCCCCTCCAGCTTCAGGCCGAGCTGGCGAATCTTCTTTTCCAGCAATTCATCGTCACTCAGGTTGATCCAATCCGCGGATTCCATTTCGAGTCAGGCTAGCACAGCGAAAATCCGGTTCACAAGCCAGTGCGTCGCTACCTCGCGGGAACGGGGTGCATCCTGATACAACCACAAAAGGGCCGGAGGAGATCCTCTCCCCTCCTCTCTGCAGCATGAGGAGAAGCCGAGGAAAGGAGGCCAATTCGACCGCCCCTTCTTGGCCACAGGACGTCATCATGATAACTTGACTGGCGCAGGAAGCAGATGAAGCGGATCGACAAGCAGAGTAAGCTCGATTCTATGAAATACGTTCGTTTCAGCGCGGCGGGCTGGAACTTTCCTGGCCGCGAGGCGGGAACGCCCCACCGGCCTAAAGCCGGAACTTCGTACGCCGCCACGCGCGGCGCGTGGCTTGAACTCAATTCAGCGCAACGCGCTCGATGAGCCAGTACGCTCCAAATGCCGCAACGGCTACGGAACAGGCCGCCGGCAGCCGGGCTGCGAACACCGCTCTGCTCCGCACCTTCCAAAGCAGCGACAGCACCACGGCCGCCACCATCAGTTGTCCCAGTTCGACGCCTACATTGAACGAAAACAGCGGCATCAGCACGCCGCCCGCTCGGTCGCCCACGCCCATTTCACGCAGCACCGACGCGAAGCCCAAACCGTGAATCAGCCCGAAACCGAACGTGAGCAGCCCGCGTCCAGTCGGTTCGCCGCGCCGCACGAGATTCTCCAGGCTGATGTAAACGATCGACACCGCGATCAACGGCTCAACAATGCGGCCAGGGAACACGACCACGTTGAACGTCGCCATCGCCAGCGTGATCGAATGGGCGAGCGTGAAACAGGTAATGATCTTGAGGGACGAAATGAAGCGCTGCGTGACGACCAAGAGGCCGAGCAGAAACAGCAGATGGTCGTAGCCCGTGAGAATGTGCTTCACGCCGAGAGTCAGAAATCCGGCGGCCGAGGTCCGGTCCCTCGCCGGGTCGAGGTGCGAATCGGCCTGAGGCGGGATGGCGGCGGTCTCCGTTCCTTTGGCGAGCAGGCGCTCCAGCACAGTCGCGCCCGATGCATCCGTGACAGATAGAAACTGCCGGTGACCGAAAGGCAGGCGCGGCAGCAGGCCGGAGCGCAGTTCAAGAGGTCCGCTCGCGTCGGTAGCAAAGCTCAGCCCGAACTCAACGTTTCCCTGGGCGTCGTATCGGATTCTGATATCCGTGGGTTTGATCTGTCGGCCCGCGCTTTCGACGGAGAGAATTTCCCGAGAAACGGTTTGTAGGCCATCGGTTTCATTGACGCGCTCGGACGCATGGAGGCCTGTCGACTCCATCACGGCCTCGATGTCTCTTCGCGCGAAAGTCGCGGTCGCTTCCAGACGAGTCCCATTCAACCTCACCACAACGCTGCTCAATCCAGGATCGTGAGCGGACGCGCTTTCAACGAAGGCAATGCACATCGCTAGCCCCAAACCGACTCCCTTTGCGGCCCTGAGCAGAAGGTGTTGCGTCTCTCGAATTATTGTTCCACAACATCTTCGCGAGTTAGTTCTGGAGGCGGTATGGTCGCTCCTTTCCATGAACCGCTGTAGTGCAGACATTCTTGTCTGCGGGTTCACGGGACTTTCCTGTCCCGTGAACGGGCGACTGGAAAGTCGCCCTAACCCGCAGGCTGGAAAGCCTGCGCTACGAGCCCTCTGCGGTTCATGGTCCCAATGCACCAGCGAAAGCGGAAGGGGCCTTTCCATGAACCTCGCTCTGACCCACCCACCCCTAACCCCTCCCAGGAGGGGAACTGGCCAAGCGGTGCGGCTCCCCTCCTGGGAGGGGCTGGGGGTGGGTTCAGGATCCCAATGCGTGCGGAAAAGCGAAAGGAGCATTTCCATAAACCGTAAATGAGCCCGGCGGCCCACTCGCGCGAGCCGCCGGACACGTGTTTGAGCAGTTTAGTTATGGTTGTGGCTGCGCCCGTTTTGCGGTGTGGATTCGTACGGAAAGACCTTGTTGAAGGCCATGTCGTTCGCATCGACACCGTCGCCCGCTACAATCGGAATGACCGGGGGGTTCACGCGCAGATCGCCAATCAATGCGGTGACGGCGATGTCCACGACATCATCGCCGAAGCGGCGTCCGTTCGGCCAGCCGCCCGGAACGACTCCGCCGCCAAAGCCGGCTTGGATGGTGCTGGAGAGCACGTCGCCGCCAAAGATTCCCAGGCGCGAATAGCCCGCGTCGTCCTTGTTGGTCGGATGGTTCGGTCCACCGCCCGCGAGCCGGCACGGGCCGGTGGAAAGGTCCACCTTGATCAGGTCGGGAATGTAAATCCCCGCAATGTCGCTGCGGCCGGTCTCCGGCGCTTTGAACGGAGCATTCTTAAGTGCGATCAGGTTGATCAACTTGCAGAGCTCAGGGTTCTCCGCGTATTTCCTGAACAGGGACCGGTCCTGGCTCGGGCTGGTCCGGCTGTAGAGGTCCTTGTCCGCAAGGGCAACGAGGCCCTCGTTGAAAAGCGGATTTCCCTGCCGCGCAACCTGCACCCAACGTCCGGCGTCTTTGTCATCGTCGTCCTTGAAGATTTTCACCTGCCGACGGCTGGTGGTGGCGTAGACGCCGACCACTTGCTTGTCACCACCCAGTTCAATGACCGGGATCGCCAACTCCATCAGGTGAATGTTAAATCCCGCCTGGGAGTCCTTGCCCGGCGAACGCAGTTGCAACAGATCGAAGATGGACTGGATGTCCGCGTAAAAACCATCGTCGCGCTGTCCGGCGAAAGCAATGTATCCGTTGGACAGCGGCGTGATGGCCTGCTTCGTGTACTTGTCGAGTTGCGCTTCGGTGGCGACGCCGTCCTTGGCAGGGTTCTCGCCGTTGTCGCCCTGATTGTAGAAGGGCGTGGCAATGCCCTGGTTGTTTGGCGGCACGAGGCCGGAACCCAGCACGGTGGACTTGTGGTTGTGATGCGTCACCTTGGTGACCGTGTAGGTCTGTGTGAGGTTTTGGGCCGCGTCGCCGATGTCATTAATGACGCCCAAATACGACTGTAGGATCGTCGATTCGTTCTTAAACTTCGTTTCGAATTTGAACTGGTAACTGAACGTCGGCCGGCCCGCTGCGAGGTCGCTTCCGGTGGCCAAGTGGATTTCATAGAGGACGTTGTCATCGAAGTTGTATTTGTTCGGCCCGATGCCCGGCTCTTCGTGTGGATAAACGCCCAGTGCGGTGACCAGGACTTTGACGCCATTTTCTTCCTGCACGAAGGCATACACGTCGGTGGTGTTGGCCGATGGATCGCGCGTGATGAGCGGCGCGTCCATGTGGCTGGAGGCGAAGGCTGGCGAGGCCAGCAAGGCCGCCATCACGGCGGACACGCCGCGATGCAGAATGGTGAGCTTCTTCTTCATGATTGGTTTCCTCTCTCGCTGTGGTTTGGGGTGTTTTGTTGGATTTCCCACTCCCGGCGGGGTCAGTTTCCGGGAGTGAAAGAGACGAGTCCTGCCGGCGTGCCGTCTTGAATTGCTGCGGCTGCCGTGGCCACGCGCGCTTCCCGCGCCAGGCTTTGAAGGAATTGCTGCTCGGTGGGAAGCAGCGATCGGATGTGTTGGGTCGCTTTCTCGAGCCGGCGTCGTGCGTCTTGTTCGGTTCCCGCTTTGGCGGCGATAACCGCCGCGTGGAAGAGCAACCGCCCATCGTCGGTGCCTTCCGCGAGCGCCTGGTTCATTTGGAGCTGCGCTTCGTGGAACTTACCGGACGCGGCCAGCGCCCACGCCAACGCGTCGTGTGTAAAGACATCCGATCGTTCCTCCAGTTCCTTCTCGGCCAGACGGAGCGCCGTCTGCAGGGAGTGTCCGCGCGTAGCCAAATAGAGCGAGTAGGTCCGCGGATCGTCCGCCGCCCCGGTCCGATCGAGATGAGATTCCACCGCGCGCGCTTCAGCGACGAGGCCGCCTTGCAGCAATGCTTCCGCCCAAGCCCAAAGATATTCCGGCAACGGGTTCCGTTTCACGGCGATCTGAAGCGCCTCGACGGCTTCGGCGCTGTTTCCCTCGGCAAGCCGGATCCGCCCTTGCAACAGCAGCGCCGGGGGATAGTCCGTTTCAAACTCCAGCGCTTTGCGACAGGCGCGGTCGGCTTCGTTGAACGCGCCGCCATGAAATTGATAGAACGCCAATCGCGTGCAAATCCATGCGGCGGACTCGGGGTCTAAAGGACTGCCGGCGCTCGCCGCGAGTTTTGTCAGTTCCAGCGCGCCGGGCAGATCCCCCTTCAACCACCGCAGGTGGGCACCGCGCGCGTAAGAGTGCAGGTCGGGCCGGAGATCGATCATGGACTGATACGCTGCGGCCGCTTCGGAGAGTTGTCCTTGCTCCATTAAGGCGTCGCCGAGCAGCGCGTAATCGAATGACAATCCGCGCCGGGCCACCAGTTCGCGGGCGAGTGGCTCGGCTGCTTTGAAGCGATGCAGGTTTTGCAGCACGTGACCGCGCAACAACAGGGCTTCCGAACATCGTGGGGCGCGTGTTTCCAGCGCCTGCGCGCACGCCTCCGCCAGCTTGTAGTAACCGGGATCGAAGCTTTCGCGGGCCTTGGCGACGAACGACCAGCCCAAGCGTTCCAGCGCGGCGTTTGAGTCTGTTCCCCCACGCGCCTGTTCCTGGAACCGGCGGATTTCCGAGTCCAACCGCCCCGCACCCGAGTGGGGAGCGAGGACCAGGGCAAGCCAGTCAACACGGTTCGAAACGGCCAATGCTCTCGGCTTGTCCGGTCCACGGGACTGCAGACGGGCGTCTGTCCCCGGCGCGTGGGAGCAACCTTGCGCGGCAAGCCAGAGGGCGATTAGACCCATGAGTGCCGTTGGGCCTGCGCTGGACACGACGAGTGGAACCAAGAAAGAACGACCTTTTGAAGGTTGAGTGGTCATAGGCATTTCACGAAGCAATACGCCGGTTCCCAACCAACGGATGCACGGGATTTCACAGGCTCAGTAAATGCTCGCCCGATGGAGGAGAAGTTGTAGAGTCCGCTGGCATCCAAAACGTCTCCTGGTGCGTAAAGTGAAGACCGCGTTCACTCGAATCGGGGAAAGGCTATGCACAGTGCAACTTCTGAACCAACAGAATGTCCAGAGAACTTGGCCGCGTACCCGCTGCTCGCGGCGCTGCGGGAACGGCGTTCCCGTCGTTTCGGGTTGGGCATGAAAATTCCAGGCGGCCCGCTGGCCTATCAAAGCCGGCATCCTCCGGTGCCGCTCAGCGAAGACGAGGAAGCCGCCCTGGTGTTTGCCGCCTGCGGCGTCACGGGCCACGCGCTGGCCGACTTGTGCTACGCGCGCGGCGAAGGCGGGAACATCATGGGCGGTCTCATTGCCCGAACAGTAGCCAGTGGCGACGCCCTGCAAACCGTCGCCCTCGTCGTCACCAACGATCAGGCAACCTATTTAATTCGTCCGCCGCGAACCCTGTCGCCGGGAGATATCGTCGAGATGATTGAATTGGGCCGACGCGGCGCGTTCACCGATTTGTATCGCCGCACGCGCGTGAAGATCCGCGAAGGACGCGCCACTACGCCCACTAAACCGATCTTCAATATCAACGCGAATCGCTGGTCGGCGCATGCTCCCGGAACCAGCTATTTCCTGCCGGTGAACGATCTGACATTCATGTACGTGAACGGACTGCTGGAAATCCTCAATGAAACAACCGGCGCGTTCATTCTCGACGAGCGAAATTCTTTCCGGCCCGCCGGGCTCGGGCGTTTTGCCCGGAGCCGGGGCGGTCACCTCGAGGACAATCCACATCTAGGCCGCGTCGCCACGCTGCGGCAAGTGGAACAGTTCGTTGCCGAATTCGTGACCGCCGAACAAGGGATGATGCTGCAGAATCTCGGACTCATGACTCAAGCGCTCGGACTCGGTGGCTTTCCAAACTTCGCCAATCACGAGTTCGCTTGGTTTCAGGCTCTCGGGTTTCGGATGGAGCAGCTGCCCGCCAGCCGCTACGTCGGCGCTGGCCCGCTCGTGTCGCTCGCCATGCGGCTGCTCAAGCGTGATCCGATTGTGCCCTTTCCCGTAGGCCTCGAACGCGACGGCGACGCTCTGCTCAAACCGTTCTGTCCGCCGTATTTTCCATCCATGGCGGACGCCGTGCAGGCCGTGGTGGAAATCAAATTCGGCGCGAAGGGTGTGTTCAGGAGCACGGCCAGCAGCGCGTGGGTGAATCACAGCGAAGTCACCCGGCAGGTCCCCCCCGTTAGCGAGGCCGCGATCGCAGCAACGACCGCCTATTGCGAATACGTCTCGGAGCGCTACGGACGGTTTCCCGCTTACAAGCCGCCGTATAGCACGGTGCTCGGTTTCCAAGCCTGCCACCTGGACGCGGAATTTTATGACCGCTTTTACCGAAAGGATGCTTTGGGCGCGACGCAGCGCGCGGACTTTGAGCGAAACGCTCGTCCAGATTGAGGTTCCATGAAGTGGGGCGGGGTTCTTCGCCAATACCTTCTAAGCCGGAACGATGCAGTTGAAAAGGCGCCACCGATTAGGAACTGATTGGTGGTGAATGAAACCTAAACAATCTTCGGGCACACGCCCGGTTCACCAAACGGTGGCTGGGGAATTT
>JACXTT010005183.1_pt1 | contig 19020 bp, 16 predicted proteins | sample 9270951 | NCBI WGS metagenome assembly JACXTT01 (sample SAMN15532306, study PRJNA645909) | rock metagenome | isolation source: weathered quartz diorite | place: Puerto Rico | collected 2017-06-21 | reverse complement strand
ACGCCCCAGCGGGCGCCGGGGAGACAACCATCGGCAAGAAGCGCTGCGTAGGTAATCTGTCCTTCGAGACTACGAGAGAGGACCTGAAGACGCTCTTCTTGGAAGCCGGGAAGTGCTTCTCAGCTAACGTCGCCACAGATCACGAGGCCGACCTCCCCCGAGGCTTTGGCTTCCTCAAGGTGCCTTCGGACAGCAACGCACAGGAGGCCGTTGCATAGTTTTCGTCTCCCGCCGTGCCCGGACTCACATGCAGGAGGCCGTGGTTCGAGAGCTTGCCCGGGAGCGAACGGTAGAAGAGCTACGGCCTGCGGAGGGGCCGGACGGCCGGTGCCGGTTCTGGTGCCGGTTCGTGGTCGATTTCGATCGACCTCCATCGAACACAGTCGATATCGTGCGCGGGGCCAAGTGCCTGAGAGCATTACAAAACCGCTGATAAATCACGTCTCTACGTTTCTTGCCCGAGCAGCTTCCCAAGCTGGACGTCGCCGGTTCAAACCCAGTCGCTCGCTCCTCGTGAAGTTGAGGAGTTAGAGCCGCTGCCTCGGCCGCTGCTGCCACTGGCGGCTTTGTGGCTGTTGCCACAAGTTTGGCACCTCGCTCCGCTGCCGGGTCGCCCCGCTCGCTTATGGCCTGGCTCGCGCTGCCGCAAGGAGCGCACGCATTGCATTCCCTGCCCGCCGCGCAGCCTCCCCGGGAGCCAGCGCGTGCAGGGCGTCCGACAACACCTCGACGCCGAGCGGCGCGCGGGCCCCGATTGCATCGAGTAGCCCGATCCAGCTCACCAGGTTGGCGACCCCGTCGCCCGGCAACCGGCGTGCGTGCATGGTCGCGGCGAAATAGTCGGGCGATGCCTCACTCCCGACGTCGGCAACTTGAACGGATTTCACGCCGCTGTTCAACAAGGCGCCGAGCACGTCAGCGGCTTGTGGGTCGTGATGAGCGTGCCACGTGTCGACGAGTAGTCCGCCGTTTCCCCGCACCGCGCTGACGACGATCGCCGCGGCCTCCCGCGCGCCGATCGCCGAGTGCGCCCAGAACTCGATCGCCACGTCGAGCCCGTGCGCGGCAGCGCGATCGCAGAGGAGCGCGAATGCTTCCGAGGCCGGTTCTACTGGTATCGGCTGACCGGGACCTTCGACCACCGTCACGGTCGTCGCCCCGACCGCTGATGCCACCTCGTACGCGAGCCGCTCCTCGGCGGTCGGCTCGCACGCCGTGTCGGCACCACCCCGAAAGCAGGGACCGAAGTCCGTGATCGCCTCCACGTCGGTAACGACTAGGGCGTGGTCGCTGAGGATGGCGCGCATGTCGGCGTCCGACAGGCCTTCGGCGTGAGCGCGTCGGCGGTGCGGGAGCCAGAGTCCGATACCCGAGAAGCCGCCGGCAGCCGCCGCGGCGGCACGCGCGCGAAATGTTGCCTTCGGCACGGTGCCGGGACACAGCACGAGGTCGTCGGGGCCGAGCCGTGCCATCGACGAACGACCATAGCATGGGCGGCGCGTTGACACTCCGCACGCCGCTGGCTACTGCGCGCCGATGAGCGTCCGTGTCGGGATACTGCACGACTATCCGCGACCCGATGGCGGCGCGTCCTTCGAGTGGGCCGTGCGGCTCGGGGTCGGTGAAGTCGAGTCCACTGGCCGGCTCCCCGAGCCGGTCATCTTCATGCACGAGCCTGCGCACGACGACATCGCAGCGGCTTTCACGCGTCTCGTCGACAACGGCGTCCGCGCGATCCTCGGTCCGGCGATCACCGACGGCGCACTCGCCGTGCGCCCGCTCGTCGACGAGGCGGGCGTCCCGTGCATCAACTACGCGGGCAACGACGAGGCCCGCAGCGCCTGGCTGTTCCACTTCCAAATCGGCTCGCTGGAGGACGAGCCAGCTCTCCTCGTCGACCATCTTGTTCGGCGACGGCTCACGCGCGTCGTGCTCGTTCAGGACACGTCGCGGGTCGGGAATCGCATGGCGTCGTTCTTCCGGGACGCGGCGGCGGCGCGATGCGAGCTGACCGCTCACCTCTGCGTGGAGCCCGACGGCGACGGCATCGGGCCGGCCGTCGCCGCCGCACGACACGCAAAACCGGACGCGCTCGCCTTCGTCGGGTTTTGGCGCGCGGCGCACGGGCTGGCCGTCGAGATGAAGGCGCACGACTGGACTGTCCACGCGGTCGCCAACTCCGCGCTCATGTATGGTCACGCCGATCTCGCGTGGGCGCGTGACTGGGACGGCTGGACCTACGTCGACACCTTCTCCGAAGCGAATCCACGCTTCGCCGCGCTGTCTCGGACGGCGGCCGCCGCCGGTCGCACCGTGGGTCCAGGTGAAGCGGGCACGTACGACATGGGTCGCTTGTTGGCGGAGGGCATCGCACGCGCTCCAGAGCTGACGCGTGCCGGTATCCGCACCGGCCTGGAACGGGTGAAGGCGCTGCAGGCGGCGAGCGGTCGTGCCGGGACGCTCATGGGGTTCGGGAACTGGGACCGGGGCGCGCTCAAGGGTCCATACTTGGTTCTCCGCGAATGGCGGGGGGGCTGTCGGTCGAGCTATGATGGAAAGGCTCGACGGGCGCGTCGCCATCGTCACCGGCGCATCGCGCGGTATCGGCAAGGCCCTCGCGCTCGGACTCGCCGCCCGCGGCGCTGCGATCGTGTGCGCGGCGCGCACCGTGACGACCAATCCGGCCGGGCTGCCCGGCACGATCCACGCGACGGCAGACGAGATCGAGCGCGCCGGCGGCCGCGCGCTCGCGGTTCGCTCCGATGTGGGCCGCGCGGACGATCTCCGCAACCTCGTGGACCAGACCGTCAAGCGCTTCGGGCGTATCGACGTGCTGGTGAACAATGCGATGGTGCCCACCCGCAGCCGCTTCGACGACCTCTCGATCGAGGCGTGGGACGAATCGATGGCGGCCAACGTACGGAGCCTCTTCATCCTCGCAAAGCTCGTCGTCCCGTTCATGGCGGCAGAGGGCGGCGGGAGCATCGTCAACATCTCGTCCGGCGGGGCCGATCACGCCGCCACCGCCGCGATGCCGCCGGGCTTCCTGGCCTACTCGGTAGCGAAGGCAGCCATGGAGCGGTTCACGACCGCGCTCGCTCCGGAGATCGCCGCGCGCGGGATCGTCGTCAACGCTCTCCGGCCCGGTGCGGTGAAGACCGAGCTCGCCGTGCGCGAGCTAGGCGAAGGCTTCGACTGGACGGGGTGGAGGAGTACCGAGGACGTGGTGCCGGCCGTCGCCTGGCTTTCGGCGCAGATTGGTATCGGTTACACGGGACGGATCGTCGACGTGTCGGACTTCGGATCGACGTGGCCCTGAGGGTCGACGAGACGGGAGCTGGCGTGCGCCGCTCGCCCCTGGAGTTCGGAGAACGCTTGAGACCGCAGGCCGTCAGCCACCGCTTAAAACACAGGCCCTGAGCTCTGCGCGTTCTCTGCGGGTTCTACGGCCTACGCCAGCCCACAGCTACCGAAAGCCATCCGGGCAAGACGCCGGTCCTTTCGGTACTTGTCGGCGTGCGTGGCAAGCTGTCGCCCCCTGCTACAGGAATCGCACTCTAGAGGTCGGGGGTTCGACTCCCCTCGGCTCCACTATCCGATAGTTGATCTTCCAGAGGTTTTTCTGCGTTGTGCCCCATGCTTCAGAGACGGGGCACAATTTGAAGATGTTGGCGGTTCATGCGACGTCCCGCCGGGGCTTCCGCAAGCTGTCATCGAGCCACGCGTAGCGCTCCCGGGTCCGTTCCGGTGTCCGGGGCCAGTGCTTCGTGTAGTGCTTCTTGAGCGTCTCGTAGGCGACGCCCGTCTGCCGCACGAGCCACGGGACGATGTCCTCACCCCTCCCCTCCTCTTCGGCCTTCATGAGCGTCAAGGTGACGAAGGTGTCCTTCATCGCGTAGAGGCCACGGTGGCGGATGCGGAGTGTCGCGAGGCACTCACGCCAGGGTCGGCGGAGAAAGCCTGCTGGATGGATGTAGCGCCCTTCCGTATTGCATAGCAGCGGGGTGTCCGGCTCTGGCCTTAGCGGCATGACCGCCGTGAAAAGCCGCAGCGTCTCCGGATGCAGCTCGATCGTTCGTCGGGCCGTCTTGGTCTTTGGGCGTCCAGGGCGGTGCATGTGGAAGCTCTGCCGGATGTGCGCGAGCCCGCGTTTCAGATCGACGTCCTGGACGCGCAGCCCGGAGGCTTCCGATGGTCGCGCGCCGTGCCAGAATAGGAAGTGTACGTAAGCTTGAAACGGAAGGTGGAACCGCATGCGACTTGGTGCCCCAGGGCCTGCATGGAAGGAAAACGGCTTGTGGCCGAACCATGTGATGATCCGATCCCGCTCTTCCGGCTCGAATGGATCGGCTTCCGGCGGATCGTAGGGCTGCCACTCCAGTCCGAAGAACGGGTCGCACCGTAGCTCGCCTTCGACGACAGCGCGCTTGCACATCTTTCGGAAGCCCGTGCCAAGGACGTTCTGGATGTACTTCTGACTTACCGGTTCACCGTTCTGCTTCAGGCGACGTAGTAAAGTCGCCTGGAGCACCCACATATCGCGCGGCTGGAAGTCCGCCATGACGCAGTCGCCGATCTCGCTCAGGATTACCTTCATGTCCCGGCGGATGTCGTGTGCCCGGGTCGGGTGGATTGTCGGCGAGACATCCGCGTACCAGTCCGTGAAATACCCTCGAAACGTCCTCCCGAGGGCCACGGTATCCGACCTCGGCGCCGCGCGTGTGACTTCCCGGTCGCATGCGATTGTCTGCCTACCGGTCAACTGGTCTAGCGTTGGCCGGGGATCAGCGCCCGCGGCTTGGCAACTTCCCACCGCGTCCGCGAGTGGTTCCAGCAGCTTTCGGTCCTCCGGCGTATCCGCATGCCCTGTCTCGTATGTCACATGCTTCTTCCGCTGGCTGCCGTCCGCGTTCTTGACCACCGTTCGCCACCGCAGCCGAAGCTTGCCCCGCCGCGATACGATCGAGCATCCCCTGTAGTGCTGTCGTCGCCGTCTCGACATCGATTGGTCCCCTCCCTCCCTGGTTGACCTCCTGACAATCTAGCACGTTTGTCCCGAGAGTGGGGAGCCTTGTCATCAGCTCGTCGATAGCGGCGAGGTCGAACACCAGCTTCCCGCCGGATTCAGGTTGGAAGTAGTGCTCTCCTCGCCGCAACAGGCCCCGGCGGATCGCGCCGTGGACAGCCTCGGAACTCGTCCACGGGCCGCGCGCCACTAGCTCTGCGATGAAGGCCCAGCGGGCGGGCTTGCAAGGGGACGTACTCCTCGCCGCTCGCGGCGATCGTTCATGCTTGATCTTCCTCACCCACGAGGACCGCCTCCTGCCGCTTCAGTTGGGGGACGTTCACGGCTCTCCCCTCGTCACCACAGCTCGCGTTCGCTTCTCCGTCTTCCAACTGTACTGCTTAACGGTACATCACCAGGGAGCAATAAGCTCCGCATGAAATCGTTTCGTGCTCAGGATGCGTGGCTGGCCAGCCGATTGCGTGCAGCGTCGATCGCGCGAATCACCACGTCCAGAAGCGCAAGTTTATCATCGTCGCCCGCCGCGTCGTGCGTCATAACACGTCGCCGTCGCCATCTATTCATAGCACGGAGCGCCGCCGTCGTAGTGATAGTTTCCCGAAGAGAGGTCACGGCCGCGTGTAATTCCGCCAGCAGCTCGCCAACCGGCAGACGCGGGGCAGCAGCCAAGGCGACACGGTGCCGGCGCCAGCGAATCGGGGTGCCGGTCTGCAGCGTGGGTCCCAGGCGTTCGACGACCACCTGGCCCAGAAGCGTGCGGCAAATCGTCCGGCCCCACCGCCGGGATCCACTGATCGTGAGTAAGCCGCGTCGGGCAAGAGTCCGAAGTGCGCGCCGCTCGGTCTCGGCGGCGCTTCGGCTCTGAGGAGGTGGCTGAAGCGCCGACGGTTCGGTGTCGGGGGCTGCAGCGGCGAGGAGAAGACCGCGTTCGACGTGCCCGAGCCGACGGAGGCCTTGGACCATCGACTCTGCTCCCTTGCACCGATTGCACGGGAGGAAGCTCCGGACAGCCAATAGCGCGTGTTCCGCGAGGCTCTCGGCGGCGCCACCGTCCCCGCCCTCGGGGCGCGATTCCGTCTCCGAGGGCTCGTCCGTATCCTTCCGCCCCTGTTCCAGGAGCGCGCGACGGACCACGGCGACGAGTTCGCAGACTTGACCGGGCGGGCACGGCAGCCGGGGAAGCGGAGCGTCAGGCGCGGCGACGAGGGCTGCGACGTTCATAGGGAAGCCCATGGGAACACGTGGTCCCAGCGACAACATTTAGGGACCCGCCCAGAGTCAACGCAGGACCACGTGGTCCCGAACGCAACGTTTACCGCCCAGTTATGTCCAGCACTCCAGAGCTGCTCGTTAGCGGTCATGGTCACCCTTCAGGCAGCTGAGTCGCCCTTCTCGACGGCAACAACATGGCGCAGTGCGGTCGGATCCGGATGGCAGACGGCGCACAGCCAGGCGGTGCCGCGCTGGTGCCACCACGCGCTACTCCCACAGAGGTTGCACGGCGCAGAAGGGCGCTCCGGCCCATAGAAGTCCACGGTCGGCTTCGACCCGGCGAGCCACGCGCGCGCCTCGACCGCGCCGGGCGGCGGCCAGCTCTCGCTCGGGACGATCGTCGCGCCGGGAAAGACGGCGAGCACCTCCCGCGCAGGTAGGTCAACGGGCGTGGTGGAATGCCGCACTTCGGCGACGAGGATGGCGACCAGCTCGTCGCGATGCTGGCGAAGCGCGACGCGGTCTGCCTCGGTCAGACGGCCTGCCGGTGCATCGACCCGTAGCCGGCCCTCGACCACGTCGAAGCGAACGTCGGCTTCCCTCAGGCTCCTGAGCAGGTGACCGGGGTCAGACCTCATAGGTCGAATATCTCCCGCTCTGGTGCCTCGGTCCTTGCGGGTGATGCGGGTGACGGCGGGTAATCTTCCGGCCGGCTCCCGTTCCCGCGCGTGCGCGCCTGCGCGCGCGTAGCGCCGGGGGAAACATTACCCGCCATTACCCGCGCCTCGGACGCTGGTGTTGATTTGTCAGCATTTTTTTGCTCAGTGATGATCCGTATCACCCGCCAGCGGGCGACCTTGGCGTGCTCGTCGGGATCAGCTCGTTCGAGCCGCAGCTCGCCGATCACCTGGTCGCGGTGAGCGCGCAACGAGTAACCGAGGTTCTGCGTGAACCGCTTGCCCTCGAATTCCTCCGCAAGGTCCGGCGGCAACGCCTCTCGGAGAGGAGAGCCCTCGCGCTCGAGCTCTCCCTTGATCTCTCTGACGGTGACAGGCTGATCGGCAAATGTTCGAAACCAGACGCCGAGGAACGCCTCCCAGGCCAAGGCCTCCTCATCGATCTGCTCGTAGAGGACGTTCATGTTGTCGAGGAAGCCTTCGACACCAGCGTAGGCCAGGATGCTGCCGACGGTCCTGGTCCACGCGGTGAACCCGCCGATGGGGGGCGTCTTCGCGATCGGTCGTCCCGCCGCTACCCAGCCGCAAGCGATCGTCAGGATGGCGGCGAGAAGGTCGCCGCGGTGTTCTATCGCCCACTCAGGCAGCGCGTGCCGGAACTCCGATACCGGCCGCAGATAGGGCCGCCCCGTCTTCGCGTCGATTCGAATCCAGAAGGCGCGTCGCGCGAGGTCACCACCCACACAGAGGTTGTTCCCAGTCGCGACCCAGACCGCGCGCTGAGGGAGCTCGACCGTCAGACTCTTCCCGAGGATCCGATCCTTCCAAGTGGTCGCGGTCAGCGCGCGCGCCAGACTCTTCGACCGAAGCCGCCCGACGGCGTTGTCAATGAGAATGAAGGTCGCGCCGTCGAGCAGCGTGGATGTAATCTGCTTCCGCCACTCCTCATCGTCCCGGACGTCGCTCATCATCGCCCCAGGGCGCCCGGTGGCAACGATCGCGACCACGTCAGCGAGAAGAGATGCGCCCGTTCCAGCCTGCGGTTTGTCGAGCAATGCGAGCGGCACGGGCCCCTCGATCAGGACCCGCACGATCGGAGTGATGAGGAGCGCGACGGCGTTGGCGCGGCTCGCTTGGTCAACGAACGGGAAATCGCCCAGCAGCTCGCAGCACAGGACCGCCCGTGCGGCATCCACCTCCGCAACCGTCGGATTCACCGGCACGGGCGGGACCACCAGCCCGGGTGCAGGAGCATACACGACGCGAGCCCGCCCGTCGTAACCAGCGACGTCGAGCACGGTACCATCGCGGCGGAGGACGGGCGCCTCAACGATCGTCTCGACGGCGGGAAAGGGCCAGCCGCCGACGGTCAGCACGTCGTGCACGACGTCAGTCGGTGGCGAGGCCTGCTTCCCGCCCGCGACAAAGTCCGCGGCGCGGGTTAGCAATCCGCGAAGCTCGTGTTCCCCCAGTAGTTCGATGAACGGACGGTCGCGCTCGTCGGCGCGCACCCGGACGAGTCGCCCCCCACGGACGAAGACACTTGGCGGATCATTTGCTTGACGGAGTGCGGCGATCGCGTCGTCGCTTTTGTCGCGGAGGGGGCGCCCGGAGATGCTGACCTCCGGTAGCGGCGCACCAGCATCCTCAGCCACGGGAGTGGTCTGCATCGACGTCCACCCCGCCGTGGCTATGACGAGCGCCTGCAGCTCGGCACGCGTGCCGCCCGTGGCAAGCCAGTTCGAGACGTCGCCCTTCTCCGGCAAATTCGGGAGAGCGACTACGCGGACGGACGAGGCGCCACTAGCGAGACTGCGCGCCACCTGCTCGGCGTGCTTCCGACCGGCGGCGTCATTGTCTGGTAGGATCACCACGTGCCGGCCGATGAGAAAGCCGTTGTACTCGTCGCGCCACTTCCCGGCGCCGCCGGGGTTCGTGGTCGCCACGAGGCCGAGCTTCACCAGGGCGTCGCAGTCCTTCTCGCCCTCAGCGACATAGACGGGATTGTCAGGGTCGGCCGCGAGCAGCTCCGGGAGCCGGTAGAGCACGCGACGGACGCCATTGAGGTTCCATGTCCGCCGGCCACCATCGGGCCGCCACTGCCGGAATCCCTTCGGGTCGAGGCGGTCGACGGCAAATAGCAGCTCCCCGGACTCATCGCGATACTCGTACGTCGCGACGACACTAGGAGGAGCAGTCCCCGTCGGGAACAGGTCGGCCATCGTGAGCCCGAGGACAGCGACGATCTCCTCGACGGGGCATCCGGAGCCGGCGTGGCATTTGAGCAGCAACTTACCCGAGTCACCGACAGCGACTGTTAGACTACTCTTCTGGTCGTCGTGCGCGGGGCAGCGAGCCTCCCAGCCGTGCCCGCTCTTGCGGACGGCTCTCAGACGCGAGAGTAGCGCGTCCACCGTCATCGCGCTCGCTCTGGCGCGATCTCGGCCGCAGCATCGAGGACGGCCTGCACTTCGTCGGTATCGAGGTCGGCAAGGATTGACCAGTCGTGCGACGCGACAAAATGGTCGGCGAGGCGCATGACCCACGGAAGGCGGACCGCGCCCTCCCCTGCCACATGATCACGACGAGTCCCAATCGGTAGCTGGGTGCGGTCGCCTCGCCTGGCGCCGCGCCCCTCGGGTTCCCCGGGGGGCGCGCCTCTGCTCCCGCCCCGGCCGACGCGGCGCGCACTAGCACGCCGGGTCGCGCGGCTGCGCCTTGCCCGTCTGTGTCGACCAACCCGGACCGGCGACACGCTTGGACCGCGGCTTCGCCGCGTGCGCTGATGAAGCGCCGAGCCGCCGCGATGGAAAAGCACAGAAACCGTCGCCTTCATCCCGGCGAGGAACGGCGCGACGGGCGCTGTTGTTACGAGCATCACGGCTCCGATTGGAGCGCCAAGCGTCACCGCCACCAGTGGGAAGGACTCGCGAACCAATGCCTGTGTGCTCCCGAAGCACGTGACAGGCCCAGTCCCGTCCTCGGTAAACGCGCTCGCGCTAACCATCGCACGTTTCCCGTGGTAGGACTTCACCATACCGGGCCAGCTCATGCTCGACCGCATCCCGGATGAGAAACGAGCGAGAGCGCCGTTCCCGTTGCGCGACTTCTTGAAGGCGTTTGAGCTGATGGCGCTCAAGCGTGACGCTTGTGATCACGAGCTTCGCTTTTTTCCTAAGCGCCATCGCTAGCCGGTACCAATGGTTCCGTAGCGAACATACTGCTTCAGTCCAAACGGGTCAAGGTGCCCATAGCTTTCTTTGTCGAATAGGCGGTATCCACGTCTTTGTCAAAGCGACCTAACGCGACGCGACCTACTGCGACGTTCACCTAGCGCAACCGTGATCCAGCCGTTGCCAACCTCCCCGACGGCCGCAAGCGCCTTCGGGGCGTTGGCGGCGAGATGGATCGCAATCGGATCGTCGTGATGGTCGCCATCACGCTGGCCGTCACCGGGGCGATCGCTTGGGATCGCGATCAAGGTGCCGACCGCCACCGTGCGCGTGTGCTCGGCCGCCAGCGCCATCGTGGCATAGACGTCCGAGCAGAGCAGCTGCGTATCGTAGAACCATGCGTGCGAGAAGCCGGCGGCCTCGGCGACCTCGCGGTCGCGTCAGGCGTCCCCGTAAGACGGGAAGGCGATGCCGAAGTGCATCGCGGCTGCATCCTACCGGGGGCACGCTGAGCGCAGGGGGGCCCCGCGGCGTGTTCCTCGTCAGGACGACGCCGGGGACCGGCGGGTGGCCGTCGGGAAAGCGGTGCCGAGGCTGCTACTGCCGCTCGTCTTCGAGCAGCCGCAGCACCCGTCGAACCGCGTCAGGGCTCGCTGCCTGGAGTGCTTCGATGGCCCGATGGCGATCGCTGTACTCGGGGAAGACGAAGAGGTCCGTGACCTCGACTTCCAGCGCCCTTGCGATCCTGACGAGCGTGGCGACGGACGGACTTCCTTTGCCGCGCAAGATCTCAGACAGGTGCCCCTTGCTGATACGCGTCTCAAGGTAGAACCGGTCGACAGACGGGTACTTTAGCCGGATGAGCTGCCGCAGCCGTCGCCGGAAGAGTGCCTCGGGTCCCACCGGGGCGAGCGGCTAGCAGAATCCCTTGACGCGCAGGTTCGGGATTCCGTACGCTTGCGTCCCCCCTCGCACCGGACCGGATGCCAGACCGGTGGTGGGCCAGCATGGCACCGAAGGCTACCGGGCACCCCTTCTTAGTCGAGCGGAAGGATCACGCCACAGACCAGGTCCAGGGTACCCTGGCTTGCGAGCCTGTCCCGCGCGTGGGGTTCACTACAGGCGTTAGTGAGGACTGGCTTCAAGAGCTTCTGGACCGTGCGCCAGCCCTTCTCCCCGTGGAGGAGATCGACGAGCGCGTCGACGGACCCCTGTTCTCCCTTGGCCGCGAGATCTCCACGCCCGCAGGCGACATCGATAACCTATTCATCTCCCGGAGCGGCCATCTGGTCCTGGTTGAAACGAAGCTCTGGAAAAATCCAGAGGCACGTCGGCAGGCAGTTGCCCAAGTCCTCGATTATGCGAAGCACGTCCGGACCTGGGACTACTCGCAGCTCGCCAGCGTCGTGAAGAAGGAACTATGGACCGCTGCCCAGCTCGATGGGATCGCAGAGCACGAGTGGATCGACGACGTGAACAGCAACCTGGCCAGAGGCCGGATGACCTTGCTCGTCGTGGGCGACGGGATTCACAGCGAGACGGAGCATCTCGTGGAGGTTGTGGGTGCGTACCCCGGGCTACCCTTCCGGCTCGGGTTGGTCGAGCTGCGGATATACCGTTGTGGCCACGAGCGCTGGTTCGTCGTGCCCTCCGTGCTGGCGAAGACGGTGGAGATCGAGCGCGCCGTCGTGCGGATAGAGCCCCCCGGTGCCACGGGCATCGTGATAGAGACGCCAGTCGTGCAGCCGGGACAGCCCCCCAGGGGGGTCCTGTCAGAGGAGCAGTTCTGCGAACATCTCAGCCAGCAACGTGATGGTGCCGCTGCGGTCGCGGTAGCGCATCGTTTACTAGAGATTCTAAACGCGAAAGACTCGCCACTGGAAGTGGACTGGAAGTCCGCTTCGTTTACGATCAAGTTCTTGGATCCCGTCGCACATGAACGGCTCCTATCGCTATGCGTCGTGACGAACACGGGTACACTCTCGACGTGGCTTCCCGATCTCCCGAGACAGCTGGGACAGCTCGGGTACGCTCCGGACGCCATACAGCAGATCACAGAAGTACAGCGGGATGTTCTTCAGTGTTTTGGCGCCACTTCAAGCCCAAGCCGTCAGCAGATGAATATTCGGCTCGCCACCTTACAAGGACGTGAGGCCGATCTGGTTCGCGGCCTCACCGAACTCGCCCATTGCATCCAGAAGTTCGCGCCAACATTAGGATAGAGCGTGCTCGCGCTGTTCGCGTCGCAGCGCATGGGTCGGCCAAGCATGGGTCGGCCACCTGCAGATTCTGACGACTTAGACCAGGGGAGGCCAATGCATGCGGTTCCTAGCGGAGCTTCACGCCTTTGGTGAGCAGGGTCTTGCCATCCGCCCCATCGATGTCCCGGACAGTGAGCTACAGGTTATGCCGCCGGAGGGGCAGCTCGACGTGATCTTCAAGTACGGCCAGAACGACGTCCAGCCGTCGAAGTTCCGGAGTGTGTCCGTCGGCGATGTGATCCGTCTCGGCTCGGAACGCTGGCAGATTGAGATGGTGGGCTTCAGACGCCTCTGGAGAAGAGACCCTCCTACAGTTCAGAAGCGTGTCGGGGTCACTCGCGAACCTCTGGCCGGTCGTGCTCCGCGAACGAAGCGAAGTCGACGTCCCCGATCACGACGGGCTCCAAAATAGTCAACGCGAGGACGCACGGCTCAAGGGGCAAACGGCATCGACGTCTCGACGACCCCTCCCTTCCGCCCAGTGCTGGTACCTCGACGGCGCTGCCGGCCTCATCTATTGCGCCTCACCGAGCGGCGCACTCCTGAACTTATCCGAGCGGAAGCCCGGTCTGGTCGGAAGGTAGCTCCAAAACCTTCGGTCGAGCTGACCGCCGGTCAGGATGGCCGACTCCGTAGAGCGTCTGATCCGCTAACCTGTCCGCAGGTGGTGGATAGGCGATGGAGGACGAAGCCGCTGACCCACCGGCGTGCCGATGACGACGTTCCTTGGCGGCGCCTGCGGGCGGGATCATGGTCCGCCGCAAGACTCCGATAGGGGACCGCACGCCGCGCCCATGAACACCGCGCAACCGCCACAGTCCGCCGGCGCCGTCGATTCGAAACAGTACGTTGGATGGGGGAACGATCCCGCCGTGGGGTCTGGGCAGTTACAGCACACGGTCCCGGTGTTTTTCGTTTGGCCGCACGTCCCCGTCGTCGCATCGCAGACAGCGCCGGGAACGATCGTGCCCCCGAAAAAGCTGCATTTCACCTGCGCGTCCGCCGGCGTCGCATCGAAGCAGGTCGCCCCCTTCGGCGTCGTCGTGAATTGACAGCAGGCGGTTGGCGGTTGCGTCGTCGTCGTGGAGCTCGACGGGGACGTGGAGCTGGATGAGGACGCCGAAGAGGAGCTGGAGGAGCTGCCGGTCGTGCTCGTGCTCGGCGTGGTGGTGGAGGAGCTCGACGAACTGGTGACGGTGGTGCTCGTCGTTGTGGGGGTGGTCGTGGTGGAGCTGGGCAACGAGCCGGTCGTGGTCGTCGTGGGCGGAGCGCCGGTCGTGCTGGTGCTCGACGATGCCGTGGTCGTGGTGGAGCTGGGCAACGAGCCGGTCGTGGTCGTCGTGGGCGGAGCGCCCGTCGTGCTGGTGCTCGACGACGCCGTGGTCGTGGTGGAACTCGGGGTCGTACTCGTGGTCGTCGTTGTCGTGGTGCTCGTCGTGGTTGTGGTCGGAGCGCCCGTCGTCGTGGTCGTCGTGGAGGAGCGCGACTCGGCCAGGACGGCGCGCAGGGGTTCCTTCACCCCGGCGATGTTCGTTTCCTTCGTCGCATCGAGGAAGTAGGTCCACACGTGGCGCTGGTTGATGGTCGCCTGCTCCCCGGCGGTCGTGGCCGTGCCGTGTTGGTACGGGTCGTCGCGGTAGAGGATCAGATGCACGCCGTCCCAGCTCACCAGACCCTCCATGACCACCCAGTGCGTGTTGGTCATGAGCTCGACATCCTGCCCCTTCTTCATCTGGTCCTGGATCCAGGCCCACGTAATCGGCCCATCGTTGGTGGCCGTGCCGTCCGCCGGGACGTAATTCGTCATGGTCGGGAGCATGACACCGCCGGTGTAGTGGACCTCCATCGGCTTGAGACCCGGGTGTGCATTGATGAACTTCAGCTTGCCAAGAGCCTCCTTGTCGTCCCAGTTCCCCGAGTTGTAACAACAGTTCGGACACAGGGTCCCGGGACAGCCGTTCGTCGGGTCGGTCGTGTCGACGGTACACGAGGAGCGGGTCCGCGTGCCGCTGCACGACGGGAAGTTCGCATTCGTGCACTGCGCATTCTCCAGGCACGGGTGCCGTGGGTTCTCGACCGTCATCGTGCCGGCGTTGAAGCAAATGCCCCAACAGATCGGGCCGTTCATCATGTACCCGGCCAACTCCGTCTGGGACTGCAACGTCGTCTGCCCGAGGTTCACGGCCAGGCCGCTCGCCAACCAGTGGAAGCTGTTCGTCGCCGCGCCGGGTCCACACCAGTTCCGTTGCTGCGTGACGTTCGGCATCCCGGTATGGAAGTTCAGCATCAAGCTGGCGTAGTCGAGCCGGCTCCACGGCACGGTGTTGAGCGTGGGCAGACTCAGGGTCACGTTGCCCGAGGGGACGCCGTTGTTGATGATCGCCTGGGACGTCCCGACCGGGAGCGCGGCGACCGCGGCCGGCGTGATCCCGGATGCCCGCGCCGCCGACGCCGACTGCGCCGCGGATGTCGGCGGCTGCGTTGCGGGAATCGCGCTCACCACGAAGCCCACGTTGATCGTGCCCTTGGGCGTCCCGTTCGGCACGCCCAGGTCGAAGTAGGTGCTCGTGTCCGCGCTGCCGGGTCCGATGTCGGCGGATGAGAGGATGGGGAAGTTCTGCACGATCCAGCGCGCGCTGCCGCTCGGATCCTCGACGACGTTCAGCCAGTGGAGGCTGCTAGGGGGCGTATAGCTCGCCGCGAACTCTCCCCAGGCGGACTGGGAAACGGTGAGCACGCCGTCCTGGTAGTAGTCCACCTGATTGATGGCCGGGGAGAAGCTCACCGTGGCCGCCGGGGGGCAGAGTCCGGTCACCGTGTTGCTGCCGTCCACCGTGACGAGCTGGCTCACGCACTCACTGTCGATGAGCGACTCGACGCTGGCGGCGTCGCCGTCCCCCGTGCAGCCGCTCACCTTGTTGAAGGCGGCGGTGAACTTCGTGTTCGCCTTGTCGAGGCAGCCGCCCGGCGAGGTATCGACGGGTAGGCCTTTCGTGGCGGCCTTGAGGTAGCAACGGAGCTTCGCGCTCGCCTTCTTCGCGGCCGCCTTCAGGCGCGCCGCTTCGCAACTGCTCCCCGTCCCCCCGCTGCCATCGGGCAGCGCGATGCGGACGCTGTTCGTGCAGCTGTCCGCTTGGGCTTCGCAGTCGGACGTGGTGCCGCTGCAGCCGGTCAGTTTGCTCATGGCCGCCCCGAACGCGGTCGACGCCTTCGTCTGGCAGGCCGCAAGGGTCGCCGAACTGCCGCTCGCTGCGGCTTTGGCATGACAGCCAAGGCGTCCCTTCTCTTTCTTGGCGATCGCTTTGAGCTTCCCGGCGAGGCACTTGCTGCCCTGGGCGCCGGCGGTTCCACCCACGAGGCCGCTGGAGACGAGGAGGCCGAGCAGCGCCCAAACGAGACCGCGTGCGGAAAGCCGCATGACGACACCTCCTCGACTACGGCAGGGCCTGGCTTCGCGACGGGACGGCTCGTCGCATATGCCCGCTCGCCGAGCGTCGTCAAGCACGATCTTCATCCGCCGCAGCCCCGGGCGGCCGTATAGGCTTTTCCCCCCAGCTCGCGGCCGATTCAGCATGCGCCACCCCCCGGGCTGATAGAGGCGGTCGACCGCTCCGTGGCACGGCGGCTTCGCGATCTGGCAGGCGGCGGTCAGCCAGGGGCGACGGACAAAGCGATCGCGGCCCGCGGTCACTAACCGCCCGTCAGAGAAGACAAAAGCCACCGGAACCGCGGGCACCGTTGACGGCCCGCCTTCGTGGGCATCCCCTTCGAGGTCACGAGTAGCGCCGTTCCGAGTGCCGCCTGGACCGGACGGACAGCCCGCTGACCCCTTCTCCGGCGATGCGAACGCTACCTGTGGTAGTGTCGCGGGCACCCGATGTCGGCACAGAGGTCGCTCGCCCACAGTGGTGTCGCGAGCCCGTAATGAAGTTGGACCGGGAGCCGTGTTGAGCCCCTCGTATTGTCGCCAGGGCTGCAAGGCCCACGAGCACGCTTCGTAGACTTCAGACTGCAGGCTCCACGCCGGCGCCGGGTAGAAGAAAGAGGGCGTAGAGCGATGGAGACTCTGTACGCACGCTGCGCGGGGCTCGACGTGCACAAGGAGACGGTCGTCGCCTGCGCCCGCGCCGTTGCGGGTGGGCGCGTGCAACATGACGTTGCTACCTTCGGCACCACCACCGCCGGCCTCCGCCGCCTGCGGGAGTGGCTGGCGGCACACCGGTGCACGCACGTGGCCATGGAGGCGACCGGCGTCTATTGGCGGCCCGTCTGGCACGTGCTCGACGGGCAGTTCTCACTCGTGCTGGCCAATGCCACGCAGGTGCGCAACGTGCCCGGACGCAAGACGGACGTGAATGATGTGTTCCGGCGCGGCGACGTCGAACGCTTCCTTGCCGAGCGCGCCGAGCGGCTTGACGCGCACGAGGCGGCGGGCCGCCGGTTACCGGCGGGTGTCGGGAAGCCGAAGCCCGAGAGCTAGTCGGCGCGCCCGGCGTCGCCCGTTCCGTGGCGCCTGCGCCTGGGCGCGCTTGTTTTCCTTGACTTCGATAGAGTTGCTACCGCAGTATCTGCCCGCTCGCGAGTATCTGCCCGCTCGCGACCGGGGGGGACGTGGGCGAGGGAGGATCGGAGATGCTGCCCACTGCTCGGATCGCGACGTTCCGCCTTGTTAGCGTGCTCGGCATGCTGGCGGGCATGCTCGGCGCCGTGAGCGTCCACGCGAGCGACCTCCCCGTCACCTACAACGTGCAGGACAAGCCTTTGAAGGCGGGGGCACCGGCCGGCACGCAGCTCACGTTCACGCTCTTCTCGGACGCGGCGTGCACGCAGCAGGTCTTCCAGACAATGATCCCCGTCGAGAACGTCACGCTCATCTCAAAGCTCAAGCTCGCGACGCCGAAGGGGGCAACGAAGTCGCCCGCGACGGACCAGATCCAGGCGACGCTGACGGGTGTGACCACGAGCAGCAACGTCTACCTGACGGTGACGGGGACGGGGGTGACGCCGACCGGACCGACCTGTCAGCCGCAAGCGGGGCTGGTGCGTCCGCTGGCGAACGTCCCAGTGGGGAGCGTCGTGATTCAGAATGGGGGACCGCCTTTTGCATGGTATACGAACGTTGGGGTGACTTTGGGTGCTAACTGCGTCTACGGCTCCGGGGGTCCCATCCTTCAAGCTGACCCGGCCGTCGTCAACGAACTGCTGACCCTCGACACGAGCAAGACCTACCTCTGCACAGGTCGGTTTGGTTGCAACGTCACCTTTAGGGGCGACAGCTTCGTCTTCCCACTCGACGTGCCAAGCTGTTCCGAGGTGACCTGCACCGACGCAAACTACGGGTGCGGCGGTCCGTGCCCTAGCTGCCCGAACGGCTACCCTTGTACGGCCTCGTCCGAATGCATGAGCGGCCACTGCCAAGCCCTAACGCCGAGTGCCTGTTATGGTAGCAACGAGGTCTGCATCGCCGCACACTGCTTTGATGGCGTGCAGGATAACGGCGAGACCGATGTTGATTGTGGACCCGCCTGTGAAATCGGCTGCGCCACGGGGAAGATGTGCAACAGTAACTGCGACTGCGCGAGCAACAACTGCCAGGGCGGCGTCTGCCAATAGCCGCGAAGCGACCCGGACAAAACGACCCGATCTACCGCGTGGCGGGCGTGTGGGCTTGGTAGCGGCGCGCGGCGGCGACGTGAGCGTCCAACCCGCAGACCACCAGCCCGACGCCCACGAACATCGCGACGGCAGGCGCCGAGAAGCAGCCCAGCAGTCCCAAGCAGTGTAGACATTCTAGCGACGTACCAGTCGGGCGCGCGGGACGTGCACGGGCACATCACGAAGAGCGGCTCGAGCGCGTTCCGCCTCGTGCTCTGCGAGGCGGCCCATCAGGCCGCGCGGCCGCGCCACCCGTTGCACCCGTACTTCGCGCGGCTGTGTGCGAAGCGCGGTCATAAGATGGCCGTTGTCGCGGTCGCGCATCGGCTCTGCCGCATCATGTTCGCGATGCTCCGCGATCACACCATCTTCGACGTGACGAAGCTCGGGGTCGAAGTCGGCCCGTTCACCTACACGGCCGTCCGCCACTATCGCCTGCGGTTGGTTCACACGGTGCGGCTGGCGAGCGCTTGAGCAGGAGTCCTCACCACCGTCGATGCCCCGATGACCGCGTCCACGCATGAGCGAGTGACCCCGGGTTTGGGATGAGCGCTCGAGCTCGGCTTTCCGGATGGGGCCTCGCTCTCCGCATTGAAACCTGGGGCGACCGCGACCCCGAATGGACATCTGGCAGACGGCGGTCAGCGCGAGGCGGCAGGCGACGCGATCGCGGCCCACCGGCCGCTAAAAGCCCGTTACACAAGTGAAAAAACTGCCGGAACCGCCGGAGTCGCGCCGGAGTCGTTGACAGCCCACCTTCATGGGCATCCCCTTTCCCGCCAAGCGACAGGCAATCTTCTATGTTGACAAGGACTCTCATAGGGGTCGATCATCCACCGCATCTGGCACTGTCCTGACCCATCAGCCGTCACCCACGGGAGGGGGTTAACATGATACCCAGGCGATGCGCGGTAGGCTTCGCGTTCCTCGTGCTCACGGTCGTGCCCGCAACCAAGGCGTTCGGCCAGTTTGCCTGCACCAGCCCGAATGACCCGGCCTGCACCCATCTCAAGTGC
>JACXTT010005182.1_pt1 | contig 19020 bp, 22 predicted proteins | sample 9270951 | NCBI WGS metagenome assembly JACXTT01 (sample SAMN15532306, study PRJNA645909) | rock metagenome | isolation source: weathered quartz diorite | place: Puerto Rico | collected 2017-06-21 | reverse complement strand
CAATAAAACGTTCGCCGCCGTGAAATATGGCTTCTCGACCTTCCTGCGGTCACTCAGTTTTGATGCGAGTAAATGCCGCTGGTATTGGCCCAATCTACAAATGATTTAGGAGACCTATACTAGAAACGTAGCGAATGACACGCCTCATTGGCTTCCCGTGTTTTCTGGGCTGGCACCCTCTGGGCATACTGGCGTGATGAGCAGTGCTGGCGGGGCGGACAGCACTGGTGGAGTGAGCAGCACTCCAAGTATATACGTTATCAAGTCTGGAGATACCCTTTCAGCAATTGCAACTCGTTTTGGGGTATCGTTGGCAGCTTTACTAGTTATCAATCCTCAAATTACTAATCCTGACGTAATCATTGCTGGTAAATCCCTCAACATTCCCAGTCAGTGAGCAGTCACTCTAGTAAAGTAGGGTGGGCAAAAGCGCAGCGTTGCCCACCAAGTCGAAGCAGGAGCGCCTAACACCTATGAGGGCTCCGATGTCAAGTAGGCAGACGGAGGCCTCGCGGGGGCGGGGCGGCCGTCCGTGGAACAACTGGGGAAACGTCATTGCCAAGCAGGTGCGGCTGACTTGATTTCGGGTGCTGGTCACAGCACGTGGGCTGCACCAAACACCTATGGAGGGTCGATGTTCTCGTGTGCTTGGACAGAGAGAACAGCAGTGTCCGCAGACACCGCGCCCTAGAAACTCTTTTGTGCCCTCGTCCCGGTCTTCTCAATGCAACGGGTTGTGCCGTGAGACACTCCTAGTTAGTCTCAGACTCGGCGGAGGGGCAGCCATAGGGCACTTGATGACGCATCACCAAGCAGGTGAGCGGGAGAGACGGTCCAATCAAAACCTGCGGCTCCGGGGCTGTCGTCCAGATATTCCCTCACAGTCCGTGCTGTAGAGATAAGGAAGGAACATCGAAGGGGCTCTACCCGTTATCGGCCAGTTAGGCGGCGGGCTCCGGCTCTCCCCTCAGGGGTTACGCGGTCACAAACCGATTCAGGTCAAAGGCTTGTTCCCGCGTGAGCATGGAGTACACGGCCCGACCCAGCTTGTGGGCGAGGACGGTCAGCGCCTTGGCTTTGCCGTGTTTGCGTTCGAGTGTGGCAACATAAGCTTTTCCCGGTTGACTCTGGCGGATGAAGAGCACGGCGGCTTCGGCAAAGGCCCAGCGCAGATGCACGTTGCCGATCTTTTTGCCTGAGGTGCCCAGTCGCTTGCCATTGGATTCCTTGGCGCACTTCACCAGACGGCAATAGGAGACAAAATCCTGCACGCGGGGAAAGCGGGTGATGTCCTGGATCTCATAGAGAATGACCAAAGCCAAGATTTGCCCAATCCCCGGCACAGATTGCAAGCGGGCAAACGTTTGCACGTCATGGGCTTTGGCACTACGCGTGATATAGAGTTCCACCTCGCCGAGTAATTGATCGTAGTGATCGATGAGCGAGATATCTACCTCGATCGTCTTGCGCACGCTGGGATCAGGAAAATGTTCCTCGACGCCTTCTGTAGAAGTTCATCCAGGTCTCCTCCTTGGGGGGTGAAGTGTTAGAACAGCCACCTTACCGCTGCCCTAGGCGGCAAAGGAGGCCTGGATGAGTATCAAGCGCCGTGCGCGGGACCGCCGCCCGCTTGCAGATTGGAATGAACGTGAAAGGCAGCGTCTGGGCGGCGGCCCGAGACGGCAGGCGTTAGGCGCTGCACAAAATGCCAGAGTATGTCATAATATCATGATATGTATCAGCCGGAGGCAGTCCAATGACGACCACACCCGAACACATTTCTCAATCACGAGACGACCAGGAAACGGGCATGAAGGAGAAGGCGCAGACTATACTGACGGCACAGAGTGTGACGCAACGACCCATTTGGGAGGTCATCGCTGAGCTTGGCGAACAGATCCCCGATGAGGAATGGGCAAACGTGCCCTCCGACGCCTCTATCAACTATAAGCATTATCTCTACGGCATACCCAAGAAGAACGGATGAGTGCGATTTTCGCTGACACAGGCTATTGGATTGCATTGTTTAACCCCGGGACGATTTGCACGCCAAAGCGCTGACACTATCTCGTGCAATCCAGGGTCGCCTCATTGTGACCAGCCAGATGGTATTAACTGAATTTCTCAACTATTACGCTTCGCTCGGTCAGTCGTTTCGACAGCAGGCCGTACAAGTCGTGAGGAGCCTCCAGCAAGCTGGGGAAGTTGAAATTGTCCCACAAACCGACAAACAGTTTCAAGCCGCTCTGACCTTCTATGCTCAGCGGCCTGACAAGGAGTGGAGTCTCGTTGACTGTGCCTCGTTTCTGATCATGCAGGAAAGACACCTTACGGAAGCCCTCGCCCATGACGAGCACTTTCAACAAGCAGGCTTCGTTCCTCTGCTGCGCGATCGCTAGACCCAAAGCATGCCTAACCATCGCCTGCAGCGGACGCGGCCCCTATTGCGGTTCCTACCAAATATGAAAAGCAGCAGTGAGGGGCCTGCCGCTGAGGCGAAGGAGTTGGACATAGCGGACGAGGGGTCCACAAATAGTTCGTAAGATCACATCGGGTGATGATTCATGGCCGTGACATTACAATACATCCTCCAGACGAGCTTTGCGGCGTATGCCGCGGCGCAGCAGGTGCCCCGACGGGTCTGGCGGGCGGCACGCGCCATCATGGCCTGTCGCACGGCGGCGTTGGGGGGCCACGTGCGCCAATGCCCGGCGGGGCACGTCACCAAGGTTTGGTATAATTCCTGTCGGCGCCGGGCGTGCCCCCGGTGTGGTCTGCAACGGATTGGGCAGTGGCTCGATCACTGGCAGGCGCAGCTCTTGGCGACGGGCCACTTTCACGTCATCTTCACCCTGCCGAGCGAGTTGCATGAGCTGTGACGCTGGAATCGCCACGCCCTGACGGAGGTCTTATTTACCAGTGTCCGGGAGACGTTGATGACCCTGCTCGGTGACCCGCAGGGGCTGGGGACCACGCCGGGGATGCTGGCGACGCTGCACCCCTGGGGGCGCACGTTAACTTTCCATCCGCACGTGCACTGCCTGGTGAGTGGCGGCGGACTGACTGTGGACGGTTCCTGGGTCTCTGTTCGCACCGGCTTTCTCCTGCCCGTGGCGGTGGTGCGGGCGTTGTTTCGGGGCAAGGTGCTCGGCGAAATCGAGCGGTTGTGGCTGAGCGGGCGCTTGCAGGAGCCCCCCCACTACGCCGAGGACGGGGTGCGGCAGGTCCTCAGAGAAGCGGCGCGGTGCAAGTTGTTGTTCAAACTCACTGAAACACTTCTTGCCCCAGCGCTCACTGATGCGCATTAAGACCGCAAAGACTAGCTTCACTAACCCGCCTTCGTCCCATAAGTGGGGGATGACCTTGGTGCGCCGCCGCTCTTCCTCAAAAGCCCGTTCGGCCAAGTTCGAGGTGCGGACATACTGTTGATGGCGGGGCGGCACCTGCACCCGCAACACTCCTTCCGCCGTCTTGAGCGTGCCGCTCTCATATCCGTTGCGATACCCCAGGGTGCGGTCGCGTCGCTCATAGCGCTCCCGCCCCAAGGCCATCGCTTGTTCGTCTTCCCACGCTTCTTGTAAGACCCGCTCCGTCGAGAGCCGCACAAGGGTGCTCAATAAGTCCTGGCCCCTCTGTGCCTCCAGTTGTCCCTGCAACAACGCCTCTAGCTCCTGGGTTTTCCGTTCACTCGGTGCTATCTTCTTCTCCATACGGGAGTCCTCCTTTCTGTCGCTCCGTAATCTTGCTCGTCCCCTGATTACCTACCGCAGAAGTGTCTCCCGTCCACTCCCTCTGTTTACAGGAACCTTAGGACATCACCAGCTCATGAACTGACGGGGGTTCGCAAAACGGGTCAGGTTGCCCAGTGCGGCCATCCGGGTGACGGCCGCCGGGAACTGGACCCTACGCCGCGCTTGGATCGCCTCCACCACCGGCGCCCAGCGCCAGGTCTGGACCAGGGGCTGCGGTGCGGCTTCCAAGCGCGGCAGCCGTTGGGTCTGCTCGGACACCGCCCGGACGTAGGCTTGAAAGACGATCAGTTGGGCAGGCGTCGGGCAGCCCACGTCAGCTCACCACCGCAAATGCGCCGCCGTCCAACTCCCGGGCGCGGACCACATCGCGAATCGCTTCCTCCTCCCCGCTGGGAATGTACACCGGGCGGAGAGCGCCTGACCGTCATAACTGGGCCAACTGCAGGGCCTCGCGCCGGGCGGTCTTGACTCGATCCCTAGCCTTTTTCGGAATCTGGGAGGGGGCCACGACCCAACACTGGAGAGTCGGCTTGGTCAGGTCGCGCTACCGCCCGTACCCACACGGTCCAGCTTCGTAGACAAAGTGCAGCGCCTTCCCTTTCGCCTCCAGCTTGCGCATCCGTTTGGCGCTGTCCCTCTGCCAGGTGCCAAGGGTGCCCAGGGCGACCACTTCAGCTTCCCGTTCCGCAGCGACCTACGCGCCCACGATCGTTGCCGTGTGGACATCCCATCCGACAACAAGCGCGCTATCCTTTGCCCTGGCTGACCTCCTGCGATAGAGTACTGCTACTGAGTACAGGATGCGGCTCTGGCTGCAACCCAGCTAACCCGCGGATGGTACCGGAGGTCAGCTCCTGATCGCGGGCGTCATTTTGTCTAGCCGCCAACCTTCACCAACAGGGAGGAATTCATGTCAGATCTTGACGATCTAAAAGCGACCGCTGAACAGGCCAACAAGGCATAAGGCGCGCTTGATCTTAATGGCTGGTCAGCCCTATGGCGCGATCAGCTCGTGGACTTTCCTCCTTTCCCGCCGTTCATAGTGGAAGGGAAAGCAGCAGTCCGTCAGATGTTTGAGGCACTGTGGGCGAATACGGAAAGCCTCATGGTCAAGCAGATCAATCCCCAGTACCAAGTCATTGGGTCCACCGGTCTTGTCTGGGGCCAATACGTGACCGAGTTCAAACCCAAAGGGGCTCCCTTGCAAAAAACGACAGGGCGTTTTACTGCGACCTATGTGAAGACGGAAGGGAAGTGGCTCTTGGTATTGCGGCATGTCTCACTTCTTCCGACCGAGAACGAGAGCCCAAATCACTGAGTGGGCGTCAAAGGGGAATAGGAGTCGAGCTATTCAGATGCTATAAAGCTCTCTCGGTCAAAGCTGTAGGTGCGAGAAGCGCTGGGGTAACCATATGGCGAAGAGGCAACAGAAAATCGTCGAACTGAAGATTGAACGACCAGAGCGAGAGAAGCTGGCTCCACAAGAATCCCTCAAACGTATGCAGAACTTTCCGCAGCGAAAGAAGCGCTTCGTTGCCGCTATCCGAGAAGGCAAGAGTCGAAGTGTATCTACCCGATCTGCCTAAACAGGCGTACCAGAACTTACTGGAAGCGCTGGAGGAAGAGTTCACGTACACTTTTGGTGGCTCGACGACTATCCACGGACTCGACGGCAATTACCTGTCGCACGCTGGGTTTCCAATACGGGATCGTGTCAATCTCATCTACACTGACACAACATTTTCCTTTGAAGAGAACTTCGACCGGATATCAAGATATACCGATGAACTGCAGAAGGCCGCCTTCGAGGCGTTAGCAAAGGTTGCACCTAACCACGCCGTGCTCGTGATCGCCGCCCGTTTCCGGTTTGGGATAAAGCTGAAAAGTTTCGTTTGGGCGGCGGCCCGAGACGGCAGACGTTAGGTGGCTCAAATCAGAATTGGCTTTATGAAGTTACGACTATTCGACACATACACACGTAGCCTGCGCGATTTCGATCCACTGCGCCCGCCTGAGGTCGGTATCTACTGCTGTGGGCCGACGGTGTACGATTACGCGCACGTTGGCAACCTGCGCACCTACATCTTTGAAGACATCCTGCGCCGCGTGCTTGAGTTCAACGGCTATCGAGTCAAGCACGTCATGAACATCACCGACGTGGGGCATCTCACATCCGATGCCGACACAGGCGAGGACCGGATGGAGAAAGGTTCGCGGCGCACGGGCAAGTCGGCTTGGGAAATTGCGGAGATCTACACGCAGGAGTTCAAGAAAGACCTGCAGCGCCTGCACATCAACGAGCCGCACATCTGGTGCCGAGCGACCGACCACATCCTCGAGCAGATTGATTTCATCAAGTGCATCGAAGTGGAGGGCTACACTTACTCCACAGCAGACGGTATTTACTTCGACACGTCCAAGCTGCCGGACTATGGACACATGGCGCGGTTGGACATCGAGGGCTTGCGAGCAGGGGCGCGCGTAGACATGGCCGAAAAACGTAACACGACTGACTTCGCGCTCTGGAAGTTTAGCCCGCCAGGGGAGAAGCGGCAGATGGAATGGGATAGCCCCTGGGGTGTCGGCTTCCCCGGCTGGCACATCGAGTGCTCGGCCATGGCAGCCAAGTACCTCGGCTCATTCTTCGACATTCACTGCGGCGGTGAGGATCACATTATGGTTCATCACGCGAACGAGATCGCACAGACGCAGGCAGGCCACGGCACGCACTTGGCCAACTTTTGGATGCACGGTTACTTTTTACAGATTGATGAAAGTCGGATGGGGAAATCCGTCGGGAACTTTTTGCGCCTGCAAACATTGATCGATCGGGGCTATGATCCGCTTGCGTGGCGCCTCTTCTGCTTGAGCGCACACTACCGTTCCAAGCTGAACTTTACCTGGGAAAGTCTCGAGGGTTCGGAAACGGCGCTCAATCGCCTGCGCATAGCGGCATACGAATGGGGGGCGCCCGGCACGCCCGACGGAGGATACCTGGCCAAGTTCCTCGAACAGATTAATGATGATTTGAATATGCCACGTGCGATGGCGCTGACTTGGGATTTGGTCAAGAGCGCGCTGCCGGCTTCTACCAAGAAGGCGACGTTGCTAGAGTTCGACCGAGTTCTTGGGCTGTGCTTGGCCTTGTGGGAGCCAACCGCAGAAGTCGTACCGGAGGAAATCATGGCTCTCGTGAGGCAGCGCGAGCAGGCACGTAAGGAGAGACGCTGGAAGGAGGCAGATGCGTTGCGCGAGCAGGTTCGTACGTTGGGTTATGAGATTGAAGATACCGTACAGGGGCCACAGGTTCGAGCTCGCAACAACAAGAACTAATGAAAGGGCGGAGAGTGGGCTAACAACCGCCTGCAGCCTGACCGCGGTCCGCGAGCGGTTCCGACTGGACCTGAAAAGACACAGTTGGGCCGCGGCGGCTGAGGCGGAAGCGTTAGATGGCTGAGCCCTCTGCCACGCTCAACAAAGTCTGCCTGATCAGAAGGAGAAGCCATGGCTAGAATGAACCACCGGAGCATCAATACGAACGGCATCAACATGCACATAGCTGAGCAGGGCCAGGGACCGCTCGTCATCTTGTGCCACGGATTCCCAGAGCTGTGGTACTCATGGCGACACCAATTGCCTGCATTGGCGGAGGCGGGGTACCACGTGGTTGCTCCAGACCAGCGCGGCTACGGGCAAACTGATCGGCCCAACGCCATCGAAGCGTATAACCTCCTCCACTTAACGGGAGATATAGTGGGGCTCATCACCGCCTTAGGCGAGGAGCATGCAGTCATCATCGGCCACGACTGGGGCGCTCCGGTTGCCTGGTCTTGCGCGTTGTTGCGACCAGATCTGTTCTCGGCGCTCGGGCTGTTGAGTGTCCCCTACGTCCCGCGCCCAGATGTTCGTCCCACCACGATTATGCAGCACTTTGCCGGCGAGCAGCAATTTTATCAACAGTACTTTCAGGAACCCGGCAAAGCTGAGGCCGAATTCGAGGCCGATATACGGACAACTCTCCTCAAAGTCCTCTACTCTAACTCGGGCGATGCACCGCCAGAGCAGCACTCGCGGTTTCTGTTTGGGAAGGACGAGAAATTCCTTGACAGTGGCGCTGTACCCGAGACGCTGCCGGCCTGGTTAACCGAAGCAGACCTCGAGGTCTTCACCACAGCGTTTGCGCGCACGGGGTTTCGCGGTGGGCTGAACTGGTACCGGAATGTAGACCGTACCTGGGAATTGACGCCGTTTTTGAGTGGAGCGAAGCTTCGGCAACCGTCTCTTTTCGTGGCGGGAGAGGATGATGTGTTAATTACCATGGCACGACCGGCCTTCGATAGCTTAGAAGACGTGATGCCCAACCTGAGAAAGAAGGTATTGCTGCCAGGAGCGGGACATTGGATTCAGCAGGAGCGTCCGACTGAGGTCAACACGTTACTCATTGAGTTTTTGGCAGGCCTGACCACCTAACGAACCGCGCCACCGCATCGCGGCCACGTTGGGTCTGTGAAAACCCGAAGAGCCGTAGTCTGGCCGCTCGCGGTGCGCGGAAGCGTTAAGCATCACAAATGAACTATTATGACGGTTCGCCCGCTAGGCTCAGGGACATTGTGAGAGTGCCGATTTCACCAACAGAGACGGCGAGGGCGCGAAGGATATCAGAGCATATTTCTTCGCCGTGATTACTCAGTGTATATCGTTGACTTCCCCCGGCGTGGTCGCTCCGGCCAGCCGACTTTCAATGGGTCCTTCGGCAACCTTGACGGCAGCCAGGTCGTCCCGAACCTGACTGGCCAAGCCGGAGTTCAGTGGGGTTGGACGCGCTGGCGTCTCGGTCCGCGATATCCTGAAATCTTCACGACACAGCAGTTTCCAACGGAACGGGCCAGCGTCGACCAGTTTTTCCAGGCCCTGGTTCCCAGTGTTTCCGATGATGCCACCGTCATCACCGACGCCCTCGCGGCGCTGTTGGACAAGATCGGTCCGCCGATCCTGGTTACCCACTCGCAGTCTGGCCTCTTTGGATGGCTCACTGCAATTCGCCGCCCGAATCTGGTAAAGGCGGTTGTGAGCTATGAGCCCGGATTCGTATTTCCCGAGGAGGCGATGCCACAACCGATTCCCCTCTTCAAGGGAACAATGGTTGCGGGCGCCACTGTGTCCGCCACTGCTTTCGCCAACCTGATTAAGGTTCCGCTTCAAGTTGTCTACGGGGATAATATCCCGACGGTCCCGATCTCAGACCTCGTGGCCGACGGCCGGCGGGCACAGGTGATGGCCTCGCGTCTTTTTGAGAAGGCGGTCAACAGCCGTGGAGGGGACGCCAAAATTCTGCATCTGCCCGACATCGGTCTTCGTGGCAACTCCCATTTCGTGTTCTTGGACCAAAATAACCTAGCCGTCGCTGATCAACTGGCACTCTTTCTCCATAAGAAAGGCCTCGACACACGCAAGGAGTCCCACGGAGGGCTCAACTAGATAAGACAAGCAGTTAGGTGTGACAAGCAATGGCGACGTCTAACAAACGCCCTGCAGCCGACACGGCCCCGCTTGCGGATGCTGCTGAACCTGAACAGTCTCGATTGGGGCCTTGCCGCTGAGGGCGGACGTTAGCGGGCATTCAGCCCACCTGAGAGATCGATCAACCCGTAACACACTTGAGAAGGGTACAACCATGTATGATGTAATCATCGTTGGAGCCCGCTGTGCGGGATCACCAACCGCTATGCTGCTAGCCCGCAGGGGCTACCGGGTCTTACTCGTGGATAAAGGGGCTTTCCCCCGTGATGTTGTCAATGGCTACTATGTCCAACAGCTTGGCGGTGCTCAACTCAAACGCTGGGGGCTCCTGGACAGACTCCGAGCGTCAAATTGCCCGCCGCTGACTACGCTGACATTTGATTTCGGTGCCTTTGCTCTCAGTGGGACTCCACCTCCTGTAGATGGTGTAATCGAGGGGTATGTACCGCGTCGTACTGTCCTTGACAAGATTCTTGTGGACGCCGCCGTAGAAGCTAGCGCCGAACTGCGAGAGGAATTCACAGTACAGGACCTCGTCTGGGACGGGGAGTGTGTCACGGGTATTCGTGGCCGAGTGAAGGGCGGACCAACAGTGACCGAACAAGCGCGCTTAGTGATCGGCGCGGACGGCACCCACTCTAGCGTAGCCCGAGCGGTGCAGGCTCCTCAGTACAACGCCAAGCCTGCCCTCACGTGTTGGTACGCAGGCCATTGGAGCAGTCTCCCCAGCGAGAAGGTCGAATTCTGCTTGCGAGCGCGCAGAGCATTCATTGTTGCACCCACCAACGACGGACTGACCGTCGTCTTGGTTGGCTGGCCGCATCAAGAGTTCCATGAATTTCGGAAAGATATTGAAGGGAATTATTTCAAGAGTTTAGAGCTTGCGCCTTCCCTTGCGGAACGTATCCGCTGTGGCAAACGCGAAGAGCGCTTCGTGGGGACGGCAGAGACCGCGAACTTCTTTCGCAAGCCGTATGGTTCTGGTTGGGCACTGGTAGGCGACGCGGGATACCACAAAGACCCTGCCACAGCCCAAGGGATTTCGGACAGCTTTCGGGATGCGGAGTTGCTGGTAGAAGCCATTGATGACGGATTCGCTGGACGCCGACCACTCACCGATGCTTTGGCAGAGTACGAGCGTAAACGTAACGCTACGGTGTTCCCAATGTACGAGTTCACGACACAGTTGGCGAACTTAGCCGAACCGCCTTCACCCGAGGTGCAACAACTGTTGGCAGCATTATGTGGAAATCAAACCGAGACAAACCGCTTCCTGGGCACGTGGGCGGGGACAGTACCAGTGCCGGAGTTCTTTGCGCCTGAGAACGTTCAGCGCATCCTCACCACCACATGAGAGAAAGATTTTTTACCGATGGACAGCCGCGCAGAATGGGAGTAGTGGAAACATGGACGCCGGTGACGCTCTAGGGGGCTGGTTGCTATTGAAACTGCGCCCGCTAACCATGCGCTGCTCCGCATCGCCACCCGCTTGCGGTTCTGGCTGAAACCAAAAGTGCAGGGCTGAGCAGCTCGCAGTGAGCTGGAGCGTTATATTTCATAAACATGCCCTCCTCTATGTTGTTCAATATGTTTCGCTACAACCTGGTTGAGGTTTATTGGTTCACCAAGTCCCATAAGGCATTGAAAGGCACGACTCAGGAAAAGAAAGAACTCAGCTATATCAGACGAAGTACAGTAGAGACGTTGGGCACTGCGTGGGGAGTATAGGTCAACACATTACATGAGAAGGCGCCCATCATCTACCCAAACCCACATAAGGCAACCATGAAATACGTTCAATTAGCTCACCGACTGACATGGGTTCTCGCTCGCACGGCTGCGACTCTCATCATCCTTGTCTTCACGTCCAACACGACGCAGGGGGCGGAAGACGGCCAGTGGACGATGCCCGCCAAAGACTACGCTTCTACGCGCTATAGCGGTTTGGCACAGATTACGGCCGCGAATGCCAGAGGGCTTCACCCGGTGTGGACGTTTTCCACGGGTGTGCTGGCCGGGCACGAAGGGCAGCCACTGGTGGTCAATAACACCATGTACGTGGTCACGCCGTATCCGAACGTGCTCTACGCCTTCGACCTCACAAAGGAAGGCTACCCGCTGAAGTGGAAGTACCGTCCGGCCGTGAGTCCCAACGCTATTGGCATCGCTTGCTGTGATGTGATCAATCGCGGGGCGTTCTTCGCCGATGGCAAAATTATCTACAATCTTTTGGATGGACACACCGTCGCAGTCGATGCGTCCACAGGCCGCGAAGTGTGGAGCACTACGATTGCTGATGTCGGCCAGGGTGAAACGACTCCGATGGCTCCTTTGGTGGTTAAAGACCGCGTGATCGTCGGTGCCTCGGGCGGCGAGTTCGGCATCTATGGCTGGGTCAAAGGACTCGACGTGAAGACCGGCAAGGTTCTCTGGACCGCACACAATCTCGGTCCCGATGCCGACATGCTCATCAATGCCAACACTTTTAAGCCGTTCTACGATAAAGGAACTGAACTCGGGACGTCGAGCTGGCCAGCCGAGGCCTGGAAGATCGGCGGTGCTCCGGTGTGGGGAGGGATATCCTACGATCCGGAACTCGATCTGTTGTACTATGGCACCGGAAATCCTGCGCCTTACAATCCCGAGCAGCGTCCGGGCGATAACAAGTGGGCCTCGAGCGTACTCGCACGTCGGCCATCAGATGGCACGCTGGTATGGGCCTATCAATTTACGCCGTACGACAACTGGGACTACGACTCAACCGCTCCCATGATCCTCGCCGATCTCGAGATCGGCGGACGACAACGCAAAACTCTGGTGTCGTTCAACAAAAATGGCTTCCAATACACGCTGGACCGAGCGACAGGCGAGGTATTGTCTGCGCCACCTTTTGTGACGGTGACGTGGGCGACATCGATTGACCTCACGACTGGACGACCGGTACTTGACCCCAGCAAACAAACCGGCGCCTCGAAAGGCAACATTAAGGACATTTGTCCCAGTGCTGAGGGCGGGGTGAGTCCAGCGTCGCCGGGCGCCTATTCGCCGCACACCGGACTCTTCTACACCTCGACGAACAACTTTTGCATGGATTTCGAGGCCACGCGCGCGACCTATATGCGCGGGATTCCATTCATTGGCGCGGGGTTACCGTATCACCGAGGTCCCGGCGGCTATCTCGGTGCTTTTCTTGCCTGGGACGCGACCAGCGGGAAGAAGGTGTGGGAGGTGAAGGAGCCATATCCTGCCTGGAGCGGCGCTCTCGTCACTGCGGGCGATGTCGCCTTCTACGGAACGCTCGACGGCTGGTTCAAGTCGGTCGATGCGAAGACCGGTGAACTCCTCGCAAAATTCAAAGTCGGCTCTGGAGTCGTGGGCAATCCGATTACCTACACCGGCCCGGATGGCCAGCAGTATGTGGCGGTGTACGCGGGGGTGGGCGGCGACTGGTTCCTGGTTTCGGGCGATGTGCGTGCCGATGATCCAGCAGATGTGCGGCCACCGGCGGATTTCATGAAAGACCTCGGTCGCCATACGAGCCAGGGCGGGATCGTGTGGATCTTTGCGTTGTAGAGGGGAGAGGGGAGACGAAATATGAGACTGCGAAACGCCTGGGCCGTAGCATGCGTCCTGGCAGCATACGTTGCGACGTTTGCCTGTATCAAGTGCGACGCGGGGGCGGGGGATTCGAGCGATGTATCTGCGACGATCCGCTACCAAGCCAACATATCCGCGGGTGGGGTGAATCCGGCTGGCGTAGTGCTCGAGAATCCACACAAGGACGACCGGCAGAGCGCGCAAACGGGGGAGAGACTATTTTCCGCTATGAACTGCGACGGTTGTCATGGTGGCGGCGCGCTGGGATGGGTCGGGCCAAGTCTGGTCGATGGGCGCTGGCGCTATGGCGGCGCGGACGAGGAAATCTTCCACTCGATCTTCTATGGCCGCCCGAAAGGCATGCCCGCGTACGGCGGGGTGTTGGGGAGTGAAGGCACATGGATGATCATAACCTATCTGAAGTCGCAGCCGACACCGAACGTCGTGCCGACCACTTTGTACGAAGACCTTGCGACCACTGCCACGCCGGATACCAACGTCCCCACATCCCTCGTTGCGTTGCAGCCTGCGTTGCCTGCGACGGGCGCGGAAGGGATGCTGGCGAAGTACGGCTGCGTGGCGTGTCACACCGTCGAAAAGAAAATTGTTGGGCCAGCATTCAAGGACGTTGCGGCAAAATATCGCGCGCAGACAGGCGCAGCCGCTTACCTCGCCGTGCAGGTGAAAAATGGCAGCACGGGAGTGTGGGGAATGATCCCATGCCTCCACACTCCGATGTGCCGACTACTGACCTTGACGCGATCATTACGTGGATTCTGGCATCGAAATAAGGGTGACGCCTATATTCAGTTCATAAAAGAGAACACACCGAATAGTCGAAAACCATGGAACTACGTCAAACGAAATATAACAACCCACTGCACCGTATTGCCGCCCTATTGCGGTTTAGAGTGAACTACCTCGCAGCAAGCTGCGAGGCATCAACTCTGCAGAATTATTGCAACGAAGCAAGCTTCGGGGCATCAGACCCGTAGCGAGTGAATCTGAAAAGTCTCGGGGTGGGCGGCAAACGGTGACCGGGCACGGTATGGACGCCCCCTCGGAAAGTCAGTGGAAGGGGAGGACCCAACTGACAGACACGAAGGGGGAGAGAACAAGGCAAGTGACCCGGATCGGCCTCGACATCGCCAAGAATGGGTTGCAAGTACCTGGCGTGGACGAGCAGGGCAAAGTCGTAGTCCGCCGACAACTGAGCCGCAGCAAAGTCCTGCCCTACTTTGCCCCACTCCCGGGGTGGCGGGTGGGAAGGGAAGCCGTACGCCAGCGCCGGGGAGACAACATGGCGGCATGACACACTGGCAGTCACGCAAACAGCAAGAACTGTTTGCGCGCCATGTCATGCCCGCCTTTCGCTGAACTCTCTATCGTGCCCGCTTTTCCGTGACCGAAAGAGAAGTCTGCAGGGAGGGTGGATAAAGAGAAGCAGGGCCTCTTAACTCGGTGTTACGACTCCTCACCAACCCGTTCCACCGTATTGCCGCCCGCATACGGTTTGGAATAAATCTGAAAAGTCTCGTGTGGGCAGCTCGCGGTGCGCGTAAGCACTAGCTGGTCAAGAAACTAATGATGAAAGTATACCTTGGGATTAAGTTCCACTCCGATAACAGCAACCGTGAGACGATCGAGCAGATAGCCCAGGCATTAGGGGCGTGCGGATTTGAGACGCTGTGTATCCAACGCGAGGTTGAGCACTGGGGCACTGTCCACTTGACTCCCCAAGCGCTGATGACAAAGACCTTTGAGGTCCTGCGCACCTGTCAGCTTGTCGTCATTGATCTGACTGAGAAAGGAGTAGGCGTCGGCATCGAAGCGGGATATGCATATGCCCAAGGTATTCCGGTGATCACTATTGCTCGTGCGGGATCGGACATTTCGACCACGTTAAGAGGTATTTCCCACACAAGCTATCTGTATAGGAGTATGGAGGATTTGAAAGCGTTCCTTTCCACTGTAAAGAGGCAGGAGGGCGAGGCCAGCTAACCAACCCGCTCCAGGAAGACGTGGCCGCGCTTGCAGTTGGACTGAACCCGAAAGGACTCGTTTGGGACTGCGCCCCTCAGCGGGCGCGCGTTAGGGGTACACCCAGCGCAGTTGATTTGTAGGCGAAACGACCGTAGATAATCGTCTAACCTTGGAGGAATGTATGGTTGACTCGGCGCCACTTCCCCACGCGGGGGTGCACTTCCCGCCGCCCTTGCTCTACGTTGCTGGACTGGCCGCAGGGTGGGGCTTGCATCGTTGGCAACCACTCCCGCTCACCGCGGGCGCATCCTGGGTCCGAGAGATTAGTGGGGCGGTCGGCGTCGTGGTGTGGCTCGCCCTTTTCCTCAGCGCGTTTACTGCCTTTCGCCGTGTGCGGACCACCATTATTCCCAACCAACCGGCGGCAGCGCTGGTAACGCAGGGACCTTACCGCCTCACGCGGAACCCCATGTACCTGAGTCTCGTGGCGCTGTATTTGGGGGCAACGCTCCTGATGAATAGCTGGTGGCCTTTGATGTTCCTGCCCGTCGTGGTGGCCGTTGTCGATCGAGCTGTGATTGTGCGCGAAGAGCGCTACTTGGCGAGCGCCTTCCCGACCGAGTATGCTTCATACTCGAAGCGAGTGCGGCGTTGGCTGTAGCTGCTATGGCGCCATGAGCCCCAACAGCGCTGTGCTCGTGACCGCCGCCCGCTTGCGGATCTCCTTGAACTAAAGGGATATGGTTGGGCGGCGACTGAGGCGGAGTGTTGGACGGCAACAAAGAAGGCCGAGAAAGAGATAGTTCATGACTGAGACCATCGAGGGCGGCTGTCTGTGCGGCGGGGTACGGTATCGTATTCACGGCGAACCTCTCAGCAGCGGCACGTGTCAGTGCCGCACTTGCCGAAAGGCCTCCGCAGCTGCGATTGTGCCGTGGCTACACCTCAACGCGACGAAGTTTTCGTTCACCACGGGCCAACCGGTCGAGTTCAAGTCGTCAGCGTCGGTTACGCGAACCTTCTGTGGACGCTGCGGCACACCGCTAACCTACTGGACGACAAGCTATGGGCCAACGATCGACGTAACGACCTGCAGCCTTGATGATCCGGAGGCTTTTCCGCCGATCGACCATGTCTGGACGAGTCACAAACTTAGCTGGGTCAAGCTTGCGGATGGGTTGCCTTGTTTCGAAGAGGACTCCCCATCGGATTAAAGGGGGACTCCCAACCGTCCAGCCAGCGGTTGAGCGGTCGGCCGCACGTGCAGCCTGGCCGCGACGAGTCGTTCAGTGGCCGATCCGCTCCAACCGCTGGGCGTTAGGCTGCGCAGCTGGCTTGCGCGGCCCCTCCTGCTTAGGCATGGTTTTATCGACTGTTTGCCTCTGAGGCGGCTGACAACTCTAAAACACGGAGGAATAATGAGAAAACTCAAACTGCAAATGCAAATCACCGTTGACGGCTTTGTTGCGGGCCCCCAGGGTCAATTGGACTGGATGACCGTGGCCATGGATGAAAGACTCGTGTCCTTCATCAACCACCTTACCGACACGAGCGACACCATTTTGCTCGGCAGAAAAATGACCGAGGGCTTCATCAAGTACTGGGAACAGGTGATTACCCAACCGAATAGCCCAGAGTACTCGTTCGGCCAGAAAATGGTGAACATTCCCAAGGTAGTGTTCAGCAAGACAATGACCAGGGTCGACGGACAGAACGTCCGGGTTGAAAACGGTCCGATTGTTGACGCGGTGAACCAGCTCAAGAGTCAGACGGGCAAGGACATTATCGTGTACGGTGGGGCAACCTTTGTCTCCTCACTTATTGAGAACAGGTTGATTGACGAGTTGAATTTCTTTGTCAATCCTGTCGCAATCGGGAAAGGAATGCAAGTCTTCGGATCTCGCAGTCTTCTGAAGCTCAGGGCCTCAACGGCATACGCCAGCGGCATTGTGGTCAATAGCTATGAGCCCCAATAGCGCCAGTGGTGAACTCGTTACGCTCGCACACCGTTCTTCACGGGGAGGGCCGGCGCCGGTGAATCCAGCCGCTCAATTCGACTTGGTTCACCCTCGATAGGTGCTGCACCATTTGCCCCACCCCAAGAAGACCATTGAGCGGCCGGCGTTAACCGACTACTCGCATTTATTGAAAGAAAATGATCTGATTCGCCTTCGACGGTGTCCCAGGTCTTCGAGCTGCACCAAAGACGCCAGTGAAATAAGAAAGGAGTAATACAATGACAACATCCACACAAAACATCAGCGAGCTACCTCTCTTACCCGGCCGTCTTGGCGATCCGGCTCGGGTCCTGAAGACCGATCCCCGCGCCGATCCTCGGTTGGTCGCCGCCTGCGCTCCCTTTGCTTTAGACGTTGCACCCCCACCTGCACCGGTGAACGCGAACTCGCTCTTGCAGGACAAGCTCGCCTACAGTGCGGCCAACGAAGCAGGCATGGAAGCCGTGTTTACTGCCCTGGGCGCCGACCTCCCGCCAATTACAAATGTGGAGCGGCGAACCGAAGTCATCAAAGGTGTAGACGGTAACGACATCAATCTGTACGTCCATACGCCCCAGAATATTTCTGGCCCGCTGCCCTGCGTGTATCACGTGCATGGCGGCGGCATGGTCATTCTGACGGCTGCTGGCCCAACCTATGTCCGCTGGCGTGACGAGTTAGCCGCCCAAGGCCTGATCGCGGTGGGGGTCGAGTTCCGCAATGGCGCAGGCAAGTTGGGCAACCATCCATTCCCGGCGGGTCTCAATGACTGTATGAGTGGCTTACAGTGGACATTTGACCACAAAGCCTCCCTGGGGATCTCGAAGATAATCGTGTCCGGGGAATCTGGAGGAGGCAATCTCTCCCTGGCCGTGTGCCTCAAGGCCAAGCAGGACGGAAGACTGGCGCAGATTGCCGGCGTCTACGCCTTGTGCCCGTACATTTTTGGCGCATGGGCGCAGAAGAGCAAGGAGCTTCCGTCCCTGTACGAAAACGATGGCTACCTGATCAACTGCAGCCTGATGGAGGTGCTGGCGAGCGTCTATGACCCCGAACGCAAAAACGCCACGAATCCGTTGTGCTGGCCCTACTGGGCCACGCGCGAGGACCTGCAAGGTCTGCCTCCGCATGTCATCTCGGTCAACGAGTTAGACCCATTGCGGGACGAGGGGCTGAAATATTACCAAAAGCTCCTGGCGGCAGGGGTGCGCGTATACAGTCGAACCGTCAATGGCACGTGCCACGCGGGTGACGTCCTGTTCCGCAAGGCGCTTCCGGATGTGTATGCGGCTACCATCCGCGATATCAAGGGGTTCGCGGACTCACTCTAGGTTCGACGGAGGGCAGCGTGTCGAAGAGGTGGCTCGGAGCCCTCCCAGAGAGATACTATGACAAATGGGCGATTCCTGTTTGTTTCATTTGATAGGAGGGGAAATACCGCTCCTAGTTGGACCGGTGGCGCGGGCGGATAGATCAATCTCATAATAATATTTATGCTTCTGCGTAAAGAAGCTCATCCAGCATTCCTTCTTACGAAAGAGGCAGTATGCATCAAATCGAGTTCTGGTTCGAATTTGGGAGCACGTATTCATACCCGGCGGCGTTGCGCATTGAGGCAGTGATTCGGGCCGCTGGGTTAGAGCTCGCGTGGCGGCCATTTCTTCTTGGACCAATCTTCAAGGCGCAAGGCTGGAACGACTCGCCGTTCAATATCTATCCTGCCAAGGGACGCTACATGTGGCGCGACCTCGAGAGAATCTGCAGCTCGCTGGGCCTCCCGCTGCGTCGACCGTCGCAATTCCCGCGCAATGGCCTCCTGGCGGCGCGTGTCGCTTGCTGGTTCCAAGCAGAGCCCTGGCTTCCCGAGTTCGTTCGCCAGGTTTACCTTGCAAACTTCGCCTACGACCGTGACATCTCCGACGCTTCCGTGATCGGGTCCATTCTCGAAGCGCTAGGGCAGTCCGTAAGTGTGCTTGGAGCAGTAGAATCACCCGAGGCAAAAGCGAGGCTTCGCCGCGAGACTGAGCTCGCCCAAGCCCTAGGCATATTTGGGGCTCCCTCCTTCGTAGTCGGTACAGAGCTGTTTTGGGGGAACGATCGGCTTGAAGCAGCGGTTGCGTGGGCTTGTGAAGAAAGGGAGCATGCGGTCTAACTTTGAGTTCCATCGCATC
>JACXTT010005181.1_pt1 | contig 19021 bp, 15 predicted proteins | sample 9270951 | NCBI WGS metagenome assembly JACXTT01 (sample SAMN15532306, study PRJNA645909) | rock metagenome | isolation source: weathered quartz diorite | place: Puerto Rico | collected 2017-06-21 | reverse complement strand
CGCCGCCGACGGCAGCCAGCTCTCGGCAAGTTGACGCCGATCGAATACGAACTGATCATGACCACGACCGCCACCCAGGCGGCCTAGCCGAAACTGTCACCAGTTCGTGCAGCAGTCCCAACTCATGGATGCTGCTGATCCGAAGGGCGACCGTGTTCCGCTCATCGACTGGAACAAGTGACTACGCTGCAATCAGACCTCTCGGTTTCACCTCGCAGGACTCCTCGTCCTCCTGTGCCTCCCCGATTAATCCCCGCCCGTGCGGCGCACGACCCGAGCACGGTCGGCAAAGGTCGTCACCGTGATCTGGGGGCTGCCGCTATCGAGCCAGCGTCAGATGGCGATCCAAGAACTAACCATCACCGATACGACTCGGCGTGGCTGGCGCCTGTACAGACTCGGTCCCATGGCGCCAACGTGTGTTGGGCCAAATCATCAGCTTGTGCGACTCGGTCGCGTCGTTGGTCGCCGGGTTTCGAAGCAAGATCGCGCGAAAATGTCCACCAACAGGGGTAACCGTCACAATCGGGACCTGTTCAGTGGTGCGAATCTCCAACCGCGTTGGCGAGTAGATCTGGAACATGTCGAACGTCTGCCAAGCGGCCTTGGCTTTCGGGTACGAGACAGTCGGTTTAGTCGCGAAGTATTCAATACCCAGGCGCACGAACTCTGTTTCCTCCGCCCCAAGGACCTGCAAGTACGCAATGCCGCGACTGTGAAGCACCGCGCGATCTGCGAAGAAGACGAACTCGTTGGTTTGAGGGTTCAGATCAGCGTCGTCGCCCATCAATAGGTATTGGCCGTCGGCAACGTCAATCACGACCTCGACCATCACCGGGCGTGTCTGCGACGAGGAGTAGCAAGCCGACCGACCACAAGTGTCAACTTACGCACCCAGTAAACGCAGATATCGGAACCTTCCCAGTTGCGTCATCGATGGCCGATTTAGACGCTTGTCCAACTCCCGACGCTCTGGATGCGACCCGATTCAGCGGAACAAAAGTCGAGTCGGATCCCACGGGTTGCTTCGCCGCCCAGGCACCGACCTCACCCGACTTGAACTTGACTACGTACAGAATGTAGCCAGTGTCGCTGAGGCTGAACTGCCCTGAGTCCAGCGCAGTCCAGGTTCCACCTTTCAGGTGTGCAGCCTGAGTCAAGTAGTCGAGATGCTCGACGTGCTCGCAACTTGCACCCTGAAAGGCTGTGCCGGACGTTGGATGCGCACCCGATATCGCTTGGCCGCACCCGGCGATCAGTCCGACCATCAGTACGGATATCGACGCGGTTCCTGCTAGCCCGGTCATGGTGTTGCCTTGGTGTAGAACTTGTCACCGTTCATGATTCGCTCGAGTCCGTAGAACTGACCAAGGTGGGATCCCTGGTACCGGTTGTCAGCGATGTCAACGTGCTCCGTGTCGCACCAACCAGCATCTACACAACCCTGATACGACGACGCAAATGGATACTCGTCGCAGCCGGGATACTGGCCCTGAAGTTTGCACAGCCGGATTGCCTCCCGTCGGTTCAGATTCGGCTTGCCGAACCAGAAATGTCGCGACAGTGGCGGATTGACTCCGGGGTTGTATCCGATCAACTCGTAGGTAGCTTCGTACATGTGTAGCGCTGTTTGTGAGCCGAGCACCCCGGGTGTCATGGACTGCTTATACGTTGGGATGTCACGGTCCATTACGCAGCCCCGGCTCGGTAGGTAGTACACCGCGTCGCACCTAACGGATGGTGCACCAACAGTCAACCAACTGTCGCAGTTCGTGCCGCCCGGAACATTCGGCCCACAGATCTGATACCTCAGCTGAATTGCCGGCCGCACGGATCCAAGGGGTGGAATATTGACGGTCGGGGTGTAGTCCACGAACCAACCACTACTGGTGTGTCCGATACCTGGGCTAGCAAAGCGAAGCGTTGTATAGGGCGAGTCGCAGACATTACACAGGGCCTGCCCCGAGACCTCGAAGAAGGTAAGTTCGCCTGTGTCCGCGGTTGGAATGTAGTCGATCTTGATTCGCGCTTCGGTATTTCCGGTGTTACGCGATGTCGTGACGAGGAGGTGCGTGCTGCTGTCCGCGTTCCCGATGTTGCCTGCAAAGTTTCCATTTTGGTCGTACCGATTTATTGAGTACTGGTGATAAAGCGCTCGACAGGCATGAAAGCGATCGGAATAGGTCCAGCCGTTTGTGTGCTTCTCGTTCAGACATTGCGTCTGTGTGACTGCGATTGAAGCGGACGATTGGTAGTCCCCAGGCGCCGCAACGTACGACTCTTGAACGTTTGGGTCTGGCGCCGGCATCGTGTTGTCGGCCGGGGTCGTTTCTGTGGTGGTGAGCGTGCAAGTGTCGCCCGTCGGCGTGCCGTCCGGGCAACCAACCTGATCAACTTCGGGCGGCGGCTGAACGATGGCCTGGGAGACCGTTACGCCGCCCGACACCGCGACTTCGGTTTGATCGGTCGCCGGCACATCGTCGACGACGGTTGTTGGATCAGTTGAGCTAAGCGCAGTCTCTGTTACGGTGTTTACGGAGTCGTCGAGCGCTTGCTCATCAGCTGTGTACCAAGTCGACGAGCCGTAGACATTCAGGTCCACGACTACAGGCGTTGTACCGTTGTTCGTGAGTTTGACCTGACTGTCCGTAATCGAGGGAAGCGCTTGAACGGTCGTCTGAACTCCGGTCATCGGATTGTCGGTGGGGCTGTAACTCAGGCTCGGTGCATCCTGGCCCGCGAAGTCGGCGTCGGTTACCGTCACCGATCCGGCAGCCGTCCAACTCCGGGCAGCCAATTGCAGCCAAACCCGGTCGACAGTTCCTGGATCTGACACGCCTGGCACCGTGACCGCCACAACGCGCGTTTCACCGGGCTGAAGGGTTGTTCCGCTCGTGATCAATGGCGTGTCCGCGACCGTAGCGCAGGTCGTCGTGCTGTCGCAGACCGGAGCCGGTACTACTGATCCTCCGGGGTCGAAGGTGAACTGATACGGGACTGACAAAGCCGACGACAAGGTCCCGTCAGTAGCGGCCACGCGGATTGAATAGACCCCCTGGGAGGTCAGCGTATTCGCAGGAACTTGGACCAAGACTGCACCGCTGCCAACGACAGAGCCACTAGTCGAGTGCCAGAGCTCGGTGCCCGTCGAGTCGTACAGATGGAACACCCCCGAAACGGAATCTCCGCTATCCGGATCGCTAACTGTCGCACGAAGGGTTGGTACGGCGGTATTGACGGTTTGTCCGCGCGCAGGCGAGACGGCGAGCGCCGTCGGCACACCCGGCGTGGAGTTGTAGTTGACCGTCAAGGTCGGCTGGTTTGTTGAGTAGTTGGTCGAGCGGTAGCGCCGCCAACCGCTGTTCAAGGTTTCGTCGACAGCATTGACTCGGAATCCGTAGTTGGGGTTCGTTCCGTTGGCCCAACTCTGAACGATCGGCGTAACATTCCAGGTCGCAAAGCCTCCCGGGCACGACCCGCTGTAGCCCAATGCCGTTGTGTTATCAGCCGCGTTCGTATAGGTCACGCTCGGCTGGTTGGCCCAGGTTAGAGCCGGCAGGCCTCTAGAGGCAACGCCCACCCAGTCGGATGTAACCCGAGATACTCGGACAGCCGAACCACTGCACGTCTGCGACCACCAGTTGAGCAGCGACAACGTCGCTGAGGTGATGGTCTTTCCGGACAGTGCCGATGTGTTGAACCGCAACCAACTCCGGGCCTTGTGGGTGCCGCCGTCATAGGTGCCGGCGCGGAGTTCATCACTGCCGGCCTGGCTAGTTGTGAAGTCGGCGTTCTCCGCCCAAGTGTCACCATTGTCGGTCGTGGTGTAGATCGGATCGACGGTGACCGGGTACTGAGTGTCTGGACTCGCGAGGTAAGACTGGTCGGGCGTCAGCGAAAGGACTGGGGAAGCACCAGCCGGCGCGCCCGACGGGGTCACGCCACCGGGCTGAGTAACTGTGACATCGACAGGCGCAACGTTGTCCGGCTGCCCTGCGGCATTGGTCCCGGCGTCCCACATCACCGGCTGCGGTGCCGACGCGACCACAGTTCCGTCGGGGGCCTTGAACTGGATGCCACCTTGCGGGGTTTCAGACACATGCGTCCCGTCAGTCGCTACAGGCAGATCGACATTTGCAGAATCGCCCGCGGCAAAGTTTGGTCGATCCTGAAGAACAATCGAGTGCTCGAAACCCGTCGGAGTTGCCGTGACTACAAGGTCCTGACCGGGTTCGATGTTCTTGTACGTTGCTGTAGCTCCGTCAAGCACGGGTGCTGGTAAAGCAGAGTCGGTAGCCGGTAGACGCCAAGCCAAGTCGCGCCCACCGCTAGTAACCGTCGCCATCGTGCGATCGCCGCCGTCGGAGAAGGCAACATCAGATGCCGAGTATCTCGGCTCGATCGAGCCGTCCCGCGAAACGAGTGTCAGATCGATCGGGTGCCAGCTGCCGCCGCTGTCTTTGACGCGTACAGGCTCGTTCGCCTGTTCCATGGTCCAAGACCCGTCTGGGTTGGCGAAGACTTGACTGGTTTCGCTCCGCTGCGACAAGTCTTCGACTCGGCTGCCCTGAACGCGCGCTGCGGCCACCGCCGATGCTGAGTCTGGAGCTTCACTGACAGGCGCACTTGGCGCCTGAGAGGGGGAGTCTCCTGACGTCGCGACAGCCGGAACCCCAACCGTTGCGATCGAGATAGCAACCACCAACACGCACGAGAATCGAACCAAAGAACGACCAGACACCTGGAAACCCTTCATCACGCGAGCCGCCCGCACGCGACTCGGTGCAAAAGAATTACCATCTCTGATCCGCCGAGTCTCGAATTGTCTCGACTGGTCTACTTTAGGCACTTCGCCATTGACAAGCTCGTCGACACGACAGGATCCAAGTGGATAGGGGTTCTGGTCTTGCTATCCCAAAACAACCGGTCGGTGTTTCTACTAATCGGTTCATGGTAGGGCTGCATGGTAGGGCGGGTGGGGCTCGAACCCACGACCCAAGGATTATGAGGCCGTCCGGAGCGCGATTCGCCTCCTGCTCTGGAGCACACGACGCTCACTCTAAGGCGTCTGACCTCAACGTTGACAGCTGCAACGGCTCAACTCGTCGCAAGTCGGCAGGCATAGTCCAAGGTGTACCCCGCGGGGTTTTTCGCGGGGTCAAGATCGCAAGACGCCCTTGAGGACCTGGGCGGTCGTCAGTCGTCGTTGACGGCCTTGAGGTGACTACCGCGACGCGTCCGACGCGTCGCTTCGTCATCGACGTCGCGGCGAGCCATCTCGCGGAGCGCGATCTCCTTCTCGACCGCGATCTCCCGATAGGCATCGCGCTCAGCCTCGACAGGCCGAATGATCGCGTCTGCGATCGGCGCGAGCGCACCATCCTTCGCGAGGTCCCTGAGGGATGCCCCGCTGTCTTCGCTGTCGTCGTCCCAGATGTCGCCGCTGCCCATATCGCCCTACCCATTCGTTCTTGGCCACACAGCGTATCGCTTCAGCGCGCTTGGCGGCAGAGGTGAAGTACGGCCCACATGGCCGCCGAGATGTCTGGGGCAAGCCCTGCACGTGACTTCTGGCCATGCTGCAAACATCACCGGCAGCTCCGTCCCTTCGACGTCAGTAGAGGACACAAGAGGACACGGAGAGACGCGCGGGGCCGTTGGTCCCATGATTCCCCGAGCGCCGACGTTAGGTTTGAGCCGCCCCCAACATCGATGGAGTGGATCGTGACCACAGAGCCAGTAGACGTACTGACAGCGGATGAGGCGGCGGAATATCTTCGCGTGAGTCGCAAGACGCTTTACCGACTTGTTGCGGCGGGAAAGATCCCGGGTCAGAAGGTCGGGCGTTCGTGGCGCTTCCGACGCGGAGACCTGGACGCAGTTCTCGGAGTCAAGAAGTGAGTAGCAAAGTCCGCGTCGCTGACGTGGCGCTCGAAGCTATCCGCGACGCCGCCCTGAGCCGGACTCCGGTTTCGTTGGGCCCCCGTCGGACTGCTTCCCCGCACGAGTACTACCGCTACCCGGCACGGTTTGCACCTGACCTAGCCGCATCTGTGATCGAAGCGTTCACTAGCCCGGGTGATCTGGTGGCGGACTACTTCCTCGGTGGTGGAACGACGTTGGTCGAGGCGCGGAGGGCGGGTCGCATCGGCATCGGCAGCGACATCAACTCATTGTCGACCTTCGTGAGTAAGGTCAAGACAAGGCTGTACTCGGGCGCGGAACTCGCCGAGGTAGAGATGTGGGCTGGCGAGGCATCGACGGTCACCGGGATGTACGCCGAGTGGCCCGCTGACGACCAAGCCCTGTCGTACTTCCGCAACTTCAGCGACGAGAAGTACTCCGACCAGCGGGTCGTCCTCCTTCACGCCCTCTCAAAGCTTCGCGGTATCCACTCGGGTGCGGCTAGAGATTTCGCTCGGTGCGTCTTGCTCAGGACCGCCCAATGGGGCATGGACATGCGTAGCGAGGTCCCGACGCCCGAGGAGCTGAAGGCGGCATTGGTAGAAGATGCGCGCACGATGACTCGCGCCGCAGCCGAGGCGACGCGGGTGTACCGCGCCGCAGACCAACTCGCTTCTGCAGGCGGACTTCCGCGCGCATTGGTGTTGCACCAGGGTCTGCCGGGTGTCTCAGGACTTCCGGCTGTGGCACGGCATCCCCATCCGAAGTTGGTGCTCACCTCTCCGCCCTACCCGGGCGTGTACGTGAACTATCACCGCTGGAAGCTGCGAGGCCGCAAGGAGACTCCTCTGCCGTACTTCATCGCGGGGCAAAGCGATGGGCACGGGCTGTCGCACTACACGATGGGCGCACGGAGCGATAAGACGCAGAACACCTACTTCGACAGGCTCGAGACAGCTTTCCGCGATATCGCCAAGATGTGCGGTCCAGAGACGGTGGTCGCGCAGGTGGTCGGCTTCAACGACGTGGATGACCAGCTGCCGCGCTACCTGAACGTGATGAAGCGAATCGGGTTCACTGAAGCCAAGTTCGACGCCGTGAGCACCGATGAGGATGGACGGCTGTGGCGGGACGTGCCCGGGCGTCGCTGGTGGGCACGCGCAGGCGACAGGGCCGACGTCGTGACCCATACAGCGCGCGAGGTGGTGCTGTTCCACCGCCTCGCGGTCAGTCGTCCTCGGTGAGTTCGCCGATCGACTGGATCATCGGCACCAGGATCGGGGCCAACGCCCGCGAGGTCCGCTCGACGTAGTCTTCCACGGACTCCGCCTCGTCCGCGTCGTCCTCCTTGTGGTCCTGAATGAGAGCCAGGCCGACCAGGACGAACCCGTAGATGAACTGCTTCTTGAGTAGCTCGGCAGCCGCCGTCGACTCCTTCTGACTGTGCAGCAGGAACTTGTTGTCGACGTTAACGTAGAAGTCGTAGATGGGAGCGTCGGAGTCGTCGTCCGTCGGCGCATGCTTGATCTTGAGGGCGCTCAGCTCGGTGTACTCGTCGCCCCACTGGTCCTTGGTGACGGTGACGATGTTCGGCAGGCTCAGCGACGTGTTGTCACCGGAGTTGCCCTTCCCGGTATTGGTGCGCTTCTGACCGCCTCCACCACCGCCGCCCCCGCCCGTCTGAGCCGCATCGACGTCGAGGGTCAGCTCCATCACGAAGGGGTCGAACGCGACCGGGTCGACCACCTCGATCCGGTACTCCAGAACCGAACCCACCGCAACGGTGTCGGGGATCGGGTCGAAGCTCAGGTGAGCGATGCCGGCCTTCGGCCCAGTCGAGGTCCAACCTCCAGCGTTGACCCAGCCATCGCCGTCCTTGCGGAGCACCCGCCACTGGCCCGGCTCCTGGTCCCGCACGAAGTAGCTGTCCTCCGCGTCGGTCTCTAGCGTGATCCGGGTGCGCGAACCGATGTGCGACTTCCGCCGCAGCGCCTCGCCGTCCTCGTGGTCCTTGAAGCGGAAGTACGTCGGGTAGCGCTTGCCGGTGAACGTGTCACCGCTTCCCGTACCGGTGCCCGTAGTTCCGGTGCCGGGCGGGAACGGGGCGGGAAGCTTGATCCCCTTGAGGAACATCTTGCTGAGCAGGGGGTTGTTCTTCATCAGACCCTGAAGAACGTCGTTGAGCGGCTTGTCGTCGGCGAGCTTGTCCTGGATCGCCTTGGCCCTGCGCTGGTTCTGCAGCTCGCGGAGGGTGGGGTCATTCTTCAGGTAGCTCTCCAGCTTGGACTCAAGCTGCTTGGACAGATCGTTGTTCGCCAGCCGGTCGCGGCTGTTCATGAAGAGCTCTTCACGGGCACGACCGCTGACCTCGCTGCAGTCGGCGTACACCAGCATGGACTCGGCAAGGTAACTCAGACCAACGCGACCCCGGGTGAAGAAGTCGATGCTCTTCGCCGCGTGCTGCTGCCCGTTGACCCCGAACACAACCCCGCTTGCACGGTTGCGGTAGGAGAGCGCCTTGTCCTTGCTCTCGAAGACATAGGTGCGCAGCTTGATCTGCGTTCCGTCGTCGAGCGCGATAACTCCGCCAATCGGGTCACCACCCTCCAGGCTGCCGTCCTTGTCCCGGTCGAGGCGGGAGACAAGGCCGAGCGCATTGGTCGAGAAACTGCCCGAGTGGCCCTTGTAGTCCGGTCGGCACTCGAAGAGCCGGACGGGGAGGGCGAGTTCAGGCAGACCGACGTCGATCCGGCGCAGAAGGCCGTCACCGGAGGAGACGATGTTGGACTTGACTCCGGTCCAGGTGTATTCGTACAGCTTCACCAGCGAACCGTAGGGCGCGTTGCGCGCGTACGCGTCACGGATGTCGCTCGTAGCCTCAGGAAAGATCGGGAACTCATCCGCAGCGAAGGACAAGATGCCGTTCAACTCCTCCCCGGTCATCGTCACCGGCGCGAGGTACTTGAACACGGAGCTCTTCGACCCAGCCTCCGGGTCGAACCGCCGCACGATCGTGAAACCCCACTCCTTGTCACGAGCCGTGGCGTCGGACCCCAGCAACGCCGGGTTCCGCCGCGAAACGATCAGCTGAAGCTTGCTGAACCGGAGGGCGCCAGTACCGCCCATGTTGAACTTGCCCTGGACGAACGGAATCCGCAGCTTGTTGGCGCGCTCCAGGGAGAGGAAGGTGTTCGAGAAGTTGTCCGGGGTCTGGCCTTCGCCGCGGTCCGCGACGGAGAGGCTCGGCTGACCCTGCCGCGGCATCAGACCAGTGGCCGAGACGGTCAGCAACCGACCTTCCTCAGTCGCCTTCTTGTCGGCCCACTCGGCGATCCGACCGTCCCCGTCCTTCGGGGAAGCCTTGCCCTCGAAGAACCGGGCCACGGCCTCGCGCATCGAGGGCGGCGCGTCCGTGCCTTCGGGGTCGACACCGGCCATGCGCGCCGCATCCACCAGGCGCGCATCGACGGAGTTGATGATCTTCTCGACGAAGGCGGCGATCGCATCTGCCTGCTGGTTGCCAATGCTGGAGTAGTTGTTGTCGCTGTCATTGAAGAGCCTCCACGCAGCCGGGTCGTCCCAGTACCCCGCCTTGGTGAGGATCTCCGTGACCTCCGCCTCAGTGTCGGCGCGCATCAGGGCCATGCAGAGGCCCTGCGCCGAGATCGTGCTCATAAATCAGCCCTCCTTCAGGGCGGCCCGGCCCTGGTCGGTGATGCCCCAGATCCCCCGGGGTGTCTGACGGTCGAGGAAGCCGCGCTCGATCAGGCGCAGGCGCACGAACTGGAGGCGCGACTGCCACCGCACCGAGCCCGAGTCGAGGGTCTCGAAGTCCGCCGGCATGAGCTGGTCCTTGAGCTCGCTGCCCACAACGTTCACCACGTCGCGGTACGGCGCCTGGCCGCCAGCGTTGACCAGAGCCCGGAGAAGCGGACCCTCGTAGTGCTCCTCGGGAAGCAGGGTGCCCCGAGCGGCGCGCGCACGCTTGGGTGCCTTCTTCTTCGCAGCGGACTTGGGCTTGGGCTTGGACTTGGCGGTCGCGGCGCTCTTGGTTGCCACGGACGACGACCGAGGCTTGGCCGGAACCGGAGGCGCGACGAGGGCTGCGACCACGTCAGCCGCGGCTGCCGGGTCCAAGCCGAGCAACCGTCGAAGCACGCTGTTGGGCGTGTCAACGAACGGCTCGGCCTTGGCCTTCAGTACGCCGAACACGTCGTTGTCGACATCGATCTGGTTGCTCATCACGACTCCATTTCCTTGGTTTGCAATCTCGCGGAAGCTAATTGCAAAGAAGAGTAGGAGTTTGCAATCTCAATTGCAAGTAGCCGCGCGCGACATTGCAACTGACGCTCGATCCTCAGGCAACCGCGGGCGCGGGCGAACTTGGGGCGCTCCTCAACAACCGGTTGCATCAACGCAGCAGACGATCGCGGAGCGCATCGCTTTCAGCGCCCATCGCACGGTGCTAGCCGGCACAGGTCTTAGAGTCGATCAATCCAAGTGTCGTCTTCGCGGTCGTCCCAGGATGACGTCCCAGGATCGGCCACGCGATCAACCAACGCCTCAGCTATAACCCTGGCTTCACGAGACGTAAGGTCTCGGAGCGATTCGACCTCGCGACCTGCAACACGCGTAACCAGGGCCCGACGTTCCTCCATGGAATCGATCCCGCGCCGGTCGAACGCAGCACGGAGCTGTTCGACCTGCCAGCCTGGGACAAGATCGGGGCGCGGGTCACTGCTCGCGACGGGCATCTCACCGGAGTCGTCTTCGCCAAAGAGCGGAACATCACTGGTCATGGCATCTGGCCCCTCAGAGCTGCTCTGCTCGGAAGATGGCTTCCTCTGGGTTGTTCAGCGCTGACCGGACGTTGTCGGCGACCTTGTCGATCAGCTGGTCCCCAGAACGGATCCTTGCGAAATGCTTCGCTGTCCCCTGCCCTGATCATGGTGCTTCGACTCTAGTTGAGCGAGCCGACAGAACCGCTCGGGCTCGCCGCTCAAATCGAGGTGCCGCTGCAATCGCGGCAACTGGTCGAACGCCGCCCTGAGAGGGTGCATTTTTCCCGTGCGCCGTCTCACTGGATGAGAACTTTCCAACGCCGGACAGCGCGAGCGGCGAGTGGCTCGACCTGACGGCATCGCCGCCGTGTGCCACTGTGCGCCGAACGACCCCAACACGGCTGCTTCCGATAACACAATGACTTGAACGATAGGTGAACAGGTGCGCTAGTTCCCTATATGCACAGTAGAAGGGGGTCCGCCTGCAACTGCTTCTAACTTCGGCTGAACCAGTTACCACCGAAGCGAGAGGCCCAACATGACACACCCTGTGAGTTCCCCAGACCCGTCCAGCGAGGACGCTCTGGCCTGGAAGACGATCGACCAGGTCCTCGCCGTTCGTCCGTTTCTTACTGAACGAACGGTTAGAACTTGGCGGGAGTCACGCCGCTTGCGTTACTCCCGACGTGGCGCCGGCACACGCGCGTTGGCGCTATACCGCCTCCGCGACATCGACCAGCTGATCGAAGGCTTCATCGTCGAGCCGACGAATGGACCTCTAGCAGAGGCCGATGAGCGATGACCGCTGACTCGCGGAGCCACAACGCGTACGAGGCGATGCTCGACGCGTTGGATGCCATGGGATGCAGCCCCGACGGAACCGACCGAATGTCGATAGCGCTATGCCCGGCCCACAACGATCACAACCCGTCACTCGTTCTGACCCGCATCGAAGGCAGCCTGCTAATGCACTGCCGTGCCGGATGCACGATTGACGAAGTGTTAGGAGCGCTGGGCCGCTCCAAGACCGACCTGTTTGACTCGCGACAAGGCGCGACCTACGTCTACGAGGATGGGCGCAAGGTCCACCGAAGGCCAGACAAGAAGTTCTCCCAAAACGGTGCTCGAAAGGGCGAACCCTCACAACTGTTTCGACTCTCTTCAGTCATCGATGCAGTCGCATTTGGTCTGCCGGTCTACCTGGTCGAAGGCGAAAAGGATGTGTTGGCACTAGAAGCCATCGGCGTCATCGCGACAACCGCGCCGATGGGCGCCGCGAACTGGAAGAAGGTCGACGTCGGACCGCTCACGGACGCCATTGTGGTCGCTGTGCCGGACAGCGACGAGGCAGGACAGAACTGGGCACGCGACGTTGCGACGTCGCTTCGAGGCACCGCCGAGTCCCTCACCTTCGTGAAAGCAGCGGTCGGAAAGGATGTGGCCGACCACGTTGCGGCCGGGCTGAAGATTTGCGATCTGCTGCCTTGGGTCGGGCCGGAGGTCCGCGAACCAATCGACGTCACCAACTCTGCCAGCGCGGCGGACTGGCTGCTCAATGAGGTCGGACGACCCGGCTCGAAGTTGGCTGGCATGTTTCGGCGGGGCGATCAAATCGTGCACACGCCTCGCATCGGCGAGGACGGCTACATCCCACTTGAGGAAGGCGTTGACGTTGATGACGGGCCCGCGCAGGTTCGGGTGGTCGACGCCGGGCGACTCCACGCGACAGTCACTTTCGAGTACGAGGTGAGGCGGGGCGACTCTTCACGAGAACACGAGCGCGCCATCTTCCCGAAGCAAATCGCCATGCTGGTGGGCGATGTGGCTGACATGGCACCAAACCTTCGTCCTCTGCGAGGGGTCACACATACCCCGCTTCTTCGTCGCGACGGCACGGTCCTAGACACCGAGGGGTACGACGAACAGACGCGACGCCTCTACTTACCACCGCCTGGAATGGGCGTCGTCCCGGTCCCGCAACTCCCCTCGAGGGTCGAGGTGAACGATGCCGTCGACCTGATCATGTCGATGATCCAGGACTTCCCCTTCAACACGGTTCACGATCGAGCGAACTACGTCGCGCTGCTGTTAACCCCGCTGCTTCGCGAACTCATTCCACCGCCGTACAAGATGGGGTTGATCAACGCGCACCAACGCGGCTCGGGGAAGTCCCTTCTGGCATGGATCCTTCGCACCCTTCACGGCGGAGTGCTGCGCGGCGATGTGCCCGAATCGGGCGCAGAGTTCCGAAAGCAGATTACGTCAGTGCTCATCACGACTACCGCTCCGGTCGTGCAGTTCGACAACGTCCGCAAGATCGCCGCGACCCAACTTGACGCGCTACTGACCTCCGACGAATGGACCGACAGGGTTTTGGGGGCGTCGAAGGACGTGACCGCGCGGAACGACCGCCTGTGGGTCGCAACAGGCAACAACATTCTGCTCGGCGGTGACCTTATGCGTCGTGTGCTCTGGACGTCCATCGATCCGAAGAGCCCTCGGCCGGAGGAACGTACCGACTTCGCGATTCCCAACCTGAAGGGCTGGGTTTCAGCGCGCCGGGGGCAACTCCTGTCCGCGCTCCTGACGCTGATACGGGCTTGGGTCGCCTCCGGGAGCCCGATCGAAGAGGCAGTCGGAGAGGACGACTACTCCCGATGGATCGAAGCCTGCCGCGCAATCCTCTTAGAGGCCGGAGTGGAAGGAGTTGTTGGGCACCGCGAAACCGTACGTCAGGTCGAATCCGAAGATGACGAACAGTGGGGCACGTTCCTGGCTGCTCTGTACGGCAAGTTCGGCACACAATGGTGGACGGCCAAGCAAGCGGCTGCTGCGCTCTTGGACGACGCGGCACCAGATGGGTTGGACGTCGGCAATGCACGCATGATCGGGGTTTGGTGTCGGAATCGTGAAGGACGCTTCGCCGGAGACTTCTGCGTTCGTGGAAAGGCCGGGCGCAATGGGGTGCGTTGGTGGATCGAGAAACACGAGCAAGACACGTAGCACGTGGGTGTGACTCGCGGGAGTTGTGGGACCTAGGCATCGAGCGCTGCGGCGATCGCCGACTACGCCGGAACGTGGGCATTGCACTCTCTGCTCTGGAGAAATCAACGCCCGACTCCCGCGACTCCCGCGCTGGTGGGTTAGTAGCCCTCCGGTCGTGGCGGCGATTCGAGCGGCGACAACGATCGTCCGGCCACAAAACCCCGCCGCATACCCCGCGAGAACAGTCTTGGACTAGTAGGTTACTTCAACTTTCAACTATCTAGATGGAGAGCGCGATGGCCCAAGACAACATCCGCGAGGTCGCTCGCCTGAAAGGTGGCAAGGCATTCGAGGCTCGCTACCGCGACTCGACTGGGAAGCATCGCCAGCGGACCTTTGCTACACGGCAGGCTGCCGAGAAGTTCCAGGCTGATCAGCGAGCCGACAGGATCAACGGGCGAACTCGAAACGAGGACCTTGGTTCTCTGACATTTCGGCATTTCGCCGAGCAGTGGCTGGCAAACCATCCCACCGCTGGACCGGTCACGAAGACCGGGTATCGCCGAAGCCTGGACAACTACGCCCTGCCCTACTTCGGCAGCATGAAGGTCGGTCGCATCACGACCGGAGACTGTGTGGGGTTCATCGAGCGCATGGGCGAGATTCGCTCCGCGAAGGGCTACGGACTATCCCCGAAGACGATCCGTGGCGCGCACGTCACGGTGCGCCAGGTCCTCGGCTATGCGGCCCTGAAGGGCGCGATCTCGGTCAACCCTGCGGCTGGCCGCATGCCCCTTCCGAAACAGCAACAGAACTCACCCGACGCTCCCGTCAAGGAAGGATTCCGACCGCGACCGTTGACGCCGCTCGAGATCGCAAGACTGACAGCCGCTCTGGACGCCAACGACCCAACGGGCATGGACTCGCTGGTCGTCCACTTCCTCGCGAAGACCGGATTGCGCGCAGCAGAGTTGTCAGGCCTGAACGTTGGAGACGTCGTGCTTTCGAACGCCGATGCAGCGACTGTTCGGGTCGAGCGGACACGCACCAAGACGAGCGCAGGTTGGGTTACGGGCCGACCGAAATCGCTGACGTCAACCCGAACGGTGCCGCTGACTCCCCTGCTGACGCGCCGAATAGCGCTGCACCTGCAGAACCACCCTCGCGCATCTGATCCAACGGCACCGCTGTTTCCGGCGCGCACGTCCCGCGTCGCGCCTGGGAAGGGTGCTCGCTCCCAGCCGTTTGACTGGTCGCGCTGCATCGAGACGGGCACCTTTCGTCAGCGCCGGTTTCGACCCGCGCTAGTTGCGGCAGGCCTGCACCCGAAGGTGCGCCTGCATGACTTACGCCATTCGTTCGGAACTGCTCTCGTCGAGGCCGACCAGCCGATCCTCAAGGTCAGCCGGCTCATGGGACATGCCTCGATTCAGACGACCGCAAGCCTCTATGTCCACGTGGATACGGCACAGCACCACGACGTTGTTTCGGTGTTGGACGACGAGGGCAGCCGAGCATCTCTGCGAGCCGTCTGATCCTCCAAGCGGATTGGAGTCGCGCGCCGGATCACCCATTCAAGGGGTGTCAGTCAGACAAGGGGTCGCGAGCCTTCAATGGTTCACGCTCTCCATGGGTCAACTCGACGGAGCGTCACCAGATTCCGATGCAGACCTCAGAAGAGGTCACGCAGCGATACGCCCAGAGCATCGGCCAGTCGGTTCAGATTGTCGATGCCGAGGTTGCGTTCGCCCCGCTCGACCGCACCGGCGTACGAGCGATCAAGGCCCGCCAGGTTGGCCAACTCCTCCTGGCTGATCCCTTGATCCCGGCGGATCTTCCGGATCCGACCGCCGAGCGCGCGACGCCTGCGCAGCAGATCTGGCGTCGGCTCTTTCACCCGCCAAGCCTTCGCGTCTGCCGACTCTGAATCCACGGGCTCTGAGCAGCATTTACGCTACGTTTGCCGTTGACTGTCCCGGGCCCCTCCCATCGAAAGTGCAGGCTTTGACGCGATGACCCAGACGCCGAACACTCCAGCCGGTTGGTATCCCGATGCTCAAAATCCCGGCTCTCAGCGCTACTGGGACGGGGCACAGTGGACCGATCAGGTTGCGCCGATCGTCCAGGTGCCCACAGCGCCCCCGGCTACCGCGCCAACCAACACCCGGTCGACTGGGCGTGGATGCTTGCGCGTGATCTTCTTCGCCGTGCCCGCGATCATCGTGCTGGTCGTGGTCATCGCGATCGTGAGTGCCGCTCACGACGATGCGAAGAGGAACCAGAAGGCTTCCACGCCTACTCTCATTGACAAGTTGTGTACGTACGCGAAGACGCATCCATCCGCTCTTGGGTTGGAGGCGACTGCCGGAGACGGTAGCCATTCGTTCCTGGTCGTTCGGGGCGCAGCGCGCGACCTTCTTCCCAAGACGGCCGTCATCCATGGGCTGGAGACCGACGTCCCGCCAAGCCGCAACGGCAACGCAATTGCCCTCAGCATTGGCGACAAGTTCGTCAACTTCGTGGACGCAAGCGGTGATCCGAGCAACGACCCTCCGCGAGCCTGGAAGTTCGATAGTTGCAGTCCGAGCGGCGGCTAGCAGACAAGGCACGAACCGCTGGCGTCGTCTTCACAAGAATCGTTCATCTCTTACGCGATGGACGCATTCGCGAGTCGCCGTCTCGCGTGCGCGCGCCGTTGGCCGGGCAAAGTTGGCCGCCCTAAACCGTCGAGGCCGCGAGATCGCCGTCTCGCACTCCTCAGGATGACGAGGGGCTGCTACGGCTGGGTGTGCTCGGTCCAGCCGGTCCCGTCCCAGTACCGCTGAACGCCGTTTGCCGTATCCGGATACCACCCGGGCGGCGGTGCCGCCGATGCGGCCCGGGCTTGCGCCGCATCAGGAGCGTGCGACCGGATCGTTAGCCCTGCCGACTTCCGTCGGTTGCATGGGCCGCACAGAATTTGCAGGTTCTCCGGCGCCGAGGAGCCGCCCATGGCGACAGGGATGACGTGGTCGAACTGTAATTCCGACGTGGCGCCGCAATGCCGGCATTTGCCTCCGTCGCGCGCCCAGACGAATTGCTTCACATCGTCGGCAATGTGACCGCGGACCGGTGACTGGCGTTGCTCACCCATTGCGACCATCGATTCCGCGCGTTCGATCCGTCGTTGCTGCGCCTGGTTGCGGGTGACCAGCAGCGCATGAACCTGCTGCGGAGTCAGATCATCGTTATCCCAGTAGAACTTGCCCTGAAATTCGTAATAGGACCTGTCACCGATTCGGGCCCACTGAACTGGAAATGTCGCCTGCTGCGCCTTGCGACTGGCGAACTCTGAGGCGTGAACGCGACCGGCCACCTGCATGGCCTTCCGGCCAACGACTATCGTCACTAGGCCCTTGCCGGTAAAGAACCCAGCCTTGTGGCTAACAGACACGTTCTCAGCACGGCGTAGCAAGGCGGAGGATCACTTCCTTCACGGCTCAGGCTCTTTCACGGCTCACGCTACTGCGCGCCGTGCGGACCGTGTATCCCTTCGATAGACGCCCTGCGCCGACGTACGTCGCAGTAGGACTCGCGGGGGTTTTCGCGGGGTTTCGTTGGAGTCTGCCTGCGACGCGGTAGTCCCGACCGCCTGCAGCCGCGCTCAAACTGCTCAGTAGGGCGGGTGGGGCTCGAACCCACGACCCAAGGATTATGAGTCCTCTGCTCTAACCGACTGAGCTAACGCCCTGAGCAGGAGTTGCGTCCTGCGGATGGGAGCCTACCGAGTGGTCCGGGCTTGGCGGATTTCGACAGGCTCAATCACCGCGGCTGGGTAAGTCGTGCGGGTCCAACGGGTTTCGACATGCCGAGCCCTCCGGAACGACCACGAGCCCTGCCGGGGCAGTCTCCGGCAGGGCTCGTCGTACGGGTGATCGTCAGTGCGCCGCCGCGAAGGCCGAGGCCGCACCGTAGATCTTGTACAGGGCGAACGCGCCCGCGTACGTGGTGCTGCACCGGTCGTCGAACAGCTTGGCGGCGTTGCTCGCGCGGAGCACGTTGCCGTAACCGACCAGCTTCGTGTTCGAGCCGGACACCGGGCCACCCGTCCAGTCACGGACCCGCTGCACCAGCCCGGACTTCTGGGCTGTGGACGCCTTGCGCCACCAGCTGCAGGTGTACAAGCTGAGCGGCTTCGTGTCCGTGGCTGCGATGGCCGCCTGGGTCGCCGGCATCAACGGGCGGATCGCGTTCGCGACGAACACGACGTTGGCCAGTGCTCCGGTGAACGGGGCGCAGGTGCGCGTCATCGGTCCGCCCGAGCACAGCTCTGCGAACGACTTCATCTGTGCCGAGTGCAGCGCCGCCCGGCTTGCTGCCGACTGACGTGCACTCGCTCCGGGCTTCGGTGGCGTCTTCGGCCAGCTGCAGATGTTGCTGTTGCCGGCCGGGTAACCGGACAGCTGGTAGCCGGCCAGGCACGCGACCAGTTCGGCCTCGTTGCCCACGTTGCCGACGCCGATGCTGGTCGACGGCTTGGTGCCGTTGCTGCAGGAGGGCAGCGAGCCTGGCGAGCTCTTGATCTTCTTGCCCGGCGCAGCCTTGTTGTCCCACCAGCAGTTGCCGGTGTTCGTCGGAAACGAGTCCCAGAAGAAGTCGGTCCCGTTCGGCTTCACCGCACCACTGGGGCTCACGCCCATCGTGTTGCCGTGGATCCGGTTGCGGTACGACGTCGAGATACCGGTCACCGAGCAACCCGGGATCGGCGTCTTCGTGTCACCGATGATCGGCCCGCAGACCGTGGCGTCCGGGACGGCGAAGAGCATCATGCCGCGACGCCAGTTGTCCCAGAAATGGTTGCCCTCGACGACGTTGTCGTTGCCGCCGGCCAGCCAGAGACCGGTGCCGACCGGGGCGCCGATGAACGGCTGGACGTCAGAGCCCTTGCTGAACGGGTTGAAGTTGTTGGAGTAGAAGTTGTTGTCGCGGATGACGTTGCCCTGCTGCGGGAAGCCGGGGTGGCCTGCCGCGGTGAAGACATCGGTCGTGAAGCCGAGGGCGTTGTCGTAGAAGTTCACATGATCGATCAACGTGCCGTGGCTGTCGGTCCCCGAGAACCCTCCGGTGTTGTGGTGGACGTCGCAGTTGCGGAACTCCTGGCTGAACCGGGCCGTCGGGTAGAACGCGACATCGCGGTTGACCAGCGTCGGGGCGCCGGCCCCCGGGTAGATGCCCGAGTCCCCGTTTCCCGCAGCTTCGCAGTTCTCGAACAGCCCGTGGTCCCCCACGAAGGTCAGGCCCCCGTACGAGCCGGCGTAGAAAGTCTTTAACCGGGCGAAAAGGGACCCCTCCGGCTCCCGGGCGGGGATTTC
>JACXTT010005180.1_pt1 | contig 19023 bp, 17 predicted proteins | sample 9270951 | NCBI WGS metagenome assembly JACXTT01 (sample SAMN15532306, study PRJNA645909) | rock metagenome | isolation source: weathered quartz diorite | place: Puerto Rico | collected 2017-06-21 | reverse complement strand
CCGGCGCGGGGATGCGCGGGCGTCCGGGGGGGCGCGGGCGCCGGCGCGACCGGGGATCCCGGCGCGCCGGGCGGAACGGGCGCCGCGGGCAGATCGGGCAGCGGGGGAACCGGCGGGATGGGCGGGGCCACGCTTCCCCTTTTCACCAGAATGTCGCCGCTGCCGGTCTCCAGCTTGAGCGAGACGCCGCCGTTCCCGTAGCGCGCGCTGTAGTCGTGCCGGTCCTGCTCGACCTTGCTGAGCCGATCGAGATCGACCGTCATCGAGCCGCTGCCGGTGGAGAGCTCGAGGTCGAGGCCCGGCGGGTCGGCGAGCCCGAGACGGATCGAGCCGGAGCCGCTCTGGACACTCACCCCGGTCGCGCGCTTCAAATCGCCGTCGGCGGCGATGTCGCCCGAGCCGCTTTCGAGGCTGAATTCGCCGCGGGGGTCCAGCCCCGTCGCGAGGATCGAGCCGGAGCCGGTGTCGGCCTTCAGCCGTCCGCTCACCCGCGAGAGCACGAGATCGCCGCTGCCGGTCTCGAGCTCGATCGAATCGCCATCGACCCCGGAGAGCCGCACATCGGCGCCGCCGCCGTCGATCTTGACGCTGCCGCGGCTGTCGGAGAGGACGACCGGCCCGCTTCCCGCGTCGATCGTGATGGCGCCCCCGTCATGCCGCTCGACGGCCACCGGGCCGCGCGCGATCTTGATCGCCAGGTCGCGGCCGCAGCGGGTGAAGCGGACCGGTCCCTCGACCGATTCGAGGGTCACGCCGCCGGCGAGCCCGTCGCCGCTCACCGCGCCGAGCAAATTCTCGATCTTCAGCTTGGCGGCGGGCGGGACGGTGATCTCGAGGTCGGCGTAGAGCGGCAGCGCGCCGGAGCGCGGGCGCGAGGTGACGGTGACCTCGCCCTCGCGGTAACGGCCGGTGATCGTGCAGCCCAGACCCGTCCCCAGGCTTCCTTTGCAGACCCGGTGGCGGCCGCGGCCGAGCGCGGAGACGATCAACCCGAAATCGCCGCCGGTGCCCAGCGCCTCCCATTCGGGGTAGTAGTAGCGGTCGGAGCGGGCGACGGGATAGTCGGCGGAAACCCAGGCGTGGCCGGGATCGCCGCTGACGACGAGGGAGAGGCGGCCGGCCAGCGCCCCGGCGTCGGCGGCGGTTTTTCCGCCGGCATGGATTCGCGCGATCACCTTCACCGTCTCGCCCGCCTGCGCCGCGACCGCGATGCGCCCGGCCAGATTCTCGACCGCCACCACGCCGCCGGGGGCGAGCGGGACCGACTTCTCGACCGTCTTGGTGACCCATTCCGGCTCGGGAGCGGCGAGACGCGCAGGGCGGCAGCCGGCGGCCGCGCCCGCCAGCGCGAGCGCGAGCATCGCGAGGGGGGCGGGGCGGGGGGCGGCGGGGGATTTCATGGTGAGGCGACGATCCATGACGAATGAATTACGGGCGCGCGGCGGGGAAGGTTTCCCGACGCGGCGGGCCATATTTCCACGCCCCGGTCCGGCCGCAACGGATGCGATAATTCCGCCATCCTTCCCGTTCGGTGAATTCCATGCCGCTCAAGATCGCGTCGCGCGCCGCCGGCCTGAAAAAATCGCTGATCCGCCAAGTCTTCGACGCCGCCGAACCGGGGGCGATCAACCTCGGCCTCGGCCAGCCCGCGATCGATCCCCACCCGGCGATCCTCGAGGCGCTCGCCCAGGCGGCCCGCGACAAAAAAGCGGCCTACACCCCCAACGCCGGCGACTCGCAATTGCGCCGCCGGATCGCCGCCGAATTGTTCGACGACGCGCCGATGGAGTCGGTGGTCGTCACCATCGGCGCCGAGGAGGCGATGTACTGCGCGCTCACGACGCTGTGCGAGCCGGGCGACGAGATCCTCGGCCCCGAGCCCGGCTATCCCGGCTACCGGACCATCGCGACCCTGCTGGGGACCCCGTACGTCCCCTACGCGCTCACCCCCGGGAACGAATTCCGCATCGACGTCGACGCGCTGCTGGCGCAGGTCACCGGGAAGACCAAGGTCGTCATCGTCACCTCGCCCTCCAATCCGCTCGGCCGCTTCGCGGGGACCAACACCGCGATGCAGCGGCTGATGAGCGAGCTGGAGGCGCGCGGGGTGTGGGTGATCGACGACTGCCTCTATCGCGACATCGCCTTCGTCGAGCACCACGCGCCGCTCCGCAAATTCGGCAAGAACGTCCTCACCATCGACGCCATCTCGAAGAACTTCGCCTGCACCGGGCTGCGGGTCGGCTGGCTGCAGGTGCCGGTCGAGATTTCGCCGCAGGTGGTCGCGGTCCACCAGGCGCTCGCCACCACCGCGCCGACCCCCTCGCAGGAGGCGGCCAAGGCCTGCCTCGATTTGCGAAAGACCGATTATTTGAAGGAAGTCCGCGCGCTCTACAAGCAGCGCGCCGACGCCGCGGTGGCGGCGCTCGCGAAGGAGCCGAAGCTCAAGTTCTCGCCGCCCGAGGGGGCGTTCTACATTTTCGCCGACCTGCGCGAATTCGGGGTCGACACCGTCGAGCTCGCCTTCTCGCTGGCGCGCGCCGGCCAGGTCATCACGGTGCCGGGCGAGGCGTTCGGGCCGGGCGGCGGCGGATTTCTGCGCGTCACCTGCGCCCCCGCCCCCGAGCAGGTGACCGAGGGGATCCAACGGCTGCTCGACGGCTTGCGCCGGTACGACAACGTGGTCGCCTTCCCGCGCCGAGCTTCGTAACCCATGGCCCGGGAAGCCTTGCCGGTCCATCCGCTGACGAAACAGCCGCTCACCGGGCCGCTCAAGCCCGGGGAGATCTGCCCGGTTTGCGCGAAGTGCTGCAAGTACGTCTGCATCGAGGTCGATTCGCCGACCTCGGTGAAGGCGGTCTCGAACCTCCTCTGGTATCTGTACCACCGCAATGTCGCGGTTTTCATGGACGCGGGCGGCGACTGGGCGGTGGCGTTCGAGGGGACCTGCGAGCACCTCACCCCCGACGGGCTGTGCGGGATCTACGAGCACCGTCCGCTCATCTGCCGCGACTACGACGTCCGCCATTGCGAGGGAACCGCGGCGACCCCGGTCGAGAAGCACCGCTTCACCCGCGCCCACGAATTCACCGACTGGCTGCGCCTCCACAAGCCCAGGGTCTTCGCCCGCTGCAAGGCCAGGGGGATCATCCCGCTGGCGCTGCTCGAGCGGGAGGGGCCGGCGGGGCAACGGTGAAGGAGTGCGCGGTGCGCGGCCCGCAGTGCGCCGTACGCAGATGAACCTCCGCGTCGCGCATCCCGAACCGCGCGCCGTGCACCGCGCACCGCGCACCTGGCATGAAGGCGAGCCCGCGTGACCGGCTCGCCCCCCTTCATCCAAGCTCGCGGTTTGGAGAAGGTCTACCCCGGCGCCAAGCCGGTGCGCGCGCTCGACGGCGTCGACCTCGAGATCCCCGCCGGCCGGCGGGTCGCGGTGATGGGTCCTTCCGGCTCGGGAAAATCGACGCTGATGCACCTGCTGGGCGGGCTCGACCGCCCCAGCGGCGGGACGCTCTCGGTCGCGGGGAGGGAATTGCCGACCCTCGAAGACAAGGCGCTCACCCGCTACCGGCGCGAGCAGGTCGGCTTCGTCTTCCAATTTTTCAACCTGCTGCCGACCCTCTCGGCCCGCCACAATGTCGCGCTGCCGCTGGAACTCGCGCGCGTGAACGGACGCGAGATCGCGGCGCGGGTCGAACGCGTGCTCGCGCGCGTGGGGCTCGCCGACCGGACCGAGCACCTGCCCGACGAACTGAGCGGCGGCCAGCGCCAGCGGGTGGCGATCGCCCGCGCGCTGGTCATGAACCCGCCGCTGCTGCTCGCCGACGAGCCCACCGGCAACCTCGACAGCGCCACCACCGCCGAGATCCTCGAGCTCCTCGTCGCCCTCAACGAGGAGACCGGCTCCACCCTGGTGATGGTGACGCACGACCCGAACGCCGCCAAGATCTGCCACCGGGTGCTGACGCTCAAGGACGGGAAGATCACGGGCGATGAAACGCGGTGACAAGGGACCGAAGGCGAAGGGTCGGGGGCCGGGAGTTTGGAGCGGAAAAATTATTGAGTGTCCATTAATGACTTGCCGAGTCAATGAGGTCGCTCTCGCTCGCGGATGGCGGCAGCCCGGGCAAAGCGGTGATTCATCGTCGCCACACGATGCGCCGGTTGAGAGTGCCCGGCGGCCGGATGAAGAGATCGCGGCGAGAGCGAGCGAGAGGGTTCGTTCCCGTCGCGATTCCGAAACTCGACCCGCACCCCCCATAATGTCCCTTCCCTTCCTTTCATACGGAGATCCCATGCCCCCCATCGTCGAAGTGAACGGCCTGCACAAGCTGTACCAGAAAGACGCGGAGCAGGTGGATGTGCTGCAAGGCGTCAATTTGTCCGTCGAGGCGGGCGACTTCCTCGCGTTGATGGGCCCCTCGGGCTCGGGCAAGACGACGCTGCTCAACATCATCGCCGGGATCGACAAGCCCTCGCAGGGGAAAGTCGTCGTCTCGGGCACCGACATCGCGCCGCTGAATGAAGACCAGCTCGCCAAGTGGCGCAACCGGACGATCGGCTTCGTCTTCCAGTTTTACAATTTGATCCCGGTCCTCACCGCGCTCGAGAATGTCGAGCTGCCGCTGCTGCTCACCAACCTCGGCAAGGCCGAGCGGCGCAAGCGGGCTCAGACCGCGCTGAAGATCGTCGGGCTGGGCGACCGGCTCGCCCACTACCCGCGCCAGCTCTCGGGCGGCCAGGAACAGCGGGTCGGCATCGCGCGCGCGATCGTCACCGACCCCGCGCTGATCGTCGCCGACGAGCCGACCGGAGACCTCGACGCCAAATCGGGCGAGGAGATCCTCACCCTCTTCGACACCCTCAACAAGGATTTCAACAAGACGATCGTGATGGTCACGCACGATCCCAAGGCCGCGGCGCGCGCGAGACGAACGCTGCATCTGGAGAAGGGGAAGCTGGTGAATGGGAATTGACGTCAGGAGCCGGGGTCGGGGGACCGGGGCTCGAATCCGGACCCGCGGCGCCCGCTTCGCTTCCGTGACCGGCCGCGCACCATGAAATTCCTCGCCTTCCTCCTCAAGAGCCTCGCCCGCAACCGGCTGCGGTCGGCCCTGACCGGGCTGTCGATCGCGAGCGCGGTCTTCATCCTCTCGATCATCGTCACCATGGTGGCGGTGATGGCGAGGCTCGACCACGCGGGCGGGCCGACCGCGCGCCACGTGGTGGTGCAAGAGAAATTCACCTTTCCCTCCTTCATGCCGCTGGGCTACCTCGACAAGGTGCGCGCGGTGGACGGGGTGAAGACCGCCTGCCCGTTCTACTGGTGGGGCGGGCGGGGCAAAGACGATTCGGCGGCGCCGATCTTCGGCCCCGCGGTGGCGGCCGACGCGATCGACCCCTTCCTCGGCGGCGCGATGGGGCGGACCGTCTCGCCCGACCAGGTCGAGAAATTCAAGGCCGACAAGCAGGCGATCCTCATCGGCGTCAAGTGGCACGAGCAGTACGGCTGGAAGGTCGGCGACACCATCACGATGAAGGGGGCGACCCTTCCGGTCGACCTCGAATTCCACGTGGTCGGCTACATCGTGGACGGCTCGCTCGACGACAACTTCATGTTCCGCTACGACTACCTGAACGACTCGCTCGCCGCAAGCCCGCGCGCCGCGATCGCCGACCAGGTGATGTCGATCTACGTCGACCCCGCGCCCGGCGTCGCGCCCGACGAGATGAGCCGCCGCCTCGACGCCGCCTTCGCGGCCGGCCCGGTCTACACCAAGACCGAGAGCGAGTCGGCGGTGCTCGCCACCTTCGCCGCGACCGCCGGGGCGATGATCAAATTGCTGGCGGTCTTCGGCGCCGCGGCGACCTTCACGCTCTTCCTGGTGGTCGGCAACGCGGTCTCGATGTCGGTGCGCGAGCGGACGCTCGAGATCGGCGTGCTCAAGACCCTCGGCTTCTCGCGCGCCGGGGTGCTCGGATTGGTGGTCGGCGAGGCGTCGCTGATCGCGCTGCTCGCGGGGCTCGCGGGGGCGCTCTTCGCGTGGGGGCTGACGACCGCGCGGCCGATCGACTTCCCGCTCTCGATCGTCTCCCGCTTCGTGGTCGGGCCCGCCGCCGCGCTCGGCGCCACCCTCTTCGCCGGCCTCGTCGGCCTCGCCTCCGGCCTGCAGCCCGCCTGGCGCGCCTCGCGCCTCAGCGTCGTCGAAGCGCTCCGCCGCCTCAACTGATCCCGACCTCCGAAGCTCAGGACCCAGGATTCAGCACTCAGGACCCAGGACTCTCTCCCCGATGGCGATTCCGCTCAAATACAACCTCCGCAACCTGCGCGTCCGGCTGACCGCGACCCTGATGACCGCGGGCGGGGTGCTGCTGGTCGTCTTCGTCGTCATGATGATGGCCGCCTTCTTGGGCGGGATGAAGAAGTCGCTGCGCGACTCCGGCTCGCCCGACAACGTCATCGTGCTCCAGAAAGGCGCCACCAACGAGGCCTTCTCGGGCACCTCGCGCGAAGTGCTGGTGACGCTCGCCGCGTACGACGGGATCAAGCGCGGCGCCGACGGCGGCAAGCTGCTCTCGGAGGAATTCGTCCTCTCGCTGCGTCCGGCCAAAAAAGTCGGCATGATGCCATTCTGGCAGTTGCGCGGCGTCACCCCGGCCGCCTACGCGGTGCACGACGTGGTGCGGCTGAAGCCGGGCGGCGGGTGGCCCGCGGGCATGGGCGAGATCGCGCTGGGCGAAAAATTCGCCTCGGCGATGGGCAGCGCGGCCGGGGCGACGCTCGAGCTCGACGGCAAGCCGTGGAGGGTGACCGGGATCTTCACCGCCGGGGGCTCCTCGCTCGAGAACGAATTGTGGATGGACCTGACGACGCTGCGGGCCGAGTTCAAGAAGAATTATTTGACCTCGGTGCTCATCAAGGCGGAAAGCGCGCAGGCCGCGGCGGCGCTCGCGCGCGCCATCGAGGCCGACAGCCGCGTCGCGGTGCAGGCCAAGCCGGAGCGGAAGTTCTACGCCGACCAGAATTTGATGGGGGCGGCGATCCGCTCGGCCGGCACCTTCATGGCGCTGCTGCTCGGGCTGGGGGCGGTCTTCGGGGGCATGAACACCATGTTCGCCTCGGTCGCCGCGCGCAAGCGGGAGATCGGGACGCTGCGGGCGCTCGGCTTCTCGCGGGGGGCGATCCTCGCCTGCTTTTTGACCGAATCGCTGCTGATCGCGCTGATCGGCTTTTTGTGCGCCGCGCCGGCGGGCCTGGGGATGGCGCTGCTGCGGGTCGCCAACGCGGGCGGCTTCCGCGCGCTGCCCATCTCGCTGCAATTGTCCGGCGTCGACTGGCTGCTCTGCCTCGCGGTCGCGCTCGGGATGGGGGCGGTGGGCGGTCTGCTGCCCGCGCTGCTCGCCGCCCGCGCGACGCTGGTGGACGCGCTGCGCGGGTAGCGCGCCTCCGGCGCTCGCCGCAAAAAAATCGCCGGCGCGTCGCCGACGCAACGGCGATAATCCGGCCATGAAATCCCGGGCCGGCGGGTTCGCCCTCATCGCCGCGCTGATCACGGTCGCGATCATCGCCATCCTCAAAGTGATGGGCGGCAGGGATGGCAAGAGCGCCGACCAGGCCGCCATCCAGGCGGGTGACCGCGCGGTCGCGGGCATGCTCCCCTCCTGCCCCGAGGCGCCGGAGAGCTGCCACGACGCCCGCTTCGCGGCGCTGACCGCCTACGCGTTGCGCAAGCAGGGACTGCAGCCGGGCGCCTGCATGGTCTGCCGAGAGGAGAACGGGGTTCGCATCGCGAGTTACCGCTCGCTGGGCGGCGACTACGAATGGCGGCAGGGCCCCGACGGCGCGATCACCGCCGCCCGCCCGGCCGGCGACGCCCCCGCGGCCCCGGGATTGCCGCAGATTCCCCAGCCGCCCGCCGGCGGCGCGGGCGGGGGCGAATAGCGTGTCCGACGCCCCGCCCGCGCGCATCCTGATCGTCGACGACAGCGCCGAGGTGCGGCGCCAGATCGAGGCGACCCTGCGCGAGCGGCTGCACGGTCTCGAGGTGTTGACGGCCGCCGACGGCATGACCGGCTTCAAGGCGCTGGTCTCCACCGCGGTCGACCTGGTGCTGTGCGACTGGGTGATGCCCGGCATCGACGGCCTGAAATTCCTCGAGCTGAAAAAATCGCGCCCCGAGCTGGCGCAGATCCCGGTGCTCATGCTCACCGCGGTGGGCGACGTCGACGCCAAGGTCGCCGGCTTCGAGCGCGGGGCGGGCGATTTCATCACCAAGCCGTGCGACCCGCGCGAGCTGGCGGCGAGGGTGAGCTCCCACCTCGCGCTCAAGCAGGCGCGCGACGAATTGACCGCGAAGAACGCGCTGCTCGAGAAGCTCAGCTCCACCGACGACCTCACCGGGCTCTACAACCGCCGCCATTTCTTCGTCGCCCTGGAGCGGGAGCTGGAGCGGGCCCAGCGCCACCAGCACGCCCTCACCCTGATCGCGCTCGACCTCGACCGCTTCAAGCTGGTCAACGACACCTACGGCCACGCCGAGGGAGACCGGGTGCTCAAGGCGACCGCCGACTGCATCCTCCACCACGTGCGCCGCTACGACGTGGTCGCGCGGGTGGGGGGCGAGGAATTGGCGCTCATCCTGCCCGAGACCGACCTCGAACCGGCGCGAGTGCTCGCCGAGCGGATCCGCAAGACCTTCGAGCTCGAAATTCTCGCCGGCGGCCGCAAGGCGGTCACCCTCTCGGGCGGCATCGCGCAGTGGAACGCGGCCGAGAGCGCGGGGCAGCTCCTCAAGCGCGCCGACGACGCGCTCTACGAAGCCAAGGCGAAGGGGCGCAACCGGATCGAGCAGGGCTGAGCCGGGGGTTCTTCCTTGGCCGAGCCGCTCCCGCCTTCCCGCTGCCCGGGATCGTCCTCTTCCCGGGGCCGAGATCCCCTCCACCGCTTCATCGCTACCGGGGCGGGCGCCACAAGAGTGGAGATCATCAACATTGACCCGTCAAGTCATTAATGGACACTCAATAAATGCACGACAATGGCGATGGTTGCGTTCACATTGCTGCTTGGGATCTATTTGAGACGGTCGGGAGCTCCATTCACTCAGATCGAATCAATTGAGAGAAGTCATGAGATGATCATCAATGACATCAAGAAATTTCCAAATGGATGTAAATTCGATATCTGCAGAAAATCCGGGAGCGAAGCGCTGGTGGCGATTTCACGCGTCTGTAGCCGCTCAACGGATGTGAAATTCGTCAATATGATCTTGGATGTGAATGAATCGAAACCCTGACCGTGCGTGGCGAACAGGGTTGAAAAATGAAAATCATCGAATTTCCAAAGCTCTCGGCGGTCGTTGGTTCCGTCTTTGTGTTGATCGCGTGCGACCGAGACCGCAAGGTTGGATCCCGGGAGAGCCGGAATTTTATTGCACACGGCTGAGCCCGTAGCCGCCCGCCGCCAATTTTTTCATGCAGAGAGCGACCTGCCTCGGAACACGGCGCCGAATGCCGTTCGTGGGCGTCAGATCGCCGCTTCGAATTTGTCGCCGCCCTTGTCGAGGATCCTGGCGGCGGGGACTTCGAGGTCGTGCTCGAAGAAGATCCACCAGTTCTCCTTCGCGGCGCGGCGCAGGACCCGCCGCTTGCTCTCGAGGATCTTCTCGACGTCGAGGTCGTAGGCCATGACCCAGGGGAGGGGGACGTGGTGGCGGGTGGGGACGAGGTCGCCCACGAAGGCGCCCTTCTCGCCGTTCGATTCGACGACGATCATCATGTGGCAGGGGGTGTGGCCGGGGGTCAGCTCGACGCGCACGCCGGGCAGGATCTCGCGCGCGCCGTCGAGCAATTCGACCCTCCCCGCGTCCATCAGCGGCTGGTAGTTGTGCGCGAGGTAGCTGGCGCGGTTGCGCTCGTGGGCGCGTTGCGCCGCCTCCCACTCGCCGCGCTGGATCAAATATTTCGCGTTGGGAAAGGTGGGGACGATTTTCCCGTCGGCGGCGCGCTTGGTGTTGCCGCCCGCGTGGTCGAAGTGGAGGTGGGTGTTGAGGACGAAGTGGACCGCTTCCGGCTCGACGCCGGCCTGCGCGACCAGCGATTCGACCGGGCCGGCCGAGCGGTAGGCGTAGAGCTTGGCGAATTTCTCGTCCTCCTTCTCGCCGCAGCCGGTGTCGACCAGCAGGTTTTTCCCGCCGGCGCGGATGAGCAGGGTGTTGAGCGCCATCGGGATGCGGTGGGCCGCGTCGGGCGGGAGCTTCTTCTCCCACAGCACGCGCGGCACGACGCCGAACATGGCGCCGCCGTCGAGCGCGAAGGTGCCGGTGGGGATGACGGTGACCGGGATGATTCCGATCAGGTATTCACGGGGGGGCATGGGAGAAATTTTAGCGTTGGCGTGCTACGCTTGCGTCGTGAACCTCCGCCTCGCGCCGCTCGCGCTGTTGCCGGCCGCGCTCCCCGCGCGGGTCGGCGAGGGCGCGTTGCGCCGGGGCGGCTGGCGGGAGATGGCGGCCGCCGAGTGCCCGGTTCCGGTCGCGGCGCCGGGGCTGCGCTGCTTCGTCGCCTCGCCCGAGCTCGACCCCGCGAAGGCGCGCACCGGCCTTTCGGTCTACTTCTCCGCCGTGCACGACGCCGAGCGGCTGTTCGTGAACGGCCAGCCGGTCGGCGCCACCCCGGCGGAATTCGCGCGCGGCCCGCTGCCGGGGCCGGTGCCGTGGCTGGGCGGCTACCGGCGCGTCTACCCGCTGCCGCAGGGGACGCCCGTCTCCGGCCGCAATTCGCTGGTGCTGCACGCCGCCTGCACCGGCGAGCCGTGCGGGCCGACCGGAGCGTGGGCGGTTGCGCGCGACCGTGACGCCTTCGCCTGGCAATGGAGCGGCACCATCGTCAACCTCGCGCTCTCCGGGGCGCTGCTGCTGGGGGCGCTGATCTTCCTCGCGCTGGGCTGGAACCTCGAGGGGGAGCCCGAGCACCACCGCTTCGCGGCCTTCCTGGGCGCGGGGGCGCTCACCTCCGCGCTGCACGAGCCGGCATGGGCCCCCGAGCGGCTGCGCCTCGCCCTCCACCGCGCCGACGCGGCCGCCGACGCGCTGCTGCTGCCGCTTTTCATCAGCGTGCTGCTCGCGGCGGCGGCCGCGCCGACGGCCGCCGCCTACCCGCGCGCGACCCGGCTGCTGGCCGGCCTCGCGCTGTTGCCGCTGCTGCTTCCCGCGCCGTGGATCGGCTCCGCGGTTTTCTTTCACAAGCTGGCCGGTTCGGCGCTGCTGGCGCTGCTGATGCGCGAGCTGTTCCGCGGCGCCCCCCTCCCGTTCCATGCCGACAACCGGCGGGAATTGCTGGCCGCCTGCGCGATCCTCACCGCGGGGGCGGCCGGCGACCTGCTCATTTCGCGCGGGTGGTGGCGCCCGTCCCCCCAGTGGCTCGACACCGTGATGCCGCTGGCGCTGGTCAGCGCGGTCTGCCTCGCGGCCCTCGCGCTCGCCCGCCGCTACAGGATCCTGCAACTGACCGCCTACCGCGATCCGCTCACCGGGCTCAATTCGCGGCGGCTGATGAACGAGCAGATCCCCGGCGAGCTGGCGCGCGCCGACCGGCTGGGGCTGCCGGTGACCGCGCTGTTCTGCGACATCGACCTCTTCAAGCGGGTCAACGACCGCTGGGGCCACGTCGCGGGCGACCGGGCGCTGCGCGAGGTGGCGCGCCGGCTCGATCACGCGCGCCGCGAGGGCGACCTGCTGTGCCGCTGGGGCGGCGAGGAATTCGCGGTCTTCCTGATCGGGCAGGACCGCGAGGCGGGTCAGGCCGCGGGGGAGCGGTTGCGCGCGGCGGTGGCGCAGTCGCCGATTCCGCTCGGCCCCTCGTTGCCCGATGAGCCGGTGACGATCTCGGTCGGGGTCGCCTCGCTTCCCGCGCGCCAGGGGATGAATTCGCTGCTCGCCGCCGCCGACGAGGCGCTTTGCGAGGCGAAGCGGTCGGGCCGCAACCGGGTCGCCACCCACCACGCCGCGCTGATGTGAGCGTGATCGCCCGCGGGGCGCGGTTCCCCGCGCGGCCGCACTAGAATGGCCCCCGGTCAAGCCCGTGAGCGCTTCCCGAACCCAACGCCGTCCCGCCCTGCGCGCCGAGTTTTTCGGCGTGCGCGGCAGCCACACCGTCTGCGGCGGCCGCTTCCTCAAGGTCGGCGGCCACACCGCGAGCGTGATCGTGGACGCGGCGGGCTGGAAGATCCTGCTCGACCTCGGCTCGGGGATCATCAACCCCGGCGAGGCGTGGGCGAAGGCGGGCCCGCGGGGGCGCCGGCCGCCGATCGCGGCGCTGGTCTCCCACCCGCACCACGACCACCTGATGGGCTTCCCCTTCTTCCGTCCCGCCTACCGCGAGGGCTGGCGGATCGACCTCTACGGTCCCCGGTTGCGCGGGCGGGAATTCGGCGCGATCCTTTCGCGCACCATGGACGCGCCCTACTTCCCGGTCGCCTTCGGGGAATTGCAGGCCGAGATCCGCGCCGCCAGCTTCGACCCCGCGCTCGCGCTGCTGCTCGAGCCGGGCGGCAAGTCGCGGTGGGCCGGCGCCGACGCGCCCGCGCCCGCGGGGGCGGCGAAGGTCACCGCCTTCCACAACCCCAACCACCCCAAGGACGGGGTGATGAATTACCGCGTCGAGTGCGGCGGCCGCTCGCTGGTCTACTGCACCGACACCGAGGCGACGGCCCGCGGCCGCCATCCCCACGCGGAATTCGCGCGCGGCGCCGACCTGCTGATCCACGACGCGCAGTACACCCCCGCCGAATACGCCGACCGGCGCGAGGCGAAGCGCGGCTACGGCCACTCGACCTGGGTCGCCGCCTGCGAGGTCGGGAAACGGGCGGGCGCGAAGCGGCTGGTCCTCTTCCACCACGATCCGAACCACGGCGACCGGGAGATGGCGCGCATCGCGAAGCAGGCCGCCCGGCGCTTCCCCGGCGCCGTGATCGCCCGCGAGGGGATGGTGGTCGAGTTGTAAGCGGCGGGAGCGGCAAGCCGTCCGGAGGCGGCGCGGCGGAGCCGCCCCGTAAAATTCCCGCATGTCCCCCTTGATTTCGAGCCGCGGTCGGCGGATGCCGGCTTCGCCGATCCGCATGCTGTCGCCGCTCGCCGACGCCGCCAAGGCCGGCGGCGCCGTCGTCCACCACCTCAACATCGGCCAGCCCGACCTCGAGACGCCCGCGGTGATGCGCTCCCGGCTCGCGAAGCTGGACGCCCCGGTGCTCGCCTACACCCCCTCGGGCGGCACCCCGGACTACCTCGCCTTCCTGCGCAGCTATTACGGGCGGCTCGGCATCCCCCTGCGCCTGGGCGATTTCACCGCCACCGCCGGCGGCAGCGAGGCGCTGCTGTTCGCCTTCATGGCGCTCGCGGAGGCCGGCGACGACCTCATGGTGGTCGAGCCCTTCTACACCAATTACCGCACCTTCGCCGAGATGGCGGGCGTGCGGCTGGTCGCGCTCGCCAGCCGGGTCGAGGACGGCTTCCACCTGCCGCCCGCCCCGGCGTGGGAAGCCGCGCTGACCCCGCGCACCCGCGCGGTCGTGCTGTGCAACCCCAACAACCCGACCGGCACCGTCTACACCGGGGAGGAGCTCCGCTTCCTCGCCGACTTCTGCAAGCGCCGCGATCTGTTCCTCATCTCCGACGAGGTCTACCGCGAATTCGCCTACGACGGGCGCAAGGCGATGAGCGCGCTGCAATTGGAAGGCATCCGCGACCGGGTGGTGGTGGTCGATTCGCTCTCGAAGCGCTACTCCGCGTGCGGCATCCGGCTCGGCGCGCTCATCACGCGCAACCCGGAGATTTCCAACGCCGCGCTCCACATGGCGCAGGGGCGCCTCTCGGCGCCGGGGCTGGCGCAGGCGATCGCGCCGGCGGCGCTCGAATTGGGGCCCGACTATTACGCCGCGATGGCCGCTGAGTACGAGGCGCGCCGCGACCTGCTCTACGCGGGGCTCTCCGCCATCCCGGGCGTCTTCCTCGCCAAGCCCGAGGGGGCGTTCTACTGCATCGCCCGGCTGCCGGTCGAGGACGCCGAGGATTTCTGCCGCTGGCTGCTGACCGATTTCCGCCAAGCGGGCAAGACCGTGATGCTGGCGCCGGCCGCGGGCTTTTACGCCTCCCCGGGGCTCGGGCGCGACGAGGTCCGCATCGCCTACGTCCTCAGCCGCGGGGAGCTCGCCGAGGCGCTCGCCTGCCTGCGCGCCGCGCTCGAGCGATACGCGCAGCGCGGCGGCCGCCGCCTCAGCCCCGCGCCCCCCGTCGGCGAGAAGCGGCCCGATTTCCACCCGGCGGGTTAAGAGCCTGTCCGTGAATGCCGCGCATGCCGCGTTGGGAGCGCCTGCGGTCCGGCGGCAAAAAAACGGCACATTGCTTGACAAACCTCTGAAATATCTGTATATTCTGTCTTGACAGAAATTACGGACAAAACCATGACCACCCCCCGCCTCACCCCCGTCCAAGAGAAGTTCATCCTCCACTGGGGGGAGATGGGCGCCCGCTGGGGCCTCAACCGCTCGGTCGCCCAGATCCACGCCCTGCTCTACCTCTCCGCCAAGCCGCTGCCGGCCGAGGAGATCGCCGACGCGCTCTCGATCGCCCGCTCCAACGTCTCCAACTCGCTGAAGGAATTGCAGGGATGGGGGATCGTGAGAGTGGCCCATGTGATGGGCGACCGGCGCGACCACTTCGAGACGCTCGGCGACGTGTGGGAGATGTTCCGCATCATCAGCGAGGAGCGCAAGCGCCGCGAGATCGATCCGACCATCGTCGCGCTGCGCGAGTGCCTCGCCGAGGCGGGCAAGTCGAAGGCCGATTCGGAGTTCACGAAGCGGCGGATCGCGGCGATGCTCTCCTTCATGGAGAGCTTCTCGGCCTGCTACGAGGAGCTGCGCGCGCTGCCCGCCGCCGGCCTGGCCCGCTTCGTGCAGATGGGGGGCAAGGTGCGCAAAGTCCTCGGTCTCTGATCCCGACGGGGCGGCCGCGGTCGTCCCGTTTTTTTGCTTCGCTATTTCATTGTTGACAGAAATTACAGAATAAAAACAAAGGAGCCCGCCATGAATCCCGCCGTCCCCCTCATCACCTACGGAATCTACGCCGCGGTCAGCATCGCGATGACGATCTGGGTCGCCCGCACCCTGCACAAGAACGGCCGCATCTTCCTCGTCGATGCTTTCCATGGCAACCAGCAGATGGCCGATTCGGTCAACCACCTGCTGGTGGTCGGTTTCTACCTGATGAACATCGGCTTCATCTCCCTCTTTCTGCGCTACGGTGACAAGCCCACCACGGCGGTCGAGGCGGTGGAGTACTTCGGCTGGAAGTTCGGCGTGGTGCTGCTGAGCCTGGGCGCCATGCACTTCTTCAACATGTTCAACTTCGACAAGATGCGCCGCAAGGCGAAGCAGAAGGAGGCGTGGGACGAGTACAACCTGAAGGCCCTGCAGCAGGCCCCCGCCCCGGCCCCCGCCCGTCCCGTCGTCCCGCCGCCCCCGCCGCTGCCCAACCAGCGTTAACTTAACTAAGCCTAACTGAATGCTCGGGTGAGGGATTAGTAATGCGAAAACTCCACCATTGCATCGGATCATCATCAGTTTTATCAGCCGCACTACTCTCGCTCGCGATTAATCTCGTGTGGGGGCTTCCCGTGATCTGGATGGTGATGCGGGGCATCGGCGCTTACCGTTGGCACCTTTTTGTCCTCATTCCGTTCATGCAGGGGTTGGTCGCGAGCCTTCTCGTATCGGGGAGCAAATCAGTCGCCGTCGACCATCGAGAGAGTCACCTGACCGGGGTGGAAGAACAGCCAGGTTGGACGCTGAAGAGCCTTGGTTGGCGCGCGATCCTTGCGTCGCTGGTGCCGGCGCTGTTGTCACTCGCCGGGGTAGCCGCCGCGATGATCGTGCTACGGTGGGAGGGACTCATTTGTCTTGCGATGGCTTCTCCAATGGTCGTCGCGGCGTGTTTTATCGGCGCCTTTGTCGGCTTCTTCATCCGACGCAGGTTTTCGATACGGAGCGCTCGTCGAATCTGCGGGCTGGTGATTCTGTTGATGCCGTTCGTGATAAGCATGGACGATCCGCAGCGGCATTCCGAAGCGCCGCATGCGGTAATCACCATGATCGAGATCGACGCACCGCCGGATGTAGTGTGGCGGGAAGTAGTCGCCGACCGCTCGATTCCGCCTCCTCAAGATTGGTATTTCAAGATTGGGGTCGGCGTCCCGCAGCGTGCCACGATGAGTGGTCGCGGAGTCGGCACGATCCGCCATTGCCGCTTTTCGACCGGCACCGCGATCGAGCCGATCACCGCGTGGGAGGAGAACCGCCGTCTCGCGTTCGACGTGACGCAAAGCGCCCCGCCGATGCGGGAACTCAACCCGTTCGGAGAGGTCGATGCGCCGCACCTCCATGGCTATCTCGAGGCGACGGCGGGCGAGTTCCGGTTGATCCCGCTCCCCGGCGGGCGAACGCGGCTGGAACGGACGACCTGGTACCGACACCACCTGAAACCCGAGGGCTACTGGACGCTCTGGTCAGACGTGCTGATCGAGCGGATCCACCGCTGCATCATGCGGCAGATCAAGGCGGACGCCGAGCGTCACCGCCCCGCGATTTCCCGCGCCTCCGCCTCGTAGCGGATCGCGCGGTAGGCTTCCGCGCGGTTCAGCGTGCGAACGAGATTCCAGAAATAGTCGAGGAAATAGCGCAGGGCGAAGATGAAGAGGCCGGCTTCGCGCTGCTGCCGGATGTGAACCAGTTCGTGGACGAGGATCGCGAGCCCGTCCTCGGTCCCGGGATGGAATTGGCCGGGAGCCAGATAAACGGCGCCGGCCCAAGTGAGCGCGGCCGGCTCGACGGCGGCGAAGCGGGCGTAGAAGGGAAGCCCCTCGACGAAGCGGACGGTCGCGAGGTCGAGCTCGGGGAACTTCTCCGCGAGCGCCGCGCGCGCGGACTCAGGCAGCGTCAATTCCTCAGACATCGAGGGTCACGATCGTCGCGCCGTCGCCGCCCTCGTTGGGAGGCGCGGAATCGAATCCGGCCACCCCGGGCGCCTTGCGCAGCCAGTCGCGCACCGCCTGCTTGAGCCGTCCCGTGCCGTGGCCGTGAACGACGCGCACCGAGCGCCAGCCGCCCCGCAGCGCCGCGTCGATGAAGGTCTCCAGCTCGGCGATTCCGTCCTCGACGTATTTCCCGAGCAGGTTGATCTCGCGGGTGAGGCCGCTCTTCGCGGCCGGCGCGGCGGAGATGGAAAAGCCGCGCGGCTGCTCGGTGGGGACCGGGCCCGAATCGAGGAAGACGAGGTCGGCGGGGACGCTGTCCATCTTCATCGCGCCGGTGCGCACGGTCACTTTCTTCGGGGAGGCGGAGAGCACCACGCCCTCGACCCCGAACCGCTTGTCGCGCACCCGGTCGCCCGGCTTGAATTCGCGGACCGGGGCGGGGGCCGCGGCGAGACCGGCCTCGCGCGCCTTGGCGGCGAGTGACGACTTTCCCTCGGCGATCTTCTTCTTCGTCTCGCCCGACTTGTTCTGTGCAAGAGCCTCGTCGAGCAGCCGGTCATATTCGCCGCGCAGCTCCGCGAATTTCCGCTCGAGCTCGGCGTGACGCGAGGCCGCCTCGGCCTTCTGCCGCGCCGACTCGGCGACCAGGCGCGCCTTCTCCGCCTCCGCCTCGGCGATCCGCGCCTCGAGCCCCTTGAGCAGGTCGGCGAGCGCCCGGTGTTCCGGGCCGAGCAGCTCGCGCGCCCGCCCGACCACCGGCGCCGGCACGCCCGCGCGCGCCGCGACCGCGAGGCCGTAGGAGCGGCCGGGGTGGTCGAAGTCGAGCCGGTAGAGCGGGCGCAGCGTCTCCTCGTCGAAGAGGGCGGCGGCGCAGCGCATTTTCGGGTGGGAGAGCGCGAAGGCTTTCAGCTCGTCGAAATGGGTCGAGGCGGCGGTGAAGGCGCCGGCGGAGAGCAGCCGTTCGAGGGCCGCCTTGGCGAGCGCGGTTCCCTCGTCGGGGTCGGTGCCGGTGCCGAGTTCGTCGAGCAGGACGAGGGTCGGGGCGGCGACGCCGGCGGGGCCGGCTAGGTCGGCGAGCGTGGCGGCGAGGTGGGTCATCCGCGCCGAAAAAGTCGAGAGCGAAGTGAGCAGCGATTGGTCCTCGCCGATGTCGCTGTGGAAGCGGACGAAGACCGGCAGTTTCGTGGCGGCCTCCGCGGGGAGCGGAATCGCGCACTGGTGCATGAGCGAGAAGAGGCCCAGCAGCTTCAGCGCCGCGGTCTTGCCGCCGGCGTTGGGGCCGGAAATGAGCAACACGGGGCGCTCGGGGCGGATCTCGAGCGAGATCGGGATCACCTTCTCGGGCGCATTCCGTTCCAGACCGGCCGATTCGCGCGGGGCCTTGAGCAGCGGGTCGAGGAGCGGGTGGCGGCCCCCCGAGATGACCACCGGGCCGGATCCCGCGGGGGCGACCGGGGCGAGTGTGGCGTCGCAGACCCCCGCGAAGCGGGCGCGCGCGAAGAGCGCGTCCCAGCCGAACGCGGTCTCGTAGAGCGCGGCGAGCGGATCGAGCGCGCTCCGGAAGGCGTCGCCCAGCCCGGTGAGCAGGCGGCGGATCTCCAGCAATTCGTCGGCGTGCAGCGCCTCCGCCTCGTTGTTCAGCGCGACCGCCGCCTGCGGCTCGATGAAGACGGTCTGCCCGGTCGAGGAGAGGCCGTGGGTGAGCCCCGCGACCGCGCGGCGGCGGTGGGCCTTGACCGGCATGACGAGGCGGCCGTTGCGCTCGACCAGCAGCGGCTCCATCAGGTCGTCGCCGTGTTTTCTCAATTCGCCCGCGAGTTTCTCCCCGAGCTCCCCGGTGATTTTTTTCCGCGCTCGCCGCAGCCGGCGCAATTCGGGCGAGGCGTCGTCGCGGACGCTCCCCTCGCCGTCGAGGAGCCGCTCGACCGCGGCGGCGAGCGGCGCGGGGTCGAAGGCCGCCCGCGCCTCGTCGCCGAGCGGCGCGGGCGCGTTCAGCAG